>Ga0255344_1000058_pt1 | contig 175307 bp, 136 predicted proteins | sample wastewater_treat_5_FD_192414 | JGI IMG/M metagenome (GOLD analysis project Ga0255344, IMG submission 192414) | Wastewater microbial communities from Lulu Island WWTP, Vancouver, Canada - plant18 | ecosystem: Engineered > WWTP > Wastewater > Unclassified | place: Canada: Vancouver, British...
TCGGAATCGCTGTACTGTTTTATTTGCTTAAGGTAGTTATCGAGGGTTGTGGAGGGACCGGCAACTATATGATTCAACGTTACTACGCCGCTAAAGATGATCGTGAAGCTGGATTACTCTCGTTATTTTGGACATTTTTATTATCATTCCGCTGGCTTTTTGTGGGAGCTATGGCAGTCTGGGGAATATATCTCGGAACTCAAATTACCGATCCTGAGATGGTTTTACCCATTGTGGTCCAAACTTTACCAATTGGAATAAAAGGATTTCTGGTGGCTGGTATGATGGCGGCGGCAATGTCAACTTTCGACTCGACTGTTAACGCTGGTGCGGCTTATTGGGTCAAAGATATTTATCTTGAATATATAAATAAAAATGCTTCTGATCATCAGCAAATGCGGCAAAGCTATGGAGCCTCGATAATTATTGTAGTTCTTGGACTGGTTCTAATGCTTATTATTAAGAATATTAATGAAATTTGGGGCTGGATTACTATGAGTATAGGAGCCGGCTTGATTGTGCCCCAATTACTGCGCTGGTATTGGTGGCGACTAAATGGTTATGGTTATACTATCGGTATGGTTGCTGGAATGCTAGCTTCGATCATCTGGAAAATTATCGCCCCTGAAGCAACCGCCGAATACTGGTCATTTCTATTTGCCGCCGGAATTAGTACCGTCGCTACGGTTATCGGCACCCTTTTAACCGAACCAACTGACGAAAAAGTATTAGATAATTTCTACCGAGTTACCCGTCCATTTGGTTTTTGGGGACCAATCCGAGCTAAATTACCCGAAAAACTGATATCTCAAATCAATCGTGAAAATCGACGCGATATAATCTCAATTTTCTTTGCCGTGCCTTGGCAGGTGTGCCTGTTTTTGATGTGGATGGTTCTAGTGATGAAACGCTATGATACTTTCCTTAGCTTATTACTGATTGTAGTAACCCTATCAACAATATTATACTTTACCTGGTTTCGTCATCTTGCGACAGAAGTAAACATCGAATCCGATGCCGATTCATCTTCGGGGTAACCTAAAATAGAAAGAAAAAAATGGATATTTTTCAGGATAATGTTCTTCATAAAATGATGCAACTGGGCTTTACTAACTATGAAGCCCGCACTTACCTCGGACTACTGAAATTGAGTCCTGCTACCGGCTATGAAATCAGTCAATTGGCTCACGTTCCTCGATCCGTAGTTTACTCGGTATTAAAGCAGTTAGAATCGCGTGGTATTGTAATTTCGATTCATGATAAACCGCGCCGATATATCCCTTTGGCACCGGACGAGATGTTGAAGCGGATGGAGACCGATTATGCCAGTCGAGTATCGGACCTTAAAGACGACTTAGCCGAACTCAGTAATAAATCAGGCACCGAGGGATTCTGGAACTTACGTGGGTACCAATCTTTAATGCAAACCTGTGAGACGTTAATCCGCGAAGCTCATAAATCTATCTACATTTCCGGCTGGCAACGTGAGGTTTCGCTTCTTAGAGAGCACTTACTAAATGCCTGCAAACGCAATGTTTTTGTCGTAATTTTTTCCTTTAATGAAATTAATCCGCCAATCGGAGTAACCTTGGCTTATGGCATTCCAGAAGAAAAACTGGAACATTATTGGGATCGAAAATTAATTTTGGTAACCGATTCGAAAAATTTAATTATGGGACCAGCTAATCAGAAAGAAGATGAGCAAGCCATCTGGACTCAGAATAAAGCGGCTCTGACAATTGCTACCAATTATATTATTCTGGATATAACCCTTTTCGGTCAGCGAATGAATATGGATATTTCTAACATTATTGCGGGTATGTTGACTGACGAATTTGAAAAAGTCGATGATCTCATTCAAGAAGCCATTGAAAAACACAAAAAGGCTTAAGACTCCAACCGATTTAACCTGGAATGACCAATATGCCTCGAGTGTTACCTTTAATTTTTGCATTACTTATGATTTTAAATAATTGTGAAATAAACCAGAATTTGCAGAGTTTGAACGGCAAATGGTTGTTCAAGTACGATCGTAACGGCATCGGTGATACTCAAGGTTATTACCGCACCGAATATGATCGGAAAGACTGGAGCACTATAAATGTTCCAGCCTTCTGGGATGATCCGCATTATGACGGAATCGGTTGGTACGCGACTGAATTTAAACTTAAAAAACCGCTGGGTAATAACCGACTGGCACTTGTTTTTGAGGCGGTTGACGATGACGCCGTTGTATATCTAAACGGCGAAAAAGTTGGCGAACATACCGGATACGGAATCCAATTTTACCTTGATATAACTCATCAAATCAAACCGGAAACATCCAATTTATTAGTCGTGCGAATCAATGATACCGGTGGAGCAGGCGGTATTACCGGTAATGTTCTTTTGCGGTACTATAGGGATGAGACAGAACTTCTACAATCAGAATTTTCTCAAGAAGAAGCAAATCCAGTTCCTGATTGGGTAAAATCAGCTTGCCTTTATGAAGTATTCGTCAGAGCCTATAGTCCGGAAGGCGACTTTCAGGCACTAACCAGAGATTTACAACGTCTGAGTTTGCTCGGAGTAGATTGTATCTGGTTGATGCCGATTTTTCCAATCGGCGCTAAACACCGGAAAGGCTCAATGGGCAGTCCCTATTCAATCCGTGACTTCAAGAGTATCAATCCGGATTTAGGAACAGAATCGGATTTGAAAAATCTCATCACCAGCGCTCATCAACTGGGAATAAAGGTTATTCTCGATATTGCTTGCAATCACAGCTCCTGGGATAATCTACTTATAGAAGAACACCCAAATTGGTACTCTCAAGATGCACAAGGTAAAATAATTGCCCCGAATGAGAATTGGAGTGACGTAGCCGATTTTAATTATAATCAAACCGGTTTGCGTGAATATATGTGGGAGGTATTAGAATATTGGGTCAAAGAGTTTGATATAGATGGATACCGGCTCGATGTCGCTGAACTGGTACCGGATGATTTCTGGAAAATAGCTGCGCACCGCCTCCAAAAAATCAAACCGGATATTTTAATGCTGGCGGAAGGCGATCATCCTCGTTTGTATCTTAATGGTTTTCATTTGACCTATGGTTGGAATACAAGGCGGGCTTTTTATCAGATTATTAAGAATGATTATCCAGCCGAATTTTTAGCCCAAACTCTAAGAAAAGAATATTATCGGTATCCTCAACATGCGCTCAAAATGCGTTTTACCGAAAATCATGATGAAGCGCGAACTATGGCTTTATTTTCACCTGAACAGACTATGGTCTTAACCTTCCTGATATTTACCTTGCCGGGTGTGCCGATGATTTATGCTGGACAGGAAATTGGCGTTAGCGAAAAGCCATCTCTATTCGAGAAAGATACTATCAACTGGCATCAGTTTGACAAAAGTTTATATGAATTAATCACGAAAATGAATGAACTGCGGCGCAACATTTCTACTTTCTCATCGGGCTCCTACCAGGTGATAAATACTTCCGACCCGGAGAGCATCTTCGCATTTTCTCGATATAATGCTCAAGAAGTTGTACTTATTGTTACCAATTTGAAAAGTAAATCTCAGATGGCGACGATTGATTTGGCGCCGATTTCAGCGAAAATCCCCAATACTGAACCAGAATTATTGGTCGGAACTGGAGTATTTTCGCTGGAAAATAATACATTATATTTGCCGTGTTACGGATATGATTATTATTTATTCCGGTTTGAGACCAAAAATGATTAATAACCACCTTAACAGAATTTTTTACAAAATAGGCGTACTATGCTTGATGTTCTTTAGTGCTCAAGTTCTGATTGCTCAGGTGGTTTACTCTAACCCGCCTCATCCGACCGAACGGGATTCGATCATAATTTACTTCGATGCCACTAAAGGCGACGGCGGTTTGAAAGATTTCACGGGCGATGTTTATGCGCATACCGGCGTTATTACCAATTTAAGCGCAACCGCTAAAGACTGGCGCTATGTCATAACTCCTTGGCCCGGGCAAGGTGGTACAGCTAATACTTCGAAAAATAAACTCGAGAGAATTTCAACCAACTTGTACAAACTGACGATCGGCTTCCCGCGTACTTTTTACATTTCTCATGAAAATGGCGCAACTATTCCCGATGGCGAAAAAATTCTCAAATTAGCCTTCGTCTTCCGCAATGCTGATGGCAGTAAGAGTGGGAGGGATGTTGGTGGAGCCGACATTTTCCAAAACTTATTTGAAGTAGGATTGACGGTAATTGTCAGTGAACCCGTCATTGATTTAAGCCTATCCGACCCGCGTCGCTCACCTGTTTTTACGAATTATGGCGATACGGTAAACATAAAAATTACCACAGCCGCGCTCAATACTAAGGTTAGTGTCATAAAACTATTAGTTAATCATGAGTTAATCAATCAGGTCGCTGACACTGCGATGAGTTTTGACTTTGTGGCAGAGGAATATAATTATGGAATGAATAATCTAATGGCGATTGGTACTGACACGAGTGGATTCAGCGATACCGCCAGTTTTGCGATTATGATAAATCCACCGCTGACGTCTATTTCTCGACCCGAAGGTATTGTTGACGGTGTCAATGTGCTAAATAACAACAGCATTACCTTTTCACTCCAAGCGCCTTTTAAGGATTTCGTCTATCTGATTGGCGACTTTAATGATTGGCTGGTTGACACGAGCTATTTTATGCATTGCGAAGATAACGGCGGTACCGACGTGCACTGGTGGCTGACCATTGACGATCTCGATTCACAGACCGAATATGCTTTCCAATACTTTGTTGATGGTGAAATCCGCCTGGCGGATCCTTATTCCGAAAAAATTCTGGATCCATGGAATGATCAATATATTTCAGCATCCGTCTATCCCAATCTGAAACCTTATCCAGCTGGAAAAACGGCGGAAATCGTCGGCACTTTTCAAATTGACCAACCCAAATATAGTTGGCAAACCGCAGATTACACTCGTCCGGAAAAAACCAACCTGATCATTTATGAGATGCTAATCCGGGATTTTATTGACGCGCATGATTTTAAAACTTTGATTGATACGTTGGATTATTTACAGCGATTGGGTATTAACGCCATAGAATTAATGCCGGTTAGTGAATTTGAAGGCAATTCATCCTGGGGCTACAACCCGTCATTTTATTTCGCTGTGGATAAGTATTACGGACCGGCAGATGACTTTAAACACTTTGTAGATGAATGTCATCGGCGCGGCATAGCCGTTATTCAGGACATTGTGCTGAATCATTCCTACGGCTCGTCGCCGCTGGTACGGCTTTATTGGGACAAGGTAAATAGCCGACCATCATCAGAAAATCCCTGGTATAATCAGGTCTCGCCGAATCCCGTTTACTCCTGGGGTTATGATTTTAACCATGAGAGTCAAGATACTAAGAATTTTATTGACCGAGTTACATCCTACTGGCTGACGGATTTCAGAGTTGACGGCTTTCGTCTGGATTTTACGAAAGGTTTCACCAATAAACCCGGCGAAGGTTTTGCTTATGACGCCAGCCGGATTGCCATTTTGAAACGTATCGCCGATAAAATCTGGGAAATTGATACCAGCGCTTATGTTATTCTGGAACATTTCGCTGATAATAGTGAGGAGAAAATTCTGGCTGATTATGGAATGATGCTCTGGGGCAATTCAAATTGGAATTATGCCCAATCATCAATGGGTTATACTAATGAATCTGATTTCTCGTGGGGTTTTTATAAAAGTCGTTCTTGGAACCAACCGCATCTAGTTACTTATATGGAAAGTCATGACGAAGAACGCCTGATGTACAAAAACCTAACCTGGGGCAATTCTTCCGGCTCTTACAATATTAAAACTTTGAACATAGCGCTGGAGCGGATTAAAATGACTGCCGCCTTTTTCCTGACTTTGCCCGGTCCGAAAATGCTCTGGCAATTCGGCGAACTGGGATATGATTATTCCATCGAATATAATGGACGTCTGGGGGAGAAACCGATTCGCTGGGATTATTATCAGGATCCGGATCGCTTACGATTGTATAAAACTATTCAGGCTTTGATAAAACTAAGGTCGGAAAATGACGTCTTTACCAGCGCCAGCACCACGCCAACTATGACACTAAGCGGCAATGTCAAGAGCATTAAAATGAGCGGCAGTAATCTGAATGTAGTTATCATCGGCAACTTTGGAGTTGTTAATGCTGAAACTGCAGTTTCTTTTCAACATGGCGGCGTCTGGTACGATTATTTCTCAGGGGAAAGCTTCAATTTTAGCGGATTTGATTCAGTAAACCTGGCGCCGGGAGAATTTCACATTTATACCGATCAAAAGCTGGCGACACCCGAAGAAGGATTAGTTGCTATAGCTGAAGCCGACGCAAACAATTTACCTAAACAGTTCCAAGTCTATCCGAACTATCCCAATCCATTCAATTCATTAACGACTTTTGAATATGATTTGGAAAAGATTTCGGATGTTACCATAAAAATTTTCGACCTCCTCGGCAGAGAAATTTATACGAAACAAATAGGAAGCCAAGCTCCTGGAAAATATCGCTTTGTCTGGAACGGCATTGATAAAAACAGTCGCGAAGTTCATTCGGGAATTTATTTTGTTATAGTTCAGCGCGGCGGCAATCGGCAAATTCTTAAAGTGACTCTGCTGAAGTAACCAGCGTTGACAGCCGGTAACCTATTACCGGATAACGAAAACCAAATTGCCAAAAAATCGCAAGTAGAGAATCGGGCGCATCGTTGCCTGATAAGACTATATTAGCGGCAAGATACGGTTCACATTTTCACCTTATTTTTATTTGACTTTCGCCAATTTATTCGATAAAATTTTACAATGCCGGAGAAATATAATAGCCAAAGAACAAAAAATTTTAAAAGACACTTCAAAATGTATAGTTGATAAAAGATTTTCTTTGATAACGGGCAAACCCCATGGTATTGAATGTATTTTAGTCATAAACATTTATTGCACATTTTTCCGAACTGCCTTAAAATCAAAACAAGAATAGCAAAACTATGAAAACACCCTCCAGTGAAATACTGCCACAAGGCTACAAAATGACCGAACTCCGTTTACGGATTATATGATTTAACGGATAAAGAAATAGGGATTGTGGAAAATAAAAAATGACCCTGTTCAAAGACAAATATCGTGTTGAATCTATTCGATTACTAGGATACGATTATTCCCAACCTGGCGCATATTTTATTACAATTGTTACGCACAACCGGCAATGTTCATTCGGGAACATTATTGATGATGAAATGATGTTGAATGAATTCGGTGTATTGGTGCAAAATGAATGGTTGAAAACCGGTATTATTCGTCCGAATATTAATATTGATACATTCGTTGTTATGCCAAATCATTTGCATGGAATTATAATTATAACGGATAATGATAATGGACATTCCCGTGATTCACGTGATTCACGTGATTCCCGTAGTAGAGACACGTTGCAACGTGTCTCTACGATTACGGATACGATTACGGATACGATTACGGATACGAATACGGATACCGATACGATTACGAATACGGAAATGGGGACGGAAACGGATACGGGGACGGGGACAATTGAACAATTTGGGAAACCCACAAAAAATTCAATTCCAACCATTGTACGATTATTCAAATCAACCACAACAAAACAAATTAACCAAATGCGCCAAACGCCAATGCAACCGTTATGGCAACGAAATTATTTTGAACATGTCATTCGCGATGATAATGAATTAACCCGTATACATCATTATATTATCAACAACCCTAAACGATGGGAAGAAGATAATTTGAATAAATTTTTGTAAGGTTATGTCATTCTACCTGTTTACGGAAGAGGCAGAAAAAAAGCTGTCCTCTCTAGCCTTTACCGTATATTGGCTTCTCAACAGCTACGGCTTGGAGAATGCGGAAGAGATTGCCAAAGAGATGGATAAACTGTTTGATAAGTGGCAATATTGGCAAACAAGCGAGAAGCACGAGAGGGAAATAAGAAGAGGAATCACCAAGTTTCTGGTAAAGTCGGAAAAGGATCCTGCCAAGGTTACCGAAGAGGTAAATAACATACTGAGAGTCCTTAAGGACGGCTCAAAATAATCTCACACCAAGAACTTAAGAAAGAGGTCGAGAGGTGGGCCGAGGAAATCGATGTAGAATTCAAAGAGATCCAGTTCAGAGAAATGAAAAAGAAGTGGGCAAGCTGCTCGAGTAGAGGCAGCTCACCTTTAATGAGGATCTTCTCAGTGAATCCAAAAAAGTCAGAGACGAGGTAATAGTCCACGAACTTCTACACCTTAGATACCCCAACCACGGCAAGATGTTCAGTTTATTATTAAATACTTATCTGGGAAAAAACATTAGTCCAAATGATAGCGAAGAGATTAAAAACCGCTCAACGTCAGACGAAAAGTTAATGAAATAATTTATAATAAGTTATGCACCAGTAAATTTCGGTTACAAATAATTTTCAACTGATATATACCTTTCCCTGCAATAGGATTTTATTAGAAAAATTAATTCCTTGTCATTTTAATCGTCGGCGGTTAAAATAGAATTGTTTTTACTCATTAATAGACAAGGATCAAGAATGTTCAAAAGGTTGCTACTCGCGCTCATAATCACTGGAAATCTCATTTTTGCGCAGAATGTTGTGATTAATGAAATTATGGCGTCCAACCAGACGACAATTTTGGATGAAGATGGTGATGCTTCAGATTACTTGGAATTGTATAATAATGGTACGGAACCAATAGACCTCACAGGCTATTATCTCAGCGACAATATTGAAAAAATCCAAAAATGGCAATTTGGGACTGCCGTTATCGAGCCGGGTGAATATTTAATCGTTTTTGCTTCGGATAAAGATCGCCAAACAACTTACTGGCATACCAATTTCAAAATAAGCGCCTCAGGCGAAAGCATAATTTTGAGTGATACAAGCGGAACGATCATTGATCAAGTAGATTTGCCCGAATCAATGGGTGACATTTCATACGCCCGAATTACGGACGGTTCTCCAGATTGGGTATTTCAACTTCCGACTCCCGGTTCGGCAAATACCGGTACAGAAATACCCTTGACTGCCGATGAGGTTACCGTTTCCTATCCGGGTGGATTCTATTCAACAGCGATTGCGGTCGAACTTACAGCTGGTGATTGCCGGATATTCTATACCTTAGATGGAAGCGACCCTGATTCCAACAAGACAGAATATTTGAGTCCGATTAATATTGACAGTACCGCGGTTTTAAAAGCGATCAGCTATAAAGCCAATTATTTGCCATCGCCGATATTGTACCAGACTTATTTTATTAATGAAAGTACGAATTTGCCGGTTATCTCGCTTTCCACCGATCCCTATAACTTATTTGATTACAACTATGGAATTTACGCCGATGGTCCTGGTTATACGTCAGCCGACCCGCATTACGGGGCAAACTTTTGGATGGATTGGGAACGACCGGCGCATGTTGAATTTTACGATGATGATAAACAATTGGGCTTCTCGAAAAACTGTATCATTGCCATATATGGCGCCTGGAGTAGAGCACACCCTCAAAAATCTTTTTCGGTAAAATTTAAAGATGGTATCGAGCCGCTCGAATATAAACTGTTTCCTGATTTAGACCTGACAACCTATAAAGCCTTTGTGCTCAGAAATTCAGGAAACGATTTTTATAATACTCATATGCGGGATGCAATGATACAAACCCTGATACAGGACCTCGACATTGATTATCTCGAATATCGTCCCGCGGTAACCTTCATCAACGGTCAATACTGGGGCATATACAATATTCGCGAGAAAATCAATGAACATTATGTTGCTTACCATCATGGCGTAGATAAAGACAATATTGATATGCTTGAAAATAATATGGAAGTAATTCACGGCGATACCGAAAATTACCAACAGATTATAAATTATATCGATACTCATGATATGAGCACCGATGCGGCTTATAACTTTATTGACAGCACGATTGATCTGAACGAGTGCCTTTTATATTTTGCCGCCCAAGCCTATTATAATAATCGCGATTGGCCAGGCAATAATCAGAAATACTGGCGCGCCAGGTCGGGTTCTAAAACTAAATGGCGCTGGATTATTTACGATTTGGATTTCGGTTTTAATCTTTATGAATCGGACGGTCATAAAGAAGATCATATATCTTTTATGTTTACGGTTAATAATAGCAATTATGCTCAAGTCGAATGGGCAATAAAATTACAAAAGAAATTAATTGAGAATCCGACGATCCGAAACCGATTCATTAATCAAATCGCCGATTTGCTCAATACCAATTTTAAAAGCGAACGGGTTGTCAGTACCATCAATGAGATGGCAGATCATATTGCCAATGAACTTCCCAGACACCGACAACGATTTGGAATTGGTGGAGAAAGTCGGGATAAGATGATAACTTTTGCCAAACAGAGACCGGCCTATCTACGCAATCACGTGCGGAACTATTTCAAGTGTGGTGTGGATGGAAATCTGACAATTGATATAACTGAAGGCGGCACCGTAAAACTCAACACTTTATCACTCCAAGCCGCAGATGCTCCATGGACCGGAATCTATTTTCAAGGAAACGCGGTGAACCTTGAAGCTATACCAAAACCCGGATATAAATTCGATGGCTGGAGTGGAGCAGTTACCAGTTCCGATGTATCATTAAGCATCAATGTCACTAATTCCACGAACCTGGTTGCAACTTTTTCAGCTGCTAATGATGTAGTTAAAGACGTCGTCATTAATGAAATTAATTACAATTCTGCCGATGATTTTGATTCGGGTGATTGGGTCGAGTTTTATAATAATAGTGATTCTTCGATTGATATAAGCGATTGGTTTTTCAAAGATAATGACGACAGCCACATATTTACTTTTCCGAGCGGAACAATTCTCGCACCGTCTGCCTACCTTGTTTTAGGCGAAGAGAGCGAAAAGTTTATTGCTTGTTATCCGGATGTGACCAATTTCGTCGGTGAAATGGATTTCGGATTAAGCGGAAGCGGTGAACTAATCCGGTTGTTTGATTCAGAAGGTCAGATTGTTGATTCACTCACCTATAGCGATAAAGCTCCTTGGCCAGCCGAAGCCGATGGACAGGGAGCAACTTTAGAGCTATTCGATCCGAATTTGGATAATACTAATGGTGAAAATTGGCGGGCTTCCGTCGGACACGGTTCACCTGGCCAACAAAATACTGTAACAGTTGCGATTGCTTCAAATGATAGTCGGGAAATGCCCGAGAAATTTAATTTGATGCAAAATTACCCCAATCCGTTCAACCACTCCACCGTCATATTATTTCAAATATCAGAGCCGTCGTTGGTCAAATTATCAGTTTACGATCTCAACGGAAGATTAATCGAAATATTGGTGAATGAATACCGAAATCCCGGTTATTATGCAGTTCATTGGAATGCTGAAAACGTCGTCTCAGGAATATATTTTTACCGAATTGAGGCTGGTAGTCTAAGCAGTGTAAAGAAATGTTTATTGATTAAATAGAATCGTATGATCTTTGGAAAGCTTTCGCATTGTTTAAAATTATTTAATCTGATTGTCTTTATAATGCTTAAGTAGTTTAAAAGTAAATAAATTCTTTGTGCCTTAGTGATTTAGTGGTTTTATTTATAAAACGTCTTTTTTTTAATCAATTTCTTTATTATAATTGAACTCAAAATGGAATTTGAATTGAGAAAGATAAGGAGAGTAATAAAGATGGACAAAAAGTTATTGATTGCCATTACCGCTCTAACCAGCATTTTGACGATTAATTGTGCGAAAAAGGAGCAGGGTAGCCAAGCTTCGGTAGAAATCTTCGGGACATTGTCAAATGGCACCGAAATAAAAAAATATACGATTTCCAATAGTAAGGGATTGACAGCCGAAATTATCAATTACGGAGCCAGAGTAGTATCATTGAAAGCACCTGATCGTACCGGCAAAATTGAAGACATTATCTTCGGTTTTGATGATTTGGCTTCTTATGAGCGCGATAATTCCTATCAAGGCGCTATCGTTGGGCGCTACGGTAACCGCATTCGGGATGGTAAGTTTAGTTTAGAGGGAAAGACGTATCAGCTTGATATTAATGATGGTAAGAATCATCTACACGGTGGAAAAGACGGATTTTATAGACAGGTTTGGGAATGTCGCGAGGCTGATTCCAGATCAATTCAGCTATGTTACATCAGTCCGGATGGGGAAGGCGGATATCCGGGACAAGTTGAAATAACTGTTATTTATACAATTACGGATGATAATGGACTCAAGATCGAATATAGTGCCAAAACCGACAAGACGACGATTTTGAATCCAACCAGTCATTGCTATTTCAATTTGAGTGGATTTCCGGAAAAAAGTATCTTAGATCATGAATTGATGATAAATGCCGACTATTTTACGCCGGTGGATGCCGGTTTAATTCCAACCGGTGAGATTCGGCCTGTCGCAGGTACACCGATGGATTTCCGAGTGGCAAAAGCGGTTGGCAAAGACATTGAAGCCGATGATGAACAAATTTTATATGGCAACGGCTACGATCATAACTGGGTTCTGAATGACTATAACGGTCAGGTTCGACTTTCGGCGACTTTGTACGAAAAAGAAACTGGCCGATTGATGGAAGTTTTAACCGACCAACCGGGTTTGCAATTTTATTCTGGCAATTTCTTAGATGGTTCAATGACTGGCAAGGGAGGGGTAAAGTATAATCACCGTACCGCCCTTTGTCTGGAAGCTCAGGCTTTTCCGGATTCGCCCAATAAGCCTAATTTTCCGTCGGTGGTTTTAAGACCTGGTGAAGAATATAAGCAGACGACAATCTATCGTTTCTCGACAAAATAGTTCAACTTTTAACAAGGGGAAATAGCTATGTTACAGACTTTAGACTGGATAATCATTGTAGGCTATTTTGGAATCATTCTCGGAATAGCTTGGTGGGTAATGAGGCAGAAGCAAGAAACATCCACAGATTACTTTCTTGCCGGTCGCAATTTGGGCTGGTTCATCATCGGAGCTTCAATTTTCGCTTCGAATATCGGATCGGAGCATTTAGTCGGACTAGCCGGTTCGGGAGCGACCGACGGCGTTGCTATGGCGCATTACGAATTACATGCCTGGTGCTTATTAATCCTTGGGTGGGTGATGATACCTTTCTATATGCGTTCGAAAGTATTCACGATGCCGGAATTTTTGGAAAAACGTTTCTCGCCCAGAGCCCGGACAGTTTTGTCTCTAATTTCGTTAGTGGCTTATGTGCTAACTAAAATTGCCGTAGGAATTTTTGCCGGTGGTATTGTATTTAGTGTGCTATTGCCGGATTTGAATTTTATGGGATTGGATAGTTTCTGGGTTGGTTCGGTACTGGTAGTGGTGTTGACCGGATTATATACGATATTGGGCGGTTTGAAAGCCGTTGCTTATACCGAAGCCTTACAGACGATCGTTTTGGTTTTCGGTTCAATTTTGGTAACCCTGTTCGGTCTAAAGGCTCTCGGCGGTTGGGGAGAATTACGGGAAATCGCCGGTTCGGATATGTTTAACCTCTGGAAGCCACTTATTCCCCATGGTGTCGAGGGTACCTGGGCACCAATTAAAGAAAGCGGTCGGATGGCTTGGTATTTCAATGATAATTATCCCTGGTTAGGAATGTTATTTTGCGCTCCAATTATTGGACTATGGTATTGGACGACCGACCAGTATATTGTGCAGAGAGCATTAGCGGCTCCGGATATAAAAACAGCGCGGCGTGGCACTATTGCCGCCGGATTTTTCAAATTATTACCAGTATTCATTTTCATAATTCCTGGTATAATTGCATACGCTTTGGCTGTTAGCGGAAAAATTCCAGCCCTTCAGAGCCAGCTAATCGGACCGGGAGGTGAGGTTATCAGGGATAATTCTCAGAGCGCCTTTCCACTCTTAGTATCTTACGTCTTGCCGGTCGGGGTTCGAGGTATCGTCGTTGCTGGATTATTAGCGGCGTTAATGAGTTCCTTAGCAGGCGTTTTCAACGCTTCCGCGACCCTTTTTACGATTGACTTTTACTCACGCTTTCATCCGGAAGCTAGTCAGAAGAAGCTGGTTTGGATTGGCAGGGTAGCTACTGCCGTTATGGTATTGATTGGTCTGATATGGATTCCGGTAATTCGGGGTGGAAAGGGACTTTATGATTATTTACAAGGTGTTCAATCTTATTTAGCACCGCCTATTTTTGTGGTCTTTTTCTTGGGAGTTTTTTGGAAACGGGCGAATGCAAAAGGCTGTCTGGCTACCTTGATAACCGGCTTCACCCTTGGTCTCTTCCGATTGGCAGTTGATACGCCGGTAAAATTGTTAAATGTTAAATACGCCGAAGGTTCTTTTCTGTGGATTGCGAATAACATCTACTTCCAATACTACAGCCTTTTGATCACGATAATATCAATTCTCGTTATGATTTTTGTTAGTTTGGGCACAAAAGAACCTGATTATGAAAAGATCAAAGGTTTGACCTATGGTACCAGAACCGAAGAGGATCGTAAAGAATTGCGTGCTAATCGGTCACGTGGCGATGTAATCGCTTCGGTCATATTAGTAGTTCTGATTGTTTTGTGTTATATCTATTTTTCGGGTTGATATTCAAGCAATTAACATTATTTACTGGACAAAATGGTTAAGACAAAAAAATATACTATCGGATTAGATTTTGGCACTAACTCTTGCCGTTCGCTGATTGTAGATATTTCTAACGGCCGGGAATTAGCGACACATGTTTTTAATTATCCTTCGGGTGAAGCCGGGATTATTGTTGATTCGGCAAATCCTAACCTTGCTCGCCAGAACCCGGCTGATTATCTGCTGGGCTTAGAGGTTACAATTCGAGAGGCGCTTCGTAAAGCCTCCCAAATTGAACCCGATTTTTCACCTAAGGACGTAATTGGAATCGGAGTAGATACTACCGGAAGTAGTCCAATGCCCGTAGATCAAGAAGGTATGCCGCTCTGTTTTCAGGCTAAATTTAAAGATAACCCTTCGGCTATGGTCTGGCTCTGGAAAGATCATACCAGTTATGCCGAAGCTCAAAAAATAACCGAACTTGCTCGTCAATTACGGCCACAATATTTGGCAAAAATCGGTGGTGTGTACTCGTCAGAATGGTTTTGGAGCAAACTCTGGCATCTGCAAAGCGAATGTCCGGAAGTTTTTCGGAACACTTTCAGTTTTGTAGAAATATGTGACTGGATTCCAGCCATATTGACAGGCAATACCGACCCATTACTAATTAAGAGAAGCATCTGCGCCGCTGGGCATAAAGCCCTGTTCAACGAGCAGTGGGGCGGTTTGCCTGATGAAGAATTTCTGAGTGAACTATCTTCGGAAATAGCCGCAATGCGTCAGCGCCTTTACTGGAAAGCCTATTCGGCCGAAGAAAAGATGGGAAATCTATCCCCGGAATGGGCGGAAAAATTGGGATTGACAACTGAAGTGGCTGTTGCCGTTGGAGCTTTTGATGCCCATATGGGAGCAGTTGGAGCCGGAATTGCAACCGGGATTCTGGTGAAAATTCTGGGAACCAGCACTTGCGATATAATGGTCTGGCCGAATAGCGAGAAATTGAATGACATACCAGGAGTATGCGGGATAGTGGACGGTTCAGTACTGAAAGGCTATTTCGGTATCGAAGCCGGGCAATCAGCGGTGGGCGATATTTTTCTATGGTTTGTTAATAATCTAGTGCCTGATTCCTTCGGTAAAACTCAAGAAGAAAAGTTCGAAAATCTGGCGAAAGCCGCTGGCGGTCTAAAACCCGGCGAATCAGGTTTGCTGGCACTCGATTGGAATAATGGCAATCGTACTATTTTGGTTGATGTTCGGTTGACTGGTTTATTAGTTGGTCAAACTTTGCATACTCAAGCACACGAAATTTATCGAGCATTAATTGAAGCGACGGCTTATGGCGCTTTGGCAATTATTGACCGAATTGAAAGCTACGGCGTTCCTGTGCGGGAAATTGTTAACTGCGGCGGGCTGGCGGTCAAAAATCCATTACTAATGCAAATATATGCCGATGTCACCGGCCGACCGATGAAAGTTTCTAATAGTGAACAAACTCCGGCGCTGGGCGCAGCGATTTTTGCGGCGGTTTCTGCCGGCAAAGCGCACGGTGGATATGATGGTGTTACTGAGGCTCAGCGAGCGATGACCAGCACCGGCAAGGATTATTCACCTGATAACCGTAATCACCAGACATACAAAGAGTTATATGACCTTTATAAACAGATGCATGACGCTTTTGGTACTCCGGAATGGTCGGGAAAAATGTTCAACGTTATGAAAGATTTGTTAAATATTCGCGACCGGGTAAGGCAGGAGAAATTGTGCTCGAAGAATTAAAGGCAGAAGTTCTGAATGCCAACCGAGCATTGGTACAATACGGTTTGGTGATTTTAACCTGGGGTAATGTCAGTGGCATTGATCGTGAGAAAAACCTGGTTGTTATCAAACCGAGTGGCGTTGAATATGATAAGTTGACGATTGACGATCTGGTAGTAGTGAATTTGGATGGGAGAGTAGTTGAAGGCAATCGCCGCCCTTCATCGGATACTCCGACACACTTGGCATTATATCGAGCGTTTGACAACATTGGCGGAATCAGCCACACTCATAGCGATTACGCTACAACCTTTGCTCAAGCCGGTTGCGCAATTCATTGCTATGGCACGACGCACGCCGATTATTTCAATGGTTCAATTCCAATCACTCGCTTATTAACTGAATCGGAAGTTAATCAGAATTACGAAATGAACACCGGGCAGGTTATCATCGAGCGTTTTCAGGATTTGAATCCGCTCGCAATGCCGGCCGTTCTAGTAGCTGGGCATGCACCTTTTACCTGGGGAAAAAATGCTACCGAAGCGGTTAAAAATAGCTTCATTCTGGAAAAGGTTGCCCAACTGGCATATCAAAGCATTATGCTGAATGAAAATATGACGGAGTTACCCGAATATATCCTGCAAAAGCATTACTTACGGAAACATGGACCATCAGCCTACTACGGTCAAAATGATAAATAATCAATAAAGGAATAAAAAATGAAAGTATTTGAAAATTACGAAGTTTGGTTTGTTACCGGCAGTCAGCACCTGTACGGAGAAGATGTTTTGCGCCAGGTAGCCGACCATTCCCGCGAAATGGCTAAGTACCTATCTGATTCGCCGAATATTCCTGCCAAAGTAATTTTTAAATCAGTTTTGACTGAACCAGAGGCGATTTTGAATCTTGCGTTGGAAGCCAACAGCGCCAAAAACTGTATCGGTCTGATTATCTGGATGCATACATTTTCACCGGCAAAAATGTGGATCGCCGGATTGAAAAACTTACAAAAACCGTTTGTTCATCTGCATACCCAGTATAACCGCGATCTACCCTGGTCCGAAATTGATATGGATTTTATGAATCTGAATCAATCAGCCCACGGCGATCGCGAATTCGGCTTCATTTGCTCCCGAATGAAAATCAACCGCAAGGTGATTGTCGGGCACTGGCGCGATGAAAATGTCATAAATGAATTGGCAATCTGGGTCCGCGCCGCGGTCGCCTGGCAAGATAGCCGCACCGGGAAAATCGCGCGCTTTGGCGATAATATGCGCGAGGTTGCCGTCACAGAAGGCGACAAAGTCGAAGCTCAAATCCGGTTCGGATATTCAGTAAATGGTTATGGAATAGGCGATTTAGCCAAAGTAGTTCAGAATATTCCTGAAGCCGATATTGATAAATTGATTGAAGAATACAATGCTAAATATATCGTTGCCAAGGAAGCCGCTAAAGGTGGCGAGAAATACGACGCTCTGCGAGAAGCCGCCCGAATTGAACTGGGTTTGCGACAATTCCTGAAATGCGGCAATTTTACCGCATTTACGACAACCTTCGAGGATTTGCACGGTTTGAAGCAACTTCCCGGTTTGGCAGTCCAGCGCTTGATGGCAGACGGATATGGTTTTGGAGCGGAAGGCGATTGGAAAACGGCCGCATTAGTACGAGCAATGAAAATTATGGCAACCGGCTTAACCGGTGGCACCTCGTTTATGGAAGATTATACTTATCATTTCAATCCATCAGGAATGAAAGTCTTAGGCGCACATATGCTGGAAGTATGTGAATCTGTCGCCGCCAATAAACCCCGCTTAGAAGTTCATCCACTCTCAATTGGTGGCAAAGCTGACCCGCCGCGTTTGGTATTCAATGCTCCGACCGGTCCAGCGCTGAATGTTTCGCTCATTGATCTCGGTAATCGTTTTCGGATGATTCTCAACGAAGTCGAGAGCGTCCAACCGGATGCTGATTTGCCAAAATTACCAGTTGCTCGGGTAGTCTGGATGCCTAAACCTAACCTGAAAACTGCCGCTCAATGCTGGATTCTGGCAGGTGGAGCTCATCATACCGGCTTTAGTCAAGCCTTGACCGCCGAATATCTACGTGACTTCGCCGAAATCGCTGGAATAGAACTGGTAGAAATCAACAACAACACTAATGTTACCGAATTCAAAAAAGAACTGCGTTGGAACGAAGCGGTGTACTGAGTTACGAACCATAAAGGCTCGATTACACAAAAATATTTTAATATAAATAAAACCTTCAATCCGCCGAATTGAAGATTTACAGTATCCGATAAACAATCACTAAAGACTTATTTAAAGGGGATTATTTGATAGGTTTAGTTTAGACTTGGCGATAAATAAGACCCCGCAAAATAATTGGTATTATCTTTCCTAAAGAGAATAACTCCCCTGGCTAGTTCGCTCTAAAATACCTTAGCCGTTTCGTAGATTTAATCTATCAACCATCCATTTTTCAAATCAGCTTGCGGAGATTTAATATTTCAAGAAATTAGGGATTGTAATTTGCTTGAAATTCGTCGCATTGTTTCTTAAAATAGCGGCGTGAAAATGAGATATAGAATAGAATTACTTGTATTGATCGTGATATTTTGTTTGTTTGCAACTTTATGTTCTAAAAAACAATCGGAACCAACTAGTGAGTTTAGCCCGGAAGTTGGTGACCTAATGTTTCAAGATTTAGACGGCAGTCCGTTTTATGACGCGATTGAAACCGTTACGAAAGGCTATCAAGGTGCGAGTCTCAGCCATATAGGCATCGTAACCAAAGATTCGAGCGGTAAATATTTTGTGTTGGAAGCCGTGCTTGCCGGAGTCAGTTTGACGCCACTCGTTGAATTTTTAGCGCGAAGTTATGACAATCAAAATCATCCCAAAGTCTTAGTCGGCCGACTCAAGCCGAAATATCGCCACCAAATTTTGCCGGCATTACAGGAAGCCCAAAAACTTATTGGTAAACCTTACGACAATTTTTTCGACATTGAAAACGATGCCTATTATTGCTCTGAAGTAATTTATTACGCTTTTCTCGAATCGACTGACAGTCAGCCGCTTTTTAAACTGCAGCCAATGACATTTGTTGATCCAAGAACAGGAGGAACTTTTCCAATATGGCAAGAGTATTTCGCCGAACTTGGTGTAGCTATCCCAGAAGGAAAGTTAGGCATCAATCCTGGTGAAATATCGCGCTCAAAAGCTATTGACATCATACATAATTATGGAATTCCAGACGGCTGGAAAAAGCTCAACAAATAAAAATGAAAGGAATATTCCTTTGAAACAAATTAGAATCGGTATCGTCGGCTATGGAAATCTTGGTCGAGGAGTGGAACAGGCTGTAACTCAGAATCCGGATATTGAATTAGTAGCAATTTTCACCAGAAGAGACCCAGCTAAAATTATAACGGCAAGTGAATCTACTAAGGTGCTGAGCGCCAATGAATTAGCAAGTATGCAATCAGCAATTGATGTGATGATATTATGTGGTGGTTCAGCCACAGATTTGCCGAAGCAAGGACCGGCTTTTGCTTCATTGTTTAACACCATAGATAGCTTTGATACACACGCTAAGATTCCGGAATATTTCACTGAAGTTGATAAAGCTGCGCGCGATAATGGCCATTTGGCTATTATTTCGGTAGGTTGGGACCCCGGGTTATTTTCAATCAATAGATTGTATGCCGAGGCAATCTTGCCTAATGGCAACGGATATACTTTTTGGGGGAAAGGGGTTAGCCAGGGACATTCGGATGCTATTCGGCGGATTAAAGGTGTCAAAAATGCTATCCAATACACCATACCAATCGAGGAATCGCTTGTGGCAGTTCGTAGTGGTGTCAATCCGCATTTGACCACTCGTCAAATGCATCGTAGAGAATGTTTTGTCGTGCTTGAAGAAAATGCGGATAAAGATTATGTCGAAAATACTATAAAAAATATGCCCAACTATTTCATTGAGAATGAAACGGTTGTCCATTTTATTTCCGAAGATGAATTTAAGAAGAATCATAGAAAAATGAATCACGGTGGATTTGTAATTCGGAGCGGACATACCGGAGCAGGGAATAAGCACATTATTGAATATTCGTTGAAGTTAGATTCTAATCCTGAATTTACCGGAAATGTATTGGTTTGTTATGCCCGTGCGGCTTACCGTTTAGCGCAAACCGGCGCAATAGGTGCGAGAACTGCGTTTGACATTCCGCCGGCTTTATTGTCACCCAAGAGTGGCGAACAACTGCGGAACGAGTTATTGTGATCATTCTTAAATCATTTAAATCTGGTTGGATAATCATAGATAAATTTTATTTTTAAGATTAAATTAATTATAATGAAAGCAGTATTACTCACCGGAATCAGACAATTCACCATCCAACAGGTTGCCGATCCAACAATTGTAAATGACACCGATGTATTAATTCGAGTTAAAATGGTCGGAGTTTGTGGTTCAGATATCCATTATTATAAAAATGGCAAAATTGGATCGCAGGTTATTAAATTTCCATTCATCATCGGGCATGAAGCCACTGGAGTAGTTGAACAGATTGGGAATAAAGTCACTCGAGTCAAAATCGGTCAGCGGATTGCCATTGATCCGACAGTTTATTGTGCTAATTGCGACCAGTGTCGCTCTGGTCGTGAAAATACCTGCCGCAACCTGAAATTCCTGGGTACTCCAAAACAACTAAACGGTGCTTTATGCGAGTATATCGTGCTCCCAGAAAATTGTTGCTATCCAATCAGTGATAAAATGACCTTCGAGCAGGCTGTTTTATCCGAACCATTAGCGATTGCGATTTATTCCGTCGCAAGATCCCGGCTTCCGGATAATGCTAATGTTGCTATCCTGGGAGTCGGACCAATTGGTATGTCGGTTTTTTGTATCTTGCGAATAAAAAATGTCGGTAATATCTATGTAACTGATAAAATTCAGGAACGCCTCGATTTTGCCCAACAATTAAATCCTGAGTGGCGCGGTAATCCAGATTTAACTGATGTAGTTAGCGAAATTAATAAACGAGAGCCTCTACAACTGGATGTCGTTTATGAATGTAGCGGAGATACAACAGCAATTAGTCAGGCAATTCAATTGCTCAAACCAGGTGGAATTATAGTATTGGTTGGCATCCCTGAAATGGATGAAATTTCATTTCCAATTCATGAGCTTCGACGTAGGGAGATCACCATAATTAATGTCCGTCGCCAAGTACGTTGCACCCAAAAAGCTATCGATTTGTTGGAAAATAATTTGGTAAATATGAATGCAATGGCGACACATCATTTTCCACTTGAAAAAACCGCCGAAGCATTCGAACTGGTTGCTAATTATCGGGACGGTGTAATGAAAGCGCTGATTTCTATAGGTTAATGTTTTTGATTTATTTAGATGATATTTAAGGTTATGTAATATAATTAAATGAAAGAGTAGAGGCACAAAAGGAGCAATTTTATCATGCAGAAAATCACCAGAAAAAATTTGACTTGCAGTAATCTGTTAAAATTGATATTGATTTTATTGATAATCGGGCAATTCTCTCCAATTTTAGTTGCTCGTGACACATCACGGGCGGCTTATTATCCCGATCCGACTCAATATCCCGACCATATAATTCTTTCCTGGAGTGATGATCCTACCAGCACTCAGTCGGTAACCTGGCGGACAGACACCAGCATTAAATCTGCTTATGGTGAAATAGCGCTAGCCGATGCATCGCCCAACTTTGTTTATCAAGCCAAGCGAATACCTGCCAAGACCGAGCTACTTAATTTCGATGGAAAAAGCGCCAATTATCATTCGGTAACTTTTACCGGTTTGCAATCAAATACATTGTATATTTACCGGGTTGGTTCAGACAAACGATGGAGTGAGTGGTTTCAATTTCGCACTGCGAGTAAAAAATCAGAACCATTTCGATTTATTTACTTAGGCGATGGGCAAGAAGATATACTTTTTCTATGGTCACGAGCGATCCGCACCGCATACAAAACTGCGCCGGATGCGCGGTTTATCATTCATGGCGGTGATCTGGTCAATAATGCTCGTGACTATCCGGCTTTAAATGAATGGTTCACAGCCGCCGGCTGGATCAATGCCACGGTTCCGATTATGCCAGCAATCGGTAACCACGAATATTATGATGGAAATTGGGGCGAGCAATTTTTTATGCCGTACTGGCGGCCACAATTCACTTTACCTTTAAATGGAATCGAGGAACTTCCTGAGACTAATTACTATTTCGATTTTCAGGGCTTGCGTGTGATTGTACTTAATTCCAATTTTGAGTTAGAAAAACAGGCGCAATGGTTGGAAGGTATTTTGAAAAATAATCCCAATAAATGGACAATTGTAGTCTTTCATCACCCAATTTACTGCGGAGCTGAAGGTCGTGATTATCAGGAACTTCGTGATACATGGAACCCAATTTTCAAAAAATATAAGGTAGATTTAATTCTTACCGGTCATGACCACACTTATGCACGCGGAAATAATCCAGAGCGTTTGACTATTCGTCCTAATGATCCAACAGGACCGGTTTATGTTGTTTCCGTCAGCGGCCCAAAATTATATAATATTAATAAAATCCGCTGGATGGATCGTGCGGCAGAAAATACTCAACTCTATCAAATTATAACCATTAATGATAATATTCTCGATTATAAAGCCTATACCGTTACCGAAGAACTTTATGATGCTTTTCAAATCATAGAGAATTCCAAAGGTTACAAAGTCTTTTTTGATTTACAACCAAAGAATTTTCCAGAGAGAATGTATAAAAATACATTAAATGCACCTAATGATTAGGATAGTATAAATGAAGTATGACAAAGACGAAGTCGATAATATGATTTTAGCTCTTTTATTTCTTACTAGTTCATCTGATCAATATGGTACTAAGGCATGGAAAGGATTTGACTTTGAGGCTTTGGATCGTTTATATCAAAAAGGTTTAATTAGTGACCCTAAAGATAAATCAGCAACTTTATCATTAAGTGAAAAAGGTGCAAATTTATCTAAAGAATTGTTCTTCAAGTATTTCGTTATTAAAGATTGAAATATTTTTCAATAATTAATTGATATTCAGAGAATTGTTATTATTAATAATAGCATTTTATAAGAACTCAGTCCGAGAATTTAATTCATTAATAGTATAATAGAAGGTATGAAGAGGAAAATCAATTCTATCCTATATAATATAACTTCTTTAAATTTATCTGCAACTATACATAATATATCTTATGCGTATATTAATTTCAGGGCATTTTTAGACATTTGTAAGTATCATTCAATTCATTTTGAATTATGCCACTGTTGATTAAATTCTCAGTTATATGATATGTATAAAAAAATTATTTTGTTAATGTTAATTGTTGTAATCAATGCCAGCGGCAATGATTATGAATATTATTTCTACAATCCTGACATTGATTATGGCTCTGAATCAATTTTTAACCCAATTAGTTTGTTCATCAACGGTTCGTTTGATATTTTGCGAAATGGTGCTCACAATAAAAATATTTTTGACCAGCCATATAAAACCGGTTTTAATAATGTTATTGATAATGTTTTGCATCCTATAGATAATATTAGAAATTATGGTGTTAAAAATTTTCTGAATCGTGAAATATTTAACCTTGAAGTAAATAAAAATGAATCCCAATTTTTACCCAATATTGGTTTACATTTGATTGGCAATGGTATGCAATATCGTAAACTGGCTGAATGGTATGATTACCATGAATATCCAAACCCTAATCTGTTATCAATAATAACTACAATATCATATCAATTAGTAAATGAAATCGTAGAAAATGGTTCATATTCAGGCACTAACGTAGATCCGATTTCAGATATGTTAATATTCAATCCATTAGGAATATTACTTTTCAGTACAAAAGTTGGACAAGAGTTTTTCTCAACAAAAATGCCAATTTACGATTGGTCAATGAATCCCTATTTTAATCCAAATAACTATTATTTAGAGAATGCCGGCCAGCAATATGCCACAAAGATTAAGTTAAAAACGACTGATAAAAATGCGCTTTTTGGCTATTGGGGTGTTGTCTCTACTTTTGGAATTAGCCATACCATAAATGAAACTGATGCGATATCATTCTCTGCCGGTGCTGTTGTAGCTAAATTAACGCCTAATGAAGAATATGATAGTCGTTTTATTATTCCAAACCTTGATTACGCTGTAGCTTTTTTCTATGATAGAAATAATTCATTACTCGGATCTTTAACTTTATTTGGTCCTAAGTTTTATAATCTACGTTTGGAAATATTCCCGGGCATAATTGGATTTAAAAATTATAAACCAGGTTTTTTTATAGGAATTGGCGAGATGGATAATTTTCAGTTTGGAATCTCATTTCCACCCATTCCTATTGGAATAATTGGAGAAATTAGCAACTAAAATGGACATACTATGAAAATATTATTAACAGGCGGTGCTGGGTATATCGGAAGCCATACATTGGTCGAATTGTTGAATCAAAACCATGAGATAACGGTTATTGATAATCTTTCCAATAGCAAAATAGAGTCTATAAAAAGAGTTAAGACTATAACTGGTAAGGAATTGATATTCAATAAGATTGACCTATGTAATATCATTGAACTTGAAAAAGTATTTTCTTCTAATCAATTCGAAGCAGTAATCCATTTTGCCGGTCTGAAAGCCGTCGGTGAATCCGTCCAAAAGCCTCTGCTTTACTATTATAATAACATTACGGGAACGATTAACCTCTGCCAGATGATGATTAAAAACGATATCAAAAATATCGTTTTCAGTTCTTCCGCTACCGTGTACGGCAATCCGACATCAGTTCCAATTACCGAAGATTTCCCGATCAAACCTGCAAATCCTTATGGTAATACCAAATATATTATTGAAACGATTCTAAAAGACATTCAAATTGCTAATCCGGATTGGAATGTTATTATATTACGGTATTTCAATCCAGTTGGTGCTCATGAATCCGGTTTAATCGGCGAAGATCCTAATGGCATTCCTAATAATTTAATGCCTTATATTTCTCAAGTCGCGGTAGGACGTCTCCCCTATTTAAAGGTTTATGGAAATGACTACCCCACCAAAGATGGTACCGGTATACGAGATTATATTCACGTTGTTGATTTAGCCCTGGGACATTTAAAAGCATTGGACAAACTATCGACAAAACCAGGTTATTGCATTTACAATTTAGGTACTGGACAGGGATATAGTGTGCTCGATGTAATTACGACTTTTGAGAAATGGTCTCAACGAAAAATTCCTTATAAAATCGTTGGCAGACGCCCGGGAGACATTGCCGAATGTTATGCCGATCCGAGCAAAGCCAATCGCGAACTTGCCTGGAAAGCTGAACGAAACTTAGATGACATGTGTCGAGACACCTGGAACTGGCAGAAGAAAAATCCGAACGGCTATTCAGACTAATTTTCCAATTTTAATAAAATATTTGTGGATTCTATTAAATATCCATAAAACCTGGAATGGTTCTGGTATAGGCTTCCTGCAGTTCAGTTAAAGGTAAATCAATAATATTATTAATTGTCAAGCGACCGTTGTCTTTAACGCGTCCGATTGTCACACTTGGGATGATATTCTTAGAGGCAATTCGTTCTATATCAAGTAAATATTTTTCATTAATGGATATAAGGATAACTGATTGACTTTCACCAAAAAACAGTTCATCATTTCTAAGTTTGCGCGAAATATAGACTGAGGCGCCAAGCGGTTTTTCAGGATTGGAGATGCAAGCTTCTGCCAGAGCCACAGCCAAACCGCCGTCCGATATATCTACTGCTGAATTCACAATCCCCTTTTGAATTGCTTCCAAGGTAGCATTAAAGATTCTTTTTTCAAACGTTAAATCTATATCAGGAGCATCACCAGCGATAATGTTATGAACCACTTTTAGATATTCACTTCCCCCCAGTTCGCCTTTTAAGGCTCCTAACAAAATGATAAAGTCGCCGTCGTTTTTAAACCAGGGGGTAGTCACGTTTTTAAGATCTTCAATCAGACCAACCATACCAATTACTGGCGTCGGAAAAATGGCTCCTTTAGGAGATTCGTTATAAAAACTGACGTTGCCGCCAGTTACCGGCGTATCGAAAACACGACAGGCATCACCGATGCCCTGCACCGCCATTTTAAATTGATAATAAATTTCTGGGTCGTATGGATTACCAAAATTTAGACAATTGGTAATCGCAATCGGTCGCGCACCGGAACAGACAACATTTCGAGCCGATTCGGCGACGGCAATCGCACCACCTTTATACGGGTTGAGATAAGTATAACGACCATTCCCATCAGTTTTGATAGCCAGTGCTTTACGAGTACCTTTAATACGAATAACTGCGGCTGAACCCCCGGGCTTGACAACTGTATTTGATCTTACGGAATAATCATACTGCCGATAAACCCAGGATTTATCCGCGATATTCGGAGATGATAATATTTGCAGAAGCACCTTGTTGTAGTCTTTAGGCTCGGGTATTTTTTTCAAATTACGCCCCTGCACTTTTTTCAAATAAGCCGGTTCTTTGGTTTCTCGCTCATAAACCGGTGCCCCGCCACCCAACACCAGATGCCATGCAGGCAGAGAAGCGACCTTTTTATTATTCATAAAAATATCCAAATTGCCGGAATCGATAACTTTGCCGATTTTGACACAGTTTAAATCCCATTTTTCAAAAATCGCCTTAGTCTCTTCTTCAAAACCTTTTCGAATGACAACTAACATCCGTTCTTGCGATTCAGACAACATAATTTCATAGGGACTCATACCCGGTTCACGGAGAGGAACAGAATCGAGGTTAATAATCATTCCGGATTTGCCGCGTACTGCCATTTCGGAAGTCGAGCAAGCAATTCCAGCCGCACCTAAATCTTGAATGCCGATTAAAAAATCCTGCTTGGCAAGTTCGAGGGTAGCCTCCAGCAATAGTTTTTCGGTAAAGGGATCTCCAACCTGAACTGAAGAACGCCGATTCTCAGATTCTTCAGTTAATTTACCGGATGCAAAAGTTGCTCCGTGGATGCCGTCCCTTCCTGTAGAAGAGCCGACTATCATTACGGTATTTCCTTCTCCTTTGGCAACAGCGCTAACGACATTTTTATGTTTGACCAAGCCAATAGTCATAACATTAACCAATGGATTCTCTGTATAGCAATCCTCGAAATAAATTTCGCCAGCTACGGTCGGCACGCCGATGCAATTGCCATAATGGGCGATTCCTTTTACCACGTTATCGAAGAGATAGCGGTTGCGTGGCGCCTCCAATGGCCCAAAACGTAACGAATCGAGTGAAGCGATTGGCCGAGCGCCCATGGTAAAAATATCCCGTAAAATTCCTCCAACGCCAGTCGCCGCTCCCTGAAATGGCTCAACTGCTGACGGATGATTGTGACTCTCAATTTTAAAACAAATCGCCAGCCCATCACCAATATCAACTAAACCAGCATTTTCTTCACCAGCGTTAACTAAAAGGTGCTTTCCACTTCTGGGCAGAGTTTTAATCAAAGCTATCGAATTTTTATAGCTACAATGTTCACTCCACATCACTGAAAAAATGCCCAGTTCAGTGTAGGTAGGCGTCCGTCCTAAAATCTTTAATATCTTATTCCACTCTTCCTCGGTTAAACCGTGTTGAATAGCAGTTTGCAGGTTAACTTCCGGTTCAATCTGGCTAGCCATTGATTACTCCAGTAATGTGTTAATTGTCAAAGAAGTATCGGATATGTAATTCGACTCCAATAATCACTCATTGTCTCGCGTCGAGTAATTTCAATCGCCTTGCCATTAATTATAGCTACTTCGGCTGGACGAAGTCGGTGATTATAGGTCATTGACATAGTACTTCCGTAAGCACCAGCCTGAGTAAAAATTAGCAAATCGCCTTCTTCTAACTTAGGTAAAGGCCGCCCTACGGTGAAAATATCTGTATTTTCACAAATCTGACCACAAAGATTAATCGGATAGAGTTCTTTTTCATCTTCTTTGCCATCGACAATAACCGGATGCTGGGCTTTATAAAGTGCTGAACGAATCAAAGTATTGAATCCGGCATCCAGTCCAGCAAATTTCTGATAGCTCTCCTTAATTCCCAGAACTCGTGTCACCAAGTAACCGGCGTCGCCGACGAGGTAACGACCGGGTTCTAAATGTAAAGCCGGTTTGCCAATTGATAAACTTTCGGACTTGGCTTTAAGCACCTTGAGGCATTCTCTTCCAACCCATTGAATATCAAGTTCATGCTCGTCTCCATAATAAGGTATTCCGAATCCGCCACCCATATCAACGTATTCAAAAGTTATCCCGAGTTTTTGGTGGATTTGGCCTAAGATGTTCAGTAATAATTCCAGCATTCGCGGAAAGTGTTCTTCGTCAAGAATACCGGAACCGGTCATCATTTGAGCCCCATACCGTTTAATCCCTACCTGACAGGCTTTTTCATAAGCGAGCCATGCTTTTTCGTAGGGCACACCGAATTTAGCCTTCTCACCACCGGTGGTAATTTGTTCGTACTTACCTCTCCCCTTCCCTGGATTAATCCGAAAACTTATTACCTCAGGACAATGAATTCGTAACAAACGATCCAGCGAGGTAATATCATCCAAAATGATATTTACTCCCGCTTCGACGGCAACATTGAAATCTTCCATGCTTTCGTAATTACCGGCAAAGATTATGTCCGATGGTTTTACCCCAGTTTTCAAAGCAATTTCGATTTCACCTGGGCTGACACAGTCACAACCATAGCCACAATCTTTCAACAGTTGTACAATTGCGGGATGCGAATTCGCTTTCACAGCATAAAAAAAGGCTGTTTCAATTTCATCAGAATCAAAAGCTCTCCGCAAACGCTGAGCATTGTCTTTGATTCGATCAAAATCATAAACATAAAGCGGAGTCCCAAATTCATCAGCTAAATCACTGACATTCAATCCATTAATCTTCATTTAAATTCCTATTTTATAGATATTGTTTTATTTTTTGAGCGATTTTTGGCCCAATCCCCTTAACATTCATCAAGTCTTCCATACTAGCGGATTTTATATTGGCGATCGTTTTAAAATGTTGCAGTAAAGCCTTTTTGACATTCTGGCTCAAGCCTGGGATTTCATCGAGTTTGGTAGAAATTCCGCCTTTTCCACGTATTTTTCGATGATAGGTGATGGCAAAGCGATGCGCTTCATTCCTTACTCGCTGTAAAAGGCTGAGTGCCAGGCTGTTGCGTGCTAATAATATTGGTTCATCATTCCCCGGTATAAATATCTCTTCCAGTCTTTTTGCCAGACCAATTACAGGAATTGCGGATAAATTCAATTCCTGTAATACAGTAACAGCGGCATTCAGTTGACCTTTTCCACCATCTATTAGAATCAGATCCGGTAGAGGCTTTTCCTCACGAAGAAGACGTGTGTATCGGCGCCGAACAACTTCCGCTAACATAGCATAATCATTACTTCCGGTTACAGTTTTTATTTTGAATCGCCGGTACTCACTGCTTTTCGCGGCGCCGTTGATAAATGTAATCATAGAACCGACGGCAAATTTACCGCCAATATTAGATATATCAAAAGCCTCAATCCGGCGCGGCAACTCTTTTAAACCTAATTCATTCTGAAGAGCCACAAGCGATTTCGGCACGAATTCGGTTTTTTGGCTCTGTTTCATTTGCAACTCGCTGATTTGCAATTCGGCATTGCGGATAGCCATTTTCATCAACCGGGCTTTATCGCCTCGTTGCGGCTGGAGGATACTGACTCGGGCACCTTTTTGAGACATAAGCCATTTTTCAAGCATTTCTTGTTCTTCCGGTAGATAGTTTAGCAATACTTCCGATGGGATACTGGTTGCATTATCATAATAGCGCAGGAGCAAGTCGTGAGTAATTGCCGGGTAATCATAGTTTTCGGTTCCTTCCAGTAAAAATTTATCGCGACCGATCAACTTTCCCTGCCTGACCCGAAATATGACGGCACAGCAATTTTCAGCTTCTTTCAGAACGGCGATTAAGTCGCGATCGAGTCCATCATTCAACTCGACTGATTGACGATTGGAATAATTCATAAGAATGGAAATCTTATCACGATAAGCCGCGGCTGTTTCAAATTGCAGACTCGCCGCGGCAGTTTTCATTTTTTCCTCAAAATATTCAATAGACTCTTCGGTTCGCCCGTTTAAAAACGCGATCACCTGGTTGATCATACGATTATATTCCTCGGCCGAAACTAGCCTCTGGCAAGGGCCCTCGCATTTTTTAATATGATAATCCAGGCAAACTTTGATGTGCCCGTTAGCAATGGTTTTATCATTCAAATGGTGTTTGCAGCTTCGAATAGGAAAAATGTTTTTGATGATTTCGAGAGTATCACGCAGGAGACGACTATCGGTATATGGACCGAAGTATTTCGAGCCGTCTCGCACAACGCTACGAGTCATAAAAACTTGCGGAAAAGGTTCATTGGTAATGCGAACGTAGGGATAAGTTTTATCGTCCCGAAAAAAGATGTTATACTTTGGGTGATGCGTCTTAATTAGAGTATTTTCGAGAATCAGAGCTTCGATCTCCGAATTAGTCAGAATATACTCGACATCAGCAATATTATTAACCAATGCGGCGGTTTTAGGTTCTTTATAACCTCCGACAAAATAAGATCTTACTCGATTACGAATGTTTTTGGCTTTTCCAATATAAATAATTTTACCGGTTGAATTACGGTAAATATAACAACCTGGATCAGTCGGGGCAGTTCGGATTTTCTCGAGAAATTTTTCTGGGAATTTTCGTTCGGCCATCAGTTAATATCCACAGCCATAAGCCAAAATCCACTCCAGCTATGTAAACTTTTAGTGAATAGAAATAACAACATCTGCGTCATCGGCCTTTATTAACTGATTTGTCGGTCGCACTTTGTTCAGCCGGACAAATTCCATTTTTATCAACTAATCTATCAAGAAGTTTGCAATGAATTGCAATAAAAGTCTGACAGGTTGCTGAGCCATCAGACAGTTTATCCGGAAATTCCGCATATTCACAAGATAAATCACAATACTTCATTTATTACCCTGCCAATTCTCGCCCAAATTTAAAATGAAAAACGGGTAGAATCAAATCATCGTATAGCTCTACCCGTTTTTACTTGGTATTTTTATTTTACTAAATTAATGTCAAAACCTTCGGGTCTTCCAATTGGCTCGGCTTCAACTTTCCCCTTCTTTATCTTTCGTTTCAAAGCAATTTGTTCAAAGAAAAGATATATAATGGGTATCAAAATTAAGGTGAATACCGTGGCAAAGGTTAATCCGCCTATCACTGCGATAGCCATCGGAGCCCATAATTCTGCTCCGGTGCCGAGGCCTAATGCCAGCGGCAACATGGCCAAAATAGTGGTTAGTGCGGTCATTAACACAGGTCTTAATCGTCTCTTACTCCCTGCCAGAATAGCGATCCACAGATGATAATTATGTTTGTACCTTAGTTGATTTATATAGTCAACTAATACAATTCCATTATTGACGACGATACCTACTAATAGTATGCATCCAACCAATGCCATAACACTCATGGGTGTTCCAGTTATAAATAACAACCAGATTGCTCCAATCATCGCCAGTGGAATAGTAAAAATGATGATAAACGGATCTAGCAAAGATTCAAATTGGGAAGCCATTACCATATAGACGAGTATCACAGCCGCAGCTAGAGCGATATAGAGATACAAAAAAGCCTCGCGCCTTTCTTCCTCGGCGCCGCCTATTTCCCATCTAAATTCAGGTGGGAAATTTATATTTCTCAAACCAGCAGTTATATCTCTTGTAACACTTTGGATGTCTCTACCGGAAACTGAACAAGATACACTCACTCTTCTTTCCTGATCTTCTCGGTTTATTGATTCCTCACCGGCTCCAGGCAAAACTCTAGCAATATTTTTTAATGGAAATTGAGCCCCGGTTGGAGTAGTAATATATAGATTTTCGATATCAGCCTGAGATTTTCTGAACTGCTCATCTAATTGAACTATTACATCATATTCATCTCCACCTTCACGAAATCTGGTGACCCGAGTTCCTCTGATGCTCGTACCGACTATATTAGCAATCTGATAAGTACTCAAACCAAATGCAGAGGCTTTATCTCTGTCAATTATTATCTGATACTCCGGTTTAGGAAGGTTGTAACTTTTAGTAACATCAACAACTCCTTTTATGTCTTTCAGCATTTCCGCTACCTGATCACCTAAATCCCTGGCGATTAATCTATCGTAACCGAAAATCTTGATAGTGATACCACCACTTAACATAGAGGTAGCTTCTTCACCACCAGCAATGGTAATGTTAGCACCCGGAATCTTTTGAAATCTTTCTCTTAATATGTCTTGAATTTCGAAGGAAGATCTCTCTCTTTCGTCTACATCAGGTAAGCGAACTGTAATATTACCAGAATTAGAACTTGCTATAATTGCAGTAACACCTTCGCCAACTCCGAAGTTAACCTGAATATTCTCAGCTTCCGGCACCTCTTCTCTGATTATCTTCTCTATCTCTCTAAATGTCTTGTCCGTCGAGGCTAAAGATGCCCCAGTTTCTCTTTCGACACTTATTCTAATATTGGATCTGTCCGCCTCTGGTAAAAATTCACCACCCAGAAATGGAAACATTAAAATAGTTATCACAAAAATTACGATCAATCCAATTAAAAATACCTTCTTGTGACCGAGAAAATAATCTAATATTCTTACATATCTATCATGAAGTCCTTGAAGAAAATTATCAATTCCGGAATCCATTCTTCTAAGGATCTTTGATTTTGACTTCTTTTTCTCGCCCTTTAACCATTGCGTAGATAATAATGGGATTAAAGTTAAAGCAACTAACAAGGAAATAGTCAAAGATGATACAATAACAATAACTAAATCTTTAAAAAGAATACCAGAAATCCCTGGTAGAAAAAGAACCGGAACGAAAATTGCTATAGTTGTTAAAGTTGAAGCCGTGATCGCCATTGAAACTTCATTTGCTCCTTCATCGGCTGCTTGTCTAATATCTAGCCCCTTTTCCTTAAGCCTAAATATATTTTCAAGAACGACTATCGAATTATCTACCAGCATACCGATAGCAAGAGCCAAGCCCGCCATAGTTATGACGTTAAAGGTCATATTGAGCAAATACATTGCGAAAAAGGTAACTATGATAGAAACCGGAATTGAGATCGCAGTTATCAAAGAACTTCTGATATACCTAAGAAAGAATAATAGAACCAGAAAAACCAGAATAAATGCTTGGACTCCGGTACTCACCAAATTGTTTAGTGATTTCGTAATAAATTCTGAAGAATCAAAGACAATCTCAAGTTTTACATCTTTACCGACCAATTCCATTATTTTCGGCAATTCTTTTGCTACTGCTCTTGCCGTCTGCACCGTATTGGCATCTGATTGTTTTTGGATAAAAAGCATCACTGCGTCTTCGCCGTTATTCCTCACAATCTGGTTTTGTTCTTTATAACCATCAATGACATTCGCAACATTCTTTAAATAAATAGGTGTGCCGCTAACATTTCCGATTACTGTATTAGCTATTTGGTCAACAGTTCTATATTCCCCATAAGTCCGGACAGAATATTCTTGATATTCATCATCAACAACACCGGCCGGAATCTGGACGTTTTCCATTTGTAGCTTTTGAACAATTTGTTGGGCTGGTATTCCATAAGCCGCAACTTTTTGCGGATCAAGCAGGACTTTAATTTGTCGCTCTAACCCACCTCCAGATGCGGCCGAAGCAACGCCTTTTAGTCTCTCAATTCGCGGCCTAACCTCGTCATCTATCACTCTTCTTAATTCCGCCATACCCAGTTGACCCGATCTGGCTGAAATAAGCATAACGGGAGTCATTGACGGATCAAAACTGATGGTTATGGGATTCGATGCATCTGGAGGGAGATAATCTCGAATTAAATCTATATTTTTTCGGACATCAATCTCCGATTGATCAATATCGGCATCCCAATCGAATTGCAATATTACCAGTGAATTACCAACACTCGACATCGAAATGATTTTATCAACGTTTTCAACTGCTACGAGTGTTTGCTCCAGTGGACGAGTGATAACATTCTCGATATCTTCAGGGCCTACGCCGGTATATTGGGTCATTACCCCGACTACTGGTATGGTGATATTCGGATATAAATCTAATTTTAATTGAGTAAGTCCGAAAATACCGAACCCAATTACAATTAGATAGATCATTGTAAAGGTAATACCTCGTTTAATTGCAAGGTTGGATAAACTCATATCGCTTTCCCTTTCTCAATAATCTCAACTTTTGTCGAATCTGATAGATTATGCTGTCCCATTGAAACAATTAAATCTCCGTCATTTAACCCTTGTAATACTTCCACTATTCTTCCGTTTTCAATGCCAGTTTCAATTTTTACTTCTCTTGCAATTCCAGATTCTACGATAAATACATATCTGTTTACTATAGTTTTAGTTGAACTAATATCGCCACCGATATATTCCAGCGAAGTTCTTTCGATAATAGAATACCTCGGGATAATTAAGGCATTTTTATGAACATCGGTAATGACATCAACTCTGGCGAACATTCCCGGTCTTAGTTTATGTTCAGGGTTGGAAATGATTATTTCCGCTGGTGAGGTTTTCGTCATAAGATTCAACGTGGGGCTAATTTTAGAAATTTCCCCGACAAAAACTGTATCCGGGTAGGTATCAACATTAATGTAAGCTTTTTGTCCGATTTTCACTTTATTGAATTGAGATTCAATAACGTCTATGGTTATTTTTACATCATCCATTTCAACAACGGTGAAAACCGGTATTTGAGGCGCCGCCTGATCACCAACATCCAATAAGCGCGAGGAAACAATTCCGGTGATCGGGGCTTTGATTTGGGTATCCTCTAATTGTTTTTTAGCTGTAGACACAGCGGCTTCCAGTTGTTTTACGTTGGCTCGGGCAGCATCTCGCTGAGTCGTGATTGCATCATACTGTGATTTACTGACGGCATTATCATCATATAGTTTTTTAATTCTACTCCACTCTGTTTCGATATTTCTGAGTTGCGCTCTGGCGGCTTCCAGACCAGCGTTCGCTTGCTTTACTGCCTGTTCTATTTTATCACTTTCAACCACGGCTAAAACGTCGCCCTTATTAACCCAATCTCCTACATCTACATTTATTTTTAATATCTTATTAGGGATTAAGGAATAGATTTTGATTTCCCTGAAACCTTTAATATTTCCCAGGAAATTGATTTTTTCTTCGATAGTTCCTCTTTCAGCGGTAACGACGTTGACCGGAACAATGCTCTCTGTCATTTGTTCGTCGGTTTGGGTTTTACTACAGGAATTAACATAGTAGATTATCCCACAAACAAGAAAAAGATTCAGAATATTTTTTGATAACTTCATTTTTATCTCCGTGATTAAAGTTGATTGATGGCTTTTTTTAAATTTGCTAAAGCTACATTGTATTCGTATAATGATTTTTGATAGTTCATCTTAGCCTGATTGAGAGCAACGTTGGCATTTAATACATCCAATTGCGTGCTCGCGCCCTCGGAATACATTAATTCTGCTAATCGCAAGGCTTCTTTAGCCTGCTCAATGGTTTTCTCTTGAGTTTGGACATTTTCATTAGCCTCTTTCATTTTGAAATAAGCCGCCTTGACTTCCAGTTTTATTCCATCAATAGCAGATTCAGCCTGATAGTCAACTTCCTTAACGGCTATTTTCGCCTGTTGAACTTTGGCTTTGGTCGCAAAACCGGAAAAAATCGGAATATTCAAACTGATTGATGAATTGAATGATTTCACCAGATCATCCGTAGTAAAATCAAAATCATTCCTGAAAGCCTGATATTGATATGCTGTACCAAAAACAAGCGATGGAGAATATTTAGCCTTAGCTAAATTAACCTGCTTTTCGGCTAATTTTTTTCTATCTTCCAGCATAATTACTTCAGACCGTTCTGCCAGGGCGATTGTGATCAATTCTTCCAGCGTCATATTGATCAAATCCGATTCTTTATATGACAATTTTTCTAAGTAGTTTATGTTGATATCTTCGCCTATACCTAGGATAAGCCTCAAATTTGATTCGGCTAATTTCTTAGCATTGTTGGCCGACACTACCATCGGTTTAAAATTCGCTACTTGAACTTCCGCTCTTAAAACATCAAAACGCGAAGCTTTGCCGACATCGAAAAACTTCTGCACCTGCGATAGATTTTGTTCTGCGGAATGTAAAGCCTCTTCCGCTACTTCACTGGCTGAGTTGGCAAATAAAACACCATAATAAGCGTTAGTTACATCACTCAATATTTTCTGTTCGGTAGCTTTGAGCTGCGACTCGGTGATTCTTACGCCAATCTTCGACATCTGATATGAATTCAGAATTAAACCACCAGTAAAAATAGGCTGAGATAAATTTAATCCAGCCACAAAAGTATTCTCTCTTTCAAAAGACATTGTTTCTTGAGGTGTACCGCCAAGAAGCGTAATCAAATCTTTGAACTCTTGCGGTGTTGGCATTCCACCAACTTCCCAGGCATGCTTGAATTGCGAGAAACCACTTACGGAGGGCAACATGCTACCGCGTGCCTCTTTTACGGTGGCTCTGGATTTTAATACAGCCTCGCGGGCTAATTTTAAAGAAGGATTACGCTGTAAAGCTATTTCCCGGGCAGTCTCGATGTCAAGGTTAAGTTCTTCCGCAAATAGACTGGCGATAGTAATTAAAAATACTACGCCAATCTTTAATTTAAATTTCATCAAATACTCCTTTATATATTAATTAATTAGTTTAGTGATTACGGGCACCATTGAGAAGTATATTAACGATTACATTAGCATTTTGTTCATTTAAATTTTCAGCCACATTTTTAATATGATCCATAATAAACTGGTTAATTCCTCCTATATAACAATATAAAAAGGCATTGACATCCAAATCGGATTTGAGATAACCTTTTTCTTTACCTTCGGTGATAATATTAATAAGCATTTCCTTATTCTTTTGCATTTGCTTATAAAATTCAACTTTGGTTTCATTGGGAATATTACGGATAGGTGCATTAATTAAGAATTTGGTTATTTCAGGATTATGCTTTAATCTGGTAACTTGCATAATAACAATATCATATAATTTATTGATCGGGTCCTTGTCAGATTGGTATATTTCTGTTAAAAATTGAACTGAATAGTTGGCAATAGCATTGATGATTTCAGCAAATAGAGTATTTTTATCCTGGAAATGATAATAAAGGGCAGGTTTGGTTAATTCGCATAATTCGGCAATTTCGCGCATTGAGGTTGCTTCGAACCCTTTATCAGCGAATAATTTTGCGGCGGTTTTTATAATTTTGTCTCTTGTAATGTTTTCACATTTCATTTTGTCAATCCTTACTTACCGGTAAGTAAGTTACGAACAAAAATTAAAATCATCCAAATATTTTCTATAATTTTTTTAAAAAAATATTATTTGCTATTCTATATTTTATCTGATTTAAAAAAGTAAGGCTGATAAATTATTCGCGCCCTTCAAACCTTTTAGCGATCGCTATTGGCTTTATTATCTGAAAGATTAATTTAACAATCATAGTAAAGATAGAACTCATAAGGATGCGGTCTTAGGGACAATTCATACAGTTCTTTTTCACGTTTCCAATTTATCCAGGTTTGAATCAAATCGGTCGTAAAAACATCATCAGCGATTAGAAATTCATAGTCCTTTTCTAAGGCATCAATCGCCTCTGCCAGGTTTTTCGGTGTCTTGGGATACTTCTCCAGCTCTTGCGGTGTCATCTCGTAAATATCACGATCAAGGGGTTCTCCGGGATCAATTTTATTTTTAATTCCATCAATCGCCGCCATAAGCATAGCAGTCCAGGTTAAATAACCATTGGCAGTTGGGTCAGGGCAACGGAATTCTAAACGTTTGGCTTTGGGATTATTGGAGTACATTGGAATACGGACTGCGGCTGAACGATTTCTGGCACTCATCACCAGATTGACCGGAGCTTCAAAACCGGGAACGAGCCGCCGATAGGAATTGGTCGTTGGGGCGGCAAAGGCTAAAATCGCTGGAGCATGTTTCAGGATACCGCCAATTGAATATAAACCGATTTGGCTTAATCCAGCATAGCCATTATCTGCAAATAGTGGTTTTCCATTTTTCCATAATGAGAAGTGGGTGTGCATTCCACTACCGTTGTCTTGAAAAATCGGCTTGGGCATAAAGGTCACGGTTTTATTATGACGTTTGGCAATATTCTTTACGATATATTTAAACCACATAAACTGGTCAGCCATTTTAGTCAAAGGCATATATAGCATGTCTATTTCACTTTGTCCAGCAGTGGCTACCTCGTGATGGTGCACCTCAACAGCAATGCCCACTTTTTGCAATTCGAGAGCCATTTCGGTCCGTAAATCATGATATGTATCGGTTGGACTGACCGGAAAATAGCCACCTTTAAAACTCGGTTTATATCCCAGATTAGGTTCCTCAAACCGTCCGGTATTCCAGGCACCCTCGATGGAATTGATCAGATACATACTGGTATGTTGATTTTGTTCATACATTACTTCATCAAAAATGAAGAATTCCGGCTCCGGTCCAATATAGCAGGTATCGGCAATGCCAGTTTTTTTCAAATATGCCTCGCCTTTCCGGGCGACAAACCGTGGATCGCGGCTATAATTCTCTCGAGTGATTGGGTCAATGATATCGGCTATAACACTAACAGTTGGTTCTTTAAAAAAACGATCCATCACAGCTGTATCTGGATCAGGAATAGCCAGCATATCTGACAAATGAATCCCCTGCCAACCACGAATCGAAGAGCCGTCAAATCCAACGCCTTCGACAAAAGTATTTTCACCCCAAGAATTGATCGGAAAAGTACAATGTTGCCAAGTACCAAGTAGATCAGTAAACTTCAAATCCACCATTTTAGCATCATTTTGTTTGGCAAATTTAAAAAACTCTTTTGATGTCATATTAGATTCCTTACTAATTATGTTAAATGGTAAATAAATCAATAAAACGGATATATTTTAAGTAAACAAGCAGTAATTTGCTAATTATTTTATTAATTACATTAAATATTGTAATAATTATAGTGAATATCAATATAACTTTTATTTATAAACTACCAGAAATATTAAAATGCCAGTCTTCTTAATATTATTAATCACTAATATTAATGGTTATAATTTGTATTTTAAATCGCATTTAAATCTTAAAGCTGTGGACGCCCAATGAGAAGATTACTATGAGGAATGAGATCAGTTCAATCGCTTGTTTGGACTTGCTTTCGCATCCATTCCAAATAATTTTTAGATCCTGTCGTAATAGGTAAGGCGATTATTTCGGGCAATTCGTAGGTATGATTGGAGAGTATTTCCTTTTCGACAGAATTGTACAAATCTTTGATAGTTTTTATCTGGCATATCCATTCAATGGTATTTTCTATTTTCCCTTCCCAGCGATAGATACTGGTTACCGGACCGATAATCTGAACGCAGGCGGCTAAACCTTTTTCTACCAGAATAAATGCGATTCTTTCAGCTTTTTCTTTCGAATCGGTGGTGGTAATAATTTGTAAAAAAGCATCTTTTTTCATTTTTTAACACTCCTAATAATCATAAAATAATTTAAATATTAAATACTAAAATGATAATCTACCATATAATCAGTCTCTTGGTTTTTCTTGTCTTATTGGTTCAATTAATTTAAACTATGGCGCTTTTTGGAGAGATGTCCGAGTGGTTTAAGGAGCACGCTTGGAAAGCGTGTGTAGGCTTATACCCTACCCGGGGTTCGAATCCCCGTCTCTCCGCAAATAACTTCTGACAAGATTTATAAGTAAAAATTCCAAATAGAATTCTATAAGTAGTTGCTTGGAAAGCGTGTAGGCTTATACCCCACCCGGGGTTCCCTGCCTGCGTGACTGCGTCAGCAGTCAGGCAGGGAATCCCCGTCTCTCCGCAAATAACTCCTAACAAGATATACAAGTAAGAATTCCAAATAGAATTCTATAAGTAGTTGCTTGGAAAGCGTGTAGGCTTATACCCCACCCGGGGTTCCCTGCCCGACTGACTGATGTCAATCGGTCAGGCGGGGAATCCCCGTCTCTCCGCAGATTATTTCTGACAGGATTAACAATGTTTATTCTTCAAACAGAGTTATTATGAAAATTGTTATTTATTATCAATTAATTTTGATATTCTAAACTTCAATAATTGTGATATAAGATATTAATTATCAAGAGCTTTCTTCAGCAGTTTATTGGCGACGCTTGGATTAGCTTTACCTTTCGTTTTCTTCATTACTTGTCCCATAAAAAAAGCAAAAAGGTTTTTAGCTCCTCTGCGATAACGCTCGACTTCGTTAGGATTCTCGGAAATTACCGTCTGAATGATCTGTTCCAGTTCGGAATCATTACTAACTTGAATCAATTTTTCACGCTCGACGATGATTTTGGCCGATTCATTATTTTCTACCATTTTGTCGAAGACTTCTTTAGCAATATTGGCTGAAATCGTACCGGCTTTTATCAAATTAAGTAATTCACCGAGGTTTTCCGCCGCGAGAGGAATCTGTTTCGGGGTAAGATTATTCTGCGATAAAGTACGTAACACTTCGCCTTGTATCCACTTACTAACCAGCTGAGGATCGTTAATTAAAGCATTTACCCTTTCAAAATATTCGGCAAGATATTTATCACTTGTTAATATAGCCGCATCATAATGACGCAGATTATATTTATTTAAGAAACGAAAATATTTCTGATCAGGCAACTCCGGTAAATCATTAGATATCTTCGTCTTCCAATTTTCGTCTACTTCAAGTGGGACAAGATCGGGTTCCGGGAAATATCTATAATCATGGGACTCTTCTTTAGAACGCATAGGGCGGGCTTCGCCTTTGGCTTCGTCCCAGAGCATCGTTTGCTGAATGATGTTTTTCCCTTTTTCTAAAATAGCTTTTTGTCTCTCAATTTCAAATCTTAAGGCTCGTTCGACTCCACGGAATGAATTCATATTCTTCATTTCGGTTTTAGTGCCGAATTTTTTCTCTCCGATCGGTCGCAGGGAAATATTGGCATCACATCTCAAACTGCCTTCTTCCATATTACAATCACAAATTTCTAAATATTCAAGGATTTGCTTCAACTTAATAAGATAAGCGTAAGCTTCTTCTGGTGAACGCAAGTCCGGTTCAGAGACAATCTCGATTAGCGCTACACCACAACGATTGAAATCAACCAGAGTATTATCAAAACCATGAATAGATTTGCCGGCATCTTCTTCGAGGTGGATTCGCGTTATACCGATGGTTTTTTCTATACCATTCACCTGGATTTTAATCTTTCCATTTCGGCACAGCGGCTCGTCATATTGTGAAATTTGATAGCCTTTCGGCAAATCCGGATAAAAGTAATTTTTACGGGCAAAACGCGAAAAAGTAGTAATCGAACAATCCGTCGCCAGACCCATTTTAATGGCATATTCAACGGCTTTCCGATTAAGAACCGGTAGAGTGCCGGGCATTCCCAGACAAACTGGACAGGTCAGTGAATTAGGCGGTGCGCCATAGGCATTCTTACAACTGCAGAATATTTTCGTATCTGTCAGAAGTTGGGCATGGACTTCTAAGCCGATGACTGGTTCAAACTTTTCGGACATTTTCGGACCTTCTTTTTAACGAACACATTGCGTCGTAATTTGATAGTAATTTGGCAAAAAGACAAATTATGAATCGCCTCAATTAAGAATTTGACGGAGATTAATTTTGAATCCTGCTCCCGTCTTTTTAATTTCCACCCAAATAATTTTGTACTTGTATAATTACGAATGATTTATCCAACTTACTAAATAATGCTGAATATCAATGACTTTAAGACAATTGTTTAAACGCAAGTATGCAATTAAAATCTTGATTATACTGATCATTGTCCCAATTGGTTTTTACACAAAATTTTACTCCGGACCTTTACAAAAATGGGTTAGTTACTCTTTAGGTGATTTTTGGTATGAAATATTCTGGTGTTTGGTAATCTCGTTATTTTTTCCGCTCTTGAAATCTTCTCGAATTGCAATAATAGTTTTTTTCGCTACCAGTATTCTCGAATTCATGCAATTATGGCATTTACCCATTTTAGAAAATATAAGAGAAACTTTTATAGGGCGAACTTTAATAGGAAATTACTTTATCTGGAGCGATTTTATATACTATGCCGCAGGATGCTTAGCTGGATATTTTATCTTAGAAGCCATTAGCCGAGTCAAGACGGCAAAGTAATTTTAACGGGAAATAGATAATTGTTCTTTAAGAAATTCACAAAAATAATTTCCCAGTTCTTCTGTGCCAATCAAGCCTCCCATATCAATCGTAACTAAGTGTTTCTGTAGGATTTGAATAAGCGCTCGTTCTACGGCTTCAGCGGCTTCATCGAGTTCCAGAAATTTCAGCATCTCAATCGTGGCAATGAATGCTCCTAAAGGATTAGCGCGATTGTGTCCCGCTATTTTAACTGCCGATCCTAGCGCAATGCGAAATGCGCCAATTTTCACAGGATTAATTTCACAAATATGAGCCATTCCATAACTGCCTTGTAAAAATAATCCGGCAGTATAAATCGAATCAGCTAAGTCTCCCGGCGCAACTATTATTTCAAATTTGGCGGGATCGCTAAGCAGTTCAAATAAAAGAGCATCAATATTCATCACATCAGCATTTATCTCGGGGAAAGCCATAATTTTTTCCTGAAAAATTTTTAACCATAATTCGTGCAAGTTGGTCATTAAAGTATTTTTATGAGCCAGCACGACTTTTTTATAATTTCGCTTCCCGGCGAATTCAAATGCCTGTTGAATAAATCGATCAATATTCTGGCGAGTATAAATTGATGATTGGATCGCGATTTCCTTATCTGTATCGCGATAGTAACTACCACCCGGTTTGGGATTAATGCTTTCCAGATTTTCGCGAATTATATAAAAATCAGCTAATCCTTCTTGCGTATTCTTTAATGGGCTCATCCAAGAATCATAAACCTTGACATGCTGATAACAAAAAAATAAATCAAGTTTATTGCGAATATTCCAAATGATTTCACGTGCATAGCGACTGTCAGGGAGGCGTGGATCTCCGAATGGTCCTATCAAGATTGCATCGTAATTTTTCTCGAGCTCGGCAATATATTCATCTGGAATTGCAACTTTGGTATTCAAATAATATTCCGCCGAGTAAGGTGCATGAGCAACTGCCAGATCAATCTGGCTATAGTTTTTCAGCACTTCAAATATTTTGACTACTTGTCTGATAATTTCCGGACCGATTCCATCTCCGGCGATGACGGCAATTTTGCGCGATTTTAGCATTAATAAAAACTACCGTAATAGTCCAAGGGCGTAATCAGACGGTATTCTCCAAAACCGGTCTCGTCAACGAAAATAAACGTCCGATTTAATTCGTAGTAATACCAGACTTCATACGGTTTTGTCTGAATTTCAAAAGGATGGCGTTCGATATCATTTGGTGGACCAAACAAGATATAAACCATTCCCATATCGGTTTTCCAGCCTTCTAAATAACCGCTGAAATTTTGGTTAGCAAAAGCAACGCGACGGTAATATTCATTCATTAATTCATTTTCTTCTGTTCCAGGAGTTGGGTCTCTCTCCCTCCAAAATTCAAGGAATAGGTTCTTTTTTTCTTCTCCACTGGCTTTTTTCATCTTACTAATAACATCACCACGGGCAATATATCTGAGTTGTTCGATTGCCTCATCGAGATTATTGATCATATCAGACATACCAGTCCAGCGGATTTGGATTATTTTTTCAGCCGTGACTTCTTCAGAACCGATTTTCACCGTAAGAACCAACCGATATTTACTGTAAGACAATTTCTGACGCGGAATACTGATTCTCTGGTATTCTACTCCTTTCTTAAAATTATGATCAATTTTGTTTTCAAGGACTACCTTTTTGTTCATATTATAAATGCTATATTTAATCGTTCCCTTCCCTCCATTAGATAATACGAAAAACGAGATGTCGAATTTTTCGCTTTTATTGCTTAGTGTACCGGTTAATGCGGAAACATCAGTACTATCTCCACTACTGTCAGCGACAGTGTCTTCGATTATGTTGATACTGCTGAGAGTAATTGATTTTTTATAGTAATTTTTTAATTTTAATTCCCGTTTGCGATGAGTAGTCTTTCGAGTATCTAAATCCATCACTCCAATCGTTAACGAATAATCACTCGGCTTTACTTTATAGGTTAGTTTATTAATATCGTAAAGTTCATTGGAATGAGTTTCCTCGAACTTCTTGGTTTGAAGGGTTTTAGTCCAGATTTTACTGATAGCATTAACTTCTTTCTCATCCAGTAGCATCACTGATATTTCATATTTGCCGATGAATATTGTATCCTTTTTGACAAATTGGATTGCACTGTAAGGCACTTTAATAATTATATCAATTTTAATACTATCTCTGGTCACAATAGGCGTGATACTAACATCATAGATAAAGTTCGGAATTTCCGGTTCCACGTTTCCTCTGAAATCGGCCGGCTCTTGGGCAAGAGCCACCGTTAATAACCCACAAACTAACAACGATATTTTACTCAGTGAGTGTGACATATTTTCTCCAACTATATTTTGTCAGACCGCAATCGGTAGCAAACCAAACCCAATCGCCATCTATGAAAATTTTAAAGACGTTGTTACCAGCCAGGCCATCGAGAGTAGTATAATTCTCGCAATAATAATCAGATAGACGCATCAGAAATGCGCCCCGATCGGTTCCCAGCCACATATAATTCCCATCAATTGCGATATCGAAAAAACTGGCTTCATTTAACTGATCTGTCAGTGGAATATTAGTCCATTTTCTTTCATTATATGAAAATTGTAGGAGGTCGTGATAACGCCCAAAAACCGTCACCGAATCTCCGCATCCAATAGCCGTGATATTACCGGCCACTGCATCATCCAAACCTATTCGTTCGCCAAACATATTATAATGTTCGACATTATGATTGAATTTGTCAATAGAGTAAATTCCATTATCGGTGCCAATCCAAATATTTTTTGAATCTATGGCAATTTTGAAGATCTTTAAGATATTCTGGCGGGGCGACAAACGTTGACGACGCGCTTTATAACTCGGAATACTGATGAGATTCAGTCCACGCGGTGTACCAATCCAGGCGAGAGTATCTTCGAGCGCAATCGAAGTAATGATTTCATCGGCTAAGCCACTGGACATAGATAATCGCTTCCAGCGGTTTTTATTTTGATCGTAGATTGACAAACCCTGCTCGGTGCCAATCCAGAGCCGATTATTTTTATAGGCTAGGTCATTGACTACCGGCGTTGCAAATTCATTGATAAACAGACTCTCAAAATACTCCCAGAAACCATCATTTTGATTATAACACGAAATTCCTGATTTGGTGAAAATTGGGTTTAAATCACTCCGGGTACCTCCAACCCAAATCCGATTATCATCCACCGCCATAGCATTAATGTAATTTTGCATCGGGCCGAAAGGATGGATATGGAGGGTTTTAATATTAGCGTTGCCTTCAAAAAGTCCCAATCCGGCAATTCCACCATAAATGTCATTGTTTATTTTGGCAAAAACCGTTACCCTGTATTCTCGCAGGTTCTGATCTAAAATTAAACCACGCCCATCAATTTGGTAATCCTGATCTATGGTATAACCCCTCATATCCGGTACGCCGTCCAGTGAAGTCGGTTGCCATTTAACTGCCTCTGAGGCTGATTCTTCCTCTGCTTGATAAAATCCCAATATCTTATTGATAGTGAGGAGATAATCACCTTCAGCCTGAACCCAAATTGCGTTACCATCCGTACCGAGTCGAAGAATCCGATTCGTTTCCGGTAAATTTAAATCGGCGTTTGAAATATTAGTCCAGCGAAAACTGCTGGGAGTTAAATAGCTGACGCCTTTATTATGTGCCGCCCATAAATAACGCGTTGTTTCATCATAAAGGACTGCCGTTATAAAGTCATCGCTCAAACCATTGCTGGTAGTAAACGGCTCAGTCCAGTAGCGCCCGTATTTATGAAAAGCGTAAATACCGCCACTGGTTCCGAAATAGACAAGTTCTACCCCTTCGGTTAAGCTCGTCGGATAATTGCTATATTTATATGAAATCCAGTCCCATAATTGATAAAGTCGAACCGGTCGGTCAGAGATATCTTGAGATGGACTTTTCTGCGGGAGGAACAAAATCGAAATACAGATTGAAAAAATCAACCCGAAATTGCCCCTAATTTCCTTAAATATTTGCATTTATAATCCTGCTTTAATGAACATTTTCCCCGCCAATTGCCGCACAGCGCCCTTTAATTCAAGCGAGAGCAAAGTTACCAAAATCGAATAGGTATTTTTATTGAGTTTTTGAGCCAGATCATCTATGTGAATCGGATCGGTCGAAAGCGCTTCGTAAATCGCTTTTTCGTCTTCATTTTCAAATTCAAAGCTAATTTCAAGCTGGCGCGGCTGACGGGGGAAGCGACGAATAGCATCAATTTCATCCAATATGTCGCCGACCGAGGTGACTAATTTGGCTCCTTTTTGAATCAGATGATTAGTGCCAAAACTCTTTTCGTCGGTAATTCTCCCGGGAACAGCAAAAACCTCGCGATTTTGGTCAAGTGCATAATAAGCAGTTAATAAGGCGCCACTCCTTTCTCCGGCAGAAATAACGACAGTTCCTAAACTTAATCCAGAGATAATCCGGTTGCGACGTGGAAAATTGACCGCGTCCGGTTTGGTACCAAAAGGAAATTCCGAACAATAGACGCCTTGTGTAACCAACTTGTCACGCAATGACCGATTTTCCGGTGGATATATTCGTTCGATGCCGTTACCCAGAACCGCGATAGTTCGCCCACCTTCTTCCAGAGCAGTTTTGTGGGCGATGGTGTCAATTCCGCGTGCAAATCCGCTAACTATCGTTATATTTTGCTCGACTAATTGGCTGACTAATAGAGCCGCTACTTCTTTGCCGTAATGATCTGGATTGCGGGTTCCCACGATGGCAATCGCATCTTCGTCCTGCGGCAAAAATTCACCGTATCGGAATAAAACCACCGGAGGATCGTAGATATTTCTCAATCGAACTGGATAATCCTCGTCAATTATAGTCGTGATTTTATAAGGGGTATTTTTTAGCCAGTTTAATTGCTGATCGACAAATTGGTGATCAACATTATTTTTTATTCGTTCCGCAATTTTTAGATCAATGCCCGGCACCTCAATCAGTCGTTTAGGTGAAACATTAAATACTTCCTGAATATCAGGGAATTGCCGGTATAGATTCAAAATACGATGGGAACCCAAACCATTGACACTCATTAAACTTAGAATTGCGCGCAGTTTATCCATTTTGCGCTAGTAATTTAAGCGATTGTTGGATAAATAACTCCAGTCCTTCACCAGTAACGGCAGAGATGGGAACGATCGGCAAATTATCGAATTTTAGGGTGGGAAGTTCTTGTACCAGATCAGTTTTAGTAATTACGATAAAACGTGGTCTGTTTTCAAAAGCGGATAAATATTTATTCAACTCGGTGTTAAGCGTTTGATAAGTTCGTTCGGGCTCAGGATCTGTTGCTTCGATTAAAAAAGCCAGAACCTTCGTGCGTTCCAGATGTCTGAGGAATCGAAAACCCAGCCCCTTTCCCTGATGAGCGCCTTCGATTAAACCGGGAATATCGGCAACCAAGAAACTATTATAATCACCAAATTTGACAATGCCAAGATTGGGAGTCAGAGTAGTAAAGGGATAATCGGCGATTTTGGGACGAGCGGCAGTAATTTTCGAGATTAAAGTTGATTTACCAGCATTAGGCAAACCTACTAATCCCACGTCCGAGAAAAGTTTTAGTTCGAAAATCAGGCTTTTTTTCTCACCCGGCAAACCCGGCTCGGCATAACGAGGAGTTTGTTTCGTTGGCGTGGCGAAATGGGCATTTCCTCGTCCGCCTTTTCCACCGCGGGCTATGACTACTTCCTGATTATCTTCGACCAGATCAGCCAGAATCTCATTAGTTAATTCATCACGTATCAAGGTCCCTTTCGGCACGCGAATTATAATCCTCGCACCGTCGGCGCCGCTTTTTAAACCGCCTTGACCGGGTTCGCCATTTTGGGCTTTATAACTTTTATGATATTTAATATCCTGAAGAGTATTGAGATTGTGATCAACTTTAACAATTATATCGCCGCCGCGTCCACCGTCACCGCCGCTAGGTCCGCCTTTTGGAACGAACTTTTCACGACGAAAAGCCACACAGCCCTTACCACCGCTACCGGATTGGACAGATACTTTGGTGTAATCTACGAACAAATAATTTTCTCTTTCTTAATAATTATAGACATCAGGTTTAAACTAAAGACTAAATTTAAAGTTGCCAACAAAAATCTTGCGCCAGCGGTAATTAATTTTAGCAGCTATGTATATACGTAGGACAGTCTTTCTAGGCTGTCAACTCTTTCTCATACCTTCTAATAAAGAGCTATAACAATTTAATAGACAGGCAAGAATATCTGTCCTATTTGATAGACAGGCAAGAATATCTGTCCTACAATTATGATTATTTGGTTGCAGTAGTTAAAATATCAACCATACGCGCAACAAATTCAGTCGGATTTTCCAAATTACCGTCTAATAACAAAGCCGATTCGTAAATCTGTAGAATTGATTGACGCAGTAGCGGATCATGACTATTGCCGAGGTTCAAACGGGAGAGATTTTTAATCAAAGGATGAGCCGGATTAATCTCAAGGATTTTCTTCTGCGGTTTAACTTCCTGGTTCATCATTTTCATAAATTTCTCGATCTGAGGCTCGAGTCCTTCTTTGCCAACTACTAGAGTAGCCGGTGAATCTACCAATCGGCTTGACACGGTTACGTCTTCGACTTTATCACCCAGCGTTTCCTTAAAAACCGTTATCAGCGACTTCAGCAGATTTTCTTCAAGGGCTTCGCCTTCTGCCGGTTTATCCTTCTTTTCCAGTTTCAGGTCGGCTTTTTCGATTGACTGAAATTTCTTCTTTTCATATTCATAAATCGTCGGTATTATGAAAATATCAATTGGATCAACCAGCAAAAGGACTTCAAGATTGTGTTTCCGGAAATATTCCAATTTGGGATTGCGCTCGGCAATTTCCCGGTTCTCGCCGGTCAGATAATAAATTTCCTTCTGGTCTTTTGGCATACGCGCGATGTATTCGTCCAGCGAGGTCAATTCACCCTTATTTTTTGCGGTAGTTTCAAAACGCAAGAGTTTGACGATTTTATCTTTATTGGCAATATCGGTGGTAACTCCCAGCTTAAAAATGTGACCGAAGTTTTTATAAAATATTTCATATTTGCCGACATCATTCTTAGCCCAATCTTCTAACATTGCCAGGATGCGAGTGGTCAATACATTTCGGATTTTGGCCATTACTGGACTGTCCTGCGTCACCTGCCGGGAAATATTTAATGGCAGGTCTTCGGTGTCAACGACACCTTTGATAAATCGCAAATATTCCGGCAATAGTTCGGTAGCATTATCCTGTACGAAAACCCGATTGGCGTAGAGATGCAAGGATTTTTCACGAATTTCATAAAAAATGTCATAAGGCGCACTGGACGGTATGAACAGCAAGGCTTTAAAATTAACCGAACCTTCCAGCGACAGATGCAGGTGTCCCAATGGCGGATTAATATCGTTGGTAAGAAATTTATAAAATTCGACTAGTTCGTCTTCTTTTATTTCATCTTTAGGCTTACGCCAGAGCGCTTCGATGCTGTTTACTCGCTCCTTGCCAACATAAATCGGGAAGTTGATGAAATTGGAGTATTTCTGGATAATGGATTTGACGTAATACTCTTCCGCAAAATCTTTGTATTCTTCTTTTAGAGTAAATGAAATGCGGGTACCGCGTTCCGGTCGGATAATTTCTGATATGCTGAAGGTTCCTTTCCCGTCGGATTTCCAGAGATAAGCTTTGGAATCTGGACTGGCATGGCGGGTCTCGATCGTAACTTCGTCTGTTACCATAAATACGGAGTAAAAACCAACTCCGAACTGCCCAATAATATCGGCGTCGATCTGCTTCCCTTCTTTCTGAATCTGCTCCAAATATTGTAGAGTTCCGGACTTGGCAACGGTGCCGATATTTTCAATCAGTTCCTCGCGAGTCATACCAATGCCGGTGTCTTCAATCGCAAAGGTACGTTTCTTGGGATCAACTTCAATTATAATTTTCAGCTCGCGTTCCGGATCGAGAATATTCTGATTGGTTAATTGCATAAATCGGACTTTATTCAAAGCATCCGAAGCATTCGAGATCAGCTCGCGCAGAAATATCTCGGGCTGAGTGTATAACGAATGAATGATTAAGTTAAGTAGTTGTTTGAGTTCGGCTTTAAACTCATAAGTTTGGTTTTCATCGGTTTTTTTCTTGGGCATAGGGTCTCCTTTTATTTTTAAATTATTTTAAAAAAGCACCAAGAAAATTACCAATTGCGTGCCAGAAAAGTCGCCGGTCAGTTTGGCAGACGGAGACTGAAAGGTAAACAATGGGGAGACGATAGCTATACTGTAGTTATACAATAGTAATTCCATAGCGATTCAGTTGGAATTCATCGTCATAGATGGTGGCTAATATTTGTTTATTGGTATTGTTATAAACCTTGTAAAACCTGAAATACTTGCTTAACTGTTGATAGTCTTCCCAACCATTCTGGTAATAATGCAGTAAACCTATTCATATTTTCCTGCGCGCCGTAATCTTTCTCCGTAGGTGTCAACTATCAATAATAAATATTTTGTTTTAATATTCATGGCCGAATACCCTCGCTTTTAATAAAATCAAGTAATTCGTTTTTAAATTCCTGATATGTAATGCCATTTTTATTAAACGCATCGTTCACATCATAAATAATACCATCAGCAACATACATAAACTCAGTTGGAGTTCCCATTAAGTATATACGTTCAACATATCCTTCTCTTTGTACTGTACCGCCTGGTTTCAGAGAAAATATCACCTTTACGTCTTTATATTGATTAAAAAGAATATTTTCTGTTATTAAATGATTATGTCTTATTAATACTGTATCCTCTTCAATTGTCCCAAAAATATCATCAATTATTTTTGCTTTTAGTACATAATTATTTACTTTAGAGGCACTTTCTGGTCTGGGTACAGGATAGTACATTTTGGGGAGAACCGTATCATTTAATACTTCAGCAAGCACTATTCCATGTTTTTCTATTAAAATACCCCACGGATATGGGAGTTGTTTTAACAATTTCATCGTTTCTGTCCCGATTGGACCTGTCAACAATTTATATTCTCTTTCTAGTCCGCTACCATCTATTTTAGAATAAAATAATCTGCTACTAATATCAGCTCTAGCGTAATCTTTCAAAAATTTATCTGAATATTCATATTTTTTACCCTGTAATTCCAATTCTTTTTTTTCTTTGTAATATTTTACCTTTATTGAATCTAACCTTTGAATAGCAGGTGGGAATTTATTAATTAGCGGAAATGGCTTATCCCTTGCAGGTATACTCGGTTGTTCTATCTGAGAGTTTGACACGCCATATATACACAATATTAACAGTAACAAAATAAAAGTACACTTACCACAATTATTCATTATCTAACTCCATATTTTAATAGTGGTTTTACTACTTCACTATAACGAAAACTATTAGCACTCCTGTCACGGAAGATAAAATTACATTTTATATCCAGTTCAGATATTAAACTTTTGAATAAAAGGAAAACCTCTGATAATTTGCTTTTCGTATTTTCTCCTTCCTTTTCAATGTTTTCGTACCTATCCAATTAAAATAAATTTAAATCCTTCCTGATAAATCTCTAACCGCCATCTTAATAACCTCAATCTGCAAGTAATATAAATTGTAAATATTAATTTGTTAAGGATTTTTTCCTAAACTAATTCGACGAAATTACTTCATCAACATCATCTTTCCGGTAAAACGATGCATCTCTCTCTTCGGATCTTCCGACAGCATTGTCTAACATCTTATCTCATGATTCTAAAGAAGATTAACTATACAATGAAAACAATAATATTTCTCAGGGTATTCAATTTTAATTCTCCTTTTTTTGAAATATTATTGTTTTATGTTGATTATTGATTTTAACATTCTGACTTATCTTTACCTTAGGAATCCGGTAGTTATATGAAAAATCAATACCCTGAATTTTTTTATCTTTTTTCTTGGCATCATCTATGGGAATAAGATTACCCGTATTAGTATCTATTAGATTCACATTATCTCTGCTCTTAGTCCTGAAATAAATATCACCGTCAATAAAATAGCTTACTAAATTTGCAATGTCTACTTTTGATGTCCAGATAAAGTCCAGGTTCTCTGTAAATTTAACTAAATAACTGTAAGGTCTATTATCAATAATATCATGGCCAAAGATATAAATATTCTTTTCTTTATCAACAGTGATCGTATTAAATTCATCAGGAAATACTCCAATTGATATTTTACCACCATCGCCTTTGTAAAGATAATTTTCAAGGTCAATGCGGTTGGTTGTTAAATTATAAAGAATCACCTTGATGGTCTTTGGAGTCATCGTTACTGGACCACGTGCCTCGATAAATCCGCCTGAAGGCGTTCTCTTCATTTTTGGTTTAGTCTTTTCCAATTCCATTTGTAATTCATCTAATTCTTTTTTTCCTTTCTCGTACTCGGTTTCTGATATTAATCCTTGATCATACTTATATTTAAGCTGAAACGATTTTTTTGTGAATTCTATCTCCTTCCATCGGTGTGATTGCACAGAGTCTTTTTGGACATTTTGCTTAACTCCTTTTCCCCATTCCTGAAACACAAAAATTATCCTTTCATCATCTAACCATGCCGCACGATATTGATCATAATTATACCCGAAATCTACCTTACTGCCATCTTTAAGATTGATAATTTCAAAAATCCCCGTCCTTTCGGTTCCGGGATCTCCTACGGTAATCATGAAATTTTTATTCGGTGACAATTCATATGCACAAGCATTTGCATTAGTTTCCCATACCTTATGCCCGGTATTTAAATCAAATGCTCTGATTTGATCAAGAACTTTTCCACCGCCTCTCCTGACTGTAATAAAATAACCGAGAGACTCGACAGGTTCCGCAACAATAAACTCGGACCTTTCAGGATCTTCAATTTTAAATACTATATCACCATTTTTATTGAACAAAATGGCACGCGGTAACGCTTGAAAAGAATTAACTGAGATCGTTGCTCCGACATAGTTTTCTGATTCAGTCAATATATCGATAGATTCTGAATCACTGAATTTAACCACTTTTTTAATTGTCTGTGGTTGAATAATCGAAATCATTACAAACAACAAAACAATTATCTTCTTCATTTTTCCTCCTATTAATGACTATTAATCTCTATGTGCCATTTTAATAACCTCAATCTGTATGTAATGTAATTGTAAATATTAATTCCTCAAGGATTTTTTCCTAAACCAATTCGTATGATATATTAACCTGATGTTGTGAAGTTATAGGGGTAAATTGGCCAAGAATAATTAAAAACGCTCAACGCCGAATATAAATTACCGACAAGAAATACGATCAATAGAAAATATTTTTCTATATTATTTATTTTTAGTACCTCCTATAATCATTTATCATTTTTATTTTATTATTATAAATAAAATATCTATTATTGAAATACATATTTGGTTTTAATGTATATATATATTCATTTTCAACTGGGCCAATTTCTAATTGCGCTATACTTTTCCCAGTTAGATCAAATACATTATACCAATAGGACTCGCTTGGTAATTCGCCGTAGACTTCTGAACATGTTATAAGAGAAAAACTCTGATTGTCAATCTCAAATAAAGATACTGGAACATATCGCAATTCGTTAATCCAAGAGATAAAACCAGTATTTATATCTAACGCTGCTAATTTAAATTTGTCATCAATGGTATCTAAGTAAGTAATGATTAGTAAATTATTTGTAAATAATACAGTAATTAAATGACCTGAAATAGATTTGGAAAATAGCTCCTCAAAATTATTATTAATTAAAGTAATGATACAATTATCGTCATGAGTATCCAAATTTTGAATAACATAAAATATCAGTGTTCCATTATCGTTAATAAATACATTACTAGGTTGTTCTCCTTGAACTCTCATTTTATTTAATAATACGCCATCATTATTAAAAAGAAATAACGTAGGCTCTCCTCCTTCTTTTTCAATCACTTTCATAGTATCTTCTCGTAGAATTTTATTATTAGCAATTATCCTTTCAATTTTGGCACCACTCGCAGTTCTTGCATGTGAATTAAATTTTTCTGTTAAGACAACGCAATATTCACCAGATTTAGAAATATCCATATATAATCTTCTTCCCGGACGATATTCAATGCTTTCAAACAATTCGAACTTATTAATATTTTTACCATCATTTGAAATTGTCGTTATTGTCGAATAATCATGGTCAACCTGGAATACATTTCCGTTGTAATCGGATGGTTTATAGTAGATTTTATCATCTTCTCCTTCTATAATACCAGTTTTTGACCAAATTTCTTGACCATTGTTATCAATTAAAGTTAATTCTTTTGTTTTTTCAAAACCTTTCTTGTCATTTATTTTTTGGTCATCCAACAATAAATATTTATAATTTTTACTACAAGTTATTCTGGTATTTTTCTTTAAGGATCTTCGATTAATAATTCTGAAATTTTCATCACAAAACAACAGTTCCTGTTCTGTTCTTACAATATGTCTAACGGGCGAAGATTTATCAAAAGGTTCATCTATAGTGATAATTCCTGTTGGATTCTGGATATCTGTTTGTATTTCTTTGATTACCATTTGTTTGCTTTGTTGGGTCCATCCAATACCAGATAATAGAGTTACAATAAAAACAAATCTTAAGAAAAATGAAATCGATACCCTTTTCATAACTGACTCCTTATTATTTGTTATAGAGATGCTTATGATTAACAATTTTACAATTTTGATCTAAAAGAAAAAAATATCTGGACATCGATAAAATATCCAAATACAAACACTTACCTTTATCATTTTTCCCCCTTCCTTTTCAATGCTTTCGCACCTATCCAAATAATTCAAATTTTATCAAACCTTCCTAAAAAATGCACCGCCATTCTAATAACCTCAATCTGTATGTAATGTAAATTGTAAATATTAATTCCTCAAGGATTTTTTCCTAATCCAATTCGTATGATATATTAACCTGATGTTGTGAAAGGCTCAGTAGGCCAATCATACGCAAAAAATACTTAGATAAAATCCAAAAATAATCCAAAAGATAAATAACGGGGCAAAGCGTAGTCTACCTAATTTCTTACTAAACATAATATGCTCCTATTTTAAATTAGAAGTAGCAATTTTACCGTTAATAATAAAGAAAAGATTACTTTCAGTTGATGAATCCCCGACGTGTCGAAAATTTAAATGCTCCACCTTTCCGATTTCATTCTTGGAAAGTATTTTTCCTGAAAGATCGAAAGTGTATATCCAGTAAATAGATGGAGAATGAATTGTAGCGGTTGAACAAGCTATTAGGTTAAATGTTTGATCTTTTAAATTTGGGTTCAATATAGTTAACGGAGCATAATCTAATTTTGTGGACCATATCTCACCACCGGTATTTTTATCAAATAATGATATTTTAGAACATTTCTCCTTAATACTCCAATATCCTATCACAATAGCCTCTTCCATAAAAAGTACCTTGCCGGGAACGAAAGGAAAATTACTAGAAAAGATTTTTTCTAATTTGTTATTTACCAAAGTTGTAATATAATAATTTTCCTTCGAATCGATATCACCGACAGTATATAATATCATACTGGCATCATCATTAATAAATAAGGCTCTAACCTCCTCTTCCGCTACTCTGACACTTCGAAGAATTTCACCTTTAGTATCTATTATAAATAGATGAGGTTCTCCATCGATCCTTTCAGAATATTCTGGTGTTCCTGGATTGATATGACGGACACGATTTCTTGCTAAAAACTCCGGTCTATTTGATGGTTTCTTCTCTGTTAAAATGATACAATACTCTCCTGATTTGGAAACCTCGATTTTAATGTTTTTATATGGATAACCTTCATATTTATCAAAAAGATTAATTTTATTAATATATTCGCCACTTTTCGCTATTGTTGCCAGTTTTAGTGTACTCAGATCAAGAATAAAAATAGTACCATTATCACTCAGTATTACATCTATATCATGGTATTTATCGGCAAACTGAGAAAATTGCAAATGTTCATTTCCTTTGTAATCAATTAATGTAAAATTTACTTTAGAATTGGATTGTAGTTTTTTGTACAATAATAAAAAATAACCTTTTTTACTTAAAATCATTTGTTGACCATCTATTGCTCTTCGATTAATAATTCTGAAATTTTCATCACAAAACAACAGTTCCTGTTCTGTTCTTACAATTTGTCTAACAGGTGAAGATTTATCAAAAGGTTCATCTATCGTGATAATTCCTGTTGGATTCTGGATATCTGTTTGTATTTCTTTGATTACCATTTGTTTGCTTTGTTGGGTCCGCCCAATGCCAGATAATAGAGAGACAATAAAAACAAATCTTAAGAAAAATGAATTCGATATCCTTTTCATAACTGACTCCTTATTTTTTGTCATAGAGCTGTTTATGATTAACAATTTTACAATTTTGATCTGAAAGAAAAAAAATAGTTGGAAATCGATAAAATATCCAAATACAAACACTTACCTTTATCATTTTTCCCCTTCCTTTTCAACGTTTTCGCACTTATCCAACTGATTCAATTTGAAATTCCTTCCTTCTAAATCTCTAACCGCCATTCTAATAACCTCAATCTATATGTAATGTAAATTGTAAATATTAATTCCTCAAGGATTTTTTCCTAAACCAATTCGATAAAATTACTTCATCAGCATCATCTTACCGGTAAAACAGTGCATCTCTTTCTGCGAATCTTCCGCCAGCATCTGAGCCCGGATTAGATAGATTCCACTAGGTAAACCGCTACCATTGAAAGTAACCGTATGCGAGCCGGCTGAATATTGTCCACTGGCAACTACCGCAACCTCGCGCCCGGTAAGATCATATATATGAATCTGAACCCGGCTGGCTTCCGGCAAATCAAATGGAATGGTCGTCATCGGATTAAAAGGATTGGGATAGTTATGCTTTAAGGCAAATGCCCCGGGAATCATGGCTAATACCTCTTCTTTATCCTTCTTGAAATAGGGCGCTTCCTTAGCCAGAATAGGCTCCAATCCCAGCATCATCCTAAATTCATTCTCCAAATCCGTATAATCCGGCGGAGTGTAATCCTTAAGGTCGGTGTTCTTGACCTCCTCTTTTAATTCCTGTACGGCTTCCAAGCCCTTTTTCCAGTCTTCCGTGAATTTGTATATAGCTATCTCACACATCTTTAACTCACGGCGACAGTCATAGGTAGTCACCTTGGGATATAATCTCTGAATTAATGCCAACGCCTCGTCATATTTCTTATATTTCCAGATCAAATCATCAACCTCGATTATCATGCAGACTTCGCCCGTCAGTTTTTCCAGTTCATATAATTCCTTCCGCTTCGAATTCTTCTCATTCTTAATCAGGGATTGGTCATGGATCTCTTCAGACCTGGCTCTGTATTGAGTTATTATATCAAATACAGATCGATACTCACCGGTATTATCTTCCGGATCTTCCCGTAGTAAGGAATATAACTTAAGAAAGCGACCCGTATTGCTTTCGGAATAGGGTTCACTCCGAATTTGATTCTTAATCGCCTGAATGCTTTCTTTAAGCGATAATTTCGCTTCCTTTTCATCGTCGTCTTTATCAGGGGCAACCGTCTTAGCTATCCCGGCTGATAAGACCGAACTCGCTACTTTGGGCGCCGAATTATCGAGATTCAATGGTGATAAAGATACTATCGGAACACTGCTTACTCTCTTGGCAAGCGGCAAACCTGTTTCCGGAGCGCCAATATTAAATTCAGCGGTCTGACTGGAAGTAGCGATTGGGCTAAAATCAATATATCCCGGAGCGCTAAAACGCTGACTAATGTAAGTCGTATTAGTCGTACCCCACCAGACTAACTCGGCTTTTACATTAACATAATGATCATATATATATTCACCCTGCGTTGTCTGATAAAAATTATCGATGTAATATCCGGGAGAGGGATTTTCATTGTCGTATATATCACCGTACCAGTAGGCATTATTCGGATATATCGCGGTTAACTGATCGTTAATATTAATCTCATTATAATTATTGTTTATAATAGCATTCCGACCCGGCGTCAAATCCAGGATGCCATGATATCCGACAACTATCCCGTCGCCATTGTCATATACTTCGGTTTTATTTAACACAACCCGACCGTCATAACTGGTTTTTATTCCCCAGGAAGTGTTATTCCTAATGGTGCAATTGGTTAGGTATGATATTCCCGCAGTGCCAGTGGTAATACCCATACCGCAAAAACCATTCTCTACGATACAATTGTCCATATTAAATGTACCATTACTCTCGGTCTTGATAGTCGGACCACCAGTAAATACACAATGCGAAAATGTGGAAGGCTGGTTCCTTAGATAGATGAATCCAGTACCTTTAAATTGACAGTAGTTAAACTGACTACTATTCCGAATGTCTAGCGGATTATGGCTACCGTTAGATTGAAATTTAATGGGATATGCGCTCGTGCCTGATGCAGAAATATGACCTTCTACCGTTATTTTTGCAGTTTGTGCAATAAAAACTCCCGTACCTGGCATTATGGTAAGTGTTATGCCCTGATCTATGGTAATGTCGTCATAGACATAGACATCTTTATCCCATGTTGTGTTGGAAGAAATCGTCCCAGCCCAAGCATTAGTATAAATGTCAACTGTAACTTTTTTATTTGTATCATTCCATCTGATATTCTGTACTGCATAGTGTAAATCGTAACCATTACGGTTTTTGCTATCTGGGATAGTATTACCATTAAAATTTTGGTGTTGATATTTCGGGAATGGATCCTGAGAATATGATCGATTTTCCAAATCTAAATTCTGATAATTGTCACTTTTTTCATTATCTGCAGGTACTAAATGAATCCATGATGGTTCAATACGCCATATTAATAAACCACCTTCGTTTCCATTAGGATCTCCTGTCTCTCCTTGGTAAGAGGGGTTATTTGGAGTATAGTAATCAAAATATTCTCTTAAGCGATTTTCCAATATGAAAAAACTACCAGAATATGTGACGCTTCGGTTGACGACATAATATTGAGGATTAGTATAATTGTAGGAAATAGTAATGTTTTCTGTATCACTATAGATATAATGGATTCCTTCGCTACTCATCCAACTATTGGCTATTTTATACAAAGGATTTATTCCAGAAGGACATTCTCCATTCTGGAGTGGTCCACACATGTCACCCACTTCCATTAAAGCATAATACCAATCCTCTCTAGCATTTTCATAATCACCATCTGCTAAATGTGGCAATCCAAGACAATGACCAAATTCATGACAATGTCCTCCGATATGTGTAAATTTCCAACCGCTATTTAGCCTCCTGTGTTGTTCTCCCAAGATATAGTATCGATCATTAAGATAACGTGCATGAGGGGTTAAACCACCTTCATAAAAAGTATCCTTTGCATAAATAATTACTATTTTATCGTATTCATCATATGGAGAAGAATCCAAGTCCAATTCGTTAGCTATCGTTGTGATTGCGCTTGATTGATTGTCATAATATAATTTGGTATAACTTAATTCATGCCATGGATCCGAACTGCCTGGAGGATAAATAATTCCGCTTGTTTCAGTGAAAGTAATAGATCCATTTGTCTGTTCTGTCCAATATTCACGAAAACTGCCATAAATACGGTCACCTTCAGGATGGATACTATTACCTTCGGTTGTACTATACCATTCATGATTAGAAGAAAACATCATTTTATTGAAATCGTCTGGATCATATCCATATCGCTCAACATCTGAAAATTCTACAAGTACAATTCCCATATGTATCGGATTTGAAGACATACCTGAGGTGGACTTAGCAATAGGTTTATCCGAATTTAAACTAACAGTAGAAACGGAGCCTATCATTTCAGTAATAAGTTGCCGGGCTTCTTCATTTGAAGCTTCTTTTTTTGCGTCAATATCTGCTTGGCATTTTTGTGATCTTTTTAATTTGCAAGACTCCTTCAACGGTGAGTCAATAGATACTCTATTATTTGATGCTGTAAAATCACCATTTATATCTAAAATAGCATAATAATAGTAATAGTCATCTCCCATTTTAATCTGGTAGCCATCTGTCGTCTCAAACATAGCACAGAATTCATCCCAAACGAGACGAGCAATAAAGGTAATACCATTTGGCTGTGACCATTCAATATATCCACTGTCATAATATCCGGCATAAAGACTAAGTGTAACCATCAACAATATTAATATTAAAACAATATTTCGACACCTTTTCATATTTACTCCTTCTCTTTTATTTAATCAATGATATATTTAACGACCTTTTAATAGCGTTCACTTGTAAGCGGCAAATATAAATTCCGCTTGATACCGCTTTTCCATATTTATCATGACCGTTCCATAAGTATTGGTGATAACCTCTATTTTGCTTGGAATCTACTAGGCGGATTATTTCACGCCCCCCCAAATTATAAATAGATAAGCAAATATTGGCCGATTCATAGAGATGGTAGGATATTTTTGTACTGGTATTAAATGGATTAGGATAATTTTGAAATAATTGAAAATATATTTTACTGGAGTTATTATTAGGTGTTTTGATGCTTGAGTCTTTTCCGCCAATATTTCCATTTTTAGATATCTTTTTTACTGCAATATAACCATAAGATTGTTCCATCGTTATTATAAACGAACCATCCTCGTTTACAACGACATCGCCAATATTATTTTCAGGTTCACATGAAATCAGTATCGGTTGGTTATCCCATCCTATACTTCCATTTCTGTTAAATTTACTACAATAAACTCCGTTTGAGACTCCTAGTACAATATTTGCGCTATTTATATCAGACGCTATTCTTTGTAAAAATATGCTATCCATTGCGATACCATTAGCGCCAAACATCATATTACCATACAAGCCAATGCGGTAGATACAATTATCTCTGTTTATAACAGAAAAAGTTGAATCAGAGTTGATAGTGGATTTACTTCTGTTCCAGGGATAACTCCTATCACTTGAATCAATAACTACATCGTTTTGCGATAATACCTCTTTTTCTAAATTATATCGTTGGCAATATAAATAACCATTTGGATAATCAGTATATCGTATCGCTGTAAAGTAAAATCCGCCTTCAAAGTCAGAATCTATACTTTGTATCGCGATTGTATCATTAATACCCACTACCGAGTCCAGATATTTTACACTACCATATCTATCGATGTGACATAATAATGTAAACCAACAATATACATAAACTCCCCCCTTACCGTCCGAATTTAATAAAGGATATTCGCATTGTATTAATGAATCTGTTAATTGTATTCCACCATCGTTCCATAAATTTTCACCCTTAGAATTATATTTCTGAATAAAGATGTGACCATAGGGTGAATATCGATCTGAATATCGAAAATCATGCCAAGCCACAATAGCACCACCCTCACCGTCATAAATGCAGCTTCCAGTCGGATCGTGTCCACACCATTGAGAAGTGTCAGCGGGAGTCGCAATTAAAATCCCACTTTTTCCCCATAGGAATGTGCCACTACTATCAATATGATGTAATCGCAAGTGCCGATTCTGAACATTAGGATAATCCCAAAATAAAATATCCTGAAAAAGAACGTACATGCCACCTTTACCATCAGTCACGATTTTGTGATCTATTAGAGTTTCTGTATCCTTTTCTCCTTGGATATGTATCGGCTCAGACCAATATTTATATCCTTTTTTATTTACTCTTTGCATAAATATACCACCAGGATTACCTACATTTTGCCAGCAGACAATCACACCTCCGTTACCATCGCTGACTGCCTGAGGATAATGACCTCCTCCGATGATCAGTTCGTTTTCCACTGTTGTCGGCCATTGAGAATAGCTAATGGTCAACAAAACAAATAGGATTGTAAAAATAATTTTAATACAAAATTTGCTTATTGAATATTTCATTAAAAAACAACCTGGCTCAATGTCTTTTTCTGCGATTTTTTCTTCCTGCTAATTTATGTTAAAAATGTTTCTGGAATTTATCAGGATAAAAAATACCCAGTATAAAATCCGTTATTTAACTTATAGGGAACAAAAAAAACTTCATTAGACTCTCTTTCCTAAAAGTAAATTATTAAATAGTATTGATATACAAAATTAAAGACATAATCTTTTATTCAATCTTTTTCCCCTTCCTTTTCAATGCTTTCGCACTTATCCAACTGATTCAAATTTTATCAAACCTTCCTAAAAAAATATCTGCTCGCCATTTTAATAATTTCAATCCGCAAGTAATGTAGAAAGTAAATTTTTTATTGTCAAATTTTTTTACAATCCAATATTTTATACGATAATAAAACCACTTTGGTGATCTTACATTTTATTACATTGTTAATTCTATTCAGCATAATAATAATTCGAAATCACTTCATCAGCATCATCTTCCCGGTAAAACGATGCATCTCTTTCTGCGGATCTTCCGCCAGCATCTGAGCCCGGATTAGATAGATTCCGCTGGGTAAACTACTGCCATTGAAAGTGACCATATGCGAACCGGCTGAATATTGTCCACTGGCAACCACCGCAACCTGACGACCTGACAGATCATATATATGAATCTGAACTCGGCTGGCTTCCGGCAAATCAAATGGAATGGTCGTCATCGGATTAAAAGGATTGGGATAATTATGCTTTAGGGCAAATTCTCCGGGAATCATGGCCAATACCTCTTCTTTATCCTTCCTGAAATAGGGCGCTTCCTTTGCCAGAATAGGCTCCAATCCCAGCTTCATCCTAAATTCATTCTCCAAATCCGTATAATCCGGCGGAGTGTATTCCTTAAGGTCAGTGTTCTTGACCTCTTCTTTTAATTCCTGTACGGCTTCTAAGCCCTTTTTCCAATCTTCCGTGAATTTGTATATAGCTATCTCACACATCTTTAACTCCCGGCGACAGTCATAAGTAGTCACCTTGGAATATAATCTCTGAATCAATGCCAAAGCCTCATCATATTTTTTGTATTTCCAGATCAGATCATCAACCTCGATTATCATGCAGACTTCACCCGTCAGCTTTTCCAGTTCATATAATTCCTTCCGCTTCGAATTCTTCTCATTCTTAATCAGGGATTGGTCATGGATCTCTTCAGACCTGGCTCTGTATTGAGAGACTATATCAAATACAGATCGATACTCACCGGTATTATCCTCCGGATCTTCCCGCAGTAAGGAATACAACTTAAGAAAGCGACCCGGATTACTTTCGGAATAGGGTTCACTCCGAATTTGATTCTTAATTGCCTGAATGCTTTCTTTAAGCGATAATTTCGCTTCCTTTTCATCGTCGTCTTTATCAACTGCAACCGTCTTAGCTATCCCGGCTGATAAGACCGAACTCGCTACTTTGGGCGCTGAATTATCGAGATTCAATGGCGATAAAGATATTACCGGAACACTGCTTACTCTCTTGGCAAGCGGCAAACCTGATTCCGGAGCGCCGACATTGTATTCAGCGGTTTGACTGGAAGTAGCGATTGGACTAAAATCAATATATCCCGGAGCGCTAAAACGTTGACTAATGTATGTCGTATTAGTCGTACCCCACCAGACCCACTCGGCTTTTACATTGGCATAATGATTATATACATTCTCACCCTGGGATGTTTGATAGAAATTATCGATATAATATCCGGGAGAGGGATTTTCATTATCATAGATATCGCCGTACCAGTAAGCACTATTCGGATATATCCCGGTTAACTGATCGTTAATATTAATCTCATTATAATTATTGTTTATAATAGCATTCCGCTTAGGTGTCAAATCCAGGATGCCATGATATCCGACAATTATGCCATCACCATTGTCATATACTTCGGTTTTATTTAACACGACTCGACCATCATAACTGGATTTTATTCCCCAGGAAGTGTTATTCCTAATGGTGCAATTGGTTAAATAAGATATTCCCGCAGTACCAGTGGTAATACCCATACCGCAAAAACCATTCTCTACGATACAATTGTCCATATTAAATGTACCATTACTCTCGGTCTTGATAGTCGGACCACCAGTAAACACAATGTGAAAAAGTAGAAGGCTGGTTCTTGATATATATCCATGCGCCATTCTCAAATAAGCAATAAGAAAATTGACTGCTATTCCGCAGTTCAATGCTATTCCATACGTTCCCTGTACCGCTAAATTTAATGGGATTGGGTGAAGTGCCTTGTGCGTTTATGATACCATTGTTTACAATAGATTTTCCTGAATTGATTTTGATTCTTGTACCTGGAGCTATAGTAACCGTATAGCCATTCGATATGGTAGTTCCGTCAGAGTAGTATACTCCGTCTAACTGGGTATTTGATGATATAGTCGCCGGTAGCAATTCACCGTAGATTTCACTTAACATATTGGAATTATATCCTTCTCCGGCATAATTTACACCAGCAACGGCATATTTATACGATACTCCCGGTTTCAATTCAGCGCTATCATCATAATATTCACTAGGATGTGAACATATTCCAATCACATCATTATCAGTCATATTTTCGCTTGATAAACAACGGTATATTTTAAAATATTTTGGAAATGGATTACTCCAATCTTGTACATATTCAAGTTTTATGTTTCTTGAATATTGAAGATAATTTGCACTTATTAAAATTGGAGGCCCCGGGGCACTTGCAGGAGGATTACAATCTATACAAGTAGGTAAACATAGATTATTTACTACTACCGGTTCGTCCATTCTATCCCATAAATCTATTTCTACTGTGACATATTCATCTACGTCATCAAACGCCTCATTTTCAAGATAGAATTTAAAATAAACAGTATGATATGGGTCCGTTCTATAGAAAACATTTGGTTCAATAAATAAACATGAGATTGGATTAGCTACATCACAGTGAAATTGTGTGTGATAATACACAACATTAGGTTGGTCAATTTCATTTCCGTTTTTTAAAAGATCACTGGTTGTATAATGTTCATCATCATCATAATCATAACCACTTAAGTGAAGTTGAATTTTGCGAATATCCAGCTCATCATCTTCTGCTCTAACTCCAAATTTAAAATACTTACCATTTGAATCCTCATCAGGATAAATATTGATATGGTCTCCGCTTTCAAATTCGTTTCCATTTTTATCAACAATTTTTGGCATGGGTGTAAGATCTGCTAATTCACCTTGCCATAATATTTGAACTGGATTATCCATATTTTTATCACCGACTTCGGGTATCCCTTTTCCTTCCGGGATCCATCCAAAATGAAGATGTTGAATATCTAGAGAAATATCTTTTATTGTTCCTATAATATCTCCTTCATCAACACTACTGTCTTTTATTACCGAGGGTTTAATATGAAGATATTTAGTATAATCATCATAATATTCGCGATACAGTATAACAGATTCAGATCCTACAAAGTATACTTTACCGTCAGAAATTGCATATACATTTGTCCCAACACTGACGTCACCAATATCTAGTCCTTCGTGAAAATCGTAACCATTAAGATTTCTAGGACCAAATGGAGAAGAAAAATCATCGGCCTCACCACCATCAACAGGAAAAACTTCAGCTATAGAAACATTTAAAAGGATTATTAAAGAGAGTATTGTAAGTATTATTGAACTATTCTTCACTACTCACCTCCTTTAATAATAATATTACTTTTATCGTAATTAACTTTTACTTTGGGATTAATTTCAAGGGTTAAATAATTAGGATTTTTTATTGTGAAATCTATATTAGCAAGTGAAGAATTTGATATTTTAAACTCTTCAACTGATACTAAACTGCCTGATTCTTGATTCAGAATATAATAATTACCATTATTGTACGTTCTAAATATTACTCGATTGTCGTATTTAATCTCTGTAAAATTTAAATATTCCTTACCTTCTCGATGCCAGACAGTATCCAAGTTTGAATTCAACCTGATACAATATACTTTTTCAATGGTAATAAGCCAGTTTACAATATATATATTACCGTTTTTATCCGTTTCGAAATGGTGAATAGATGTAATTTTTTCCCCATCTTGTGTATAGATGTATTTACTGTTCTCTATATTTCTATTTTTAACATTATATACAATTAGCCTTAATGTCTCTATTCTGTTTTCAGATGCAAGTAATGGAAATTTCGCAACCAAACTATCAATCTCTTGTTTCATTTCTTGATAACGTTTATCCTTCTCCAGTTCGATTATTGGCACTCTTTTCCGTGCCATTTCTCCTTTTAATCTGATGTATTTATAATACTCCTCTGTATTTTTTAAATCACCCAGTTCTTTATCCTCATTAAACGCTATTACAATTCTAAAACTATCAAGCCAGGTCGCATGATAAGAGTTTATTTCCAACGGAAAATCAATAAAATTTCCGTCTCTTAGATCTATTATTCTGAACGGGCTCTTTTCATTATCTTCGCGTACATGAGTTGTAATAAAGTAATTTTCACCAGGTGAAATCTCACCTAATTCAGCAAAAAACTTTGTTTCCCATACTTTTTCTCCTGTCGCAATATCGAATGCAACTAGAATTTCAGGATAACGTTCAGCGCCTCCATACTGAACAATGAAAAGATTCATTGATTCAACCGCTTTAGATAATTCAATATTTTTCCTTTCATTATAATCACTTTTTGAGAGTAATAACTCCCCTTTAAAATTGTACAGATTAGTGAAATTAGTGTAATCTTTTGTACATATAACGCTAAAATAATGTTTACCATAACTGACATTTTCAATTCGATCTGCATCGGTGATATCAATTGTTCGCATAATTTCTTGCGAAAATAATAGCGAACACCAAAAAATGAGTAACGTAATTAAAATCGTTTTTTTAGAACTTTTCATAGTAATCCCCCATCATCTCTCTCAATAGTGTTTGTACCTTTTGTTTTAGTGAATCAGTTGTAAATTCTGTCCCTAATAAAAATTTTTGCCCTAAAAATAGTAATTGCCTATCATCAAATATCTTACCATCAATAACTTCAAAAACAGCCTGTTTTTTTGTGAATCCATCTATTGCACTATAATCATAATATATCCCATCGATATGATCATTTTTTTCTTGTAAAGTATATAAATCTTCTCTGCTAAGTACAACAAGATATTGCTTCCCATTTTCCATATTATATTTATTCGGAAAAGCAGTAACAGTTAATTTTTTGGGTCCTTTAAAATTCCCAATTATATCATTCTTTACATAACAACCAAAATAATCAGCTCTATTAAAAATATTATCTGGCATTTTGGGATCTATTAAAATATTCATTTGATTATTAAACGGTTCAACTACTAAAATATATCCGATTCCTATAAAGTAGTGCCACATCCAGGGCATTCGTTTTGAAATTTGACTATTAATATATACTCCTAAACACCAGCCAGGTCTCTCCAAGCGGGCTTCATTCCATGTACCACCCTCTTTTTCCATTTCTCTATACCTATGGAATTGATCGTCTGATGATTCATTTGCTAGTGTTACGTATTCATGTCTTACTGAATCAGAATAAAATCTTGACCATAGGACTGCTTTAGCGAATGCTTCCAACATTTCCTGTGGCATATCAGTATCGGTCCAGTCTATATAACCTTCCGGATGTTTGCTATCATTAATTCCCGGATAACTATTTACCCAATTGTAAAATTCCACAAATAAGGAATCTAAAACCTTATAGGGCTTTGGGAATTCCTGCTTATCGGTTGGTTTTTCAAATTTTGTTTTGATATTTAATTTGTCTGCAACCTTAAAATTAGGAGAGATTTTTTCTTGAGAAATTAGATGACCTGTCAAAGCAGTAAAAAAGATCATTAATAAAATTGCTTTTAATGTTCTTACGTTTTTAAAATTAATCATTCTATTGTCCTCCTTTTAATTATTGTTAATTGACCGAAGTAACGAATAGCTGGCTTAGATAAAAAAACCAAGTAATGATTTGTACCACATTTTCCCCCTTCTTTTCAATGCTTTCGCACTTATCCATCTAATTCAAATTTTATCAAACCTTCCTAAAAAAATATCTGCTCGCCATTTTAATAACCACAATCCTTATGTAATGTAGAAAGTAAATTTTTTATTGTCAAATCTATCTTTGAGACAGTATCACACCCAATGATAAAACTATTTCTGAAATATATCAGGAAACCTTCAGATAGTATCATTCTAAAGACTTTTATATCGGATTTTTCAAGGGTTTTTTGATAGAATGCGATTTCGACCAATCTTGCGCTAAATATTTGAAGTTTTCATCAGTATATTCCAGAAACGACTTAATCCCTTTACAAAGAAAACACGGGACTATACACTTCTTAAAACACGAAGTTTTGATTATTTAACTCCTTTTATCATTATGGTATTTTTATCGTGATTGACTGTTATTTTTGGATTGATCTCGAGGATTACCGAAACATGGGAAAACGGCCAATCGAACGCATCAACGAATATTTGAAAAATATTTCGCCAGAAGGTTAATCATACAAATTAAATCAATATTTTCAAGAGGTTCAATAATCCTATTGCTCCGATTCCATCCATTTTTATTTTTTGGCAGTCTGGGTTATCTTACATTATAATTAAATGAGGTCATTAATGAAAAACAGATTATTACATTATTCTTTGATCGTTGTTTTGATCTGGATTCCGCTATTTTGCGGCAGAACATCTAAATCACTTCCTGAGGATCTTTTCGAAGCCGTGCAGATGAATCAGGTCTTCAGTGATCAGAAGAAATTTGTGGATTGCATACCACGTATCGATCCCGATAGTATCAGTAAAATTTACCAACAGCAAAAGGATCGCAAAGACTTTAATTTGCGTACTTTCGTAGGTCAGTATTTCGATACTTGTTTAGTAAATCCGGACACAAACCTAATGCTTCAGCAAATCAATTTTCTCTGGGATTATTTAGTTCGACAGCCGATAATTGAACACCATAAATATTCCTCACTGATCGAACTTCCCAAACCTTATATCGTGCCGGGTGGACGTTTCCGCGAAATCTATTACTGGGATAGTTACTTCACTATGCTCGGACTACGGGAAGCCGGAAAAAACGAATTGATCGAAAATATGATAGACAATTTCGCTTATCTGGTAAATTCTTACGGACATGTGCCCAACGGCAATCGCAAATATTACCTAAGTCGTTCCCAACCACCTTTTCTAGCGTTGATGATTGACCTTTTGAACACCATTAAAAATGATGAGGTTTACAATGAATATCTGGATATTCTCGAAAAGGAATATCGCTTCTGGATGCGTGGCGCTGGAGACTTGGGAAAAAATCAAACCCAAATCGAGCGAGTCGTGTTGGTGGAGGAAAATGGTATATTGAACCGTTACTGGGATAATTTGCAAACGCCGCGTCCAGAATCGTATAAACAGGACATCGAACTTTTCCTGCGTTCCGATCGGGATTCAATGATATTCCGAGATATTCGTGCCGCCGCCGAATCGGGCTGGGACTTCAGTACCCGCTGGTTTAGTGACGGGCAAACTTTGGAGACAATCAACACTACTCAGATTATCCCTGTAGACCTGAATTGTCTATTATATCATCTGGAAATGACACTTAGTCAGGCGCATCTTTCCCGCAATAATTTGAACGAATCCAACAAGTATAAACGACTTGCCTCTCGACGTAAGCAATTGATCGGAAAATATTTCTGGAATGAAGAAAAGGGTTATTTTTTTGATTATAACATCAAAACATCCTGCCAGATGACGCGTTTTACTCTCGCCGGTCTTTACCCACTATTTTTTAATTTAGCTGACACTCTTCAGGCTGAAAAAGTGATAAAAGTAATCGAGGATGAATTTTTAAAAGCCGGGGGATTGGTGACAACGGTTGCACCTGCGTCCGGACAACAATGGGACTATCCTAATGGGTGGGCGCCACTGCAATGGATCGGTTACAAAGCCTGTCAAAACTACGGTTTTTATACGACGGCTAATGAGATTGCCCGACGGTGGCTCGCCCTAAATGCCAGAGTATTTTTCGAAACCGGTAAAATGATGGAAAAATATGATGTGGTAAATATTCACCGCGCGGGCGGCGGCGGTGAATACCCTCTTCAGGATGGATTTGGTTGGACCAATGGTGTGTTTTTAGCACTTTGGAACGAGCTCCATTGAAGCAAGGACAACGCTACTAACGGACATAATTCCGTTATTCAGCGTAAGGTACTTTCATTCAATTTTTTTTCCATCTCAGCCACAAAGACTCCCCGATACGGTCGTTCCTCCTTATGGGTCAGGCGCGTCGGTGCTTGCAGTGTTAATTATTTAGCCACAAGCCACGAGGATTATTGAATATTATTATTGAGCGTTGTTTTGATTCACTTGGAAATGGGAATAGGACAATTAGAGAAAAAGATTAAATACAAGGATAGTTTGATTGCCGAACAAATCGCTGAATATATTCGGTTTTATAACGAGGAACACTTGCATAGCGCTCTGTTCTATCTGACACCTAAAGAAGTATTTGAAGGTAAAATGGAACAACGACTTGAAGAACGGCAAAAAAAGTTAGATCAAGCCGCCGACCCGCCTGCTCCCGACATAGGAGGGCGGGCAGGAAATCGTAAAAATTTATCCTTATTTCAAAGGAGCAAAAATGCCATTTCCTTATGAACCAAGACAAAGGTTAACATGTCTAAAAAAATACTTAATAATTTCAGTTATTTTCCAGATTCACAAAATGATGATTTTAAAATTATCGAAAAAGAAGTTGAAATTGAGTATTTTGAAATTTATTTGGATGGATTTTCAAGAGACGGTTGCAAAAGAATTAGTTACTGTTCTGGTGATTGTGACCGTTGCGCTTGCCTTATTGATATAAAGTAAGCCCAATAATATTAATGCCCTAACCAAAGTTTCCATCTAACCGAAAGTCGATTTGGTGAAATACGCGTGGACAGTTCTTTCTTTCAAGTTTGGTTAAATCCATAAGTCCAGTGCAATCAAGCCCTTCGGCAGGCGAGTTCTACCCGTTAGCAAATATTATCGTCGTATTCACAGAACTTGTTTTTATCAACATAATAATCTATATTTTAAGGAGGATGATAAAAAAATGGTGATGCAATGAATGAAAGAATAGAAATAAACCCAAAAATTTGTCATGGAAAGCCTGTAATAAAAGGAACTAGAGTTTTAGTTAGCAATATACTTGGTGCGCTTGGCTCAGGAGACTCAATCGAAGATATATTAGAAGATTATCCAAATATTACTCGAGATGATGTATATGCAGCTCTTTCTTTTGCGAGTGAATTAGCAAATTTTGAAGAGTCTGTCTATGAAATACATTCAGTATGATTTTTTTTCTTGATGAAAATTTTCCTAAGGCAGTTACTTCTATATTAATAAAAGAAGGGCATAAAGTGATTGATCTTCGTGGTACAGACCAAGAAGGCCTGGAAGATGAAGAATTATTTAAGATAGTTCAGAAAAATAAAGCAATATTTTTAACAACAGATAAAGATTATTTCCATACAATTCCTTATCTATTCAAATCTCATTTTGGAGTTATAATAATTACTTTAAAAAAACCAAGTCGCAAAAATATCATTGACAGGTTAAAGTGGTTACTTTCGAACATTGACTTAGAATTAATGCAGAATAAGGTTATTTTATTAAAAGATAAAAGTTACATGATTAATAAGGAATAATTTGCTAATCTGTATAGTTAATCTTCTTCCTAATCAGTAGATATTGTGCCCCAGTATAAACACTAGAAATTGGCCGTTAAGACGATTCTGACCGATAATAGCCCGGGAATACTGTGGAACTTCCAACCATCCCTATGAACTATGTCTGGAATTGTCGGATATTGAACATCGCAATCCCGCCTGGGCGGGACGCCATCCGCAGACCAACGGATTTGTATAACGATTCAATCGTACTGCCCTAAATGAATTCTTCTAACCAGCCTACCGGCTACGTTAATGTTACAAATCGCGGACGATATCCAGACCTTGTGGCTGGGGCATAACCCAGCGAACAGGCTGAATTGTTCCATCTTTGCGGACTGTGCGCTCTACCCTTTTACATTTCAATACCGAATGCTCAATAAACAGGTCGTCTTCGATAATTGACCCAAATATATAAGTAGTCCCTTTGATGACAACATTTCTCCCGATGATAGTTGGATATTCGCTACTGCCGGTAATAATGACGCTCGATTCGATGCTCGTATTATCACCGATCGTAATGTTACCTTTTATCAAATCGCCGCGCATAATGACACAATTTTTCCCAATAGTCATTTGTTGATCGGGGTAAGTGCTAAGAGAAACATTTTCCTGAATGACCGTGCCAACGCCCAGATAGATGTTACCATTAAGTAAAGAGCCCGCCCGAATTTTTACGCCACGTTCGAGGTGCACACCACTCGAAATATGCACACCTTTGCCGATCTCAATGTCGAGCGGCGGATTGATTTTATCCATTTCCAGAATCCGAATAACTACCTCATCGGCAATGAAAAAATCATTTTCATCCTCGATATAAATTATATCCCGCAGAAGTTTCCACACCTTTCGGCGGGCAATATTCTCCATTTCCTGTAAAACACTCTTGACGTTAAAACCGATTACTGCGCTTTCGTCGTCAACCGGATAAGCTTCCACTTCAATTTTATTAGCATTGAAAAGACCAATTATATCGGTTAAGTATAATTCACCCTGCACATTATCCGGAGTAAGTTGATGGATAAATCGCTGAGCGAGGTCAAATTTCATCGCATAAACGCCGGTATTATATTCCGTGATTCCCAGCAATTCCGAACGTTTAAATTGATATTTTTTACCATTATACACAGTCGTATAAAATCCGCTTTCGGGAATTGCTAGAATGTCTCGATGCTCTTTAATTTCAATAATGCGTCCTTCATCTTCTCCTGAGGGTTCACCGTCAGCAGTTCGAGCCGGGACGCGGATTATGCGGCCATAAGTATTGGCACCCGGCTCACCTTTATAATTTCCCGTAAGTAAAGCTAAACCACAACCGGATTGTTCAAAACGGCGTTTAAGTTCGCTGACCACGGCTGGTGTAATCAATCCCATATCACCCGGGAAGATATAAATGTCTTTTATGTGGCCATTCTGGCTAATGGCTGAAAGTGCCTCTTTCACGGCATGCCCGGTACCTTTTTGTTCAGTCTGATAGACAAAAATGCGATTCGCTTTTTTCCCGGCTGATTCCGCCACTTCACAGGCTTTAATACCCACGACAATTATCTGATTGTTAGAAGCCAAGCCTTTACTGGCGGCATTAGCGACGCGCACCACAGTCGGCACACCCCAGATCTCGTGGAGCATTTTAGAACGTTCGGATTTAATTCTTTTGCCATGACCGGCGGCTAAGATAATAGCTACCGAACCCTGTTTCGGATCTATTTCACCACTCAAACTCTGTAAATATTCAATCAGATCGTTATTGCCATTGTTTATTGACATTTTCATCTCCGTCAATTTATCTCCATGTGTGAGAACAATTAGATTTCCTACAATATTGTAATAATATAAAGAAAAATAACCGGCGCGGCGATAAAAAATGAGTCAAAGCGATCCAGCACCCCACCATGACCGAGCAATAAATTGGATGAATCCTTGACCTCGGCGTCCCGCTTAAAAGCCGATTCGACAAAATCACCAGCCTGTCCGAATACTCCCGCCAGTATACCAAAAATAATTAATTGCATTATGCTCATAAAATCCGGCGCCCAACCTAAAAAATAAAATATGAGTACGGTCAGCACAGCACCAAATAGTCCGCCAATGCAACCGGCATAGGTTTTATTAGGACTAATTTTAGGTGCGATCTTACGACGTCCCAGCCACTTTCCGATTATAAAAGCCAGTGAATCACAAACCCAGATTGTAACAAACAAAAGAAGTACAATCGAACGCCCCCTACCAGGAATATTGCGCATTAAAATTATAGTCGAAGTTAACACCGGTAAATAAACAAAACCGAACAATGTACTGGCAAGATCAACCGTTACGTTTTTGATCTGGCGCACCAAACTAGCTAGTAAGAGCAAAACTACCAATCCTATCAGTAAATAAAGCAGCAGTGCGCCCGGAAGATAAAAACTGGCAAATTGCCAAATTACTCCGGCTAAAACACCAGGCAAAAGTAGCGGCGCAATTCCTTTTTTTCGCATCAAAAGATAAAGTTCAACCTGCGCGATGAAAACCATTACCGTTATAAAAAGAACGAAAGGAATTCCACCTAAATGAATCAAGAGCAAAATGGCTGGAATTCCAATTATATTGATTAGCATACGAGAAGCGAAGTTATTCATTAAAAAAAACCGATTTCATTGTTTCGGGGAATCATTATTTCCCCATTTAAGAACTTTAACTTTCACCTTGCCGGTACCGTCATTGACCAACCCAATTTTTCGGGCGGCGCCGTACGATAAATCTAAATCGCGACCGGGCACAAATGGTCCGCGATCATTAACAACTACAGTAACCGATTGACCAGTTGGTGGATAAGTCACTTGCAGAACCGTCCCAAACGGCAAAGATTTATGAGCAGCTGTCATTCCGTTCATATCGAAAACTTCCCCACTGGAAGTTAATTTACCATGGAAATCCGCTCCGTAATATGAGGCAGTCAAAACGGCGGTCCTGTTAGAATTCTTGAGCAAGAGCAACGCATTCTTATCGTCATTTGTCGCACCAGTTTTAGGTGAAGTATAGAGGTAACGCGGCGCAGAAGCACAACCCATAAAGCCCAACATCATAAACAGTAATAAAATGACGATTAGGCTTAGACTTCGACTCGTCCGATTATATCTTGCAGACAACTTATTTTATTCTCCGTACAATATTGTTCAATGAAATCAAGTATTTCGCCACAGACTTTAGGATTAAAAAAATTGGCTGTCCCAATCTGAACCGCATGCGCTCCCGCCAATAAAAATTCAATCACATCCGCCCCGCAACTGATTCCTCCAATTCCGATAATTGGAATATCGACTTCTTTGTAAGTCTTAATAATATGGGCAAGGGCGATCGGCTTGATCGCCGGTCCGGAAAAGCCACCAACTACGGTATTAATCTTCGGACGACGGGTATGAATATCAATCGCCGCCCCGTAAACCGTGTTAATCATCGAAATTGCATCAGCTCCGTTTTCCTGAGCGGCTAAAGCCAGAACCCGGATGTCAGTGACATTCGGCGAGAGTTTAATTATTAGAAATTTATCGGTAGCATGACGCAGTTTCTTGACCAATTGTCCCAGAATTAACGGGTCTCTCCCGAATTCAATGCCACCCTCGCTAACATTCGGACAGGAAACATTGATTTCAAAAGCCGCTACCCATTGGCGATCGGACAATTTTTTAACCACCTGAACATATTCATCATCTTTGCGACCGGCTATATTGACAATTACTTTGCCGTTATAAGCCGCCAGAAATTCCTCCTTCTCTTCCAGAAATTTATCAACTCCGATATTTGCCAGGCCGATTGAATTAAGCATTCCGGAGGTCACTTCGGCAATACGCGGCGGCGGATTACCAACGCGAGGCTCGAGCGAGATTGATTTGGTCACAATTCCGCCATAAAGCTCCGGATCAATCAAATCGGCTATCTCATCGCCGTAACCATAAGTACCAGAAGCCGTTAAAAGTGGATTCCTAAGAATAAAATCTTCTCGTAACATTATACGAAAATCAGTCATTTCCAGTCCAATTCATTGGCGTTAAATACCGGACCATCCTGACAAACCAACCGCAGAGGTTGTTCCGACGGATGAAAATGGGGAATTGCACATCCCTGGCAGATTCCGAGTCCGCAAGCCATTACTTTTTCCAATGACAATTGTAAATCAAAGTGGTTTTCACGAGACAAATGCCATAAAGCACTCAGCATCGCTTCCGGACCGCAGGCATAGACGCTGAATGGATGCGGAATCGCTCCCAGATTATTCCGGAAACAATCTACTACTGTACCGCAATACTCGATTGACCCGTCTTCGGTCGCAATATATTTTTCCCCCGATAATAATGATAATGGCGGTAATTGATCTTTAGAACAAACCCCTACAAAATTCCAGATGGTATTATTTGACTTAGCCAATTTTTGATTCAGGAGAAGTAGCGGTGCCAAACCGACTCCACCGGCTATCAATACATGATTATTATATTTGATATTGAAGGAATTTCCCAAAGGACCTAGAACTCGAATTTTCTGGCCTGGTTGCCATTGACTCATTATAGTGGTCAGACACCCGACTTTTTTATATAGAATGGTTAGATTTTCTCGATCCACTCCCGCAATGCTAAAAGGACGGGGAAACAATTGCGGGCGTTCAGGAAAATAGAAGTTCACAAACTGTCCAGGTTGCGCCGACTGACTGATTTCGGGAAACGCAAATTCCATTAAATAGGTATCGGTAGCGACTATCCGATTAGATAAAACCGTGGTATCTTTTAATACTCTCATTCAACCTTTTCCGGCTTTTGGGGCTCATTTTCCTCGGCTTCACTCCCCTGAGCTAAGGCATCTTCTATTTCCTTGAGTTGATCATAAGCATTTGCCATTATTTGGTAATATTGCCCATTGGGATAAGTGTCAAGGTAATATTTGTACCAGGCTAAAGCATTATTCAAGTCACATAATCGGTGATGATAGAAATAGGCTAAATACATAACCGCTTTCTCCGCGGCTTGGCAATCGGTATATTCCTTGGCAAGCTTTTCGTATATTGTTATCGCAGAATGCAGATCAGTCTGGTCTAAATTTTCGGCTTTTACCAATAATGAATCGGCTTCGACTTCGCGGGCGGAAGTATTAAGCGGCCGTTTCTCAATTTCGGCTAAATAGATCGACTCCGGAAACCACTGCTTAATCTGGTTAGCATATTCGTTAGCCTTTTCGATATTTTGCCGGTCGCTGGCAATTCGGTAAAGACTGTAGAGTGCTTTATCTCGTAAAGAATTAGAAGGGATTTCGTAGGCAACTTTTTCAAAATAGTAAATCGCGCTATCGGGTTGATTAAAACTAAAATAAAATATTTCAGCGATTTCATAAAGGGTAGTGTAATATTCTTTGAAAACTGCTAGCGTGTCAATTGTTTTCTTCTGGGTTGTGTTTTTCTTTTCAAGCGCTTTCTTCAATTCCGATTGCTCCTGGTCAACTGGGAGCGACTCGCCGAGGGTATCGCTTTCAGTCGGCGGATTCAGATTAATCGCGGCAACCTGTTCACTTAGAGCGGTAAGACGATTATAAATAGTATTAAATCGTTTGATTTCAGAAGATTTATTGCGACATTCAAAAGCCCGCAGGGTATTAACCTCGATTTTGACGACATTATCATATTGAACAGCGGCTTTGGCATAATCATGAATTTGAGTCATATACAACTCGGCTAAGTGATAGCTGGCTTCCGCCGCAACCGGTTTACCTTTATAATCCTCAATTACCTTGGTCAATCGAGAGATTGCGGCATCGTAATCTTGTTGAGCGAGATAAATCAATCCCAATTGCAGTTCCAGATCACCCCAGATTTTCTCATTAGCCTGATCATTTAATTTTTCATTAATTAAATCAATGGCTTTATCATATTGACCGGACTCTCGATAAATTCGCACCAGGAGAACCTGCATCTTATCGCGTAAGATTAAAGAAGGCGAAAACTGGTCAATTTTTTTAAGATTTTTAATGGCTTCTTGCGGTCTGTTTAAAGCCAGGTCAATCTCGGCAATACGGAACTGAGCTTCGGCGGCAATATCGAAGCTTTCCCCAACTTCAGTCGCTTTTTGATAATAAAATAAAGCCGAGTCATAGGCACTGTCTTTAAAATACAATTCACCGATTGATAAATAGAGCTCCGCCAGAAGATAATAATCATCCGTAAGGTTCATGATTTTTTTCCACTGAAAAAAAGCTAACTCGCGTTCGTCCAATTTCCACAAATTACGTCCATACCAGACCATTGCCTCAGGATATAATTTGCTCTGAGGAAATTTTATTGCGAACTCCTCAAATTTCTGACGGGCAATTCGGTAATCGCCTTTATAATAATGCGACATTGCGATTATATAGTAGGAATCATCAACCCAGCGACTTTCCGGATATTGAGTGATTACCTTATTAGCCTTTTCTATCGCGGTATCAAATTTTTTCTTTAATGCCGGGCTGATTTTTTCATCAGGAAGGGTTTTAAATTCTTTTTCCGCTTCACGAAAATATTTTTCGGCATTGTAATAGGTATTGTAATAGGCACAATTCGACAATACCAATATTAGCCCTATTAAAAACAGGGTTTCGATAGATTTTACCGTGATATTATTTTTCATATTTTTCTGGCAAACTCAGATTAATATCAAACCTGCATCAGCAGATATTGGTACTCCCGATTAAATTGGGGCAAAATTTCATCAGCGGCTCCTTTTAGGAATAAATCGGTAAAAGGAGTCAATACCGTCTCAACAATATTAATTTCTACCAAAAAGGCACCATTTTCTTTAGCAATTAATGGCAGATCAGCCGCGGGTCGTACCTGAGCTGATGTCCCTACTGAGAGAAAAAGGTCGGCTTGTTGAGAAGCACGATATGCCTCTTCGTAAGCTTGTTTCGGTAAAGATTCACCAAACCAGACTACGTTCGGGCGAATAAGTCCCCCACAGTAACAGCGTGGAATATGGTCAAATGAACTATTATAAATTTCATCAAATTCGGTGGCACTATATTGCTGACCGCATCGGATGCAGTAATTTTCCATAATCGTTCCGTGAAGTTCTAATACATCGCGGCTACCCGCTCGCTGGTGCAAACCGTCTATATTTTGGGTAACTAAAGTAAATTTTGACACCATTTTCGCCAATTCAACAAGAGCATAATGTCCGGCATTGGGTTGACAAACTTCGATAATTTCACGGCGATGTTTATACCACTCACTCACCATAGCTGTATTTAAATAAAACGATTCAAAACTGGCTAATTCCTGAGGAGATAGTTTAGTCCATAAACCGTTTTCCCCGCGAAAAGTTGGGATGCCGCTGGGTGCCGAGATGCCAGCACCAGTTAAAACCACGACTTGTTCGCCTTGACTGATCCGTTTTCGAGCAACTTCATTGGTAATTAAATTCATCAATAACCATCTATATTTACTTTAAAATTATAACAGCTCGCTTAAAATTTAGATTCAATTATTCATCAAACCAATGAATTAATCCATCTTCGAAAGGATAGGCTAAAGCCGGATGTTTGGGAATAATCCGGATAGTGTAGCCGTTCAAACCGCTTTCCCAATTATTGATTTTATCAACGTACACGTATTTTTTGGAGTCAACTTTTGTTTCAAATTTCATTGAACTGAATTTCCCGTCAATGATGTCGCCGTTAGGATCAACGCGGCCATAATAAACCTGAACATCCACATCATCAACCTGCAAACCGTCCAAATATATCTCCGCTCGAATCTCCAGCTGACTATTTACCGATAATTCTTCGATTGACCCGGAAGTAACTTTTAGGAAGCGAACCAAGTCCCAATTTTTACGCATTTTCTCTTTCCAGTGTGCCAATTCTTTGGCGACTGCATAGTTATCCTTGGACAATTCATTGGCTCTCACGGCGGCTGGATAGTAAATCTGATCAAGGTATTCACAAACCATACGATTGGAGTTATATTGAGGACAGATGGCTTTCATTGATGCTTTAATCATAGCAATCCAATCACGGGGCAAGTCATCATTATCGCGTTCGAAAAAGGTTGGAATAATCTCGTTTTCCAGAACATTGTAAAGAATATTAGCTTCTTGACGATCCCAATAGTCAATATCCTCATAAATGTCACGAGTTCCGATCGCCCAGCCGATTCCCGGAGTATAGACTTCATCCCACCAGCCGTCAATGGTACTGAAATGCAAACCGCCGTTAGCGACGGCTTTCATTCCACTAGTACCGCAGGCTTCCAAACCACGACGGGGAGTATTCAACCACAGGTCACAACCTTGTACCAAATAACGAGCCATATTCATATCATAATTTTCCAGAAAAACGATGTGCTGATAAAACGGCTCTTCCTGCGATAGTTTCAAAATACGCCGAATAACCTGTTTACCTTCTTCATCTTGGGGATGGGCTTTACCGGCAATGATAATCTGGACCGGAAAATTTTTATCCGTCAATATCTTAGCTAATCTTTCGGGATCAGTGAAGAGCAGATAGGCTCTCTTATATGCGGCAAATCGCCGTGCAAAACCGATCGTCAAAGCATCGGTACTCAAGATACTTTTGACTCGTGCAATTATATTTTGAGGTTTACCGAGAGCAACATATTGCCGATATAATTCACTGCGGGCATAAGCTACTAAACGTTCCCGGCGACGTTCATGAGTGCGCCAGAGTTCGCCGTCCGGAATTTTGTCTACTTTATTCCAGATAGTCTTACTCGCCGGTTCACGTCGCCAATCCGGTCCGAGATAACGGTCAAATAAATCAGATATTTCTTGTGAAATCCAGGAGGCTTGGTGAATTCCATTAGTAACATAGTCAATGGGAATTTCTGTAGTGAGAATATCCGGCCAGAGAGATTCCCACATTTCCTGGGCTACCTGTTGATGTAATTTACTGACAGCATTGATCTTACTACTCAAATTTATGGCTAGAATTGCCATCGAAAAATGTTCGGAATTATTGTCCGGATCGTTACGACCCAACGCTAAAAGTTCATCAATTCCTATTCCTACTTCTCGGCAATACTCATCAAAATAGCGTTTTATCAGATCAGGGTGAAAAAGGTCAATTCCGGCTTGAACAGGAGTATGGGTGGTAAAAACTGAAGCCGCTTTAATAATTTCAAGCGCTTCGTAAAATGTCAGACCGTTGTTTTTTACAACATTCCGAATCCGCTCTAATCCCGAAAAAGCCGAGTGCCCTTCATTCATATGGCAAATAAATGGCGTGGCATTGAGTATCTGAAGAGCCTGAAAACCACCCATTCCTAAAATAATTTCCTGCTGAATTCGGGTTTCGATATTGCCACCATACAATTCAGCCGTAATCTTTTTATCTACATCGGAATTTTCGGCAATATTGGTATCAAGTAAATATAGCGGAACACGACCGACCTGAGCTTTCCAAATCCGAGCATACACCGAGCGACCAGGAAAAGGCACTTTAATCAGTAATTGTTTGCCATCAGAACCTTTTACTAGAGTCAGCGGTGAATTATAAAAGTCATTGACAGGGTATTCTTCTTCTTGATAATCATCAACATTTAAGACTTGCTGAAAATAGCCATACTGATACGAAAGTCCAACAGCCTGGAGTGGAATACCAAGTTCGGAAGCTGATTTAAGGTGGTCACCGGCTAATATACCCAGTCCTCCCGAGTAATCCGCCAGACATTCGGTAATGCCATACTCCATTGAAAAATAGGCGATATTTATTTGGGAATTGTATTTACCACTTTTTTCGAACCAGGTTTGCGAGTTTAAGGACTGTTTGAATCTATCGTAAACCCGACGCAGTTGGTACAAATAGCTATCATCATTGGCACGCATTTCCAGTACATCTTGCTCTACTCTATTCAATAGAGCCACTGGATTATGGCGCGTTTCTTCCCACAAATCCATATCCAGCCGCCGAAAGAGATCGCGAGCATCGGCATTCCAGGTCCACCACAAATTATAAGCCATCTCACGTAATTCTTCCAATTTCTTAGGCAGAATTGGTTTGACAGTAAAGGATTGAATAGGCTTCATTAATTTCCTCAGCTTTAAAAATCAGTGTCTAAATTAATCAATTGTCTTCTTTCCTACAAAATAATGAAAACGACCACAAAATAATCAAATTCGATAGAAAAACCACTATTGTTCGCGATTAATTTCGGCTCCCAGTTGCCGAAAGCGTGGGACGATATCTTCATAACCCCGATCAATCAGTTCAGCCTTCTCGATTTTACTTTTACCTCGGGCGATTAGGGCGGCAATTACAAGGGCAATACCAGCCCGAATATCAGGACTGACAATTTCCTGCCCTTTAAGACGCGTTGGTCCTGAAACAAGTACGCGGTGCGGATCACACTGCACAATTTGAGCACCCATCGTCACCAATTTGTCAACGAAAAACATCCGGGATTCGTACATCCAATCATGGCAGAGAGTCGTCCCTCTGGCTTGGGTTGCCAATACGACCATCGGACTCATCAGATCAGTTGGGAAACCCGGCCAGACTCCTACCTGGACTTTCGGAATAGCTCTGATATTTTTGGACGGCTTAATCACCAACGTTTTTTCATCAAGGAAAGATAACTTTACTCGCATTTGGTCAAGAATAAGATTGATGATCGTTAGATTTTCACGATTGGCGTCGTGAATAACGACTTCACCGCCGGTGCAAGCCGCGGCAATCGCGAACGTTCCAGCTTCAATATGATCAGGCATAATGCGATGTCGAAATCCTTTTAGTTTTTTGGTTCCGGTAATTGTTAAGCGATTGGTACCGGCGCCTTGAATTTTAGCGCCCATTTTCACTAAAACTTTAGCTAAGTCTTGAACATGCGGTTCTCCAGCCGCATTATCAAGGGTAGTTTTCCCTTCCGTCATTGCCGCCAGCATCATCGCATTTTCAGTAGCGGTCACTGAAGCCTCACGCAGAAAAACATAATTAGGTTTAGGGCGCTTTAATATTAGCCGATAGCCGTGCTCAATTATATTGACTTTTACTCCCAACGCCTGTAACGCGTCGAAATGTTGGTCAACTTTACGCCGTCCGATTACACAACCGCCCGGTGGTACCATTTCAACTTCACCAGTACGCGCCAGTAGAACGCTTAAATATAGAATGGAAGCGCGTAGAGTACTGGCTAATTTATCATTTAGGCGCGATTTATTGACCGATCCGGTAATTTGACATTTATGAGCGGATAGCATCTCCACCGACTTCCCTAAATCGCTCAGGATTGCTAGCATTGAACGAACATCGCTAATATCGGGTAGATTTTCCAGAATACAGGGTTCATCGGTCAAAACGGTCGCGGCGATAATCGGCAATGCCGCATTTTTATTCCCGGCTACCTTGATCTCACCGGATAAGTTGCGATTACCTTCAATGATAAATCTGGACATAATTACCTTTCATTACGTTAAAATTTTCCAAGCAATTCGACCTCAGTTTCCAATTCTAATCCGAGTGTCTCTTGGGCTTTGGCTTTGATGATTTTAATCAACTTATAGACATCATCAGCCCGGGCAGTTCCATCATTTTCGATAAAGGCGGCATGTTTTGGAGAAATGACAGCGCCACCAATCCGCAATCCTTTCAAGTTTAGCACCTTATCTATCAAGTAACCTACTGAAGAAGTAGGTAGGTTAAACTGTTTTTGGGCTTCTGGTGAGAGATTTTTAAAAATGCAACCGGCGGAACGACGAGGCTGGAAGGATTTTCTACTTTTCCACTCTTGAGCAACGATTCGAGCCTGTTCGACATTGCCCATCGTCAGAATTAACTCCACCCACAATATAACTTCTCGCGTTTTTTGTAAAATGCTATAATCGTAATCAAATTGAAAATAAGCATTGTCCACTATTTTTGGAGAGATTCCATCAGTCAATTTTGCGCGATAAACCAGATCGCCGAAATAGGTGTGCGCTCCATGCATATTCATATAAACTGCGCCACCCACACTGGACGGTATTCCGCTAAACCATTCCAAGCCGGTTAAGCCTTGCTCGAACATTTCCTGAATTAGGGTATTATTATAAAATCCGGAGTCAACTTGGACGATTTTCTGTGGTAAATTTTCCGCTTGAATTTCTTCTTCTTGAGACGCTGTCAATGGATCATATCTCGGAATGATTCGGCTAAATTTAAGGTTTGCTGGACACTCATCAATAATTTGCCAGGATTTAGATCGGTTGACAATTATCAAACCGTCATATCCGTCATCCGAAATCAGTAAATTACTGCCGCAACCAATAATCCGAAATGGTACCTGATAGGCAGTGGCTAATTGGATAACCGCTTCGAGTATTTCTGTATTTTCGACAGTCACCAGTAAACGTGCATTGCCACCGATTCCGAAAGTGGTAAATTTGGCTAACGGCACCTCTTTTTGAGCAGAGACATGATTTCGGCTTAGTTCAGAGACGAATTCTTCTAATTTCTGGATACTTGATTTATCTTGATTAGCGAACACGTGTTAAATTAATACTACCTGACGTTAATTATTATAAATTTTTATCATAATTCTAACAAATAGCCGTAAGTAAAAGGATAAAATTAAGAACCTGACGAATTAATAGGTAATCGATCAAAAATAATTTTTAAGGTCATTATTTTTTGCGGAAAAACTTTTACTTTTAAACGATAAGGATCTGATATTTCCAACGGGGCAATAATATGTTCTTCGACCGTAAGGTAACGGGCGGCTTTGATTGGAAAATAAGTTGCTATTTCGCCAACGATTATGTTGCGGGTCGGATTATACAGTCTGAGGACTACATCTTTCTCATCCTCAGTGGGTTTTAGAGCCGAATAAAACAATGTATCCGGGGTAACCTTTAAAAATTGCATTTTCGCCGGTAAGTATCCATTTGTTTGATCCATCTGTCGTATAATTATCGGGTTATTGAAAATTATAGCCTCAGTTAAAATATCGCTGGACGTCCAATCGGATAATCGCGGATAAATAGATAAATGAACCTCTGTCTTTTCGTTGCGTGATAAAATAGTGCCGCCGGTTTTTTTTGATCGAACAATTGGAAAATCACGGACCAAGGTTAATGTCAAGACGTTATGCTTGCCTTTTAATAGTTGGTATTCGTTGATGCCGTCGCTAAATATGGCAAATCCTCCCGATTCATTGGAAACTCCGACAAAATTGCCCATACTCAATGCTTGGCAATGAAGATATTGCAGGCCGTTAAGCGGGCGCGTCTCAACCGAAAAAAAGCCATCAGTATAAGTATTCTCCGGTACAAATTCGACGGGGAAGCAAATTTTTATCATATGATCATAGGCATGATCATTAATTTCTATTTTTAAATCAATCATTCGGGAGAGGCTACTTAAAGTTACTATTTCACTAATTTTGATTGTCTCATGCCTGGGACTGCGACGCGAATTTTTCCAATTGAACATTTCTGGAATTTCCCAAAAATATTCGATTTTATAGGCGGCGGCTTTAGGAGAATTATAAAGCAATTTGATTTGAGGATGGAGCTTTTTTGTAGTAAGGGGAATATGAGTCGCGGTTTTATCCTCAACACTGAATCGTCCCAGATCAATTTCATCTTGAAAATAGGCAACTTCCGAGAAAAATTCACCGGTTTCTTTGGCAAATATTTCCAGCGTTCCATTCTGATTAATTTCAACTCGTAAGAAATCATTCTCCAACGAATTGCGCTCGGCGCTGATCGGCACAGCTGGATAGGATTTCGGCCTTCCGTTCAGATCAATTTCAAAAGTTTTCCAACCCATTCCGGGCAGGTCGCGCAATTCTACTAAACAACGATATTTCGCTTTATCTGCCTTGTCGTACTTAAATAGTGTTTCAGTTTCCTTATGGAGAACTCGAAACGAAATTTCACGTCCCCCCACCTCTTTGGCAACGATCGTATCCCGATTAATCAAGGATGGCATCTCCACGACAAATTCAACAATTTCAGATCGGTTATATGGCAAAGAATTAAATACCGTAAAGTAAATATTATTAGGATTAGAATCATCAATATGAATATTATTAACAACTGCCGTAATTAAATCCTTTACCTGCTCTTCGAGCCGATTCATCTGTCCTGTTTGAGTGGTACTAAGTGACTGGATAAATTTATTGGGATTAGTATCTACGAGATAAGTAAATGTCTGGTTTTTTAGGAATTCCTCCCAAATATGGTTGGTTGACTTCGGCTTACTTTCCGGCTGAAGATATTTCATAATTAATGACCAGGGTTCAACAACATATTGAATCAGATTCTCAAGACGATGATTACTTAAACCAATCGCAATGCTATGTCTTAGATAATAATCAAACTGAGTTTCGGTACAATCATCAGTTTTCTCTAAACACATTTCCCCCTTGTATTCACTTATTTCACGCGAATCAATCTGCTCTTTAATTTCCCAAATACAATCGGCCAGAGATTCAATTTTCAGATCAGAAGAAAAAATCGAAGCCAATTTTTCAATATAAGTCGGCATGGTTTCCCAGCTTTTTTTATCATTGAACAGATAAACCAAGACTCGATTGGGATTATGGCTGAAATATTCGCGGAACGTCTCCTGAATTTTACTTTTTGCTAAATTTAAACGATTAGGATTTAAGAAAACCACGCGACTGACCAATAGCTGGGTACCATCCAAGCCTTCCCAGATAAACTCGGTGGTATTTTTATCCATTAACTTTATATCGTAGTCAATTAAAACAGCATCAATATTGAAACCAGACAAAATCTGGGGCGTCTGTGAATTGCGTCCGCGCATCGCTGGTAAATGAAAGTACTTTAAAATGTCACCGATTTTGTCCCCTTCCTGATGGCCAATGAGAAGATTGCGAATCAATAATTCACCGGAAATATGTCCGGAATGAAGTTGAATGAAAAACGGTCCGAAATAAATTTTTTTCTCTTCGACTAACTGGCGAACTAAATCCGTTTTTTCCGGGTGGCTTTTTAAATATTCGCACAAAGGGTAAATCATTTGGTCGAAATGGTAGATTGCTCCTCGCTGTCCTTCTTCTAGATCGTTCAAAATACTATCTATCAACTCATTGATTTCCGCTTGAGAAGGAAAGGGTAATGAATAATAGGGATTATAAATTGGTATGCAATACAAATTTTTATTAACGATAGACATTACATCTACTTTTTAATTTCATACAAGCCGATTTTGCCCAATTCAACTTGCTTGCTAAAATATATCACAAATTTAGTGAAATTTTAAATTATTTTTTAAAATTAATAGATGAAGATTGGTATCAATTTATCGGCTGATAAAAATCGGACTGGATTTTTTCAAATAATTAACCTATTTTTCAATAATTTGCAAACAGAGCCAATATGAATTTAAAAAAGAAAATCAGTATCGGCGGAATGATCGAATTAAGAGACTTGATGATGGTCTCGATTTTCTCATTCCCCGATCAACCGGGCTCAGCCGGAAAAGTCTTGACTTACTTCGGGCAAAAAGGGATTAGCGTTGATTTTATAACCGAAAGCCGCAATTTGGAAGGCTCGGCTGACCTCAATTTCTGTATCAATCAGAAATATAAATCAGACATTACCCAGACGTTTCAGGAACTTTCCGCCATTATCCCAATTAAGGATACTAAAATAACTGAACTAGTAGCGATTGTCTCTTTTTATGGCCCTCATTTCCGTGAAAAACCAGCTATCGCCGGGACAATTTGTCAAACACTTGGCGAAGCTGGAATCAATATATTAGGAATTTCAACCAGTATTTCTTCAGTAAGCTGTGTAATTAACGAGCATCAGGTTGACGCCGCTCGGCAAGCTATAACTGCGAATTTTAACTTACCGGAGTAAAAATGAATCTTCCTGATTCATTTACTAGTGACGAAAGTAAAACCCGCGAACAGTTGCTCTGGGAATTACGGCAACTACGTAATCGGATAAACAAGCTTGAAGCCGCTGATCTCGAACGCCGCCGAATAGAAAAATCCCTGAATAAATATGAAAAGAATTTTCGCGAGTTAGTCAATCTCCTACCCCAAACGATTTATGAAATGGACAAAAATGGCAAATTTCGTTTTACCAATCAAGCCGGATTTGAAACCTTCGGGTATAATCAACAGGATATTGACGCCGGAGTTAATTTCTCCCAACTCCTAATCCCCGAAGAACGGGAAAAACTTAACCGTAATATTCAAAAAATTTATAATGGTAGCGATCTCGAGGGACATGAATATACTGCCTTGCGGAAAGACGGGACAACTTTCCAAGCCCTAATCTATTCCAGCCCTATTGTCTACAATAACAAACCGGTCGGCTTGCGCGGTGTAGTAATTGATATAACCGACCGGAAAAAAGTCGAACAAGATTTGAAGGATTCGCGCGACCAGTTTCGTAACCTTTCGGCGCATTTGCAATCGGTTCGCGAAGAAGAACGTTCCTATATCGCTCGCGAAATTCACGACGAACTCGGTCAGGCACTAACGGCTTTGAAAATGGACTTGATCTGGATCAATAAAAGACTAACTACCGCTCAATCCGAAATTGCTGAAAAAATCAGCACAATGTTCGATCTAATTGATAAAACAATTCAAACTATTCGGCGGATTTCGACCGACTTGCGGCCTGGTTTGCTCGATGATTTAGGATTGACCGCCGCTCTCGAATGGTATTGTGAGGATTTTCAAAATCGGACAGGTATTAACTGTAACTTACATCTACGTCCGGCAGAAATCGCGATTGATCAGAAACGTAGTATTGCGATTTTCCGTATTTTACAAGAAGCTCTGACGAATGTCGCTCGTCATGCCCATGCCAGCGAGGTCAAAGTCAACCTCGGTATCAAAGATCACGCCTTAGAAATGAAAATTGTTGATAACGGCATCGGAATTACTGATGAGCAGGTCAATGATCCCCAAAATCTGGGCTTGGTTGGATTGCGCGAACGCGTTTATCCCTGGAATGGCCACATCACAATTAAAGGTCGCCCGCAAAAAGGGACAACCGTTCTGGTCTTTATCCCATTGGATGGAAATATCTGATGATAAATTTGCTAATAGTTGACGATCATCCTTTGATCCGCCAGGGATTACGTCAAACTTTCCTTGATACCAACGATATTCGAGTTAGCGGCGAGGCGAGCGATAGTGCTTACGCCCTCGCTGAAATCGAAAACCATAACTACGATGCGGTAATTCTCGATCTTTCATTGCCCGGCCGCAGTGGCTTAGATCTTCTCAAACAAATCAAAAATCTTTCACCTTCTTTACCGGTATTAATTCTCAGCGTTTTCCCTGAAAGTCAATATGCTATTCGGGTATTGAAAGCCGGCGCCGATGGTTATATTAGCAAAGAAAGTCATCCAGATGAACTAATCCACGCCGTTCGTAAAATCGTAACCGGTGGTAAGTACATTTCTCCCACACTTGCTGAAAAATTGGCTAACAGCCTTACCGAAGCCACTCAAAATCCCACCCACGAAATTCTTTCAGACCGCGAATTTCAAACAATGTTAGCGATCGCCAGCGGCAAAACCGTCAAGGAAATCGCCGCCGAACTGAACCTCAGCGTCAAAACTATCAGCACTTATCGCACTCGCATTCTACGCAAAATGCACCTGAAAAATAACGCCGAAATTATCTGCTATGCCGTCCGGCTGGGACTAGTGCAGTAGAGTTAATTTTATAAGACAATGATTATTCATTGCGATTCGTAGTCATTTATTGGTTGAATGATGCGAGATCTGCTACTGCGGGATTATTGATTGACGTTGGTAGTTATTATTTGATTTGAAATCCCAATTTTCCAATTTTCCAATTGCTTTTCAGCTAAAAACTTGCTACATTACTTACGAGTAACTTACGAGTAATTGATAAAGTGAGAGGAAAAGCAAAATGGCTGAAAAACTTTCGCCCAAGAAACAGCGTTTCGTGAATTTCGTTCACGAATTTACGGAAACCAACAAACGTGCCCCGACTTTCCTCGAGATTATGCACGCCTTGCAAATCAAATCGCCGGGTACAGTCAGCTGGTACGTGCGCGAATTAGAAAAAGCCGGTGCTCTTCGGCGTTCCGGTCCCCCTAATGCCAAACGTGCGTTGTCCATTCCCGAAACGGAGAGCGCTAGCACTTTGCCCCTGCTCGGATTAATTGCGGCTGGTTATCCGTTGGAAGCTATCGAAAACCAGGAGACAATCGCCGTGCCACCAGCCTACATTCACCCGTCTAATTACGTTTTGAAAGTCAAGGGCGATTCGATGATTGACGACAATATTCAAGACGGCGATTATATCATCGTTCGTCAGCAAGCTCAGGCTGAATCCGGACAAACCGTAGTAGCATTTATCAATAATGAAGCCACTTTAAAACGCTATTATCCCAAAGCCAGTGGTGTCGAACTGCATCCACGCAATCCGGCTTATCCTGTTATCAAAGTCAAACCGGGAGATGAATTCCGACTCGGCGGAGTGGTGCTGGCCGTGTGGCGGAGGTACGAATGATATGAGAAATACTACACGGAGGTTCACCGAGGGAACTCAGAGCAACACGGAGATTGTTTATAAATTAAAAATAAACCCTCCGTGTGCCTCCGTGTCACCTCCGCGTTCCTCTGTGTAACAAAAAAGGAATCACTATGAAACATGCAAACCTAACTTTTCAAATCATCAAATCAGCCATGGAAGTTCACAATCAATTAGGACCTGGCTTACTCGAATCGGCTTACGAAGAATGTCTGACTTATGAACTACGCCATGCCGGGCTTAAAGCCGAAACTCAAATCCCGGTTCCTCTGATTTACAAAAACATCCAACTCGATTGTGGTTACCGGATTGACATCTTAGTTGATGATACAGTCATCGTCGAACTCAAATCTGTCGATGCAATCCTGCCGGTGCATGAAGCTCAGATTCTTACTTACCTGAAACTGGCTCATAAGGAAATCGGTTTGCTGATCAACTTCAACGTCAAACACCTCAAAGATGGTATAAAACGTTTTGTAATGGGGTAAGATATTCATGACACGGAGTTTAACAGAGAAGACACAGAGTACCACGGAGAACTTCTTAATTCTTAAAAACACTTATAAGTACTTAAATAATACTCCGTGTGCTTCTGTGTTATTTCCGTGCCCCTCCGTGTAACCAAAAACTATGTCCGAATCGGTTTTACATATTCGTCTCTCTGATTTTGAACTCCAGGTAGAGCGTATGCTGGACTCGGGTCTGCGCACCCGCGCCATTGCCGTGATTTCCTCGCATCATCCAAACGGTACAGTCGTCTGCGCCTCACCGGAAGCTCTCAGCGAAGGCATTTATCCCGGCCTGAAAGTCACCACCGCTCGCAAAATGTCGCACAGCGTGGCACTCCTGCCCTACAATTCTACTCTTTACACTAAAATCAATCGGTACGTTTACCAAACTATCACGCGCTATTCGCCAGTCATCGAGCCAACCGTTTACGGTCAATATTTCGCCGATTTGAGCGGCATGCATGGCATCTATCACGACAGTCTGCAGGCTGGCAATCTAATTGCCCGCGACATTCAATTCAAAGTTAGCCTGCAAAGTCACATCGGCATCAGCGTTAATAAACTCGTCAGTCAGATCACCACCGCCGTTGTCCCGGAAACCATTCACCGCGTCGAGCCGGGCACCGAACCAAATTTTCTGGCGCCACTGAATACCGAAGTCCTGCCGGTAACAAACGAGCCGCCGGTCAATAAACTTGTGCGCTTCCTTTTCCTTTCTCAGGTACAAAACGTCCAGCAGGTAACTACTGAAAGCGAAACCGGCGCTATTCTCTTCGGCAAATATTACCGACGCCTTTTTAGGGAAGCCCGCGGACAGGATAATTCTCCAGTCAGACCACCGCAAAAAACCGACCGCATCACCGAACAAACCGTTCTGACCGCCGACACTAACGACGAAGTTCAATTGCTGGCCGCTGTACACAACTTAGCCGAACAGATCGCTTATCAATTGCGTCGGCGCCGCCAGATTGTTAGAACGCTGAATCTTGAAATTCACTACACCGACGGATTCAAGAGTAACCGCAAAGGCGCCGTCATCGCAAACGACGATACCACTGTCATTGCGGAAGCTAGTCGGCTATTCTCATTAGCCAATTACCGCCGCAACCGCGTCCGAGCCATTATTCTGGACGCAACCGACTTCCAGCCGGTTATTGATCAATTGGACTTATTTCGACCGCCTAAAGACGACCGCCTGTCCCAGGCTCTCGACAAAATTCGCCAGAAATACGGTTTCGCCAGTATCGGCAGTGCCGCAGGGCTAATTGCAACACGAAAAGACACTGATAAGATCATGACACGGAGTTTAACAGAGAAGATACAGAGTACCACGGAGAATTTCTTAATTCTTAAAAACATTTATAAGTACTTAAATAATACTCCGTGCCCCTCCGTGTCACCTCCGCGTTCCTCTGTGTAACAAACCGCTATGTTCGTTCACCTCAATACTCATTCCACCTATTCGAAGATGCGCGGGACGGCGTCGCCGCAGGCTTTACTGACGCAAGCCAAAGCCGCTCATCAGACACATCTGGCTTTGACAGAAGTCAACGGTTTGTGGGGCTTTATTCGCTTTGTGCAGTGGGCACGTGAAGTCGGTATCCAGCCAATCGCCGCTACCAATTTGCTCACTCCGAATTTCGATCTCATCCTGCTGGTCGAAAATCAGTATGGTTACGAAAACCTTTGTCGCGCTATTTCACGGGTACATGATGATGAAAATCTATCCGTAGCTGAAATTCTGAAGCCGTATGCCAAGGGGCTTTTCGTCCTGGCACATCAGGAAAACGTGCTGACTGAACTCGTGCGTTTCATTCCGGCTACGCATCTTTTCGTAGAACTGCGCCCCGGCGTGAGCGAACAAGAAGCTCGGCGTTTGTCAGAAACTTTTCGGCTCGAAATCGTCGCCACCGGTGATGTTTATTTCCTCAAACCAGAAGATCAGAAGACCCATCGCATTCTGCGCGCTATTGATAAAAATTCCACACTGGCACAACTCGCCCCTAGTGATTACAAAAGCGAACGGCATTACTTTCGCACCGAGAAGGAAATGATTGACCTCTTCCCCAATAGCCTGAATGCTATCAACAACTCGCAGTTTCTTGCCGAACGCTGTAAAACCGACTGGAATTACACTAATACGATTTTCCCCGGCCTTTCACTTAAGGAAACCAATCTCGCCAATCGCCAACTACGCCAATTGGTTTACGATGGGGCTAAAATCCGCTACGGCGAAATTGATCAGGTTGTCAAAAAGCGCATTGAGTATGAACTCTCTCTGATAACCCAGAAAGGCTACGCGCCGTATTTTCTCATTGTCTATGACATCGTCCAGCAGACTCAAACCACTATCGGGCGCGGTAGCGGAGCGGCTTCCATTATTAGTTATTGCCTTTTCATTACGCAGGTCGATCCTATCAAATACAATTTGTGCTTCGAACGCTTTATTCATCCCGAACGGGTTGATATGCCGGATATTGATATTGATTTCGCCTGGGACGAGCGCGACGCTATTCTAGATTACATTTTCAAAAAATACGGGCTCGAACGCACTGCTATGGTTTCCAACCAGGTTATGCTCCAGCCACGTTCGGCTATTCGAGAAGTCGCCAAAGTCTATGGTCTGTTTAACGAGGAAATCAAAGCCGTTACCAAACGCGTCGGCTACTTTGCCAGAAAAACCGAACTATTGGAATGGCTCAGCACCGATCCGCGTTTTCGCAATCTCGACCTCGATGACACTTTGCGCGAAATTATCCTGCAAAGCGAGAAAATTGTTGGCGTCTTTCAGGTCTCATCGGTACATCCCGGCGGTGTGATCATCGTACCGGACGAAATCCGCAAATACGCGCCAGTGTTAACGGCTACCAAAGGCGTCCAAATCGTCGAATGGGAAAAAGATCAAGTTGAGGATTCCGGTCTGCTGAAGATTGACATTCTCGGCAATCGCTCGCTGGCGGTCGTGCGCGATACTCTGAAACAGATTGGTCTGTACCGCAATAAATTTATGGACTATCATAAAATTCAACCGGTTGGCGATCCGGCTACGCAGGATTTGATGCAAAGCGGCCGCACGATGGGCATTTTTTATATCGAGAGTCCCGCCACGCGCTTGTTATTAAAAAAGGCTGGACGAGTTGATTTTGAGCACGTCGTGATTTACTCCTCAATCATTCGTCCCGCCGCTAATCGCTTCATTAATATCATGCTGGCGCGAATTCATGGCCAACCCTGGCAACTCCTACATCCCGACTTGAAATGTTTAGAGGAAAGCTACGGCATTATGGTTTACGAGGAACAGGTTTCAATGGTAGCGCGCGAAATCGCCGGCTTTAGCTATGCTGAATCAGATTACATTCGCAAAGTAATTTCGCGCCCGGCACTGGCGCATCTAGTTCCTATCTGGAAAAAGAAATTCATCAACGGCGCACTGGCACGCGGTTATTCCCCAAAATTAGCGGAAACGCTCTGGGAAATGATCGAATCCTTCTCAGGTTATTCGTTCTGCAAGCCGCACTCAGCCTCGTATGCTATGCTCTCGTTCACTTGTGCTTATCTGAAAGCCCATTTCCCGGCGGAATTCCTGGCGGCAGTAATTTCCAACCAAGGCGGCTATTATTCAACTTACGCCTATCTGAGTGAAGCCCGCCGTTGGGGCATTCAAATCCTGCCACCGCATATCAACCGTAGTTGGCAAGAATATCGCGGGCGTCGCGACAAAATCCGGATGGGATTTATGGCGATCCGCAACCTACAGGACAAAGCCATCGAAGCAATTCTAAAGGAACGTAAAAACGGCGATTTCAAAAACCTCGATGATTTTTTACAGAGAGTTGACCTTGACCTGGCTGACGCTATGGCACTGACCAACGCCGGTTGTTTTGCCGAATTCGAACCGCAATTATCCCACCGTGAAATTGCCTTCAAGGTCGCCAGCTATTACTTACAAAAAGGCGACCGCCGACCGCTTCCGCCTCCAGTTAACTGTCAACCTATCTCTCGGTTGGAAAAACTTACCCTCGAAATCGAATCGTTCGGATTTCCAATTGCGGAACATCCGCTGGAACGCTATCTGCCGGTTTTTGCAGGCAAAGTCAAAAAAGCCCGCGACCTGGCGCAGTACGTCGGACAGACAGTCAATTTGCTGGGCGTTTACATTACGCGTAAAGTCGCTACAACTAAACAGCACGATCCGATGGAATTTGTCACTTTCGAGGATGAAACCGATATTTTCGAGTGCGTTATGTTTCCGGAATCATACAAGGAATTCGGCGACCTACTGAACTGGGAAACGCTTTTCGTCATCCGCGGCAAGGTCGAGGAAGCCTATAAAACCTACACTGTCACGGTCGAGAAACTCGCCAGCCTGCAACGCACCGTCGAGAAAATGTCATCAGGACGGCGAATGCTTGTCAAAACGAGTTCCGCAGAAACACATTTTGCTAAGGAATATTAAGAATACAGATCACGCTTATTAATTTTACCCTTTGTCTTTGTCAATATAATACTTTCGGTATTTCTTCCTTCCATTTGTTTGTAGCTCGCCGTTTTTCTGTGGCATTGTTTATAGAAATTTATTCAAATTACCCTCTTTCCATTGTTTTGGATTGTTAATGATATATTGCCGTGTTGTGGTTGATTTGAATAATCGTGCAATGGTTGGAATTGAATTTATTGTTGGTTTCCCAAATTGTTCAATTGTCCCCGTATCCGTATCCGTTTCCGTCCCCATTTCCGTATCCGTAATTATATCGGTATCCGTAATCGTAATTGTAATTGTAATGGTCGTAGAGACACGTTGCAACGTGTCTCTACGATTACCACCACCACGGAAACCACGACCATCATCATTATCCATTAATAATCATAATTCCGCGCAAATGATTTGGCATAACAACGAATGCGTCAATATTAATATTTGGACGAATAATACCGGTTTTCAACCATTCATTTTGCACCAATTCCCTGAATTCGTTCCACATCATTTCACCATCAACAATATTCACAAATAAATATTGCCGGTTGTGCGTAACAATTGTAATAAAATATGCGCCCAGTCGGGAATAATCGTATCCTGGTAATCGAATAGATTCAACACGGTATTTGTCTTTGAATAGGGTTATTTTTTATTTTCTATTATCCTGATTTCTTCTATGGTATAGTGAGTTTATTTCAACTATAGACGTAAATTTCGATATCAAGGTATGAAAGCTCCTACGGAAATACTTAATGATCTGAAACCATCAAAAATTATCCTTTAAAATTATCTCTAAGGATGGATACCATGTCCCTAAATCAGATCATTTTATTTTTAAACCATTGTTGATAAGATTAAATTAACGCCGCTATTTGGAGAGGTGGCAGAGTGGTTGAATGCGGCGGCCTCGAAAGTCGTTTCCCGATTATATCGGGACGGGGGTTCGAATCCCTCCCTCTCCGCAAATGAATACGGTTAAATGCGATAATTTTGAAAATCATCTCCCCGAATCTCGGGACGGGGGTTCTTCCGTAGGAACTCCGTTGGAGGAATCCCTCCCTCTCCGCAAATGAATACGGTTAAATGCGATAATTTTGAAAATCATCTCCCCGAATCTCGGGACGGGGGTTCTTCCGTAGGAACTCCGTTGGAGAAATCCCTCCCTCTCCGCATAAGAATTAAGACGGGTTAAACAGGATTATCAGGATAATATTTTATTTAAATTGAATTCTGATAGTTTCAAAACTAAAATTTCCGTCTTCAATCTATACTTCGTCTCCATAAACAAAGTAGGTTGCGCAGGTGCCTTCGGCGCTGACCATACAGGCACCTTGCGGATTATCCGGCGTACAGATTTTCCTAAATAACCGACATTCCGGTGGAATTTTGACGCCACGCATAATATCTCCACAAATACAACCTGAAACACTTTTAGTGGGAGGCAATTTTACCTGAAATTTATAATCGGCATCAGATTGACGGTATTTAGATCGTATTTGAAGGCCACTCCTAGGAATATTGCCCATCCCGCGCCAGATTGTATCGCAGGGTTCAAAAACTTCTGCCATTATTCTCTGGGCTTTGCGGTTACCGCCTGGTTTAACGGCGCGGCGATACTGATTTTCGACTTCCGCCCGCCGTTCGACAATTTGTTTAATTAACCTAAAAATCGCCTCAAGCATATCGAGCGGCTCAAATCCAGCTACAACACATGGGATTTTATATTCGTCAGCTATGAATTGGTAAATTTCGGGGCCAGTTATAGCAGTAACATGTCCCGGGCAAATAAAACCATCCAACCTTATTTCGCCGGAATCCAGCAGAGATTGCATTGCTTTCGGCATAGTTTTATGACCTGACATCACCGAAAAATTTGAGATATGCCGACTATTAGCATTTAAAATCGCCGAGGCAATATTCGGTGCAGTCGTCTCAAAACCGATTCCAAGGAAAACGACCTCTTTCGCCGGATTCCGCTCAGCGATTTCAACCGCCTCGAGCGGCGAATAGCAGGTACGCACATCGGCACCCCCAGCTCTGGCTGACTGCAAACTACCGTAACTTCCTGGAACTCGCACCATATCACCGAAAGTTGTAATTATGACGTCCGAGAATTTAGCAATCTCGATCGCCCGATCAATAAATTCACTATCGGTCACACAGACCGGACAGCCTGGCCCGCTAATTAGATGGATATTCTCCGGTAGCAATTTTTTCAATCCGAATTTAAAAATGGTAATTGTATGACCGCCACAGACTTCCATTAGATTAACAATTTTATTCGGTGTAATTGCTCGAATGCGCTCGACGGCTTTGGTAATTAATTCCGGATTGCGGTATTCGTCAATGTATTTAATCATTTTCGGTATTTGGTCTTGTTGTCGGTAGCAACTTCCTGCCAGGCGGCGAGATTATCGAGCGCCACGATTTCATCCAATTTCTCAATGGCAAAACCGGCGTGTACGATGATATAATCACCGACTTTAACGTCACTCAAAAAGTCGAGGTTGGCTTGGTATAGGACTCCTCCGACTTCAGCTTTGGCGCGGCTTCCATCAATTTCAATAATTCTCATCGGCACAGCCAGACACATTATGACTTCTCCAATTGGTTTTGAATGATTGCGTTGGCAATAACCGCTTGCCCGAGAGCAATTCCACCGTCGTTGCAAGGTACAAGATGATGAGTGCAGACTTTGAAATTGTGCTCGTTAAGCAATTGCGATAGACGCGTCAGCAAGTAAATATTCATAAAAACGCCTCCGCTTAGCGCCACCGTATTAAGGCCGGTCATTTCTTGGGATTTCAAAACGGCTTGCAGAAGAATATTTGCCAATCCGTTATGAAATTTGACAGCGATTAGCTCGATTCCAGTTTGATTTTTGACATCCTCAACGACTTGTTCAATCATAGCGCGCCAATCAATGACAAAGCTATTATTTCCGGTTTCGATTTCAAAGTCATAAGCCGAGCGATAATTTTCAGATGCGATGCATTGTTCAAATTCTACAGCCGCTTGGCCTTCATAATTTACCTGATTACGTAAACCTGCCAGTGCCGCTACTCCGTCGAAAAGGCGACCGCAGGAAGTCGTCAGTGGCGAGTTGAAACTAGATTTCAGCATGTTATTCACAATGTCAATTTGCTCAGGTGAAACGCTTTCCAGAAATGGAAATTTCTGCGAAGTAATTCCCGAATCCAAAGTTTCGTAGAGATAGCTAACTGCCATTTGCCAGGGATATTTAATTGCGGCTGAACCACCCGGCAGACGAGCTGGTCGCAAGTGTCCAAGTCGTTCAAAGCGATGTATTTCCACTTTCAGGATTTCACCGCCCCAGATTATGCCGTCGGTGCCGTAGCCGGTTCCGTCCAGAATAATGCCGATTGCCGGTTCAGCGCCATTATTTTCAGCTAAACAAGCGACAGCGTGAGCGTGATGATGTTGGACACCAATTTTAATGACCTTCTGGCCATCCGGAGTTTCATCTGGATATTCGAGAGCGAATTTAGTTGAAAGGTAATCCGGATGTAAGTCATAGGCTACGATTTCCGGTTCAATAGCGAAAATATTTTTAAAATGGCTAATCCCATTTTTAAGTGACTGTAACACCTCAAAATTCACTAAATCGCCGATATGCTGACTTAAGTATATATGATTGCTTTGCGCAAGGGCAAAAGTGTTCTTCTGTTCCGGACCACAAGCCAAAATCGGACGGACGAATCCATTTTTATAGTGCAGAGCGCTCGGCACAAAACCACGCGAACGTCGCAGAGGATAAGTTTTATTATTCCATATACGATAAACTGAATCATCACAACGGATATGAATTTTGCGATTATGTATTAAAAAATAATCGGCAATCCGGTTCAATCGGGCAAGTGCATCGTCATCTCGATAAGCAATTGGTTCGTCGCTGACATTGCCACTGGTAAGCACCAACGGGTACGGGAAAAAATACATAAGTAAATAGTGCAATGGCGAATACGGTAGAAAACAGCCGAGATAATGATTGCCAGGTGCCACAGCCGAAGCAACATCCCTGCCAGGCAATTTTTGCAGTAAAACAATCGGGTGAGGCACACTATTCAATAGCCGCGCTTCCTCCCTACTGTATTTACAATATTTAGCAATATCCGGAAGACTTGGAAACATAACGGCAAACGGTTTATCCTCCCGGAATTTTCGTTGACGTAGAGACGTGACAGCCGCTTCATTGCGGGCATCGCAGGCTAAGTGAAAACCGCCGATACCTTTGACCGCGATAATCCGACCATCGCGCAACAGTTCAGCAACTTTTTCAAAAACAGCACGGTTAGCATCTGCACTGCCGCCGGTAAGTAATTCGCGGCTGGCATTATCAAGCAATTGCAGACGCGGCCCGCAGACTGGACAGGCATTTGGCTGAGCATGAAAACGCCGATTGGACGGATCGTCATATTCACACTGACATTCCGGACACATTTTGAATTCGTGCATCGTCGTCAGTTGGCGATCGTATGGCACATCCTGAATAATCGTAAAACGCGGCCCACAATTCGTGCAATTAATAAAGGGATAAAGATAACGCCGGTTGGACGAATCGAACATTTCACGGCGGCAATCCAGACAAACATCCAGATCGGGAGAAATCTGGACACTTTTCATTTGCTCATTTTGGCTTTCAACAATCCTAAATTCTAAAAATTTCTCAGCCGTTATGAATTGCGTTACCTCGAAGCGCTCGATACGACCGCGCGGCGGCGGAGAATTTTGAATTATCTCTGCAAAACAAGCTAGTTGAATTGGTTCGCCCTGAGCAACAATTTCCACGCCGTGCGAATTATTTCGCACCCAACCGGTAAGCTGATATTGCCTGGCGAGATTATAAATAAATGGTCGGAAACCGACTCCTTGTACAATTCCAGTAATGATTATTTTATGACTAATCATTTAACAGATTGGTCTGCTCGGCAGTTAGATTAATCGGCTGAATACATTGGGGAGAATTATTTTTCACGGAATTGACGAAAGTCGCAACCGGATAAGCGATCAGCGGCATTCGCGACGGCTGGAGAAGCGTCAGCGCTTTTTGCCGATCATATTGGCGACAATTAATCCAGGTGTCAATTTCTTCCGGCGTCAGAATCGCAGGCATTCGTTGGTGAATAAACTGCAATTGGGCATTAGCCGGAGTGGTGATGACGGTATAAGTAAGGTATGACTGGCTATCCGACGCAACCCAACGACTATAAAGCCCAGCCATCGTCAGCAATCTCTTTTCGGGATGATGAATGTAGAACGGTTGTTTACGACTTTCAGTTTTCTGCCATTCATAATAGCCGTCGGTAATTACTATACAGCGCTGAGAATCAAGCAATCCCCTAAAAGAAGGCTTAACGGTTAGCGATTCACAGCGGGCATTGATCATAATTGGCACTGAGGTAGCATCTTTTGCCCATTCGGGAATTAGACCCCAGCGCATCGCCCGCACGATTCGTCCATTCTCATATACTAAAATCGGCATAATGCTAGTTGGTGCAATGTTATAATTCGGCTGAATGTCGAATGAACTATCCCACTCTTTGATGGAAAGCTCCGCGATGATTTCCATCTTGCCTTTAGTCAGTGTCTTTCGTCCGCACATAAAATCCTGCCTTTTACCTTGATCAATTTCTGACTAATACCATCTTTTAATATAAACTGGGCACTCGGTAAAAACCAACATTTCTTGAGACGTAAAATCATAGATCTCCTTTCCCACCATTGAACATCTCAAGTCGGAAAATAATAACGGATAAAAGATTTTTTATAGTGCAGAACCCCGTGCTTATTAAAATAGAATATTCGATTTTAATCCAAACTAAACAATACCTTGCTCAAGCATAGCTTCGGCGACTCTTCTAAAGCCGGCAATATTGGCACCTTTGGCGTAATTACCGGGAGCTCCGACTTCCGCGGCTGCGGCAAGACATTGCGAATGAATATTTGTCATAATCCATTTCAGCTTCTCGTCAACTTCTTCCGCACTCCAAGACAAACGTTCCGAATTCTGGCACATTTCCAGACCGGAAACCGCCACTCCACCGGCATTGACAGCTTTTCCGGGAGCATACATCATTTTCGCATTCGCTAATTTGAAGGCTTCCGGAGTACAACCCATATTCGAAACTTCAGCTAGAATCTGGCACCCATTCTTGATCAAATTCTGAACATTATCAAGGCTAATTTCATTTTGAAAAGCACAAGGCATTGCAATGTCCATCGGAACAATGTCCCAGGGACGGGCTTTCGGATAGAATTTAACGCCGAATTTATCCGCATAATCTTTAACAACATCTCGGCCGCTGGCACGCATTTCAAGCATATAATTCCATTTTTCCTCAGTTCTAACTCCATCGGGATCAATGATACAGCCGTCCGGACCGGATAATGAAATTACTTTCGCTCCCAATTCAGTGGCTTTTTGGGCAACCCCCCAAGCCACATTTCCGAAACCTGAAACACCCACGATTTTTCCCTTAATCGTATCACCTTTGGTTTTCAGCATTTCGACAACGAAATACACGGCACCATAGCCGGTAGCTTCCGGCCGGAGCATACTACCACCAATAGCCAAACCCTTGCCGGTCAGAGCAGCCGCCTCAAAGCGATTCACAATCCGCTTATATTGTCCAAAAAGATAACCAATTTCGCGACTACCAACTCCTACATCACCGGCAGGGACATCAAGGTACGGACCAATATGACGATGCAATTCCGTCATAAAGCTCTGACAAAACCTCATAATTTCGTTCTCGGATTTACCGGTCGGATTGAAATCTGAGCCACCCTTACCACCACCCATCGGCAAAGTCGTTAAAGCATTTTTAAAAGTTTGCTCAAAAGCTAAAAATTTCATCATACTTAATGTTACTGCCGGATGAAAACGTAAGCCACCTTTATAGGGGCCGATCGCGCTGTTAAATTGGACACGATAACCAATGTTGACTTGCACCTCACCACGGTCATCAACCCATGGAACCCGGAAAATGATTACTCGTTCCGGCTCCACAATCCGTTCCAGTATTTTTGCCTTTTTATACTTTGGATTAGTCGCCACAAATTCCTCCAGCGATTCGAGAACTTCGGTAACCGCTTGTAGAAATTCCTTTTCCCAGGGGTAACGTGTCTGAAGACTTTCAATTACCGAACCGACATAGCTCATTTAACCTCCAACTTGTTTAATATAAATTTTTACCGATTGATTTTGGGGCATCTTTATGAATGTTGTTTAATGATTGATAATAATATGAAAATCATACGAGTAAAAATTAATAAAGATTTTAATAAAACTTATAAAAATTTATAGTAATTGACAGAGATTTGGAATAACCTCGTAACTCTTTGATATAAATGATAGTTTGCCAATAAGGCATCAAAATAGACCGAAGAATTTAGAGTAATGTAGAAATTATCTTATCCAAAAAATCTTTATTCCGTTGAGGTTAAACAAACTAAAATTTTGAGGGAGTCTTGATAAAAATGGATTGATTTCACCGTAGCCTGTCATTAAATTGAATTGTTTTTTATGAGAAATAGTGATATAAAAAAAATATACAGCGAAATAGGAGCTATTTTTACAATTTTTCTCTTATTTTGTTTTATACAAAACAAAGTCCATTATCTTTATTTAGAAAAGCGCCCTGCCCTAAGAGCATATCTTTTAAAAACCTGTTACCCCTGGATTGGGGAGTGCGAAAATAGGGAACTTTCGGACTTAATAGTAGATTGTAAAATCAACATTTTTCGAAATAAAACCTCATTATATATCACAAAACCCGATCTCTTTTAAACAACACGCAATCGCTTATGAATAAAATTCTAACAAGGGAATAGCATTATGGAAAAATGGTGGCAATTGAACATTTCTCAATTGTGTGAAAAACTTTCTTCGGATCCTGAAAAGGGGCTTTCGCCAGAAGAAGCCTCAAAACGTCTTACTCAATATGGTCCTAATCAACTCCGAGAACAGAAGAGCAGACACCCGATTTTTCTATTTTTGGATCAATTTCGAGATTTTATCATCTGGGTATTGATTGGGGCGGCTATTTTATCGGGTTTTCTCGGTGAATGGATTGATGCCCTAGCCATTCTCGCCATCGTCATTTTCAATGCCATTTTGGGGTTTGTCCAGGAATACCGGGCGGAAAAAGCAATTGTGGCATTAAAGAAATTGTCCACTCCTATGGCTAAGGTAATTCGAGATGGGAATCAAATGACTATCACTTCGAGCGAAGTAGTTCCTGGCGATATAATCGAAATCGAAGCAGGAGATCACATTCCGGCTGATTCCCGAGTGCTCTGGCATACTTCGAATTTCCGTGTCGAAGAAGCTAGTTTGACCGGGGAATCTCTCCCTGTTCTAAAAAATGCTGAATCCATAGAAAAATCTGAAATTCCATTGGGAGAACGTACGAATATGGTTTTTGCGGGAACTTCAGTCGTCAGTGGAAAAGCCAGAGCTATGGTAGTTAGTACCGGGATGCAGACAGAGTTGGGCAAAATCGCAGATATGATTCTCACCATTGAGCACGAAACCACGCCTCTGCAAAAACGACTCGAAGCATTTGGTCATTGGATTGTTTATTTGTGCTTTGCCATTGTAGCGATAGTTTTCGTCATGGAATTGCTCCGCGGGGGCGAACTTATTGATATATTCCTTACTGCCGTGAGTCTTGCTGTGGCGGCAATTCCAGAAGGATTACCAGCCGTGGTGACTATTGCGTTGGCTTTAGGGGTTCAGCGTATGGTGCGACGCCATGTTCTCATTCGGAAGCTCCCTTCTGTGGAAACTTTGGGCTCTGCCACCGTAATTTGTTCAGATAAAACCGGTACTTTGACCAAAAATGAAATGACCGTTCAGTCCCTGTATGTGGGACATCGAGTATATCGGGTGAGTGGAGTAGGATATAACCCTCAAGGAGAATTTTTTGAGGATGATAAACCCCTGATAAGAGAAGAGATTCCATTAGAATTAGAAAAAGCCCTTCGGTGTGCCGTATTATGCAATGGAGCCCGTCTTTTTAAAACGGAACAGGGCTATGGAATTTCAGGTGACCCCACGGAAGCCGCGTTGTTAGTTGCCGGAGCCAAATTAGGAATTTGGAAGGAAGCAGAGGAAAAAAAATATCCATTTGTAGATGAACTGCCTTTTGATTCGAATCGGAAGCTTATGAGTATGATTCGGAAAAATGGTGAACAATGGGTTGCTTTCGTGAAAGGCGCTCCCGATATATTGCTCCAACGATGTGATTTTATTGAAATCAACGGATCTATCCGCCCTTTGACAGAAGAAGATCGAATCCAAATTCAAGAAGCAAATCAGCGATTTGGTAACGAAGCGTTGAGAGTATTGGGTTTGGCGTATCGAACGCTGGATCGCATCGAGAAGCCTTTTTCCACAGAACAAGTAGAAAATCACTTGATTTTTCTAGGGTTAATTGCTATGATGGATCCTCCCCGAGAGGAAGTAAAGCCAGCCATTTTGGCATGTAAGACCGCAGGCATTCAACCGGTAATGATCACTGGCGATCACAAAACCACGGCCGTGGCAGTAGCTAAAGCCCTTCAAATTTTTAGCCCCGAAACTAAAGCCTTAACTGGCGAAGAATTGGATCAAATAGATGAAGCCACTTTCCAGCAAGAAGTTAAGGACATTTCGGTTTATGCCCGCGTTTCTCCCGAACATAAACTCCGCATTGTTCGAGCTTGGAAATCCCGTGGTGATGTAGTCGCTATGACTGGAGATGGCGTAAATGATGCTCCGGCAGTGAAAGAAGCCGATATTGGAGTGGCTATGGGAATCACAGGCACAGATGTAACCAAAGAAGTGTCGGACATGGTCGTACTGGATGATAATTTTGCTTCTATCGTTGCCGCCGTAGAAGAAGGCAGAGGAATATATGATAACATTAAAAAATTCATTTATTACCTGCTTTCCTGTAATGCCGGAGAAATCCTGATGATGTTTTTTTCTTCTCTCTTGGGCTTGCCTATTCCTCTATTCCCGATTCAAATTTTGTGGGTGAATTTGATCACAGATGGATTTCCCGCCCTGGCTCTCGGGGTAGAGCCACTGGATCCCCATGTAATGGAAAGACCACCGCGTCCCAAAGATGAGGGCATTGTTACTAAGAAAACCATTTTTATTCTCCTGCTCCAAGGATTTTTTATCGCATTCACTAGTTTACTCGCCTTTATCCTTGTGTTAAAAGTAGAGAATGAAGGTCTGGCTCGGGCTCGAACCGCGGCTTTTATTGTCCTTGCCGTGAGCCAACTTTTCCATTCGTTTAATTATCGCCATTTTACTGAATCGGTGTTTAAAATCGGATTTTTGGGGAATAAAAAACTCGTTCTGGCGACTGGAGTTTCTTTTCTCCTTCAAATGGCAGTAGTTTATATTCCTTTTCTAAGAACTCTATTCAAAACTATGCCCTTACTGTGGTGGGATTGGCTTCTTGTGATAGGACTTTCTTCTTGTACCCTCTGGTTTATGGAACTTGTTAAATGGATTTGGAGAAAAAAGGGATTCTCACCTTTTTAGAAATACACGGATTTTAGATATTAAATTTTGGCAATGCGATGCTTAACCGTGTCATTTTCGGCTGGATTGTCCTTATTAAATGTTTCTTGATGGTCTTTTATTCAGATGAGAGAATCCCCGACATTAAGACAAGGGCAATTCTTCCAGTATACAAAGAATAAATAAACCCCAAATTGAAATAGAAAAAAGCTAATGAATTTTTATGCTTTTCAATTAGTTACTTTTTTGTTTCTTTTCTCTGCAAAATGATGAAAATACCTAACACAATTAAAATAGCTGGAATAAAATACTTAAAAATTCCTTTCACCAGAGTCCGAATAAAATCAAATGGCCACCAGAATTGATTGGCAATGATTAGCAGACCTATAACAATCAGCACGATTCCCCAGAAAAGGTTCTTATTCGACGTGTTAGTTGCTACTTCAGTTGATGACTGTGGTTCGGAAGGTTGATCCGGCTGTTCGACTGTCGAGTTCGATTCATCTCGATTTGGAATAATAATCCAGGCAATGATATAAGCCAATATGCCCATTCCGCCAAAAATAACCAGAATTACCCAGATTAGTCGTACTAAAACCGGGTCAATTTCAAAATACTCAGCAATGCCACCACAAACTCCGCCAATAATTCGGTGCTTGCGACTACGATAAAGTTTTTTCATTTTCTACCTCACCTCTAATTTATTGATTACAGTAAATTATATTGCTTTGAAATTGATCGGGATTCCGACGTAATTCTTTTGAGATGAAATCTACCCTTCGAAGCGGTTCGGGAATCCGATATTTCCCACAAAATCGTTTGATAATTTCGAGCGATGATTGGGGATCGGTCAGGTGACCGGGTGAAATAAAAAGCGGCTTGGTATTCTTTTTCGTTCGCAGGACAAATCCAATAATGTTATCATCATTAGTCAACTGAGAAAATGCCCCACTTTCGTTAGCCGGTTCGGTATAATTACCAAATAGCCGCGACTTGGCACAACCGATTGTAGGCACGTTGAAAATTACTCCCAGATGGGCGGCTAATCCGATTCCGCGTGGGTGAGCAATTCCAGCCCCATCTACTAACACCAAATCAGGTTTTTCCGGTAATTCCTGAAATAGAGGTAAAAGCACCGGAATTTCGCGAAAACTCAGATATCCGGGAACATACGGAAAAGCGACTGAACTAATCGTCGTAAAAGTCTTGATCATTTGGCAATCAAATTGCCCGCCAGAAGAATCATCAGCAGTGACAAACCAGCCCAAGATCCCATATCCGATGCTATCAAAGCGTCCATAAGAGACGTCAACTGCCCATATTTTGGCTATATTACCGGTGAATTGTTGGAGAATCACCTCCTTAGCTAGTTGTAACTGAATAGCTCTGGCTTCTTTGATTGATACGTTCCAGGGATGATTTATAATTTGTTGCATTTATTTACTGTTAATCAAATTAAGAAAATTCTGGATAATCAGTTTGGACTTTGGTAATGATTTGTTCCGCTTGAGAATTTCATCAGCCGTTGCGAAGTGGAGGGGATTAGAAATATGTTGTTTTGTTAATAGCGCCAGGTTCTTTTTCAAATACCAATCCATTATTTCCTTAGTATATTCCGGATGAAATTGGGTAGTATAAATAAAATCGTCATAGCGCGTCGCCTGAAATAGCGCCAATTTATTCCAGGCTAATTGGACAAAACTCGGGGCTGGTTTTATAACAATATCCGAATGGGAAGCGTAAACCTGAATCCGACTACTGCTCTGCCCGGCAAATAGCGGATCTACTAAGCCTTGTAGAGTAAGATTTATGGTAACGACACCTAATTCGGTTCCCAAAGGATTTGCGTCAATCGTACCGCCCATAATTTTATGAACCAGCTGGTGGCCAAAACAGATTGCAAGTGTATGAATGCGGTGGTCAATTATTTGTTGGACCACACGTTCCATTCCACCATAAAACGCGTAAAACTGAGTAAGCGAAGAATGGGAACCGGTTATGATTACGCCTTGATAGTTTGGGATTTTATCCGGTTCGACGTCGGCGACCGGCTTCACTTTCCAGTTGCAATTAAAATCTCCAGCGGCATTTTTGATCCAAATATCGAAATCACCAAACGCATTTCTTAAATCGCTATAAGTCGAACCGGTTTTAATTATAAGGATAACGGGCGGTTTCATTCGATTTAATTGAAATATTTTTCGACTTTTTGAATCAAATTAGGTTTTAGAAAGACCACTACTTTATCCTGGGGCTGAATCTGGGTATCGCCTCTAGGTATGATTATTTCCTTCTGGCGAATCAGCGCTCCGATTATCATATCTTCCGGCAAATCAAGGTCTTTAATTGGTTTTTTAGTGATGTCGCTTCCGACGTGTGGAATTAATTCTATGGCTTCGGCTTTGATATCCTCGAATAATGAGACGGCGATGACATTACCCCGCCGTACATAACGCATTATCGCATTAACTGTCTCAACATTTTTACTGACAACTGCATCGATGCCTATCTTGTCCATTAGAGGAATATATTCATGAGTAGTAACATGAATAATGACGCGTTTAACTCCAAGATGCTTGGCAAGCAAACCGGAAAGCAGATTGGTCTTTTCACTACCAGAAACTGCTACAAAACAATCCATTTCTTCTATTCTTTCTGAACTAAGAAAATCAATGTCGGTACCATCACCATGCAAGACTAATGTATCAGGTAAATTAACGGCTACTTCTTCAGCTATATCACGATCTTGCTCAATCAGCTTGACATTCATTTCACGCGATAAAACAGCTGCGACCATTCTCCCGAGCCGACCAGCGCCCAGAATCATAATATGCTGTTGTTCGGTCTTGGGATAACCGAGCAGTGCCGTTAAACGCGGAATATCTTCTTCTTTAGCAATAAAGTAAGCCGTATCACCACTTCTGTAAACATTTTTTCCCCGCGGTATGATGGTCTTACCTTCCCGATGAATCGCCAAACATAAAAATGAAAACTGGTCATGCTGAGTAGCAACTTCTTTCAAAGTTAAGTTAACTACCGGACTATCTTCTTTTACTAACAATGAAATAATCTGCAAACGGTCATCTTCAAAAGTTACCAATTGAGATGCCGAGGACTGCTCCACCAGCCGGATAGTAGCCTCGGCCGCCGTCCGTTCCGGATGAATCAATAAGTCAATACCGATATCCTGACCGGTAATAGCCGACTTTGAAAAACTGAATTCTTCACTATGAACACGCGCTAAACAACGGGCTACTCCCAGCTTTTTGGCTATTATACAGGATAGAATATTGGTGTCGTCACTTCCCGTAACCGCTAAAAGAATATCGGCAGATTTTACTCCGGCATTCTCCAAAACTCGCGGACTGGAACCACTATCGTGAATAACAATGGCATCAAGTGTTTCTGCCGCTCGACGATGACGTTCCGAATCCATTTCGATTATAGTTACGTTATGATCTTCGCTAATAAGACGCTTGGCTAAATAATAACCAACTTCACCGGCGCCAATAATAATTATTTTCATTGCTTAAGCTTCCATAATTTTCTTAAATATTTCAATTGTTTCAAGTATTTGATCACGACTAACATCGAGATGAGTTACGGCGCGAATTCTTTCCTGATCAACGGCATTCATCCCAATACCTTTTTCTAATAATTGCTGAACAATTTTTTCAGTCGTCCAGCGCGGACTACGGGCAAAAATCATCACCATATTGGTTTGCACCTGTTGTTTATCGATATACAGTCCCTCGATTTCTGACAGTCCTTGTGCCAATAGCCAGGCATTTTCGTGGTCAATTTTCAGGCGCTGGACATTATGGTCGAGGGCATATAAACCAGCCGCGGCCAAAATCCCAACTTGTCGCATTGCTCCACCAAAAATTTTCCTAACTCGCAGGGCTTTAGCAATAAAGTTCCGCGAACCACTTAAAACCGATCCGATCGGCGCGCCCAGACCTTTTGATAAGCACAAACTTACCGAATCGAAATATTTAGCATATTCGGCAGGGGCAATGCCGGTGCTCACCGCCGCATTCATCAGGCGCGCACCGTCTAAGTGCATCGGAATACAATGTTCATTGGCAATCTCAGCCAGTTTCTCAATTTCTGCCAATGGATAAATCGTACCACCAGCACGATTATGAGTATTTTCGACCTCGATTAAACTCGTCTGCCCGGTCTGAATATTGTCTGGTCGTATAGCTCTGGCAACATCCTCGATTGCCATAACTCCATAATGTCCCTTCACCGGACGCGGCATTACCAACGAATTGAATGCTGGACCGCTAGCTTCATAGGTGTAAATATGACTTTCATACTCGCAGATAATTTCGTCGCCCGGTTGAGTAAGACATTTAATCGCAATCTGGTTCGACATTGTCCCGCTCGGAACAAATAAAGCGGCTTCCTTGCCCAGAAGAGCCGCTACCCTCTCCTGCAGACGATTTACCGTCGGGTCTTCGCCATAAACATCGTCACCAACTTCGGCGCTCGCCATCGCCGCCCGCATTTCAGGAGAAGGTTTGGTAACTGTATCGCTCCGTAAATCTATGCGAATTTCACTCATACCGTTAACATTTCCTTTATAAATTTTACCGTTTCAAATTAATTAATTATTAGCGGTTTTTCAAATTCAGGATGATGGTTTGGGAAATAATTTTCCCAATCCAGAAAAATACTTCCATAATGACTGCGAACATCCGAAATTATAGCTATGAATCCCGAACGGGAAAAATCATTAATCCTGCTTTTCGAGAACTGGGCTGACGAAAAAGCCCAAAACATTTATCAATTACCCAGTTCCGGTTCATACCGCGAATACTATCGGATACAAGGAAACAAGCAAACCGCGTTGGGGGTTTTCAATCGCGATCATAAGGAAACTCGGGCGTTCATTGAATTTGCGCACCATTTCCGCTCAATTGGATTAAATGTACCGAGAATTTATGCCGATGATGCGAAAAATAACATCTACCTTATCGAAGACCTTGGCGATTTGACCTTATATTCCTACCTTGTTAATAATTATAAAAATGGCATTTTCCCCGATAAACTGATTGATATGTATAAAAAAGTCATCGCGTATTTGCCGCGTTTTCAAATTCTGGCTGACAAAGGCTTGAATTACTCCTTTTGCTATCCGCGTTCGAAATTCGATAAGCGCTCAATGTTATGGGATTTGAACTATTTTAAATATTATTTTCTGAAACTGGCAAAGGTCAGCTTTAATGAAGAGGAGCTTGAAAACGATTTCCAGACCTTTTGCGACTTTCTTCTACAGGCTGATTGCGATTATTTCCTCTATCGCGATTTTCAGTCGCGCAATATTTTGCTTGTTGACGGCGAACCATATTTCATTGATTTTCAGGGCGGTAGGAAAGGCGCCTTACAGTATGACATTGCCTCTTTACTCTATGATGCAAAAGCCGATATCCCCCAACATTTGCGTGATGAATTTCTGGATGAATATATTCGGCAGGTCAGTCGCTACCTTACGATTGACGAAAAATCGTTCCGTGAATTCTACTGGGGCTATGTTTTGATCAGGATTATGCAGGCGATGGGTTCCTACGGATTTCGCGGATTCTACGAAAAAAAAGAACATTTTCTGAAAAGCATCCCCTATGCCGTAGCCAATCTACGTTTTATTTTGAATAACGTGACTCTGCCAATTGAAATCCCAACCCTTTGGCAAGCACTAACTCAGATTGTAGAATCATCGAAATATTCTAACAATTCGGCGGTAACTTCAGTCACTTCAAGCGTCTTAAAAGTCCAGATAAATAGCTTTTCCTACCGGAACGGCATCCCAGCCGATCCGAGCGGAAACGGTGGTGGTTTTGTCTTCGATTGTCGTGGCATTCCAAATCCCGGCCGCTACGAAAAATACAAATCTCTCAATGGTCATCATCCAGAAGTCATTAAATTCTTAAAAGAAGAGACCGACATTGACGAATTCCTGGATTACGTCTATGCCATTGTTGATAAAACTATAAGTAATTACATCGAACGGCAGTTCACTAATCTGATGGTAAGTTTCGGCTGTACTGGCGGTCAGCATCGCTCGGTTTATTGTGCCGAAGAACTCGCTCGTCATTTACGTGATAAATTCCGAATCCAAATCGAACTAAATCACACCGCACTGGAAAATACATCAGGACTTTCAGAAATTCATTCATGAAAATTTTAGGCAAAACTCCTATTTCTCATTTTATGGTTTTTAGTTTCAAGCCTGCCCTAAAATTACCGTCCGTTAACAATTTGCGATCACCAATATGAAAGCTCTTATACTTGCCGCTGGACTCGGTAAACGGCTCCGACCGCTCACCAACCAAAAACCTAAAGCATTGATCGAAGTTGGCGGCCGTCCCCTATTGCAAATAGCAATCGAATATTTACAAATGTATGGCTTTGATGAAATTATTATCAATGTTCATCATCATGCCGATCAAATCATAAAATATCTTGAGGTCAATAAATATCTCGGGCAAAATATTATAATTTCAGATGAAACTGATCAACTTCTCGACACGGGAGGCGCTTTAAAAAAAGCCGCCTGGTTTTTCGAGGATAGCCAACCTTTTCTGGTTTATAATGTTGATATTTTGTGCAATCTCGACCTGAGGCAATTTTGTAAGCATCACCGCGAATCGGGCGCGTTAGCCACCTTGGCGGTTCGCCAGCGTTCGTCGGAACGTTATTTACTTTTCGATGAAGCTAATGTCCTATGTGGTTGGCAAAATCTCAAAACCGGCGAAATTATCCAGACGCGTCCCTCCGATTCTCCTCTGTGCCCATTAGCTTTTAGCGGAATCTCGGTGCTCAGTCCGGAAATTCTCCGCTATTTACCCCGCAAAAATATTTTTTCGCTGATAGACCTCTATCTCCGTCTGGCGCCAGAATTCATCATTAAGGGTTTTCAGCATAATGAATCCCGCTGGCTGGACGTCGGTAATCCCGAAAATCTGGCGAAAGCTTCAGAATTTTTCACTATAACCCCGTAGGACAGCCTTTCCAGGCTGTCAAATGAATATCATCCTTCATTAAAATCTACAGACAGGAATGCCTGTCCTACGCAATCCCCGCATGACAGCCTTTCCAGGCTGTCAGATAAACATTATCCTTCATTAAAATCTACAGACAGGAATGCCTGTCCTACGCAATCCCCGCATGACAGCCTTTCCAGGCTGTCTATTTGCCATCTATCCCGCCATAATTCTCAATATTGGAAATTGCCTAAATATATTGTTCGTCCCCAAAATCCGGCTGAAAGCGCAATTTTATTAAATATACTTCCGAACGACTGGCAAGGCGAATCGGCGGTCCCCATGTACCAAAACCACTTGATACTATAAAATGGGTGCCATCAATATTTTTATAACCATGACTAACTTGATAAACTTTTGCGGTAAGGTAATTTAATGGCCACAATTGCCCATTATGAGTATGTCCAGATAATTGCAAATCTATTCGACTCGCTATACTTTCGGATAAATTTAACGGTTGATGATCAAGAACAATGATCGGCTGATCAGGATTAATTTTGTCAATCAAGTATTTCAATGTAAGTCGCTGAACATCACTACTATAGCGCTTGCTGTCGTAATCGTCCCGACCGATTATCCAGACACCATTAGCCAATTGCAACGCTTCGTCACGTAAGACCTTTATCCCGTGATTTTCAAGATATTGGGTAGCTTTTTCAATCCCGCCGATAAATTCGTGATTGCCGGGAACGGTTAATTTGCCTAGCGGCGCTTCGAGTTCTGCGAGACAGCGGCCAAGATTGCGATTAATCACCGGCGTCAAATCCTCATCCAGTAGATCTCCTCCAAACAAAATAACATCCGGATGGTTTGCATTAATTAATTCTACTAATTGGCGCAATTGACGCTGACCTACAAATAAACCAAGATGAATATCGCTAGCAAATGCAACTGTCATCGTTTCAACTTTGGCTTTTTTCTGAATATCAATTTCCACAATTTTGATTTGCGGGTGAGTTGCATTCCAGCGTCCAATTACTAAAATAATCGCAACCACGGTAACAGCAACAATGCCGGTAATTAAACTCAACTGCTGAAGATATTGCCGTAAGTCATTCGGAATCAGCGGAATAAAGTGATTAATGACACGGAAGATATCAATCATTATAACAATTAGTAAAAAATAAACCATAGCGCCGAACCAGTAAGCTCCGAGCCATTCCAACGCTTGCGGTACAACTCCTATGGAAATCCTCTCGATAATCCGGCCGAGAAAATAGGCTGAAACCAGAATAACGAATAAAATCGTATAAATCAACTTTGCCGTTTGGTTTGCCCCAAAGGCTTTAAGTCCGTGTATAAATATGTAGTAATTGACAATAAAATAAGCTAATAGAACAATCGTGAGGAATATGATAAACGTCCGAATTTTCACGTAAAATATAAACCTAATTCTTTATTATTAAACGGATTAAATCTAACGAACAATTTTATACGTCATCAGGCTATTATCTGAGAAAGTGGGTACTAATAGTAAACGTTTCTGGGGAATGTAGCCAATATCAGCCGACGAGATTTTATTAGTTTTAGTATCCAGGATTTTTTTACTCTGGCCGTCCGGACTTACCAAATAAATCTCTCCCGGGAAACTAGATACTAAGTAATTATTATCACAGGCTACCACACCATCCAGAGAGCCGCCAATCGTAGCTACTTTACGAACAGATTTGTTTTTATAATCAATGTAATTTAATGTGCCATTGCTGGAAGAAAGCATCACAAGTTGGTTTTTCTCAGCCAGTAAACCGTTCGGATTGTAGTTGCCGCCGGAGAGCCAGATTGCTGGTTGTCCATTTTTCACGATATAAATAATATCAGCGACATTGTCCGAACAATAGATTGTACCGTTCTCGTCGACGGTAATGTCGTTTAGAAATTTGCCTTTCAAGTCGATTTTGCCGATGAGCCGCCCCTGCTTTAGATCAATCCGTGCAATTGCATTCAAGTCAGCGACATAAAGCGTGTCTCGATAAATCGCCATACCTTTCGGGGCATTCAAACCTTCAATCCAATGCAAATCCAGAATTTTACCATCCGGCGCTACTCGCGAGATAAAACCATTACCGTCCGCCGCCGACGGACTGCCGTTAATATTACTGACATAAATGACGTCTCGTTCAGGATCGTACAGCGCTGATTCCGGTACTTTAAATACCTGTTTCAAACTCCAGTCTGGAATAACGGTAGCAGCCGGTTCGTCACCCAAGACGTTAATTACATTGAAAAAAAGCACCAAAGAAATGATAATTGTTTTCCAATAATTCATAATCTATCCTCCATTTTCTTCATTGATTTAATCTTAAAAATCCTTGAGCAACAAATCAACTACTTTTTAATGGGGTAGGGTAATTGCAGAAAATTAATAGGTACAAATGGTTTGTCAGAATTTATTTTCACTGAAAGTTTGTTATATTATCTATCGTTTGAAAAAATTATGAATAAGACCGAACTAATCAGAACTGACGAGTATATTATTCATTCCTACGAAGTTGATTGCGAGCGACGCCTGCGACTTTCGGTGCTGAATCGTTATATGCAGGAATCAGCCTGGCAACATGCGGAGATGCTGGGCGCCGGATATGCCAGTCTGTTATCGAAAAATTTCGCCTGGGTGTTAACTCGGACTGTCATTAGTATCGAAGAATTACCGATTTGGGGGAATTCTTTGATACTTTCGACCTGGCCTTCCGGATTGGATCATCTCTTCGCTTATCGTGACTTCTTATTTCTGAACACTGACAATCAGGAAATCGGTCGGGCAACGACTTCGTGGTGCGTGATAGATTTAGAAACTCGTCGCCCTCAGCCAGTGGCTGAGATTTTTCCTTTTCAATTGCCGCAAGATAAGGGGTTACTTTTTGCGGAACGTCCACCAAAAGTCGAATCGCTCACCGGTGTGGATTATGTCTGGCGTACCCGAGTCGGCTATCAGGACATTGATACTAACGAACATGTTAACAACGGGCGCTACATTGACTGGATTTATGAGACTTTTCCTCTCGAATTTCTTAAAACTCATCGCCCTCAACGTTTGGAAATCAACTATTTAGCTGAAGCTTTTTACAATCACGAAATTATTGTTACAACCCAGAAAACGTCGGAAATAATCTACCTCCATTCCATTGTTAAAATGCCCGACCATACCGAACTTTGCCGCGCCAAAACGATTTGGCGGTAGATTGAATTAAAATATATGCCGATGCTTCAGACAAATTTTACTGGAATTTTTAATTCTCCCTGAAAATTTCTTTGGATTTAAATTATTAGAGCCTTAAAGTTCACGAAAATTAGGAAAAGCGATGGCTATACATCCAAATATATTGTCAACTATTGGTAAAACTCCTCTGGTACGAATTAATAAATTGACAGAAGGGACATCGGCTGAAATCTTGGCTAAGATTGAATTTTTCAATCCGGGCGCTTCAGTCAAAGATCGTATTGCTCTGAATATGGTCGAAGATGCCGAACAGCGCGGAATTTTAAAAAAAGGGATGACAATCATCGAACCAACTTCCGGTAATACTGGGATAGGGCTGGCTATGATCGCCGCAGTCAAAGGATATCAGGTCGTATTTGTTATGCCGGAAACGATGAGCATCGAACGCCGCAAAATATTGAAGCAATTTGGGGCACAGATCATCCTCACGCCCGGCAATCAAGGAATGGCGGGAGCAGTCGCAGAAGCCGAACGTCTTGCGCAACAAGATGGCTACTTTATGCCGGGACAATTCCAGAATCCCGCTAATCCGGAAATTCACCGTAAAACTACGGCTCGCGAAATTATCGCCGATCTTGGCGATCGCACTCCAGATTACTTTGTAGCCGGTGTCGGCAGTGGAGGCACGATTACCGGCATTGGTGAAATTCTTAAACAAGTCTATCCGGATATCCAAATTATTGCTGTGGAACCGGCTGGCTCGCCGGTATTGTCTGGTGGCAAGGCTGGAGCACATAAAATTCAAGGCATTGGCGCCGGATTCATTCCCGAAATACTGAACCGTGACATCATCAACGAAATTATCCTGGTTGAGGATGAATCGGCTATTTTGACTGCCCGCCGTTTGGCAACCGAAGAAGGTATTCTGGTGGGTATTTCAGCGGGCGCCAACCTGTTTGCCGCTCTTCAAATTGCCCGGCGTAATCGGCACGATTGTCTGATTATTGTGGTTTTCCCAGACACGGGCGAACGTTATTTGAGCACAGAATTGTTTGAGGAATAGAATGAATTTTTATTTTATCGAAGACCTTCGCGCCATTTGGCGCAACGATCCCGCCGCCAAAAATATGCTTGAAATATTAACTTGCTATACTACTCTACATGCAATTATGCTCTATCGGATTGCGCATTTTTTGCATACCTATTTACACATTCCCATTCTGCCACGCTTCATCAGTGTATTAGCTCGCTTCTGGAGCGGAGTTGAAATTCATCCCGGCGCAAAAATCGGGAAAGGATTCTTCATAGATCATGGTACAGGAGTTGTCATCGGCGAAACTGCCGAAATCGGTGATAATTGCGTTTTGTTTCATGGTGTTACTCTCGGTGGCACTGGTCATCACAAAGGCAAACGCCATCCTACAATCGGTAATAACGTCCTTATCGGCGCCGGTGCAACTCTTCTCGGGCCGATTTTTGTGGGAGACAATGCCAAAATTGGCGCCACGACCGTTATCATTAACCGTGATGTTCCACCTAACTGCACAGTTGTCGGTACTCCCGGTCACATTGTCAAGCGCAACGACAAGTGCGTCAATGAACCACTTCCGCTGGCACGTTATAAACACAATGATCCGAAGTGCAATCCATAAAATATGAAGAAAAGCGGAGGGATTTTCTCGCTGAAACCGACAATTTTAATTCCGGTGTCCCCGAGGTGAGCATCAGGATTGTTCATTTCATAGATACTTACTCAAAATACCTAAGACATCCCCAAAAATTAGGATACAGACGAGATAACTAGCTGAATGACAGCGTAATTCATAGACTTAAAAAGCTTTATCTATTTTCCTAAAAAATTGGAGGAAGTCTTGAAAATTCTTAGCCTTGATTATTCAATACTCAGTTATTAACTTCCCAATGAAAGTAACATATTAAAAATAAAATAGTAACTAAAGATTTTTTATAGAAATAACCTGATTAAAGTAGTTTGAACAAATAATAATGGTAAAAATAGGATGGGTCAAAAGATGAAGGTCAATTATGAAAAAGATAAGGTCGAACTGTTCAAAGTCGGTCCAAACAATTCATTATCTCGATTGCTGGAAAATATGGCAAACACAGGTTTTCAGGGGAGAAAACTTGCGGAAGTAAAGAATTTATATGAGAAGATGATTTTAGACCCCGATATTTTGATAATTTTGGGATATAGTGGATCTTTAGCGGTCGCCGGTCAAAATGGGATAATAAATTGGTTGATAGAAAATAATTATGTAGACGTAATAGTTTCAACGGGTGCTAATATTTCTGAGGATTTGATATTTGGTTTAGGCTATAGCTATTACAAAACCTCCCACATAGCAAATGATATTGATTTATTTAAAAATGGATATAATAGATACTATGATGTATTAGTTAAGGAAACTGATTATATCAAGATGACCGAATATATTTCTGAATTTATATTAACATTGGATAGTAATTACAATTATTCTTCAAGAGAATTTCTTAAAAATTTTGGGGAATGGCTATCTAACAGAAATATTAATAGTTTAGTTACAACTGCATATAAAAATAATGTCCCGATTTTTTGTCCTGCTATTGCTGACAGTCCTTATGGAGATGCGGCGCTTATAGCAAAATCACAAGGTTTTAATCTACATATCGATGGTATCAAAGATTACATCGAGTTTATGGGGCTGGCAAATATGGTAGTCGATACGGGTGTTATATATATCGGAGGTGGTGTGCCAAAAGATTTTATCCAGTTACTTGCCGTTTCGTCTGATTTTCTATATGATGAACGCATATTATCAGACAGAAAAAATCCACAATTCAGAAATATTTTGAACGACTCATACTACCCGCATAAATACGCAATTCAAATTACAACTGATTCTCCCCAATGGGGAGGTTTGTCAGGCTGTTCATTTGAAGAAGCAATGTCGTGGGGTAAAGAGAAATCTAATGATAATTGTGTACAGTGTTTTTGCGATGCAACGATTGCCTTACCAATTGTATGTCAGGCTATTGCAGAATCTAATATAGAAAGAAAAAGTGATCTTAAATCAAGGCTTAAATTTTAAGGCGAAAAAGGTAAGGTAATATTTATTGATTTTTAAATTTTTATACAAAATAGACCACTTCCCCATTAGCTAAGGTAAATTTTACTCAATTAATTATATATTTTTAAAACAAAAGAACATATTTCTTGAAGTCCTGAAGTATTTTTCATTAACTAAAGTAGAAGATTGATTAATTAAAATCAATATTCTCCTCTGGAGTCACTATAATCAGGCGCTTCATACCGATTATAAATTAGCTCGCTTTAAGAGAGTATTCTGCTCCGTTTCGGCGTTACAAGTCGGAAAAATAAATATACAGATTAAAAAACAAACAGCTGGCATTATCCCAAAAATTTGAGTGAAGTCCTGCTTATATAACTTTTTGTCAATCCCGGCAATTTTACTTATATTTAGCGTCAATTTTTGAAGTGGTTAATATTAAATTCGGAGGTCTTGATAAACTATGGCTCTAATGCAGAAAATGCGGAATCACACTCATGTAATTCTCTGGGCACTTTTAATCCTATTTGTAGCCAGTTTGACAGTTGGTGGGCTAGTTGGAGGTGCCGATTTACTGGATGTCTTTTCCCAGAAATCCCGTCTCAAAGATGCCGCTGGAATTGTCGATGGCGAGAAATTGGACGCGGTGCGCTTTTCGGAATTAATTCAAAATGAAATCAATAATTACCGTGACCAAAATCAAGAATTGACAGAATCCGATATTGAACAGATCTCCGATTATATCTGGAATTCATACGTCAACGAGACGTTGATTAATAAACAGATCGATCGCTACAAACTCTACGCGACCGATAATGAGATTTATGAAGTTCTGGTTAATAATCCACCTCAGTTTTTGATACAAAATGAAGCGTTTCAAACCAATGGCCAATTCGATTACCAGAAATATCTAAATGCTCTTAACAACCCGCAGGGCAATGAATGGTTAGCTGTTGAGGAATATGTTCGTATTTACTTGCCTTTCGAAAAAATGCAGTATTTGATCGAAAGTTTAGCGATGGTTTCGGATGCTGAAGTCGTTGAAGAAATCGTGTTAAATCAGACTAAAGCCAATTTCGAAGCGCTGGTAATACCTTACACTTTGGTCGCTCGGGATACTTTTGCAATTGATCAATCAGAAATAAAAAAATATTATGATGCCAACCGCAAGAATTTTTACGTTCCAGAAACTCGCTCTTTGGATTTTGTAGTCTTTGAGACCAAGCCCACTCCGGCGGATACTTTCTCCGCTTTACAGACAATCGAATCTATTCGGGAACGCTTGGCTAACGGCGAAGATTTTGCCACTTTGGCTTCAGAATTCACCGAAGACCCGAGCGGTGTTGCCAACGGTGGCGATCTGGGTTGGTTCGGCAAAGGTCAGATGGTACCCGAATTCGAGCAAGCCGCTTTTGCTTTACGTAAAGGTGAAGTATCCCAGCCAGTTATCACATCCTTCGGAGTTCATTTGATTAAAGTCGAAGATAAAAGAGTCGAGAACGGCCGACCAGAAGTCAAAGCCCGTCACATTTTAATCAAAATCAAAACTAGCCCGGAAACCTTAGAGAATATTCGCGCCCAGGCTAATCTATTTGCCTTCGATGCCAATGAATACGGTTTCCAAGCCGCGGCTGATTCACATAAATTAGTTGTTCGGAATACTGGACCATTTAACAAGGATGCCAAATATATAAATTACTTCGGTCCTTTTCCCGCAGCCATCAGATGGGCTTATTCCAATATACCAGTCGGCACTGTATCGGAAGTCCTGACTCATGAAATGGGCATCACGGTTATGTGCCTTAAAGAAATCAATAAAGAACACTATCGTCCTTTGTCAGAGGTTGAAAATCAAATTAAAAATATCCTAACCTCTGAAAAAAGAATCGAGAAATTAAAATCTATCAGCGAAGAAATTTATGCTCTAGTAACTCAGGATAATAAATTTGACAATGCCATCGCCAAATATCCTCAGTGCCTGCTCGATTCCTATACCGATCATCCCGTCAATGCACCACTGAAAAACGTCCAGCACTCCAATGCTATTACCGGTACGTTATTAGCTTTACAGCCCGGGCAAATATCTAAACCGGTGTTGGTCGCTAATCGTAATCTGGTAATCATCAAACTCCATTCCCGTCAGGACGTTACTCCGGAAATTATCGCCCAGGAAAAAGAAGCCACCCGGATGCGAATTTTAAACAATAAAAAGTCGGCATTTTACACGGCATGGATCAATGATTTAAAAGCCAACGCCAAAATCGTTGATAATCGCAGTAATCTGTATTATTAAAAATTCAATTATATCATAAAAGTAAAAGCCCGGCGATCTACCGGGCTTTTTTATTCAAAATATTAAAACAATTTCTCCATCAAAATACGACTTTATCACCCGCCACTTTGAAATTGACCGGCATATCAATATTAAAATCAAATAATTTTTCCGGATTGGTCACTCGTACGAATTTAAGATACTTGATATTGTCAACCGGCATTATTTGATCGCCGAAGCCGTTGGTTTCCTTTTGACTTGACCAATAGACGATCTTTTCCTTCTCGTCTTTATCCTTGAACCATCCGAGAAAAATGGCTGATGTTGCACCGTCTTTTTTCCAAATAATATTGACGAAATCGCCTGGTCTGGCACTCCGAGGTTCAACTGCTTTTCCAATACCGCTATATTGAACCAGCGCAAAATGATTACCGAAACCGTGCGAGTTCCAATAACCCCAAAATTGGACGCCTTCTCTTCTTTTGCCGCCGCCTATTTCTTGCATACGGAGAGCCTCATAATGTTCAAAATCAAGGCTATCATGTCCACCTCTCCCATATATAATATTCATCGCCTCGATAAAAGCTCCATAGGTAGCGCCACTACTATAACTGCTCCGACGAGGTGGCCTAATCAGCGACTTACCGAAAATTTTTAGCTCATAGCCAATTGGTGATTCAGGCTGTCGAGCTTTCAAACTGGTAAAATATTCACCACCCTCAGGTGCATGCGCCTGGACTTTATCAATACCTTTCAGAATATAGTAATTGTACCCGCGCACATATTTTCCGAAAATCCGGGCATGTTTAGTATGATGCGGGCCTTTACGCAAATCCGATTTATGTAAAAAAAACCATTCGCCATTATCAATAGTCGGAACGAGCCGGACTTGATGATTTCTCCAACTAACCAATAGCAGAACTACCAGAATTACAATCGCCGCAATGATGGAAATTGATTTCTTACTCAAATTTTACTCATCATCTAATCGCTGCTAAAAAATAGCCAAGCGCCACTAAAAATAGGAAAATGGCATACGAACGCATTTTGCGATCTTCAATGTTGATAAACCATTCATACATTTCACGCAAACGTCTTGACATTAACACCGATAGAATACCATCCAGAAACATAAGCAAGCCAGCTAGATATACAAACCAGGTCATATGAGTCAAGTCCCTGAAATAAAGCGTTCCGAGACCGATAGCAATCTCAAAAACACCCGGAATCAATAATAGGTCTTTCTGGATTACGAATTGAAGCAGGGATTTGAACCAGGCGGCTTTAAAGAAAATAATACCCCCGGAAAGAACCAGCAAAACTGCCACACCTAAATAAAACCAGATCATTATTTAATCTCCATAAATATTTGTATATATTTTATCTACAATTCGTCGTAAAAGCGGTGTATAACTGTCAATGGCTTTATACGGACAAACTTCCTGACAACAAAAACAGCGAATGCACAATTTATAATCAAATTTGGGCGGATTCGTTTTCATTTGACCATTCCAGGACAAGGCTTTAGGTTTTTGCGGACATTGATCAATACAATCACCACACTTTTTACATTTTTGGGCATCTATCACTGGTCGGTTGGTCACTAACCCCTTCAAGTGGCGATATTGCCAGGCTTGATTGAAGCGCAAATCCGGTTGACGTTGAACCTTAAAATCCGGAGCTGAGAAAGTATCCAGACCATTACCGAGAATTTCAATTTCCTCCAGATTGATCTTGCCCAATCCGGCTTGAGCTCCCCAATAATTGGTTCGGACGTATTCAGGTTTAATCGCCATCATCCGGCACACTAACGAATCAATTGCCACCAAATCACTCGAAAACGCCAGCAGTTTAAGTGGATACGCATTTCCGCTACTCGGTCCATTGCCTTCCATTGCCTCAATAGCATCCAAAATCGTAAGACGCGGTTTCAGAAAAATGCTCAAATCAACCAGCATTCGGCAAAAATCATCCACTGCCGGTAAAGCCACGTGCATAGCCGGTTTGAGAAAACCCGGAACACAGCCGAAGAGGTTTTTGATAGCCGCCGTAATACGAGTCAAATGATGAGTCTTTAGTTTGGGAACATTAAATATTCCATCGGATTCCCACACTCCGCGAGCAATAGTAAATTTTTTATTACGCACGCTGTCAGGTGAAAAAACCTGCTTACCATTTTCAAAATCGGCAACCGGCAAATTTAATTCGTCAATAACGGTTTGCATCCCGCTTTCCCGTAAAATTTTCGCCAAGTGTCCCCGCGTCGCCGAATCACCAATAAAAACCTTTACCCCGTTTTCTAACATAATCTCGGCTATCGCTTTAATAACGGTGGGATGAGTCGTGACATTTTCCTCCGGAGGATGAGCGCTGAGCAGATTCGGTTTAAGCACAATTCTTTCGCCTGACTGGGCAAATTTTTCGATACCACCCAGCAAATCTATCCCACGACGAATAGCATTCAGCACCATCGTCGGTTCATAGCTATCACATTTTACTAGAGCAACTTTAGATTTCTCGAACGATTGAAGTTGCGAAATATTCTTCGTCATAATTTCAATTGGTTTTCGGTTAAGATCTCGAGCGATTTTTAGATTTACGTTCAATGCCCTGGACGATAATTACAAATTCGCCTTTCGCCGGATGATTTTCGAAATGTTTTATTAGATTGCTCAGGCGGTCGCGACGAAATTCCTCGTAAACTTTGGTCATCTCGCGAGCACAGACCGCCGGCCGGTCACCGAATTTTTCCAGAAAATCCTGAAGCGTTTCCAAAACACGATGGGGGCTCTCAAAAAATACCATTGTGCGTGGTTCATTTGCCAACTCGTTTAAGCGCGTCATCCGCCCTTTTTTACGTGGTAAAAAGCCCTCAAATGTAAACCGATCGGTGGGTAAGCCGGACGCCATCAAAGCCGTTAGTATTGACGACGCTCCCGGAATCGGAACAATCCGGATGTCGTTTTCTATGGCTTTTCTTACCAGTTGAAAACCCGGATCGCTCAGCAGAGGCGTTCCGGCATCAGTGATCAACGCAATATTTTGACCGGCGCTTAATTTATCGAGTAATTCCTGACTGCGGCGTTTTTCATTTTCTTCATAATAGCTGACTACCGGTTTCCGAATCTCATAATGACGCAATAAGATAGCGGCGTGGCGGGTATCTTCAGCCGCAATTAAATCAACTTCCCGCAGAGTCTCGATCGCTCGAAAGGTGATATCAGCCAAATTGCCAATCGGTGTAGCCACCAGATATAAAATGCCGCTTTTCATATTTCCGTTATGTTATTCAGATTCTCCTAAAATTTTAATTAATTTCATAATTTTTAGGTTACAAATTTGCCCGATTATGCCATTTCGAATAAAAGGAAAATGCCTTGTTAATTACTAGTAAATGACTTTAAAATGCGCCACCACAGGCAAATGATCGGAAGCCACCCGCGTAATTTCATTGTCCAACACTTTTACCTTTAATGGTATCGCCAGTTTATTCGAAAAAAGATAATCCAGGCGCTTGTAAGGTTCCGAAGCCGGATAGGTAAATGCCTCCGTTTGGAAATATGCCCCGACATCCGTGAAATAATAAGCCATTTCGTAAATACGCTTATAGTCCGGCGTCATTTCAAAATTACCACCAATTATGACCGGACTATCGTTTCCCCATTCAAAAACAAAATTTAGCAGTTCTTTGACTTGATTGGAACTGGCAATCGAATCACTACTTAACTGCGTTCCATATACGTGAACCTTAATATTTCCGATATTAACAATGATATGAAGAAGACTTTTGGTATTATGGCCATAATCCTGTTTGTAAATTTTATTCTCAGCAAATTCAATCGGAAATTTTGATAAAATAGCATTGCCGGTCCAGCCGCCATCAACGGGATAATTGCGAGAAAAGGTGAACTCCATTCCGAGCTCAGCGGCGATTCGTCGGGCTTGTTCATCATTTAAACCACGTCTGGTTTTGTAATCCACCTCATTGAGGATGACTATATGCGGCGATTCATTTTTGATGACCTTGGAAATGCGCGATAAGTCATAAACATTATCATTTCCCATACCGTGGTTAATGTCATACGTCATTACGGTAATTTTAGTCGGAGCAATGACATTAATTAATTTGCGTGGTAAACGATCCTTATACCGGTTAAATCCATAAATTAGGATAATTACAACGCAGATTAGGAAAAGAACAATTTTAAAGACAGATGTTTTTTTTGCCATATAAAGTTGGTTAAGTTTAAAATAATAAAATTCAAAAAACTGATTGGAATTTTACGAATTTTTCTTTAATTGGCAATTGCTTTATCGTTTCTGGAGTGTTTTAGGAATAACTCCCTGATTTGAAAATTTCAAAATTGATAATAGATTAACTCATAAATGAAGCCAATGCCTGCTAAACCGGTCAAGTATTTCATCGGCGCCCTTTTTTCCGATAAAAACCTCCTAGCTGAAGCGCTCCGCCGAGCCGAAAACCTTTACGGCACAGCCGATTTAGTCAGCGCTGATTTTCCCTTCAATCTTACGGACTATTACACATCAGAAATGGGTAGTCCGATTTTTCGTCGGTTCGTTTCATTTAGTAAATTGTTTAGTCCTGATTTCCTGGCATCTGCCAAAATTCACACCAACTCTATCGAAGACGATTTGCGTTTCGACGGTCTCCGTAAGGTCAATTTAGATATTGGTTATATTGATTACGATAAAGTCGTATTGGCTTCAGCTAAGTATGGAATTCACAAAATTTATCTCGGGCAAGGTATCTATGCTGACCTGACTTTACATTATGTCAAAGGTCACTATCAGCCTTACGACTGGGCTTTTCAGGATTTTAAATTGCCCGATTACCACTCATTTTTTCTGAAAATGCGCGAAATTTACAAACAGCAAATTAAGCAAATGCTTCTAGCTTGTCAGTAATAGTCAATTATATTATCACTCAGTCACAGTTCATCGAACAATCTTCACCTTCGTATTCAATCTCTATGGTAAGATGCTCAAAATTATATTTTTCAGCCAGTTCCTTGATGCGATTTTTAATCATAAGCACTTCGTCTTTACTGGTATCTGCCTCGACTACAATATGCGTCGTCAAGACGTGATGTTCGCCGTCCAGCGACCAGATATGAGTATGATGGGCAGATTTGACTTTCTCTAACTGTGAGAGGTGCGCAACAATTTTATCATTATCAATATTGGCTGGCGCCGATTGCAGAAAAACAGCCATAGTCGCTCGGAAATTGCCAATTACTTTATAAAGAATAAAAATTGTAATGAGAATCGAAATGAGCGGATCCAGAAAATACCAATCGGTAAATTTCAATATGACACTCACGATTAAAACCGCAATCCAACCCAACACATCTTCCATCAAGTGCCAGGTAATCGCTTTCTCAGTCAACGACGAATAGCCTTTTAGACGTAGAACAGCAAATCCATTGACAACTATTCCAACTATGGCAAAAACGAACATACCAGTCGAATTAGGTATGGTGGGATGCAAAAGGCGTGGAAAAGCCTCCCATAAAATTATCACCGAGCCGACCACCAGAACTATCATAGTAATAATCGCTCCTAAAAGAGCATAACGTTGATAACCGTAAGTGAAACGATTATCCTTCTGGCGGAGCGAAAGGCGCTTGAAGTACCAGGCAACGCCCAGTGATAGGCTATCGCCAAAATCATGCAACGCGTCGGAAATTACCGCGATACTATTCACCCACAGTCCACCAAACAATTCAAAAATCGCAAATCCGAGATTTAAACCAAAAGCCAGTCCGATGTTATTGTCGGTATTTTGGTTATGATTACGATTATGGTTCATATTATAAATTCCTTTTTAAGGGAATCACAGGCTCACGATTGGTGGTTTCATTACAGATGTAGGAGTTTTTGTTTTTTATATAATGTTGTGAAGCATTGATAAACACATTTGTTTCTCATCAACAAAATTTCTTTCCAAAAGCACTTTTTAATATACAAATTGTTCTCAATAATTACTATTTTATAGCCAGTGAAATTAGGAGACAGAAAGGAATAGTTCATGGATAAAGAGATACTCGAACGCTTTTTTCGTTACGTGAAAATCGACACCCAATCCCAGGAAGATGTCACCGACCGTTACCCGAGTACGGCAAAACAACTCGATTTAGCTAAAATTTTAGTGAAAGAATTGATTGACCTCGGGTTAAAAGATGCCGCTATTGATGAATTCGGAATCGTTATGGCAACTTTGCCTTCCAATTTAGCGCCTACTGAAGCCGCCAGAGTTCCCGTCATTGGGCTACTCGCTCATCTCGATACTTCCCCGGAAGTCAGCGGCAAGGACGTTAAGCCGATTATTCATCAAAATTATCGAGGTGGGGATATTAAATTACCAGGTGACCCTAACGTCATCATTCGTCAATCCGAGAACCCTATCTTAGCTGAAAAAATCGGCGAGGACATTGTCACTTCCGATGGTACAACTCTATTGGGCGCCGATGATAAAGCCGGGATTGCCGAAATCATGTCTTTTTTGTCTTACTTGCAAAAGCATCCAGACATCAAACACGGCACTTTGCGGATTGCCTTCACGCCTGATGAAGAGGTTGGCGCCGGTACTGACCATTTCGATGTTAAGAAATTCGGGGCGGACTTTGCTTATACCGTTGACGGTGAAACAGTGGGAGAAATTGAAATTGAAACCTTCAATGCCAGCGCCGGAACTTTCACCATCCACGGAATCATTGTTCATCCCGGTTACGCCAAAGGCAAAATGGTCAATGCCATTCCGATTGCGGCTGAAATTGTTAGATTAATTGATCGTGAGCCGAGTCCGGCAACTACCGAGAAACGCGAAGGTTACCTCCATCCTTATGTCATTGAAGGCGGCGTTGAAAAAGTCACCCTACGCGTTTTACTACGCGACTTCGATGCCGATGGCATTCGCGCCAAATCCGTCCGTTTGAACGAAATTCGCGATCAAGTTGCCTCCCAATTTCCACGGGCACGTGTTGAACTGGAAGTCAAGGAATCCTATAAAAATATGTACGTAAAACTAGCCGAGAATCCCAAAGTCATCGAATATGCTCTGGAAGCTACCCGACGTGCCGGAATTCAGCCCAAAACTCAAATTATCCGAGGTGGCACTGACGGCGCCAAGCTCTGTTTTATGGGTCTTCCGACTCCCAATATTTTTACCGGCGGTCATAATTTTCATAGCAAACAGGAATGGATTTCCGTGCAAGATATGGAAAAGACCGTTGCAACTTTGGTGAATCTCGTCCAGGTTTGGGTGGAAAAGTCGCTGTAATTTATTTTATTGAACATGAAATAATACAAAATGGAGGAAAAATGTTTCAATCTATTAAGAAATCAATCCCATTATGGGCAATTATCAACCTGATCTGTCTGGGAATTTTTATGACTTTAAGCAATGTAACGTGTGGTGATAAAGTGGATAATAGCAAAGCCGATCTGGCTTATGTAAAAGCTGAACTTAATAGACTTGCGCCTGTGGAACTGAAATGTGACCTATCGTCACTCTCGGTTGCCGATCGGCAAGTTCTGGTGCGCCTGGTCGAAGCCGGACACATCATTGACCAGTTGTTTCTCATCCAGGTCAATCCCGAAAACCCGGAAATCCTGGCCAAATTACAGACTTCGACCGATGAGAACGATTTGCCTTATCTCGAACTATTCACGATTATGTTTGGGCCTTGGAACCGAATCGATCACAATAAGCCGTTTATCGGCAAAAAGGAAAAACCGCTCGGCGCCGGATTTTATCCAGAAGATATGACCAGGGAGGAATTCGAGAAATTCATCGCCGAACATCCTGAACAGAAAAAGGCTTTTGAAAGTGAATTTACCATCATCAAGCGCCAAAAAGGTCAACTGGTCGCCATTCCTTATCATCAAGAATACCAACCATATATCAATGCAATTTCTAATTTGTTGATAGAAGCCGCCGAAATCACTCAAGACCCGACTTTAAAAAAGTATCTCAACCAACGGGCAAATGATCTTAAAACCGACGATTATTTCCAGAGCGATATGGATTGGATGGACCTGGCCGGCGACCTGGAAATCGTCATCGGACCGTATGAAGTATACGAGGATAACCTCTTCAATTACAAAGCCGCTTACGAAGCCTTCATTTGTATGGTTGACCACGCCGAAAGCGAAAAATTAGCCAAGGTTACCAAATATCTCGATGAAATCGAAAACAACCTGCCACTCGCCAAAGAATATCGCAATTACAGTCGCGGTAAAGTTTCACCGATTAAAGTCGTACAGGAAATTTTTTCATCTGGTGACACCAAAGCTGGAGTTCAAACAACGGCTTTTAATTTGCCAAACGACGAGCGGGTGCGTTCCGCCAAAGGCTCCAAGAAAGTAATGTTGAAAAATGTAGCCGAAGCTAAATACGAAAAATGCTGGGTTCCGATTGTCAATGAAATTTTAGCGTCCGAACCACTTAAAAACGTCTCATTCGACGCCTATTTTACGCACGTGCTTATGCACGAAGTCTGCCATGGTCTCGGACCGGGAATCCTGAAAAATCCCGACGGCAGTGAAACCACCGTGCGCAATGAATTAAAAGAATGTTACTCCACTATTGAGGAATGCAAAGCCGATGTGCTGGGCATTTTTTCCTACTTGTACTTAATTGATAAAGGCGTTTTCGCTCAAGACTCAAAATACACGGCTCTGGCAACTTATCTCGGCGGAATGTTTCGTTCAATACGGTTCGGCATCAATGAAGCCCATGGCGGGTGTGTAGCAATCCAATTCAATTACTTTATTGATAAAGGTGCATTCTTGACCGATGCGGAAGGCAAGCTGACTATCGCCCCCGCTAAACTCGAAACCGCAATTAAAGACCTTGCGGCGGAATTGCTTTTAATCGAAGCCAAAGGCGATTACGAAGGCGCCAAAGCCATTATCGAAAAATATCGTATTGCAACTCCGCTAATCACCGAAACCGTCAAGAAACTGGAGCATCTACCGATCGACATTCGTCCGATTTATCCGATAACGTTCTAATTATTTAAATTAAATAAGCACCTCGACGAAAGGTCAAAATTCAATCGTAGATTCGATTTAAACTCAATCGATAGTTAGATACTTTAAGATAAAATCAATGTATAAAATTAGTCCAAAATAATTAACTAATAGATCAAGCAATCTTCAAGATATTGCGTTTTCTACCTAAAATTAGTGCGCGTTTGCTGACATTGACTTGTTGAATTTGCCCAGCAAAGCTTGGTATACTTCAGCCAGTTTGGTTTTATCAACTAAAAATATCAAAACTGAAGTCATAATGATACTAAGCAATACAACTGCATAGGTCAGGTTCTGAATCACCTCTCCACCAACCACACCCTGTTGTAACGGTACTGAAGCCAGTACAGCGGCCGCCAATCCTTTTGGAATGATTACAGAAAACAAAGTGGCATCTTTAATTGGGGTGCCTCTCGGAATCGTTAAACTGACTACAGGAATTCGTATCGCATAAATGACAATCGTTAATAATAATCCAAACACCAATAAACCAATGCTGGATAATTGTATCGAAATACCAATGTAGATGAAGAAAAAAGTCTTGAGCAGAAATGATATTTCGGAGAAGAAACCACGCTCACGACTGTCGAGTTCTGTGGTTTCCAAACGACCACTGTAGCGGAACATTGAAAATTTAATTTTAGATACATTGCTAATTGTAAAACCGAACACCAGTGCCGCAATGGCTCCGCTAAAACCAAGCAATTCGACAATTCCGTAAACAATAAAAATAAAGGCTAGCGTCGTAAAAGTTGAGTTTTCCAAATTCCTAATTCGATTAAGAATCGCTGACCAAACCAGTGCTCCGAGCACGCCAAATGCGGCGGCTATGATAAAGGTGGCAATTATTTTTAGCGTCATTAAACCGATTTTGATCTCGCCTAAATTGTAAGCCTGGAGCAGGCTAAAAGTAAATACAATACACAACACATCATTGATGATTGATTCAAAAATTAGGATTCGCTTGGAATCCTCCAGCATGTCTAATTGATCAATAATCGGAATCACGATTGCCGAAGAAGTTCCACCCAATATTGTGCCAACCATCAGCGATTGAATCAAACCGAGTCTTGTAAATAGGAAAACCAGTCCACCGACAACGATAACAGTAACAATAAAGTTTAGAATTGTAAGACTTAATAAACCTTTGAGCGACTTACGGATACCTCTCAGGCTAATACCAATACCACTTTCAAATAGAATCATAATTAAGGTAATTGTTGTAAATACCCGACCAACAGCTCCAAAATGCTCCGGTTTCACCAAACCGAGTAGCGGACCAATCAAGAAACCAATCAGAAAAAGAAACAGAACATCCGGAATTTTCGTTCGGCTATAAATTGCTGAAAATAAATGAGCACAAAAAATTATCACCCCGATTAATATTACTGTTAATGTTATTCCCATAGCTTCACTCCATTCTTTCAATTAATAACATAAAACGCTTGATTTATACCGTAAAACTAATATTCCAAATATCTCATTATCGAAATAATAAAGGCGCTATTTATAGGCGAAAAGCATCCGGTAAATGTTCAATTTGAACCTCGCTACCGTTTAGATTGACAGTTACGACATCGAACCGACAATCAACATTTTCAACTGGATTCCGGGATAAATAGCCAGAGGCGATCCGTCCAATTTGGCGCATTTTTCGCTCATCTACCCAGCCTTCAGGCGGTCCAAATTTTGTATGACGCTGTGTTTTAACTTCCACAAAACAGAGATTATTATCCTTCTGTGCGATTATATCAATTTCGCCATAAGCACCAAGATGGAAATTACGTTGAATTATTTGATAGCCGTGCCGAAATAGAAAAAGCGCCGCTAAATCCTCACCATATTTCCCGAGCCAGCGGGTATTCGCCGACTTGTTTATATCCACAATATATTCTGTAACCCCGCGAAAGGATATACGATGTATTGGACAAGGTTTCAACTTCACGATAGATTCAAGATGTTTCTTAGTTCCGTAACCTTTATGTTCGGCAAAACCATAACCCGGAAAGACGGAATCGTACTGTTGCATCAGGCGATCGCGGTAAACTTTGGCAATAATCGAAGCCGCCGCAATTGAATAACACTTACGATCGCCGCCGATAATCGCCGTCTGCGGATATATTTTATCTGGCAAAGGTTTGCCGTCAACCAAAATATGGTGAACGTTGATCTTTAAGCGGCCAATCGCCATACGCATAGCTTTGTGCGTCGCTCTCAGGATATTTATACGATCAATCTCTTCCGATTCAACTAAACCGATGCCAATTGCTTTTGCTTGACTCATTATTTCATCGAACAAACTTTCTCGTTTTCGGGGAGAAATTTGCTTGGAATCTTGGATTCCACTAATAATTTCACTGCTTTTATCAAAAACTACTGCGGCGGCAACTACCGGTCCAGCTAATGGTCCGCGCCCGGCTTCATCCACACCGGCTATATGGCTTATTCCCTGCTCCCAGAGATTCTTTTCAAAATCCAGAGTTGGAAATTCATTTTTCATTTTAACAAAAATTTAAGATTCAGTACCGGATTAACAATGAGAGAAATTTTTATCTATTAAATTTATTCATCGGTAAAAGGCAAAACTTGAATAAAGTCAAATTTTGAAGGCTTTTTACAGATTTAGTCAGAAAAATACTTAGATTCAAACTCGAAGGAAGCCCCACAGCGGTTTAATTCAAGTTTTTCTAATCGTACAATTAACGTACGAGTTAATCACAAGCAATGACTGCAGATTAATATGCTCGCTTTGGGCCTTTAATAATTGAATAACATTTATAAAACTTTCCTTGATTATTACTCTTGCTTTTTTTACTTTTATCCAAATTTTTCTAATATGAATAATAAACATTTTAAACACAGGAGGCACAATTGACTGAGCATAAGTTTAAGCCGTTCGTACCGGCTAATACGGATATGAAAGAATTCACTATCCGCTCATTGATTATCGGTTTGATTATGGCAGTCGTTCTGGGCGCGGCGAACGCCTATCTCGGCTTAAAAGCCGGAATGACGATTGCCGCTACTTATCCCGCCGCCGTTATTGGTATGGCGATTTTGCGTATGATGAAAGGCACGATTCTCGAGGAAAATTTTGCTCGGACGGTCGGCTCGATAGGTGAATCGGTCGCCGCTGGTGCAATTTTCACGATTCCGGCATTTTATATCGCTGGAATCTGGACGGATTTTGCCACTTTACCGAATTATCTGATTGCCAGCTCCATTATGCTGGTCGGTGGTGTTCTCGGTGTATTGTTCGTTGCTCTCCTCCGGCGGGTAATGGTTGAAGATGTGGAATTGCCATTTCCGGAATCGGTTGCCGCGGCTGAAATTCACAAAGCCGGTCAGAAAGGTGGTACTGGAGCTAAGTTTCTGTTTGGCGCAATGGGATTAGGCGCTGGTATTCAGGCTTTGATTTCATTAAAAGTCTTCACCGATCTCAAGGATTGGTTCATCACCTTCAAAAAAGCCATCATTCAACTTGGTAGCAGTGGTTCGGCAACCGGTCAGAGCGGGATGGTTCTGACCGCGCCGCGCGTTAGTCCGGCTTATATCGGAGTCGGCTACATTATTGGTCCGAAATTAGCTTCGCTCAATTTCAGTGGCGGTTTGCTGGCGTGGGGATTATTTGTACCGATTTTGACTTACTTTATTGCGCCTTCCATATTGCCGGATACGACTGCAGTTACCACTGACACCTGGATGGCACTTTCATCACAGGTCTGGCGTAATTTAGTGCGACCAATAGCCGTCGGTGGTATGTTAATGAGCGCAATCTATACTCTCTTTAAAATGCGTAAAAGTCTAATCAATGGACTTTCTCGTAGTATCAGCGATGTTAAAAAAGCCGCTCAGGGTGTTCAAGTCAACGAGCGCACCGAGCAGGATTTAAAATTCACGACTGTTATGCTCGGTATTTCTCTGGCGGCGGTGGGAACTTTCTTCATTTATTTATATTTTGCGAAAAATGTCATAGCCGCATTAGTGGCAACGGTCGTAATGATCATCGCCGGTTTCTTTTTTGCGGCTGTTTCCGGTTATCTGGTTGGTATTATTGGTTCCAGTAATAATCCAATTAGTGGACTGACGCTTTCAACTCTTATCGTAGCCGCTCTTTTGATGGTTGCTCTCGGTATGAAAGGCACGCCCGGAGTAGCGGCTGTGCTCGGCGTTGCAGGTGTAGTCTGTGTTTCTGCTGCAGTTGCTGGTGAAATGTTACAGGACTTAAAAGTTGGTCACATTCTCGGCGGCACACCCTGGAAAATGCAAATCGGCGATTTAATTGGTGTAGCTCTTTCTGCCGTAGTTATGTTCATTCCGCTTATAATTCTCCATCAGGGCGATATCAATATGGGCGGGACTGGTCTGGGCGGTACTAATCTTGCCGCACCGCAAGCCAGTTTAATGGCAATGTTATCACAAGGTATCGTCAGCGGTGAAATGGCTTGGCCATTAATAATCGTCGGGGTACTGCTCGGAGTAGGTTTTATTTTAATGCAGGTGAAAAGCCCGATGTTGGTCTGTGTCGGTATGTATTTGGGATTGGAAACGACCTTCGCCATTTTCGTCGGCGGTTTAATAAGGGGTTTACTTGACCATTATGTTACCAAACGTCGCTGTAATGATGCCCAAAAATCACGCGTGGAAAATACGGGAGTCTTGTTAGCCGCTGGATTGATCGCTGGTGAAGCTTTAGTTGGTTTATTAGTAGCATTACTCGCTATTCTGAAAGTCGGATACGACAAGTGGTTACCGAGCATTTTTAATTTTCTTCCGTTCCGATTCGAAGTCAGTTTGTTAATTTTCGGTTTAATTGGTTGGATTTTAGTCAGCATTCCATTGAAAAATGCAGGCAAAGCCGATGAGCCGGCGCCACCATCAGCCGTTATGTAATCACAAGGAAGTTATTTGATGAAAAATAAAAAGGGCGAGGTATTGAACTTGTACGAGATCGTGCCTCGCCCTTTAGTTAATAGCGAATGTCAGGCTGATGGCAGAATCGTATTACTCAAACCTAAATTCAAAAATCCATTTTTGATTAAGTTGCTCCAGCGCAACCAACACGATAATTTTTATAAATTGAAACTGGATGAAATTGGTTCGGCTTGTTGGATAAAATTCGATGGTTACATAAGCGCCGGGATTGTCTGCGAAGAACTCGAAAGTCAGTTCGGTGCGCAAATCCAACCGGTTGCAGAACGAGTTGGAAAATTTCTCATAATGCTGAAAAAAGCCAACCTAATCGCATATTGATTTCTCAAAATAGTTTACAATTTAGCGAGTATTAAAAAACATTAAACTTGGGATCTCATTCAATCTCGATCAAACTGCCTACGATAAATTTCCTCGGTCAGTAATAGCTTAGAAAACTTAAAATATAGATATATTACCGACTTGGGAAGTAGTCTGTCTAATTATTTATAAAATATTCTCAAACAAGAAATAACCAACAAAATTCGGATTAATCTTGCTGACCTAAATCATTCGACTACCGCCAAATTCCGACGAGAAAATGTTAAAACTTTTGATGTAATAACCAAAAATATATTACGTAATAATGCCCGGTAATTTTACATCATTGCCATTTTTGGGCATTGGTACGGTGTAGACGTTTGATGGCTTTTGCCCGACGCATTCTTTTTTCGACACTCGGTTTTTCGTAGTATGTCCGTTTCTTGACTTCATTCAAAATACCGGCTTTTTCGAACTTTTTCTTAAAGCGTCTTAAGGCTCTTTCCAGTGGTTCATTATCGTACACGGTAACTTCAACCATGCAATCACTATCCTTTCTATTGATTAGCCGAGGTAAGCTTTTAAGTTCTTACTTCGTGATTTATGACTTAAGCGGCGAATAGCATTTTCCTTGATCTGACGGACTCTTTCCCGCGTCAGATTGAATTCTTCGCCAATTTCATTAAGAGTTAAAGCATATTCGCGATCTATTCCGAAATACATCTTTATCACTTCGCGTTCACGCTTTTTCAGCGTGTTCAAAGCCGCGCGGATTTCCTGTTTCAGCGACTCATCCATCAATGGATGATCGGGTGGTAATTGCATATCGTCTTCGATAACGTCAATGAGAGCGTTGGACTCGCCATCCCGGAACGGATCATTTAGCGACTGATGTTTACGTGAAATGCGGATAGCGTCGGAGACTTCCTCTGATTCCATTGCTAGACCGGAGGCAATTTCATCCTGCATCGGTGCTCGTTCATACTGCTGTTCCAGAATTTCAGCCTCTTTGGTGATTTTGCTGATTGTGCCGACGCGATTAAGCGGCAGGCGTACGATCCGCGAATGTTCAGCTAAAGCTTGCAGTATTGACTGTCGAATCCACCATACGGCGTAAGAAATGAACTTAAAACCGCGGGTTTCATCGAAACGCTCGGCGGCTTTAATCAGCCCTAAATTACCCTCATTGATTAAATCGGTCAAAGGCAAACCCTGTCCCTGATAATCCTTAGCCACACTGACAACGAACCGTAAATTCGATTCAGTTAATTCGCGGAGTGCATCCCGATCACCGGCGCGTAAACGTTGGGCAAGTTCAATTTCCTTGTCGGGCGACAAAGGTTCAAATTTCCCAATTTCTTCCAAATATTTGCTCAATGCGCGGTTGGAATCACTGCCAACCCTTTTGTCTTTTTTCGACATAAACTACGAACCTTCGCTTTCACTATAAATTATAAGCCTGCAAAAATACTAAATATTTTAGATTCTACCAATATGGAGAAGATAATTTTTGATGCATAAATAATTATTATTTTAATGCAAAATCTGCCAAAATCCAAATATTGAGATCTTCAAATCCCTACTATACAATAATATTTGTCAGTACTTGCCAGTCTCTAACCCGATCAACAACCTGCTGGGCGGTAAAACCGAATTTTTCGGCTAACACTTTGGCGGGCGCGGAAGCTCCAAAGCGATCTATGGTAATGGTCAGCAATGGATTGCGGATTAGGTCACCCCAACCGGTGCTTCGTCCAGCTTCGATAACTACTACTGGCACTTTACCTTTCGGGATGACGGATTCACGATAGGTTGCGGTCTGCCGTACAAATTTTTCGATAGATGGCATCGAAACGACCCGTGTCGCACGTCCTTCAGCCTGAAGAATTTTCTGCGCTTCGATAGCAACTGACACCTCTGAACCGCTGGCTACCAAGACTAAGTCTAAAGCATTATTCTGTTCTGGAGAAATTATATAGCCGCCACGATCAATCAAATGACGATCAAAATTGGCTAGGCGATTCAACACTGGTACTTTTTGGCGAGTCAAAATCAAGGCAGTCGGTCCCCCCAGATTATTGATAGCAGATATCCAGGCTTGAGCAACTTCCAGCCCATCCGCCGGCCGAATTACCGTCATATTCGGAATAATGCGCAAAGATGCTACCTGCTCGATCGGCTGATGAGTTGGTCCGTCTTCTCCCACAAAAATACTGTCGTGGGTAAAAACATAAATAACTCGCAACTTCATCATTGCCGCCAACCGAATAGGAGGACGCATATAATCGGAGAAAACTAGAAAAGTCGCTCCAAAAGGAATCAAACCACCATACAGTGCCAAGCCATTTAGAATTGCACCCATCGCGTGTTCACGGATACCAAAGTGAAAGTTACGGCCGGTAAAATTATCCGGAGCAATATCGCCTAAATTTTTCAAATAGGTACTGGTCGAAGGTGCTAGGTCAGCCGAGCCACCATAAAAATTTGGCAAAAGCTCGGCAATCTTCTGCATAATTTTACCGGAGAGAGCCCGCGTTGCCAGGGCATCTGACGGAATGGCTTTGATAATTTCTTCTTCTTGTTGAATACTGAGGACTTGATTCTGCGATTCATCATATTTTTTTGCCAGTTCCGGATTAGCCTCGCGCCATTTCTGATATTCTATCTGCCACTGAGCATACTTTTTCTCAAGTTCAGCACGCCGCTCAGCGTAAACCGTGCGTACTTCCTCCGGAACGTAGAAAGAGACATTTTCATCAAAACCAAGATTGCGTTTGGTGATTTTGACTTCTTCTTCTCCCAATGGAGCGCCGTGGCATTCGTGATTATCTTGTTTATTCGGACTGCCATAACCGATGTGGGTTCGAGTAACAATAAGTTTTGGGCGATCAGGCTTGGATAAAGCTTCATCTAAAGCCTTAGCGATACTGATGTAATCGTGACCGTCAGCTTGGAGAACTTCCCAGCCATAGGCTTCAAATCTTTTGGCAACCGATTCTGAAAAAGTCAAGTCGGTTTTGCCTTCAATAGTTATCCGGTTGTCATCGTAAAAGTAAATAATATTGCCAAGTTTCAGATGACCGGCGAACGAAGCGGCTTCGTGCGAAAGTCCCTCCATCAAATCGCCGTCACTTACAATTCCATAGATTTTGTGCGTCCCAAAAATTTGAAATTGATCAGTATTAAAGCGGCTAGCGGTAATTTTGGCGGCGATTGCCATCCCGACACCGGTGGCAAAACCCTGACCAAGTGGACCGGTAGTCGTTTCGACACCCGGTAAACATTTATACTCGGGATGACCCGGCGTGCGCGAATCCCATTGTCGAAATTGCTGCAAATCTTCCAGAGTGACATCATATCCACTCAGATGTAACAATGAGTACAATAGCATCGAACCGTGTCCGGCTGAAAGGATAAACCGATCGCGGTTAACCCATTGCGGATCACCGGGATTGTGTTCAAGATACTTGCTCCACAAAATAGTAGCGACATCTGCCATTCCCATCGGCATTCCGGGATGCCCCGAGTTAGCTTTTTGGACACCATCAACCGCCAATAGACGCAATGTATTGGCACACAGACGAGCCATTTCCAGATTAATGTTTTGCTTACTCACACTTTGTCCTTTCCTTTTTTAGTTCAGTAATTGATAAACCTACTTTAGTTCCAATATCATTTAAAGTCTGAAAAACTTTATCTTGTAATGGTACAAAATCGCGATACCTCTCTTCGGCGAGAAATTCCTTTTCACCGGCTACATAAATCCGTTCCTGACCGGCGGCTTTGTCGGCATTTCTTAACATTTGGATATATTTATCAATTCCTTCACCAATTAAATCAGTTCCTACAAATGCATCCGGATTTATCGCGCCGATAAAGTGGGATACCCCGGCTGGTGCATTGGAATAGCGAGCAACTTCAGTTCCAACCATTCCCGCAGATAAAACCCCGCATAAAATATCTACTACAGCGCTCAGACCATAGCCTTTATGTCCGCCGGTCAATTCAGTACCGCCACCCAGCGGCAATAAACCACCAACCCGACGGTTGATCATATCATCAAGTAAAGCCGCCGCGTCGGTAGAAGGTTTGCCGTTCTCATCACAAGCCCAACAATCCGGAATCGGTTCACCTTGGCGCGCATAAACTTCCAATTTGCCGCGCGGCACAGTCGAAGTCGCCATATCCAGCAAAAACGGGCGTTCCTCTTTACCGGGAAATCCAATTGCAATCGGATTAGTGCCGATCGTAACGTTTCGTCCAAAAGTCGGTACAACCAACGGTGTAGTATTCGTTAACGACACCCCCATCATCCCTTCTGCCAGTGCCATCAAAACATAATAACCGGCAATCCCATAATGATTCGAATTCCTAATTGCCGCGAAACACATATAGGCGGTGCGCGCTTTCTCGATACATTTCTGCATCGCGCGATAAGCAATTGGTTGGCCCATACCGCCATCGCCATCAATAACCAGCGAAACTGGCGTCTCGCGAATTATTTTGACGTCCGGATTAGGTCGGATAACTCCGCTATCTAAACCGTCAACATATCTTTTCAAACGCGCCACTCCGTGTGAGCCGATTCCGCGGCGATCGGCACGAATTAATACATCCGCCGTAATACGGGCATCTTCGGCATTCAAGCCATGGGCAATTAAAACCTGCCGGACAAAATTATCCAGTTCAGTAATACTGACAATAACTTCTTTTAAAATAACGCCTCCTATATCAAATTAAATTCGTTTGCGAAAACCCTCACCAATGACTTCATGCACATTTGCGATAATAACGAAAGCTTTGGGATCAATCTTAAGAATTTCCTGTCGCAAAGTTGCAACCTCCCGACGAGTCACCACCGTATAAAGAACATTGCGAGTTTTACGGGTATAAAACCCCTTCCCGAGAAGTTCGGTTCCACCCCGATCCATCTCTTTAGTAATCAAATTGATGATTTCATCCTGTCTTTCACTAATAATATAAAAAGAGCGGGCGTAATCCATACCATCCAGGATTAAGTCCAGCACTTTACTGGAAAAATATAAACTGATGAAACCATACAAAGCCAGGTTGATGTCTCGGAAAGTTATTCCGGCAAAAGTAATAACGAAAAAATCCGCAATCAATATCCCAGTTCCGACCGAAACATTACTGTATTTATGGATAATTTGCCCGACGATGTCCGAGCCACCGGTTGTCCCTTTAAAGCGAAAAACGACTCCCAGCCCAACTCCCAAGAGAATACCGCCAAAAATTGAAGCCAATAACGGATCCTCAGTTGCCGCCTGTAATCCCAAAACTTTATCATAAAAATCGGTAAAAATCGAAACCAACACAAATGAGAAAAAAGTTCGTGGCCCAAACTCCTTGCCCAGTATTTTCAATCCTAAAAAAAACAGAGGGATATTGAAAACCAACATCACCAGACCAACCGGTAAATTGAACAAGTAATGTAAAACAATTGATAAACCGCTTACTCCACCGGGAGCAATTTTGGCTGGAATCAAGAAAAAAACCAAACTGCCAGCCATAACAGCCGAACCAACAGCCAGCCCACAATATTCGAAAATGATGTTTTTTATTTTTTGTTTATGGGCCATATAAAACTATATTATATTTTCAATTTTACTACTTATTACGGAAAAAAAATACGACCATAGTTTAATAAATTTTTAACAAACTTTTATAATAAGCTAGCTAAATTATTTACAGTTATTGCCTATTCAATTATTTCAGAATAATTTTATATGGTTACAATTGGAGAAAAACAGTGAAGAATTACCAGAATCCTATTGATAATAAAGAAAATAAAAGAACTGTCAGAATTTTTGCCTGGGCTTCATTCCTGAATGATATGGGCTCGGATATAATTTATCCGGTTTGGCCATTATTCGTTACTGAGATTCTGAAGGCTAATATGGCGGTGTTGGGATTTGTTGATGGATTGGGAGAAGCGGTTGTTTCTTTAGCCAAAGCATTGTCCGGCTATTGGTCAGATCGTATCCGTAAACGAAAAGTTTTTATCTGGAGTGGTTATTTGATGGGAGCCGCATCGAGAATCGGCTATGCCATTTCCACAGTCTGGCAACATTTGATCCCGTTTCGAATTCTGGACCGCGCTGGAAAAATCAGGGGCGCGCCGCGCGATGCTATTATCGCCGATGTTTCAACCAATGACAATCGCGGTAGAAATTTCGGATTGATGCGGATGGCTGATAATTTAGGTGCCGTGGTCGGTATTTTGATTTGTTTAGCATTATTCAAAAAAATCGGATATCGCTCCCTTTTCATACTGGCGGCAATTCCGTCGCTTATTTCCGTGTTGTTAATTTTAATTAAAATCAAAGAACCCGGTCATACTGAAAAAGTCATTTATAAAGGAATGACTTTACGCGATTTAGACCGTAATTTCGTTTTATTTATGATCTTAAGCGGAATTTTTGCCATCGGTAATTTTACCTATTCATTTTTACTAATACGCGCCAAACAGATCGGTTTCCAAGAAGCGTTTGTGCCGGTGTTATACTTGGTTTATACTCTTTCGGCATCGCTGACAGCTTATCCTTTCGGGCGGTTGGCGGACCGGATTGGTCGTAAAACCGTTATGCAAATGTCATTTCTGCTCTGGGGATTGGTCTGTCTTGACGTTATTTTCTTCCAATCCAAAATTATGATATTTTTAATGTTTGTTATTTACGGTTTGCATAAAGGTGCACTCGAACCGGTCCAGAGTACAATTGTTTCAGAATTGGCACCGGAAAAGTATCGCGCCAGCAGTCTGGGCACTTATCAAATGTTAATTGGATTATGCGCTTTTCCGGCGTCTTTGATTGCCGGATTTCTCTGGGATAAAATTGGTTCGCTGGCACCGTTCTATTTATCACTGGGATTGACAATCGTAGCCAGCGCTTTGATGATCTTTGTCAAAGAGTCGAAAACTGTTACAAAATCCAATTGATTATTTTTTCAAACGATTTAAATATTCGGAATAATCGGGCAAGATCGGCTGGTAAACCGAATTCATTAGCGGCGACGAAATGATGTAATCCGCGGTCGCCCGATTGCAGGCTACCGGAATATTCCAGACAACCGAAATTCGCAGAAGCGCTTTAATATCTGGGTCATGGGGTTGAGCTTCCAGCGGATCCCAAAAAAAGATCAGTACATCTATTTTGCGTTGAGCGATCGCCGCGCCCAATTCCAGATCACCTCCGAGCGGACCGCTCTGGAGTTTATGGATTTTGACTTTCAATTCCTTTTCGAGTAGTTTTCCAGTGGTTCCGGTCGCATACAATTTATGTTGTTTCAGCGTACCTTCGTTAAATTTTACCCATTCTAACAAGTCTTTCTTTTTATGGTCATGCGCAACCAGCGCTATATTCTTTGGCTTAGGTTTTACTTCATTGTTATCATTCACTTCCATTGAATTTCTCCTTATACTTTATCTTTTTTAATTATAAACTAATTCCCTCTGACGTCCCTTCCCCAATTCAGTTTGGTGCGCAAAGTATGAAAAAAGGAATCGCCGCTAAAGCGCACAATTCGAAGTGGAAATTCAGCTTTATGAATCTCGATTTTTTGAGCCGCGCCGAGGGCAATTCTATTATGGCCATCACTAATTAGCGAAACGTCGTCACTTAAATCGGTACAATCAATTCGCACCACCTGATCGGCCGAGATAACCACCGGCCGGACTGATAGACTATGCGGACAAATCGGACAAATTACCAGCACATTTAATTCCGGTGAAATAATCGGTCCACCGGCAGACAGAGAATATGCCGTAGAACCGGTGGGAGTCGCGATTATCAATCCATCGGCGCGATAGGTGTTCAAATATTCTTCATTGATATAGGTGCGAATCTTAATCATCGTGGAGATCCGCCCTTTGTCAACCACGAAGTCGTTAAAGGCAAAGCTCTCCTGTATGGAATCTTTGAAGTAAGTGCGAGCCGTCAATCCTTGCCGCTCTTCAACCGAATATTTACCATTAAGAAAATCTATCAAACGCTCGCGATAATTATCGACAGATACATCAGCTAAAAATCCCAATCCTCCCAGATGAATTCCAAGCACTGGTTTACGACTTTTTGCCATTAAATGCGAAGCACTTAAGAAAGTACCGTCGCCTCCAATGCTGAAAAGTGCATCAACTTTCTCCGGCATTTGCTCCGGATTACATCTTTCGACACCATTCAAATTGGTAACAAGACTATTACTTTGCCAATCAGCCACGATTACAGTTTGCTTATTTTCAATCAGTAATTCGATAATCGCCGGGACGATTGGGTCGTTTGCTTCAATTTTCGGTGATAAAAGTAAACCGATTTTCATTCTATATCATCCCTGGTTGAATAAGTTGTTAGTTTCCGGGGTTTCGCCTGATTCCGGAAAATCCTGTTCGCAGATTTCGCCGTCGCTCTTTTCGATCAACAGTTTTACTCGCTTTTCCAGTACCTGTAAATGCGCCTGACATTCGTTCGACAAACGCATTCCTTCTTCGAAAAGTTTGATTGATTCTTCGATATCTTTTTCACCTGATTCTAAAATCTGTAAAATTTCTTCAAGCCGCTCGAGACTTTTTTCCAATGAAAAACTTTTTTTCGCCATTTATTTACCTCGTTAATTAACTAATTTTTATGTGATTGAATTATCTCCGTTTTAGCCTGGAATTCACCATCTTTCAGTTCCACGCTTACTTGTTCGCCGACTGCTACTTCACTGATTGATTTAATGATTTTTTTATCCGGCCAATGATACACAATGGCAAAACCACGTTCCATTATGGCTCGTGGATTCAAGACTACCAATGTTTTTTGAAGATTATCAAGTCCTATTTTAGCTGATTGTATTTGATTATTAATAGCCTTAACAATCTGCGCTTCCAGATCGTCTATCCGCTGAATACGTTGACGTAACAATGCCCAGGGGCGGTTTAAAAAAAGGCGTTTGGAAATATTGTCTAACTCCTTCTGGAAATTTTCAAGCCGCATTCTGATATTTTGAGCCATTTTATTACAGGTTTGCTCAATCAGGTTAAGTATGTGACTTCTTTCGGGAATCGTCATTTCAGCCGCGGCTGAAGGAGTCGGCGCTCGCAAATCTGCCGCAAAATCGCAAAGGGTAAAATCAACTTCATGTCCGACCGCACTGACGATTGGAATAGTCGATTGAGCCACGGCGCGGACCAACGGTTCTTCATTGAAAGCCCAGAGGTCTTCTAATGAACCGCCACCGCGGGTGATTACGATAAAATCTACATTTTGTAAACGATTGAAAAGTTTTATACCGGCAATTATAGTTGCGGCTGCTTCCGCTCCCTGCACCAAAGCCGGATAGATATAGATTGCGATCGAGGGATTGCGTCGCCTGCTTATCTGCAGAAAATCACGTAAAGCCGCACCGCTTTCACTGGTAATTAAACCGATTCGGGTGGGATAAAGCGGAATAGGCTTTTTGCGTTCCGCATCGAACAAGCCTTCCGCGCTCAACTTTTTCTTCAAAGCCTCAAAAGCCAGGTATAAACTGCCCAAACCGGCCGCTCGCACCTGCTGAACATTCAACTGATACTGCGATTGCATCGCGTAGGTCGTAATATTTCCAAAAACAAGCAGGCGCATTCCGTTGACAATTTGAAAAGGAATGGACAATGATTGACTACGCCAGATGGTACAGTTCAGCACTGCGGTTTGATCTTTTAAAGAAAAATAGATGTGACCGGCTCGACTTATGGTGAAATTCGATACTTCTCCCTCAACCCAAACCGGCGCGATAAATTGTTCAAGAACCCTTTTAATATCGCGGGCAATTTCAGTGACGGTATATATACGCTCTGCCATAAAAAAAGAGTGGCGCTGGCCTAAAAGCCATCACCACTCTCCTTTTTACCAATTAACTACCTAATCTTCTTTTTATGACGGTCTCTTCTAAGCCGTTTCTTACGCTTATGGGTAGCAATTTTTCTTTTTTTTCTTTTTCTTCCACAGGGCATAACCCATTTACTCCTATTATTTCACTACAAACTCTAATGCTGGTTATAGTTGCGACTGATCTCATCTTTAAACAGTTTAGACGGTTTAAAAACAGGAACTATACGCGCGGGCAAACTGATTTCTTCATTCGTCCCTGGATTACGGGCTTTTTTAGGTTTGCGAACTTTTAAACTAAAATTGCCAAAACCTCTGAAATCCACGCGCTCACCGTTTAGCAAAGCATCCTTGATGGTCTCGATAAAACCATTAATCGCCACTTCTGTATCAACTTTAGTCAATCCGGTGGCTCGTGCTACAATATCAACTACATCGGCTTTTGTCATATTTCTCCTCCAAATTGCCGGTATAAAAACCGGAGATTATTCTAATTTTCTTCAAATTATGCAGTCATAAAAGCATCAAACTGATTAATGAGTTTATGATCACTTTGAAAAGCCCACCCGATAAAATCCACTAATGCTGTTCTAGTTTACCAAATTATCAAATATTCTCAATGTTTAAAAACTTATATTTTAGATTGTAAAAATACGTCAGGCATTGATGATTAACAAGCCTTTTTTCAAAATGGAATAAATGGGTTTCCCGGCTAACATTATATAGAAGGGGCGTAGATCTTCCGCATATGTTCCGATTTCTGAATTAGACGCTCGATTTCTATAACTTGCTTTTCTGAAATCTCAAGTGCACCGGCAATTTCTCCAACCTCCCAACCCTTTTCGATAGCCATTAAAATTAAATCCAACTTCTCATAAGAAATGGAGAGTGCTTTTTCGTCGGTAAGTCCCGGAAGAATATCAGGCGAGGGTGGCTTTTCCATAATTTTTGCTGGAATATTCAGGTATCTAGCTAATTCTCTTACCTGAGTCTTATACAAGTTCAACAGCGGCAAAATATCATTCGCCGAATCACAGCCATATTTCACAAAAAAGCCAATCTCGTATTCACTTTTATTAGTCGAGCCAACTACCAACCTATTTTCAAGCTCCGCATACAAATAAAGTAAAAGCATTCGCAGTCTGTGTTTAACCCGATAGTAGGCATTACCTTTTTTTAAGTATGAATCAAATTCCTTATCTCTTAACCCTGAGAGACTGGCGGAGAAGGGAGTTTCCCCGGTTTTTCTCTGGTAATAATCGTACGCTTCTCCAATTAAAGTTCCCTTTATTTTTTCCGGTAAGAACGGTCTGTTTACAGGCGATAATTTATATACTTCAAGCATCTCAAGATACGGCGTTAGGTCAATTAATTTCGTCGCAATGCCTAATTCATCGGCAAAATTTTGCGCATCTACTTGATGCTCCCTTCTGGAATCTTTTTCCGGTAGGATTAAAGCCAACGTATTTTCCGCACCGACGCCTCTTTTACACAAAGCGGCAATCACGGCTGAATCAATTCCACCGCTCAATCCAATTATTACTCCTTCCCTTTCCAGCTTTTTCACATACACCTTGATAAATTCTGCTAAAGAACTGGCTAATTCCTCCGGTTCGATTGCCATTGAATTTTGTAAATATTTTAATTTCGATTCCACGTTTTCTCTCAAATATTCAGCAGGCTCAGCCTTACTTATCAAAACTTAACAAAGTTTAGCAATACTTTGGATAAATTTGCTGGGATTTTCTCTTTTGCTTCTAAAGAGGGAAAATACCGCGGCAACACCAGCCCCGACTCCTCCATTTATTAAAGCAGGTAAGTAATTTTTTTAATCTTTACCAGTACCAATAAACATTAAATAATAGAAAATTTTACTAACAAGCCAAGTAGGATAAATTCCAGTAAAACCGGTTAAATAACCAGAAATGAAATTTCCAATCCAAACGTCAATAACTTCTTTTAATTAAAGATTATAATATTGAATTGAATTTAGAAGTTTTTAGCGGACGAGACGTCCGATTCGCCACCAGCGAATTTTCTTGTCCAGTTGATAGAGCGGACGTTCTTTATCCCAGGACATATACGTAATCAATCCCCGTCCCGTAACGTTATCGAATGGCACAAAGCCCCAGAACCGGCTGTCCCAGCTATTATCGCGGTTATCACCCATCATAAAGTAGTGATCCTGCTCGGCAATGTAATACTCGGCTGGATTACCGTCAATATACATTTTCCCCTGATAAATGCGGAAGGTATGACCTTTTAGCTCAGCCGCATTTTTGATGATACCGGTTTGAATTTGGCCAAAACGAAGCGTGTCGCCTTTGGCAGGAACATAAATCGGTCCGCAATTATCTTTATTGCCGATGCCATCGGGAAATATCTCCGGATCATTCCAACCACTGGGCGCTACATACTGCGAAATAAATTTAGCATGTTTAGGATTCGGGAAAATTTCACCGTCCACATATACCACTTTATCGTGGATTTCGACGGATTGGCCAGGACCGGCGATACAGCGCTTGACATAATTTAGCGACGGGTCAACTGGATATTTGAAAATAACGACCTCGCCCTGTTCCGGCTTTTTAAATGACGGCAAACGAAACCAAGGTATATGAAAACCAGTTTTTGTCCAGGGAATTCCGATCCAATCCGGTGTCCGAGTGCCATAAATGAATTTTATACCGAGAATAAAATCACCGGTCAAGATGGTATTTTCCATCGAACCGGTCGGTATTTGATAGGCTTCGATGATGGTAGCTTTTAAACCAAAAGCTATGAGCAGGACAATTCCCCAGGACTTGACCTCCTGCCAGAATTTGCTCCCACTTGTCTTCTTTTCTTGCTTTTGTTCTTTCATAATTTTAATGGCGTGAATTTACAATCTTTAACTCGGAGAACCAATTAAAGTTCTTAAAATTATTCAAAATTTCTCCTCAGATTAGAACTAGCTTACTGATCGAATTCATATTAATCTGATTAGTGTAAATATTAGATTTATGGCTTAAAATGTTGATCAGCTCGAAAACAAAGCAATTCTCCCGAAACCAACTTTTTATAGTTTAACAATAATTCCCATCATTTTCCCCGATTTGACCTTAAATCATTTTATTACTCTCAAATTTGATAGCGGATTAGCAAATAATAAAATCCTCTCTAATATCTTTTAATTTATTAAATTAGATACGCTTTCCAATTGAACAATAACTTCCGGATTATTCAATTTACTTGGAATTATTTGGAGAATTTGATTAAAATTGCGCGCTTTTTATTTTAATTGGCTTTTATCGTGATGGTTAAAAACGTCGTCGACATACTAATCCAAAATCGAAACAATCGGGCGGACTGGCCAGCTGTAATTTTTAATGAACACACCTTCACCTATTCTCAAATTTACGACCGATCTATTTACCTAGCCGAGTTTTTACAAAAACAGAAAATACAAGCAGGGCAAACAATCGGGTTGTTATTTCAAAACAAGCCGGAGTATCTGATCGCTTATTATGCTTGCCTTTTGAACGGTTTTTTACCTGTACTTTTGCCGACTTACCTCTCCACAAACAAACTCACCTATAACTTTAATAAACTAAAAATTGAAGCGGTTCTTTATGACTCGGAATTCCAAAAAGATGTGGATGAAATCGAACTGAAAAAAGGTTCGCCTCTCATAAAAGTACCATCCAGCACCTGGCAAGATACTTCGATTGATAAGACTAATATACCGACGCTGTCAACCGATTCGTTTCCAGGAATTAATTACACAAATGAACCAGCTGTGGTATCGTTCACCGACGGCAATTCCGGTTTCCCTAAAGCCGTTGTACATAGTCAAGCCGGTTTACTTTCCAATGCCCAAAATTGCGTGAAATTGTTCGGTGGTATGCGCGCTGTGCGTTTACTTTGTACCGTACCGGTTTTTCATTTTATTTCCCACAGTTTTATCCCGCATTCTATTAGTTTAGCGGGCGGAACTGTAATTTTAGTTGAAAATTCAAAAACGGAAGAAATCATTCGGGCAATAAATTTAAATAAAGTCAACACTTTGATTGGAACCCCGGTTTTTTTCAAAGAATTCATTAACTATGCCAAAACCGACGAACTTAGTTCTTTGAAACATTGTATCGTTTCTGGTGGCTGTTTAAGTCAGGAAACTCGCCAGAATTTGATAAAAAATCTCGGCGTTTTCGTCTCGGAACTTTATGGAACAACCGAAACCCAGATGATTTCCGTCGTCTATGATGAAATTGATCAACGTGAAGGTAGTATCGGTCAGTCGTTTCCGGAGATTGACATCCGTATCATCAATTCATCCGGTGCGATTGTTACACCGGGTTCAGTCGGTGAATTGCAAGTTCGCTCGTCAGCCTTGATGTTGAATTATTTTGATGATTTGAATAAAACCCATTTTAATCAAACTACCTGGTTTAGTACCGGGGATATTGTGAGAGAAACCAGCGACGGCTCGTTGATTTTCGAAGGAAGAATTTCTGATTCTATCCATAAATTCGGTTATGACATCAATCCTGCTTTGATCGAAAAAGTTTTACAACAGCATCCGGCAATTCACGAAGCAGTGGCTTGCCCTATTAAAAACCCTAATCACGAAGATCAGATTAAAGTGTGGGTATCTTTGCGGGAATCGGCAACCGTTAGCATTGATGAATTGAATGATTTCTGTAGAAAAAATTTACCGGGGTATCTTCAACCGGATGCAATCGAAGTCGTAACATATTTTGAACGAGACCTATCCGGAAAAATTCTTCGTAATCTGCATAATAAAAGTTAAATTTTCGCGATAATATGGAGGCTAATTTTGAAAGAATATCAAGCTGAAGAAATAAGAAATATCGTGCTTTTGGGACATGGTTCGTCTGGAAAAACCAGTCTGAGTGAGGCAATGCTGTACTCTGCCGGCGCCACGACCAGATTAGGTCGGGTTGATGAAGGAACAACAGTTTCCGATTATCATGATGATGAAATCGAGCGTAAATTTTCGATTTCCTCTTCATTGCTGAATTGCGAGTGGAATAAAATAAAATTCAACATCTTAGATTCTCCTGGTTACTTAGATTTCGTTGGTGAAGCCAAAGCTCTTACGCGAGTAGCTGACCTGGCACTTATCAATATCAATGGTCAGTCGGGAGTCGAAGTTGGCACTGAATTAGTTTTTAAATTTGCCAAAGAGGATGATTTACCGGTTTGGTTTATTATTAATATGCTCGACAAAGAACACGCGGATTTCCAGAAATCGCTGAATTCGATTCATTCTTCCTTTACCAAAAAAGCCGTGCAAATGCAGATTCCGGTCAATAGTGGTCCGAATTTCGATACTATTGCTGACGTTATAACCCAAAAAGTAATAAAATATAAAAATGACCAAAAAGGTACTTACACCGAGTCAGAACCCACCGATGAAATCAAGGAAAGATTAATCGCTCTGAAAAATGAATTAATCGAATCCGTGGCTGAATCTGATGATGTTTTACTTGAGAAATATTTAAGCGAAGGCACTATATCCGAAGAGGAATTTTTAAACGGCTTACGCAATGCGATTATCAAGCGCAATCTATTTCCGGTTTTTGTAGCCGCCGGCCTCAACAATATCGGCGTCACGAAAATTATGGATCATATCGTCAATTTTGCTCCAACACCTTCCGCTAAAATTTCAGTCAGCGGCCGTTATAATGGCACTCCGATAACCCGTAAAATTAGCGATAGTGAACCGACTTCTCTTTTCATTTTTAAAACTATCAGCGAAATGCACGTTGGAGAACTATCCATATTTAAGGTTATTTCAGGTTCGCTAAAAAGTGGAGTTGATCTGCTCAATTCCAACAATGGCAAAATCGAGCGCATCGGTCAAATTTATTGTGTCAACGGTAAAGAAAAGCAAGAGGTCGCTCATTTACATGCCGGCGATATCGGAGCCGTCGTTAAACTTAGATTTTCGAAAACCGCGGATACCTTGTGCGATCAGCGCGCACCGATCACTTACCCGGGAATTTCATTTCCCGAACCAGTCATTCAAATCGCTATAGAGCCGAAATCGCGGGGCGACGAAGAAAAAATAAGCGCCGGTTTACAGTCCTTAACGAGTGAGGATCCAACAATGTCCTGGCATTACGACCCCGAGCTTAAGCAGACGATTTTGTCCGGTCAAGGCGAATTACATTTAGCCATTATTTTACAACGTTTAAAACAAAAATTCGGAGTTGATGTAAATCAACTGCCTCCCCGCATCCCCTATCGAGAAACTATAAAAAAACGGGGTGACTCCAAATATCGCCATAAAAAACAGACTGGCGGTGCCGGACAATTTGCTGAGGTTTGGATGTACGTCGAGCCGGGTCCGCCCGGAAGCGGCATAGAATTCACCAATACGCTTGTTGGGCAGAATGTTGATAGGGTATTTGTACCTTCGGTCGAAAAAGGCGTTCGCTCAGCCTGTGAAGAAGGAATTTTAGCCGGATATCGTGTCACCGATGTCAAAGCCGTATTTTACGACGGGAAAATGCATCCTGTTGATTCCAAGGATATTGCTTTCCAGATCGCTGGCAAAGGTGCTTTTAAAGAATGCTTTATGAACGGCAACCCGGTTTTGCTGGAACCGATTTATAATCTCGAAGTCATTGTGCCAGAAGAATATATGGGCGACGTAATGGGCGATATTTCAGTAAGGCGTGGAAAAATCCAAGGAGTTAATTCCGAAGGTCCATTTCAAAAAATTACTGCCAAAGTACCTCTGGCTGAACTCTACCGCTATAGCACGGCTCTACGCTCGATGACGCAGGGACGCGGCATGCATCGTCAGAGTTTTTCCCATTACGAACAAATGCCCAAAGAAATTCAGGATAAAGTCGTAGCGGCTTCCAGAAAAGAACACGAGGAGTAAATCCAGTGGAATTTGATAAACTCTGGGCGCCCTGGCGAATTGGTTATATTACCAATCCCAAATGTGAAGGATGCTTTCTTTGCCAGTATCCATCCGAATCTGATGATAAAAAAAATCTAATCCTTCAGCGTGGCAAATCGGCATTCGTAATAATGAATTTTTATCCCTATAATAATGGTCATCTAATGGTCGCTCCCTATCAGCATACGAATAATTTTGCCACTTTAGATGATGCTGCTCACCTCGAATTATTTCATTTAGTCGAAAAGTCGGTTGGTATTCTTCGTGAAACTCTCAAAGCGGAAGGATTCAATATCGGTGTAAATTTGGGAACGGTCGCCGGCGCTGGTCTAAAAGATCACCTACATATACATATTGTTCCGCGTTGGACTGGCGATACTAACTTCATGCCGGTTATCGGACATACCAAAGTTATAAGTGAAGGATTAACTGAAACCTGGCAAAAACTTAAGTCTAAATTCGATGAATGATTTTTGATAGTTGAATATCGCTGTTAAATGATTTAAATTTGTATTGCTTTTTTAGATTATGAATCTGGAGTAGTCCCGCCCAGGCGGGATGGGGGTTCGAGTCCCTCCTCTTTAAGGACTTTACGGACACCTCAATTATGCTCTTTCTTAAATGAATTTTCTGGAGTAGTCCCGCAACGGCGGGACGGGTGGCTGTTATCCCGCAAGGGCGGGATGGGGGTTCGAGTCCCTCCTCTTTAAGGATTTTACGGACACCTCAATTATGCTCTTTCTTAAATGAATTTTCTGGAGTAGCTCAATGGTGGAGCGGGTGGCTGTTAACCACTAGGCTGGGGGTTCGAGTCCCTCCTCCAGAGCAAAATATCAAGTGGAAAAATATTTTCTCTATATTCTCTTCTCGAATAATCTAAACTATTATTACGTTGGGATTTCATCTAATCCGGCAAAACGTCTGCAATATCATAACTCTCAGAACAAGGGCTGGACAAAACGCGGACGTCCCTGGCAATTAATCTTCCAAAAGGAATTTGAATCAAAATCAGTAGCAATGTTCTGGGAAAGTTGGATTAAGAAGCAGAAAAACCGAACAATAATTGAAAAAATAATCAATAACTCTTTCAACTGGTAATTATCGCATTAAGGAGCGGGTGGCTGTTATCCCGCCCAGGCGGGACTTTAGTCCCGCTCCGGCGGGACAGGCAATTTTGGAGTGCAGTGACCCCGCAGCGAAGCGTGGCGGGGTCACTGCTTGCATCAACGTGGTTGATGCACTCCATATATTCTTATAAAAGAATGTCTTGTCCTAAAATATGCGGTATTCAATTATCTAATTGACAGAAGCAATATAAACTTCAGCCCAATCTTGCGATCGAATAACGTACTCCTTAATACAAGCCGGTAAGAGAACACTCTCCCCTTTCTTCAATATTAACTTTTCTGCCGAATTCCAAATTAATTCTATTCTACCGTTTAGAATTAATCCAATTTGAACTTTGTCGTTGGTATAAATTTTTTGCTCAAAATTTTTTGCGACTTTCATATTCATTACTAAAAATTCTTCAGCTGAGGATTTATAAACACTAATTCCCTCCCGGCAATCTGGATTTAAGATTTGAATCTCATTAGGTGAAAAATCGAGAATTTCCAGCAGAGCGGCAACATCTTTATATTTATTTGTCAAGCCAATCCGGACGACGTTATCTGAATTAGTCATACACTCAATTATATTTCCAGAAATATAGGCATGCGGAATACCTGCCGAAATATTAAGCGCCTGTCCCGAGGTCAATTGGACCAAATTCATTAATAATATTAAAATCAAACCGATATCGGAAGATGGATAGCATTTTTTTAATTCTAAAAACAGCTGTTCCTGTTCCGAAATTCGATTACCACGAGTAAGAATGCTTTCTGCAAGGGATTCGACTAAATTTCCGTATAATTGCGGTTCGCCAACAGATTTCCGGATTAAGGTTGAATAAAACTGTTTGACGATGGTGGTTTCATCTGCTTCTGAAATTGTACTATCGCCTGGCAATACCCTATCTGTAAAAGATTGGATTGGAGGATACAATTCGAGTTTTTTACTTAATTCAACAATATTTAGTAACCCTACTAAAGCTTTAAGATTATCGATAGCTATTGCTATTTCCAATTTGTGGTTGGAATCGGGATAATGGATTGGGTTACGCTGATGTAATCGAACAGCTTGTGATTTATTGGGATGCGCTTGAATAGAAAGTGGTTTGCCTGCTGATAGGACTTTGAATAAAAATGGCAAATTGGCTCCAAACCGTTTAAAAACGGTCTCACCGAGAATTTCAACAGGATGTTTTTTGATCAATTCAGTCAAATCAATAAGGTCATTGGAAATATTTACCTGTGAAGGCGCCGACGGATGGGCGCCGATCCAGAGCTCAGCATAAGGGCGATTTCCTTCAGACTGTATTCCTAATAAACGTGGGATAAATGCCTGCTCGCCACGCGTTCCCCATTCATAGTGTTGAATTTTATTTCTCAGAACGAACGGTTTAATCTCAAAATTATTTTCCATCATGTTCTAAAATAATGTTTTAGTAACAATTTTACCAATGGATTTTTCAATAAAAAAGGTCTGCGGAGAGCAGACCTGCGAGTGAGGAGGAGGAAGTTATTTTTCAATTATGATTATTTAGATTTAGAAATAATCAATAAAATCACGCTATTTTACGACTCAGACAAAAAATAGTTCTCCTATTAGAAAAATAATTTTAAATTGAACCGTGCACTTGGAAAAAGAAACTTCGTTGAATAATGAAGCAATCAAAATTTCGGTGATAGTCGTCATTGCCGCTTATATATCGGCTCAAATGCTGTCGGATATTACAAGTTTGAAAATAATTTCTTTACTAGGCTTTTCAATCGATGCCGGTACACTGATATATCCATTTACTTTTACCCTGCGTGATCTTGTGCATAAAACTATCGGATTGAAAGGCACACGTATAGTTATTATATGCGCGGCGGTGATTAATCTATTAATGGCACTATTGTTTTGGATAGTCTCTTATATACCCGGCGATCCGAATGTAGGTCCACAATTAGAATTTGCTAAGGTACTTTCGCCGGTGTGGCGAATTGTTATTGCCAGCATAATCGCCGAAGTCATTGCCGAATTATTAGATACCGAGATTTATCGCATATGGATTGAAAAAGTCACTAAACGTCATCAGTGGGCGCGAGTTTTAGTAAGCAATTCATTGAGCATTCCGATTGATAGCCTAATCTTTGTATGGGGCGCGTTTGGTGGAATTTATAATCCGTCTGTCGTTTGGTCAATTTTCTTCGCCAATCTGATTTTGAAAGGCGCTATAACTATCATTAGCCTACCGATGATCTATCTGGTGAAAGACAAGAACTACTGATATAGTAAAGTAATGACTTCTTCTGTTGAATAATATCAGTTATTTTTCTGTAAAACACATCTTCTAGTCAGGCTATATTTCCCAGGATTCCATTGGTAATAAAAGATTCCGGATGGGAAATTTTCAGCCGTCTGCTTAGCGGTATAATACCCAGCTGGTTATTTCGAAAATATCATCAACGAAAAAAACCAGTCAAACTTGCATCGTCAATAATACCATAGCTAAAAATCCAACTGATGACTACGCTATCCTCTTAATGATTTGGCAAATCAAATTCAACATCCAGCTAGCCACTACTACCTCCACCCCAGCCAGAAATACTTGAACCAAGATTCCAGCCCTTTTCCAGATTCGAAAAATCGAATAAATATATCCAGATAAAATGGGTAATGTGAGATTATTCGTATTTTATTACAATCATTCTTAGAACATTAGATTTATTTCTAAATCAACTAACTATTGCAGGAAGCAAAATACTTAATAATATCCTTTCTCTTCAAGATTATTGAAGAGATATTTGTGATAAATAATGACTTAGGCTAATTCTACTCTTTTTTCCCGCAGACTGGCTGGCACATTATGCTGACAATTGCATAAAGTGCGCAAACGGCGGCAAACATCAGGAAGCGAGACGGTTTGAGGTCAAATATCATAAATCCAAACAATTTCTCGAGGATTCCGAGTAGCATACTAAGAATTCCACCATAATAAAACACACAACACGCCCACTTTTGACACATAATAAATCCTCCTTTACATTTATTGTTTCATTTTTCAAAACATAACTAGTTAAAATATAATTTGTAAAATATTCATTCACAAGAATCTTATTGCCGGTCGCCAACTCAAACGGACGCCTCGATTTGGTCGAAGTAACTTTGCCCGAATTATGGGTCTTTAGCCGTTGAGATACATCTTCCGACATACTAACGTAACAACAACTATCTTTTAAACTACGTATTACGTAAACAGACCACATTTGTAGCGCATAGGGGATTTGAACCCCTGTTACCGACGTGAGAGGCCAGCGTCCTAGGCCACTAGACGAATGCGCCATTTCAAAAAACCGCCCGAGGCGGCTTTCGCTGGGAAGCAGGGATTCGAACCCCGATACTCAGATCCAGAGTCTGATGTCCTGCCGTTGGACGACTTCCCAATTTTTACAAAAAGCGGACTAAATTTACACCCCAAACGACGAAATGAGCAAATAAATCAACCGGTGAGTCCAGCCAATATAAAGGAAATCGCTAGTGTAATAGTCATCAGAAATTGGAGTTGAATTGTATTAGCACTGAGAGGAACCATCTCTTTAACGTCATTGAACGGCTTTTTCGAGAGAAAAATAGTTCCAATGTATTTAGGCATAAGGCAGAGAATAATCAACGACCAGTATGGAAAATATCCGACAATTACAAAAACTATAATCCAAATCGGCACCACATATAAAATCAAACGATATATTTTAAGAGCCGTATTACGATTCGCGATTTTTACGATAATTGTATTCTTATCAGCCGAGCGGTCGGCTTTCTCATCCAGAATTTCATTAGCATATAGAATCAACATCACCAATAATCCAGCCGGTACCGAAGCTAAGAACGCTAAAAAGGAAATTGTGCCAGTCTGGACATAGGAGGCTCCTATTACTATCAATGGACCAAAAGCAATAAATATCCCCATTTCTCCCAGACCGCGATATGCCAACTTGACGGGAATCGCAGTGTACAAAAAACCGATTGCCAATCCGACTATTCCAAAAATAATTAGAGCTGGCCGACCGGTATAGATAATTAGTAATAATCCAATTAGAACAACCAACAAGAATGCTAATAAACCAGCCCAAAATGCCTGTCGTGCTGTCAATAGGCCGTTCTGGATCGTGCGACTTCCACCAGAGAATGGAGTAAAATCGAGATTATTGTCATCACAGCCCGTCAGGTGATCGTAATAATCATTAAAAATATTTGCACCAAAGTGGGCAAAAATCGTTCCTAATAAAGCCAGTAAACCGGAAACAAAATTAATTCTACCGTTCTCATACCAACCTACAGAAGTACCTAAAATTACCGGCGCAACGCTGGCAGTCAGAAAAGGAGCCCGATATGCTCTTAACCATAATTTTAGAGAATCCGATAATTTTCGATTAGCTGACATCATTACCTAAATCGGTCAAAGATTTCTCTGAAGGAACTCAAGGAAAGTCTCATACATATGAATTTGCCCTTCACGGTCGGTTATTCCATGTTTTCGTCCAGGATAAAGCATCAACTCAAAACGGACATTGTTGCTGATTAGTTCATCAATAAATTCCAGACTTTGCTGTAAGTGGACATTATCATCATAAGTGCCATGAATTAGTAAAAAATTAGCTTTTATCTGACTAACATAATTAAGCGGCGCACTTTCTTTATAAATATTTTGATTATTAATGAGCAATCCTAAATATCGCTCAGTATATGGGGCATCATAATACTTCCAATCCGTTACCGGAGAAATAGCAACTCCGGTTTTAAAAACTTCCGGCGCTTTGGTAAGAGCATACAAAGTCATATATCCGCCATAACTGGCACCCCAGATTCCGATTCTTCTTGAATCAATATACGGCAGACTTTTTAAATATTTCACCCCATCCAGTTGATCCTGTAATTCTATTTTCCCCAGTTGCTGGTAAATCCTGCGTTCCCAATATCGTCCACGCCCATACGAACCGCGATTGTCGAGGCTGAAAATTAAATAACCCTGTTGCGCTAACAATTGGGTCCAGGCACCTCCATAGCGGTTTTGAACGACTTGCACTCCAGGACCACCATAGACATAAACAATAACCGGATATTTTTTTTGCGGATCAAAATCACTCGGATATAATAGGCTAGCATAAAGTGAATCCCCATCAATTGCCGGTATCTTGATAAAACGTGTAACGCCGAAATTATATTTTTGCGGACTGAAATCTTTGTTATGATATAAGTCCGTTATTTTTCTACCATTATTTTGAATAATTCTGACATCTACTTGCGAGTTAACATTTGAGAAAAAATCAAGATAATATTTCAAATCCGGTGAAAAAACTGCCGAGTGCACTCCATCACCGGAATCAATCTGACAAATGGCACCGGAGCCAAGATGCACGCTATAAATATGCCGTTCGAGTACCGAATTTTTAGTCGCTGTGAAATAAACCAGACTGTCTTTTTCGTTTACGCCATTCAGTTCGGTAACCATCCAATCGCCGCTAGTAATTGGTTTGATCAAATTGCCTTCAAAATCATAGAGATAAAGATGCATGAAATTGTCTATTTCCGAATAATAGATAAAATTGCGCGAATTTTTCATAAAATAGTATAAGTCCGTAATATTTAACCAATACGGATCTTTTTCTTCGAGAATAACTTTTGTCTGGCCGGTTCGCGGATTACCATAGGTAACTTTCTGGTTATTTTGGAGCCGATTAATTGATTGAATAACCACCAAACTGGTGTCAGCCAACCAATCTATCCGGACAACGTATTCATTCTTGGATTGAAAATTATTCATACAAACAATTTTTTGGGTCTCTATATCAACTGTGAATACTTTGACTTCTGGTATTTTCTCGCCTGCATTCGGATAATATTGCCACTCGATTTCTGGATGCATAGGAGACCAATCTACCAGCGGGTAGCGACTGACACCATTTTCATTTAACTGACAATAGGCAATCATTTTACTGTCCGGCGACCACTGATACGCTTGTTCAAAATCAAATTCCTCCGCATAAACCCAGTCTGGTAAACCATTAAAAATCGATTCACTGCCATCAGTTGTCAATCGGATCGTACTTTTTGATTCACAGTTGACAATCCAGATATTATGGTCGCAAATATAGCTAACCCATTTCCCGTTGGGAGAGAATCTTGGAACACTTTTTGGGGTTCCGTCAGTTGTCAAAGGAACTATAGAACCATCGCGCCTATCACAAAGGAAAAAGTCATTCTCGCTGGTCAATAAATACCTAAACCCATCGGGAGCAGATATAAAACCGGATGGATCAAGTTGAACCGTGTGAGTATCGTTACTCCACCTTAATTGTTCATAAGTAAAAACCGTGTCAATTTTAAGGGAATTGATCGACAATTTCAGCAAATCGCAATTTTGATTTTTATTTTTTTCGAGAAATAATACACCGTCGCCCCGCGGTGCCCAGGTATATTGCTTCGACTGGTAAGCTCTCGCATCCAATCCCGGATCATCAGTGATTTCCTGCACAGTTAATTTCTTTAAATCCTCGGCAAAAATTACCGAAAGGCTTAACCAAAAAAATAGACAAATCCAAAATATCCTCATCTCATTTTCCTATTCTAAAAAACTTGCGGACAGCGGCTAATAATTCATCTTCGCCAACAATTGAAATTGGCTCAACCGGTAACGATTTTTTGAAGTAGCGTCCATAGGCTTTTTTATCAATGCGACTGTCAAGGTTAATAACGACTCCCACATCATTAATCGAGCGAATTAAGCGACCAACTCCCTGGCGAAACTTCAAGACCGATTCCGGGACATAGTATTCGTTAAATGGATCTTGCCCCTCGGCTTTCAACTTTTCGACATTAGCTTCGATAATCGGTTCCGAAGGCACCGGAAATGGTAACTTGGTGATAACTAAAATTTCCAATGCCGGTCCAACCACATCCACTCCTTCCCAAAAACTATCGGTACCCAGTAAAACCGAATTCTGCTCTAAGCGAAATTGCTCGAGAAGCGCGGTCCTCGATGCGCCCTGTCCTTGCGCTAAAAGAGTAACACCCATTTCGATAAAAGTCGGCAGACATAGTTGATAAACCTCGTACATAAAATTATAAGAAGTGAACAAAACCAGAATGCCCTTCCCGGTTTCGCTGGAAAGGCGTTTTATCAACCGCGCGGCTATAAATGCTTCATTAACTTCATTATCATTCTGATGATAAGTGAAAAAAGCCATCTGATCGTTATAATAAAATGGTGAACCGAGCGCGCGACTTACAACATTATGATCCTCTATCAAATTTAAGCCGGTTCGACTAAGAACATAATCAAAAGCTCCGGCAACTTGCAAAGTCGCCGAGGTCAGCATCGCACTGGAAACGTGCTTATAAACTTTTTCAAATATGTTGCTCGCAATATTGAGGGGAGTACCAACAATTTCTACGGTATTGTTTTTACCATTAGGGGCAATTTCGTACCAGAATATAAACGAATCGTCATTGGCGGACGTAACTTTTCGTAATGTTTCAAGAAATTCCTCAGCTATAATTTTCTGGTTCATCAAGCGCATTTGCAATTCATCATATTCTTGAGCATAATCGCCCCAAATCTCGTCCATTTTATTACTCAAATTATCCAGTAAATTTCGCAAAGTACCCAGTTCGTAAATTAGACCATTCGTTTCAATTTCCAGATCGGGGAATTCGTAGAAAAAATCCTTGTAGCGCTTTTTAATGCCAAAAGATTTTTGAATGCCATTCGCCGGATTGAATTTAGTGTTGACGATCTTGCGAAAAAAAGCCTCCGCCGCAATTTTGACATCGGAAGACTTCTCGATAATCATTTGACGGAGTGGTTCGATTTTGTCGAGGCATTTAAATTGACGGGCAATTTCAGTTAAATCTACCAGCAAACCGCGTTCAGGAGCCGAGCCGCTATAGATTCCGTTTAGAAAATAAATAAGCGTCGGTAGGTTGACTTTTTGCGCAAAATAATTATAGGAATTCTTTTCCAGATTATGAGCTTCATCTATAATCAAAGCATCAAATCCAGGTAGAATCTGGTTATCGGCGGCTGAGTCGGCAAGAAGCAAGGAATGATTAACTACCATAAGATCGGCATTCATCGCATGATAACGTATTTTGCCCAGAAAACAGCCGCCATATTTCTGGCAAACACTGGTAGTGCAATAGCCGGGCTCGGAACAAATTTCGTTCCAGATATAATAATGCGCCGCCAGATTAAATCCATTATTTTCTGCAATGTCGCCGGTGCGAGTATGCTTAAGCCAAATTATGATCGGAATAATGGCGGAGCGCGCCGCCAGGTGAAGTTGTTGAGGCAGAGCATTTAGATAACGATGCCAGCGCGTCAAGCAGATATAATTTGAACGTCCCTTAAGTAAAACGGCTTTGAATGGCAGTTTCAATTTTTCCGATACAAAGGGAATTTCCTTATAAAATATTTGTTCCTGAAGAGTCTTGGTGTTACTGGCGATTACCACCCGCTTTTTCTCCTTCTTCTGTTGATTCAACCAAACTACCGCCGGTATTAGGTAAGCCAGTGATTTACCGACTCCGGTTCCGGCTTCGATAATGGCTGAATCGCCTGCCTGCAAACTGTTAAGCACCAATTGCGCCATTTCTTTCTGTTGTGGTCGGTCTTCAAAACCAACTAAGTTCTGGGCAATTGGTCCAGCTGGCTCAAAATACTTCTCAATTTTTAGGGAAGTCTTTGAGTTCTCTCTACTTTTTTCGATAGCCTGACCAAAAATATTTACCGGTGGATTCCAACCGATTTGAGGTGCTTCTTCAGAGCCGAGGCTTCTCTGAAGTAAGAGAGCTTCGGCGGCATTCTTATAAAGTAATTTATTAGGGTCGTCGGTATCTTTTAGCACCATATTGATAGTCTGAATCGTCTCTAGGTCGTAACTCTGCACTTCTTCGATTAATTTGACAAAAATCAAGCCGGTGTTGAGAGCATCATTCTCCGCTCGGTGTGCGCCCTTGGCACTTAATCCATAAAACTCAGCGATAGTGGACAAGCGATGATTATATAAAAAAAAGAGAAAAGCCTGCGCCAGAAGTAAGGTATCGTATAACGGATTATATAGAATTCTTTTCCGCTGGCTTTTGAAATTTTTGAGATATTCTTTTAAAAAACCGAGATCAAAACCGATATTATGTCCGACCAATGGAATTCTACCGATGAACTCCAGAACTTCATCAAGATGTTGTTCAAAAGGCAACTTATCTTTTAGCATTTCATCTTTGATACCGGTCAGTTGCTCGATTTCCGGAGAGATGGGAAAACCGGGATTACAGAGAAAATTCAAGGTATTGGACGGCTTACCGTTTACAAATTTTACCGCCGCAAATTCAATCACGGCATCTTGTTGCGGATTCAAGCCGGTCGTCTCAACATCGAGGGCGATAAATTCGTTTAATCCGGCGAGAGTTAAAAAATCGTCCATTAGATCATTTGAGCAAATAATTTGATCGCCTCAAGCAATAAAGCTGGTTTATTACGTAAAGCAATTTTGAAGACGGTCATGATGTTAATATCGTCGGGAGGGATTTTTTGGAGTAAGGTGGCAATTTCATCGAGTTCGTCGTCACTAAGCTCGGTCATCCATTCCTTTATTTTATAAAAGCGCGCATAATCTTTGCCGACATTTTTATCCCATTCCGTCTGATATTCTTTCAATACATTTACGCTCCAGTCATTGCGGGCGATCGCTTGAGCGGCGACCAAACCGGCAATTTTACCGGCTGTAATTGCCGCCAAGATTCCACCGCCGGTTACCGGATTGACCTGCCGGGCGGCATCTCCGACAATTAGTAATCCATCTGAGGCGATTTTTTTTAGCGATTTGGCGACGGGAACTCCGCCAGCGACCGTGGTTAATCGCGCCGCCTCAGGAAATTTTTCATTAATAAAATCATTCAAATATTCCATCGCCGAGCGCCCCTTATAATAAGCGCCGTTGACGCCCAAACCGACGTTAGCAGTACGATTACCTTTGGGAAATACCCAGGCGTAACCTCCCGGCGCCCACCTGCTGGAAAAATAAAAATCTATTTGATTCTCAGCTACATCCAGATTGCCAAGTAAAACCTGGGCACAGGATTCAATATCTTTTAAAACAGTCTGAGTGCGGATTCCGGCAAAGCGGGCAATTCGCGATTCCACCCCATCAGCCGCTATGATTATCTTAGATTTCACGATATAATCGCGGTCGAGGTGGCGCACAAACACTTCCCAGTGTTGCTCTCCATCTGATACAATTTTATAAACATTAGCCTTAGTGAATATTTCAACTCCTTGAGTAGCGGCGATTTCGGCTAATCCATTGTCGAATAAACGCCGGTTAAGGATTACGCCATCATTAGGCAAATTCAACCAGACCTTTTGGTCGGATGGAGAAATTAAGCGGGCTTTGGTAATGGTAGTCGCTACCCAGTGTGGATCAATTTTTACGAATCGCTCAAGATCCGGAATCGAAGTGGCTTCGGCACACCGAACCGGGATGCCAATTTCCCGATCTCTTTCAAAAAGAGCGACTGTATTAGTAGCAGTTTTAGCGAAACGAGCCGCCGTACTACCGGCAGGGCCGCCACCGACGACAATCACATCATATTCTTTTCGCATAATTTTTCCTATTCAACCAGCCTTAGCGCTTTAAATGGGCATACTCTCACACAAATCTGACAAGCATTACATTGGGAATCATCAACTATCAGGCGCGATTCAGTCAATGTGATACAATCCTTCGGACATACCGAAATACACGTCCCACATAAATCGCAACAGTCTGGGTTAACTTCTATCATACTGATTCCTCAACTTGAAATGTCGGATAATTCAGATTAAATCGAGATAAATAATAAAATCGGCAAAGATAATAGTTTATCAATAGTACAATAAAAAATAGGGGGAACTCGACGCATAAAACCAAAGCCAGGAACAAAATTGAATAGCGTATAGATCGCAAGACCCAGGCTTCAGTCGGCTTAAAAAGCATAATAATAAAAAGTGGTGATGAAAGCAAACAGGATAAACTGATGACCGGATCATTAAAATACATCCCGAGTGCGAAGCTCAAAACCAGACAAATGAATGCCAACCAAATCGTAACTCTATTTTCATAATGAACCGAGATGGTCTTCTTCCCTGTTTTGAGATCGCCTTCTTTATCCGGAATAGTAGTCAAAACCGCTACCGCCGTCCATGCTAATAAATAGGGTATCGCATAAATAGTGTCTTTCAATTGCCATTTACCGGCGATGATCCAGCCACAAATAAAAAGACACAAGCCACTGATAAAATTGACCAGCATGCCCAACATCGGCTTGTCTTTCCATTCAAATGGCTTATAATTATACAAATAACCCCAGAAAAATACACAAATTCCCAACGCAATAAAGAACTGCCAGTTTATTATCAAGGCTAATACCAATGAAACACCGATGGTTATTAGTGCAATTTTCAAGGCTAAATCAGCTTTGATATGTTCTTCTGAAATTAAAAAAAGTTTACGGTTTTCTTTATCGCTTTCGATATCGTGCAGTTGATTTAAGATAAAAGTCGCTCCCGTCGCCATTGTAACAACTATAAAACCTAATACCAGTTTCCAGTTGACTTCTAATGACCACCAGGCCGGTTGCTTCTCGCTGAAAATAAAATAGCCGCTGTAACCGGCAAGCGTGATAATCCAGACCGCAAAGAATAAGGTCGGTCGGAAAATAAACAGGTAATCAAGCCAGGCAATTGATTTACTTGGAACTTTTAACATGGGCTCTCCTTCTCTTGGTTGATTTTTTCACAGTACTGACCAGTAAAACAAGCTGTACAAAAATTTTCAGCCGGTAAGCTCATCGCATTTAACAAACCTTCCGGGCTTATATATTCAAGGCTGTCAACCTCTAAATAATCCCTTATTTCAGTAATGGATTTCTGATTGGCGATTAATTCTTCGCGCGACGGAAAATCCATACCATAATAACAAGGAAATTTGACTGGCGGCGAACCAATGCGAATATGAATCTCTTTAGCTCCGGCGGACCGCAACATTCGGGCTAATTTACGTAAAGTCGTACCGCGCACAATCGAGTCATCAACGACGACAATTTTACGATCTTTTAATACTCCCCCGACCGGGTTGAATTTAATTTTAGCTGTAAAATCACGCATAGTCTGGGTGGGATGGATAAAAGTCCGTCCGATATAATGATTCCGAATCAAGGCGATTTCGAACCGAGCCGTTGAACGCTGAGAATAACCGAGCGCAATAGTATTACTCGAGTCTGGTACCGAAATCACGATCTCAGCTTCCGGGGCGGGCTTTTCCATAGCTAAAATTTTACCCAATTTGCGCCTGGTTTTATCAACATATTCGCCAAATATCTGGCTATCCGGACGTGAAAAATACACATACTCAAAAATACAATGCTTCGGCTCAGGTGGAGCGATTTGATAAGATTTAACATTAGTACCGTCCAATACTATCATTTCGCCCGGTTTGACATCTCGCTCATAAGTAGCACCAATTAAATCCAAAGCACAAGTCTCGGATGCAAAAATGTATGAACCATCGAGAGTTCCAATACATAACGGCCGGAATCCGCGATGATCACGAGCCACGATCATCTTATTATCAAATAAAATCAAAACCGAGAAAGCACCCCTTATCCGACGGAAAACCTGTAAAAATTTCTCAACTAACGAATCACCGCCCGAATGCGCAAATAAATGTATTATATATTCGGTGTCCGAGGTCGTCTGAAACAAAGCCCCATGACTCTCCAAATCTCGGCCGATTTCATCCAGGTTAATCAGGTTGCCATTGTGAACGATACTAATCTGACTGCCTTTGTACTTGAATGCTAATGGTTGAATGTTTTCGTTACCATTGCTTCCATAGGTTGAATATCGGACATGCCCGATAGCCGTCTTCCCCGATAAATGCATAAGTTGCTCACGGTTGACAAAAACATCGGCGACGAGTCCTTTGCCTTTCTGAAGATGACTGACTTTACCGTCGAACGAAGCGATACCGGCGCCCTCCTGACCGCGATGCTGTAAAGCATACAGCCCGAGATAAGTCAGAGTAGCAGCTTCTTCATGATTATAAATTCCTACAATTCCACACATTTTTCATCCATTAATTAGTTTTATGTGATTTGAGTATATCCAACCACGCTGATTGCGTTTGGCTTCGATGCGATAAATGCCTTCTGGTATATCAATCGCCAGCTTTGTAGTCATTTCCGTGTGATAAATTTGACCATTGCGATATACTTTACACTCTGCCTTTTGTGGTAAAAAAACATACAAGGTGCCACCGGTAGCCGTTCCGGTATCACCCATCTGTATTTCCGCCTGGTCAGTCCGAATATAAAAACGAAATCCTCGAGCATCACCCCGCCGAAAGTTAGAAAAAAAACAATGTCCTGATTTGATTGTATTAATTATTTCAATTTCGGTATCAGAATCATTTAATCCCGCAATTTTGCGCTCGCTCAAGAGATGAGTCCGGATGGATTTGAACATTACTTTATAATCGAAAATTGCCTTCGAAAAAATACCGAGAACTTTTACTTTTGTAGCATGGACATCAACCGAACCGATTCCCACTACGTTACGCTTAAGATTGACCTTGTCCCACCACTTTAAAAGTTCATTAGCCGGACTGGTTGAAAAACTGCGCGGATGAATGACATTCCAGTACTTATTCTTAATCGTAGTCGCTTCCAGCCAGTGCGACATCATATTCCAGATTTCTACCACTTCTATTTCGGGATAATCCAGAGTGCTCCAGGTAATAGCCGGAAATCCGGGTAATGAATAATTCTTATCACGTTGTTCCAGCGGATGAGCGGCAATTCCCAGAGCACCGGTCTCCTTCGCCGCCTTAATATATTGCTGATGAGTCAAATCAGTAGGCAAGGTTTTATCCATACCAAACACTAAATAATGATGGCGATCTTCTAAATCCTGAATTTCATAACCAATGCTAACAAACAAATTAGCATACCAGCCGGCATATCCTTCATCTCGACCGCGCAAAGTTTGATGGTCGCTAACCATTATATAATCCAATCCGGCTTCCTGAGCGGCTCGAATAACTTCTTCATACGTCCCGCTTCCATCAGAATAGACGGTATGAATATGAATGCAACCAATATATTCGTTCAAGGTTTTCATTCAATTCCGTTAATGAACAATATCGCGGCGCCAGCACCCAGAATATCAGCCGCCAGGTCGCGCCAGCTGAAGTAATTTTCCTTTTGTTTTAAATCTCTTATTTCCTTCAATAATCCTAAAGAAATCGTCAAGCCGGCGGCGTTTCGATTAGCCTGGTCAGTCTTTAAATCAAAAATGCGGTTTTGAGTATAAAAAAGAGAAGTGCTCATATAAAACGAAGTACTAAAATGTTTCAGTTTGTCCATCGCAAACCATTCATCATCCGGCTCACTTTTGATTATTTCTCCGACCGGTGGAGCGGCTAAAAGCCTACCGCCAATTGCAAATATCAATAACAATAGCCACCAATTTCTCATATTATACCGAGTGAACTTAATAAAACCATCGCAATCAAAACCGGCGCTACATAGCGAATTAAGAATCGCCAGACAGAAAAAAACCAATTCGGTGTTCTATCAGCGCCTTGCCGCATTTCTAACAAAGCATTATTCTTGCCCCAAAACCAGCCAACAAATATAGTTATGAATAAACCACCTATCGGCAAACAAATATTAGAGGCTAAATAATCACAAAAATTGAAAATGGAAAGGTTCATAATCTGGAAACTCGACCAGCGACCAAAGGAGAGAGCACTGGGAATTCCAAGTAATAAACTTATGGCACCTCCGATAATTGCTATCATTTTCCGATTTAACTTAAATTCATCCACAAAATATGCTGTGATGACTTCCAGTAAAGAAATCGTCGAGGTCAAGGCGGCTAAGGCTAATAAGATAAAGAAAAGAATCCGAAACCAGTATCCACCCGGAATGTAATTAAATAAAATCGGCGCAGTATTGAATAATAAACTTGGTCCTTGGTGAGGTTTTAGCCCCAGCGCAAAAATTGCGGGAAAAATCATAAATCCGGCTAAAAGCGAAACAGATGTATCAATTACCACAATCCGGGTTGCTTGCGACGGGATATTATTTTCTTTTGATAGATAACTACCGTAAGTAATCATCACCCCCATACCAATACTAAGAGAGAAAAATGCCTGCCCGAGAGCCACCAATACCGTTCGACCGGTGACATTGGCAAAGTTCGGTTTCAACAAATAGATAATCCCAGCCTTTGAATTCTCTAAGGTAACTCCTCTAATTACTAATATTAAAATAATTATAATCAAACTGGGCATCAAAATTTTACTGGATTTCTCAATGCCACGAGTAACCCCAAAATATACAATGCCTACCGTTAGCGCCATAAAAATTATCAAGTAAGGTACACTCCAACTGCCACTGCCGGATAATCTACTGAATAATGCTACCGCCTGCGCGGTATCCGTTATCGTTTGAAATGAACCTTTGACAGCTTCGACAATATATCCCAGACACCAGCCGGCAATCACATTATAATATGAGAGGATAACAAAGCCAGTAAAAACCCCGAGAAAACCAACTCCCTTCCAGAAGGGATTGTTATTTGATAGTTTTTTAAAACTACCGACTGGATCTTTCTGAGCATTTCGTCCAATTATAACTTCGCTAATAATGACGGGTAAACCGATAACCGCAACACAAATCAAATAGATGAAAATAAATACCGCACCGCCGTTTTCTCCAACCAAATAGGGAAATCTCCAGATGTTTCCCAGTCCCACAGCTGAACCAGCGGCCGCGAGTACAAATCCGATTTTTGAGCCCCATTGTTCACGCGACTTAATCATCTTACAAATTCACCCTGACTGATAAATTTAGTCCGATTTCAGTGCTACCCAGTTCAATCTCTCCCTTAGGGAAATTTATCAAATGGGCATCAACAACAGCATCCATTAAACAAAAAATGTAAGTGCCTAAACTCCACCAGCCATATTTATTACGCTTTTCTCTGGGACGCCAGGAATTCAGCGTAAGTTCGTAACCAGTAACCGCCAGCACTTGGGCTTTTTTCTCTTCTTCGGTCAACCCTACCCAGGTTTCGATTCCCAGCGTTTCCTTCGTCGTTTTGACATAGTCATAAATTCGATTATAATAGAAAAAATTATAGAGAAAATATCCCTCTGTTGATAAGAGCAATAACCCCTTGACCGGTTTCTTATTATAGACTTGTCCCCAGCCGGGAATTATTGCCGAACGGATAAATGCCCCTTTCGGTGAAATTTTCATAAGTGTATCAGCTGGGCTAGCACTTTGCAAATTGCTCTTCAATATTATTAATAATCCTATTACCAGAAAAATACGCTTCAAATCTAGCTTTTAATCCTATTACCAAGCCCCCACGACTGAAGCCGATTGAGGAACTATTTTGATATCAACTTCTCCGGCACTGGCATCGAATATTTCCCCGTCAAAATGCACCGGAAGTGGTTTTTCACTGGAAATATTAATTGCTTGACAACGCATCGTCAAAACTCCTGGAACCTTCGCAATGGTACCGTCTTTTAACCGCCCAAGATTCATAAATAATTTCCAGACCGGCATTTCCGGAATCAGGCATACATCCAACAACGAATCATGAATATTAGCCTGCGGATTAAGTTTCAGACCACCACCGCATGCCCAGCCGTTGCCGACAGCCACCAAAAAGGAACGATCGGTGCTAATCGGGCACCCGTCTATTTCGATTGCCAGCGGAAGCGATTTCCAGAATGCCAGACTCGATAACACCGAATATAGATAAGCCATACTGCCTTTCAACATTTTAAGGCTCTTGGTTTTCACATTAACGTAGGCGTCAAAACCCACTCCCACCCCATTGATAAAAACACGATTACCGATTGTCCCGAGGTCCATTAAGCGCATTTTATATTCATTCAAAATCTGGATAGCTCTTTCAAATTTATGCGGTACATTGATACAACGAGCAAAGTCATTTCCTGTTCCTTCGGGAATCACGCCGATCGGTGTTTCAGTTCCCGCCAGACCGTTCATAACTTCATTAGCCGTCCCATCTCCGCCATAGGCTACTACGGCATCATATTCCTGATGAATCCGGTCAGCAATTTTAGTAGCATGAAGCGGTCCTTCGGTAATAAAATAATCGAAGCGCGATTTGGTTTTAGCCGCGATTTCTTTCAAAAGCGGCAGGTTGTGAATTGTCTTACCTTTCCCGGCAACCGGATTGACGATAACGGCAAATTTGTACGGCAATTATTTTCCCCTTTTAACGGCTATGGCTTCAATCTCAACCAACCCATCCAGTGGCAAGCGACTAACCTGCACGGCTGACCGAGCTGGCGCTGATTCCGGAAAATATTCGCCAAAAACCTGATTCAATAGCCCAAAATTATCTAAATCGGTTACAAACACCGTGAATTTCACCACATTTTTCAAATCGCTCTCAGCCGCCTGTAAAATCGCTTTTAGGTTGCGCATTATTTGACGCACTTGCTGTTCAAAATCATTAGAGACAATTTTTCCGGCGACTGGGTCGAGTCCTAATTGTCCCGCCGTAAATACAAAATTTCCGGAAGTTACGGCTTGACTATAAGGTCCAATGGCACGCGGCGCATCCGTAGTATTGACAATTTGGCGCTCTACTTCCCCCAGCATATGTTTAACTCCTTATTGGCTTTTAATTCATCTAAACGTCTGACCGGCGTCGTCCAGGGAGCATTACGTAATTTTTCAGGTTCATTAGTTGCCTCCTGGTCTATTTTTACCAGGGTTTCGATAAAGCGATCCAGAGTCTCCTTGCTCTCGGTTTCAGTTGGCTCAATCATTAAAGCCTCTTTGACAATCAGTGGAAAGTAAACCGTCGGAGAATGAAAACCATAGTCCAGCAAACGCTTTGCTATATCAAGTGTTTTAATACCAGAACGTTGTAACTGGCGTTCACCGGAAGCGACAAATTCATGCATACAGGTCCGATTATAAGGAATTTCAAATACAGAACTCAATTTTTGGCGCAGGTAATTAGCATTCAAGATGGCGTTGCGCGAAACGGCTTGCAAGCCTTTTGTACCCATCATCCGAATGTAACAGTATGCCCGGACGATTACCCCGAAATTTCCATAAAATCCAAGCACTTTTCCAATTGTACGCGGATAACAATAATTTAGTGAAAATCTATCACCATTTTTCTCAATGCGCGGTACGGGGAGAAATTCGACCAGTTTTTCATTTACGGCAATTGCGCCGCTACCAGGTCCGCCGCCACCGTGAGGCGTCGCAAAGGTTTTATGTAAATTGATGTGAGTAATGTCAAAGCCCATATCGCCCAGCCGCACAATACCAAGCAGGGCGTTCAGATTGGCACCGTCCATATAGACCAAACCACCCTGATTATGAACTATTTCATTAATTTCGCCTACTTCCTCCTCGAAGAGCCCGAGAGTGTTGGGATTGGTCAGCATTAAACCAGCTACCGAGAAATTCATTTTGGCGCGCAAGTCTTCTAAATCAATACAACCGCGTTGATTGGATTTCAATGAAATAGTTTTATAATTAGCCGATGCCGCACTAGCCGGATTCGTTCCATGCGCCGAGTCAGGAATCAAGATAAACTGGCGATTTTCTCCTTTCTGATCAAAATATTTCTTCATAAGCAAAACACCGGTCAATTCGCCATGCGAGCCAGCCGCTGGTTGAAGTGTGGCGGCTTGTAAGCCGGTAATTTCACACAAATATCGTTCCAGTTCGTAAATAATCTGCAGAGCACCCTGAACCGTGCCGACATCCTGGAGAGGATGACAGTTAGCCAGTCCGGAAAGAGCGGCACTCCGATCGTTGACTTTCGGGTTGTACTTCATCGTGCAGGAACCTAGCGGATAAAGGTCTTTGTCAACGTGATGATTCATTGTTGATAAATTTGTGAAATGGCGCACAACTTCCGGCTCGCTGACTTCCGGCAATTGTAGTTCGCTCTGGCGCAGAAGTTCGGCTGGTATTAATTCGGCGGGAGAAACTGACGATTCAAAACCTTGTGGCAAAGCGACGCCTTCTTTACCAGATTGAGAATACTCGTAAATTAATTTCTCCATACTGGATCCCTTTTAATTTTTAGACTCAATTTTTGACTTAATTAATGGAATAACCGCTTGCAGGGCTTCTGGAATTTTGTCGGTAAATCGGCCGCCGGCGGTCGCCAGATGCGCCTGACCGCCTCCACCACCGCCCAAAATTCTTCCCAGTTCCCGAACAATATCGCCGGCTTTTAATCCATATTGTTTGATTGCCAAGTCGGTGACCACAACGGCAATACTCGGCTTTTCATCAATTACACCGGCAATTACACCGATGCCGTTATGCAATTTATCGCGCACCAGATCGCCGATTTCTTTTAATTCAGCCAGACTTTTAACATTCGCTTGATAAGTAAAAACCTTTAATTCACCGATCATTTCGGCTTTTTCCAAGAGAGTATCGATCTCCTGTTCAAGATCCGCTTTATTGTTTTTATGAAGTTGTTTTTCTAGGTTTTTATAATCAATTAATAATTTTTCAATTCGATTAGGTAACTGTTCACGGCTGACGCCGAGCAAGGTCGTGATCTCTTCCAGCAGGCGTTCATTCTCTCGCGCTAATTTTAGCATCGTCTCACCGGTGATAGCTTCGATCCGACGGACACCAGCGGCGATAGCCGTTTCGCTAATAATTTTGAAACAGCCTATATCACCAGTGCGATTGACATGTTTGCCGCCACACAGCTCTTTTGAATAATCACCGACGTTGATTACTCGCACGACATCGCCATACTTTTCGCCAAACAACGCCATCGCACCCGATTCACGAGCACTCTGATAATCTTTCACTTCAGCATTCACCGGCAGGTTTTCCCGGATGCGGGCATTAACCCAATCTTCAACTGCCTCGATTTCGGACTCGCTCATCTTGGTAAAATGGGTAAAATCGAAACGCAATTTTTCCGGTGTCACCAGCGAACCGGATTGATGGACGTGCTCACCCAGAACCTGGCGCAAAGCCGCCTGTAAAAGATGCGTAGCAGTGTGATTGGCACGAATCTGCAAATTAGCAACGTTGTCCACGCTGGCTTTGACCATCGGATTATCAATTGAATTCCCTTTTTCAAAGTGACCGCTATGGATAATAGAAGAGCCAATTTTCCGCGTGTTGTCAATCCTGATTCTGAAATTATTGCCCTCGATAATTCCGACATCGCCGACTTCGCCTCCAGCCTCAGCGTAAAACGGAGTCCGGTCGAGAATCAAATGAACTTTCTGACCTTCGATCAGGTACTTGCGAATCACTGATTGCGTTTCCAGATTTTCATAGCCGACAAACTCAGAATCGTCGCCAGTCGTCAGCGTTTGCCAATCTTCATTTTCCAGAAAATCATCGGCTTGAAACACTACCGAAGCCCGAGCACGTTCTTTCTGGCGGTTCATTAAGTTTTCAAATCCCTTTTCATCAATGCTAAGTCCGGCTTCCTCAGCCAATAGGCGAGTCAAATCCATGGGAAAACCATATGTATCGTAGAGTTTAAAAACTTCTTCACCAGGAATTATTGTGATATTATTTCGTTGCAGGTTTTCCTTGAGTTTAGCAAAGACCTCCAATCCACGGTCAAGAGTCAAACCAAATGACTTCTCCTCGGCTTTAATAACTGCCTGAATATGATTACGCCGTTCTGCAATTTCAGGGTAAGTCGCACCGAGCACCTCAATCACACTATCAACTAACTGATAAATAAAAGGCTCATGCATTTCCAGCATTCGACCGAAACGAGCCGCCCGGCGCAAAATGCGGCGAATAACATAACCCCGACCATCATTGGATGGCAATCCGCCATCCGCAATCGCAAATGTCAGCATTCGAATATGGTCGGCAATAACGCGATGGGGCACACCGTTTTCCGTATGATATTCTTTGCCGGTTAAAGATACAATCCGGTCAATGATCGGCTTAAATAAATCGGTATCATAATTTGACTTTTTCCCTTGCAAAA
>Ga0255344_1000061_pt1 | contig 169215 bp, 140 predicted proteins | sample wastewater_treat_5_FD_192414 | JGI IMG/M metagenome (GOLD analysis project Ga0255344, IMG submission 192414) | Wastewater microbial communities from Lulu Island WWTP, Vancouver, Canada - plant18 | ecosystem: Engineered > WWTP > Wastewater > Unclassified | place: Canada: Vancouver, British...
TATCTTATCCATAGCAGGTTGTGGTTTCTCCTTTTTGTTTTGTTTGTGCGCAATAACAATAACGGATACTTCCATTTCCTGCTATTCTTTTTTTATACACTGTCCAATATGTAGTGTAATCCTACAAATTAACAATATGTTGGGAAAAGGATGTAAGTTTTTACCATATATTGGACATACTTCGAAAGAAAGTAATAGGTGATGGAAGTATCACATGGTTAAAAAAATTCTTTTATTGTTTACGATAGTTAGGCAAATTATGTAGTTTATAGTTAGGAGGAAAAATGTCATCAGAAAAGGATGTTGAATCAAAGAAAGCTTATTATTACTACACAATTAAACCCTTAGATGCTATTGAAAAGGTCGATTTAAGTTTGCTACCTTACACGGTCGAAAAGAGTGAGCATGGTTTGACCGTAATAATCAATATGGCGGATGATTATGAAAACCTTAAACAGGAAATTGAGAGGGATATCAAAAATTTTTTCTTTGCATATGGTGTTCTCAGCGATCTTCAAAGTGTATCAGTAAAATCTGGGGGCACTACAAAGAACTACCTGATGGACGCGGAGAACATGGAATTGCAATTCAAGACATTACTGCAAACATTAATATTTCGGAAGTTAAAATAAGCCAAATGACTAAAGAAGGAAAGATAATTGATCCGTCCATAGAAATGAGAAGGAAAAACGAGCGACTTTTCTATCTAGTTAACGAGCATTTCCACAACGATATTACCGCGAAAAGAATCATTAATATTTACAGAGAAGCAAACGATAACCCAAATTCAGCTTTTACTATTTTATATAAAATACGGGATCAATTGTGTGATGAATTTTCTGAGTCTGATATAGGAAGAAACTGTCAGGAGAAGCTTGAAAAGATACTTGGAATTACAGAAAATGATTTTAGTTATTTTGGAGAGGTAACGAATGATCCTTCCATTAGACAGTCAAGACATGCCGGGAAAAAGGATGTTGAACTACGGGATGCCACTACGGATGAGATGAGAGAAATTCGAAGAATTGCCAAGGACATGATTTTTGCCTATCTCGAGTATCTGGATGCTAAGTAAGACCCAGAAGTATAAATGATGACAAAAACCCAGCCTGAGTATTTGTAGGCTGGGGTGAGATTAATCTGAAAAGAAATCGCTTAGATAGCTTATTCACCCACCGGTTTTAACCACACAAAGCCATAGGGCCGCAGGATGTAATCACCAGCTTTGATGGTCTCGCCAGTCAGCACATCGACATATATCGGCGCGTCCGTGGGGAGGGTGCCATGAACGTCCTGGTCAATCAGGTTGTTAAGCACGATAAAGTAATCACCTTCCCATTCGCGTTTATATGCCACCACGGTTTGTTTGCCTTCGGTGAAGTTGATCCATTCAAATTCAGCCCAACCAAACAGGGGATACTGCTTGCGTACTTTAATCATGTGGCGCAGCTGGTTGAGCAGAGAGTTCGGGTTAGCTTCCTGAGCTTCCACATTGACTTTTTCATAGCCATATACCTCGTCCGAAATCACCGGTGAGTACCATTTGTCTTTTGGCGCGTCCGAAAAACCAGCGCTTGGCGTGGCGTCCCACTGCATAGGTGTGCGCACCCCATTGCGGTCAAACAAGCTGATATCATCGCCCATGCCGATTTCATCGCCGTAATACAAAAACGGTGAGCCGATCATGGTCAGGAGCATGGAGTTCATCATCAGATTTTTGCGCAGGTCATTGTCCAGCAAAGGTGCTAAACGACGGCGAATACCCAAATTGATGCGCTGTTTGGGGTCCGGCGAATAGGTTTCCCACATCCATTGACGTTCTTCTGGCGTGACCATCTCGAGCGTCAATTCATCATGACAGCGCAAGAAGGTGCCCCACTGACAGTATTCGGGTAGTTTGGGCGTTCGGGCAAGGATGTCCACAATCGGTTGACGGTCACCGCGCGCCAATGCCATAAAAAGACGGGGCATGAGCGGGAAATGGAAGTTCATATGCATTTCATCGCCATCGCCAAAGTATTCAATCACATCTTCGGGCCACATGTTTGCTTCGGAAAGCAGCAAAGTTTCGGGCGCGTACTCGTCCACAAAAGCGCGCATACGCTTTAAAAAGGCGTGTGTTTCGGGCAGGTTCTCGCAGTTGGTACCTTCACGTTCAAAGAGGTATGGCGGCGCGTCTACGCGTAAACCGTCTGCGCCCCGGTCAATCCAAAACTTGACGATATCCAGCATGGCTTGCTGGACTTCCTCGTTGTCGTAATTTAGATCGGGTTGGGTCGAATAAAAGCGGTGCCAAAAGTACTGACCACGCACTTCGTCCCAAGCCCAGTTGGAAGTTTCTGAATCGGTAAAGATAATACGCGCGTCCTTGTATTTTTGGTCAGTATCAGACCAGACGTACCAGTCCTTATACTTTTCATGTTCAGGGTGATTAGGGTTACGCGAAGCCTGAAACCAGGGGTGCAGGTCTGAACTGTGGTTAGGAATGATTTCAACGATAATGCGAATGCCTCGTTTGTGGGCCTCGCTGATGAGCTTGTTGAAGTCTTCTATCGTGCCATAAGCGGGAAAAATGCTTTTGAAATCTGAAACGTCATATCCATCATCACGTAAAGGCGAAGGCATGATGGGTAAAAGCCAAACCGCGTCCACGCCGAGATCTTTGATGTAATCGAGCTTGGAGGTTAGCCCAGGCAAGTCTCCCCAGCCATCGGCGTTGCTATCACGATAAGCACGCACATTCAGCTCCATAAAGATGGCAGTTTTATACCAATGTTTGTCAACTTTATTCATTTATCACCTTTCAAGTTATCGCCAGGCAGTGCCGCCTGGCGTATTTTTCAATCCTATTATTTTATATTCCCCCTTAAATTAGCACCAGCCTGCTTACAAAGACTGGTGCTAATAAGATTATTATCCTTTTACCGCACCAGCCATCATGCCACGCACGAAGTAACGTTGCAAGGCAAAGAACACAATCATTGGCAGTAACATGGAAAGGAATGCAGCCGCGGTGAGCAAATGCCATCCAGCGCCTAATGACGTAACCATATTGCTGATTTGGTAGGTCATCACGGGTTTGCTGCCGCCCAGGAAAACGAGCGAGACGAGCAGGTCATTCCAGACCCACAGGAACTGATAAATCGCCAAGGACGCGATGGCAGGGGTCGTAAGGGGTAAAATGATGGTCTTGAAGATCGTCCAATGGTCCGCGCCGTCCAAATAGGCAGATTCGAACAGATCTTTGGGAAGCGCGCTCATTGTATTACGCAATAAATAGATCGCGTATGGCAATCCAAAGCCTGTATGGAAGAGCCATACCGCGGGGAAGGTGCCGTTGAGTCCCATGCCAGCGAACATCCTTAGCACGGGTACAAGCGTCATCTGAATGGGTACCACTTGTAAGCCTACCAAAATTGCAAAGACTGCGTAGCGACCTCTGAATTTCATCCATGAGAGGGCGTAAGCAGCGAAAAGGGCAATGAGGATAGGCAAAATCGTCGAGGGAACCGTTACCGCGACGCTGTTAAGGAACGCGCGCCCCATACCCCGTGGGTTGAGCAGGTCCTTAATGGAGCAACTCAAGCCCAATGGTTTAGTGCCACTTTTACAATCTTCCAGATAGCTTTTGGTGCCACGGTAACCTGTGAGCGCGTCCACATAGTTGTTGATGGTGAAGCGCGTGCCGAGTTTTTCAACATAACTGGCATTGGGGTCAGGGTGTTGGGCAGACTCGGGTCCGTTGTTAACGTTCAAAGCCGTCCACCAGCCAGTGGTGTTTATTAAGGCGACTGGTCTAAATGAAGTAACCAGGAGACCGATCGTTGGTATAAGCCATACAACCAAAATGAGCACAATGCCAATGCCAGTGAGGAGTCTGGTGAAGTCGTATTTTCCGTTAGATTTAGTACGGGTTAAGGAAATCATCGCATTGCCTCCTCTTTCATAAAGCGTCTAATGTTCATGACGATGAATGGCACAATGAACAGGATCAAAATCACTGCTATGGCAGTACCACGACCATATTGCGAGTTGGTGTACATCTCGGTATACATGCGAGTTGCCAAAACGTTCGTGCCGAAATTACCACCGGTCATCACGTAAACGATGTCAAAAAGCTTGAGAACGTTAATAACCATCGTGGTGATCACGACGATAATCGTGGGCATGATGATGGGCACTTGAATTTTGGAGAAAACTTCAAAATCGGTCGCGCCATCAATACGTGATGCTTCAATGACTTCTTCGGGGATTGATTTAATTGCCGCGGAAAGCAGGGTCATACAGAAACCTGTCCACATCCAAATCCCCACAATGATGAGCATGAAAGTGTTCAGCGGTACTTTAGATAAAAATGCAACCGGTTCACCGCCAAAAGCGCTGATGATAGCGTTTAGAATACCGGTTTGCACTTGTGAGGTGCCGTAGTTATAAACGAACTTCCAAATAACGCCCGCACCTACAAAGGAGATTGCCATAGGCATAAAAATGATCGATTTGGCCAGGGCTTCACTCTTGATGCCATCTACCCAAACCGCGAAAATAAGACCGATAATAACGGTCCCTGAGACCATCCCCAAGAGCCATTTGATCATATTGCCGTAGGATGAAATCCAAAAGCTGTCCCATAGAGCTTTTGGGGAACTTGTGTTCAGTTCGTTGCTTAGCGCGTAGCGATAGTTCTCGAACGAACCCCAACAGGGTTGACCTTCTCTACAAGTTACTTCAGCAGACGCGCTACCATCCGCGTTTTTAAAACTCAAACCAACGGTGTTAATCATTGGGTAGAGAATAAAGACGGTCATGATGATTATTGCGGGCAGTAAGTAAAGCCAGGGTACGAAAGGCTTCTGCCGCATTACAGGTGCCACAGTTGGTTTTGCCATCTTGCCTCCCGGTAATTGCAAAAGTGTAAAAAAGGAGGCGCTATTATAAGCGCCTCCTATGGAATTGGTTTTATTGAATCATTGCGTCTGCTTGTGCAGCGGCGATGCTATCCAGGATTTCATCCAAGTCACCACCGTTGACGTAATCGGTAATGCCCTTGAACTCCGCACTGCCGAAGCCACCGGGGATTGAGTCACCGATGTCGGGAGTGAAGCCGGTTGCTGAAGAAAGCAACTCAGCTTTGTTCTTCATCTCTTCTGTAGCATAGAACGCGTTACCAGCCGCGTTGGGGGTCAGGTCAAAACCGATGGTTGCCCAGGTTTCGCCACCCTTGTTGGAGGAAAGGTATTTCACCAATGAGCGAACAGCGGGTGTATCGTTGAAGACCATCAACCAGTCAGAACCACCTTGCAGACCTTGCGCGCCAGGTACACCAAAGAAAGCGTAATCCTTGCCGTAGACCTTATCAGGATAGGTTCCAAGCAGGGTGCCACTCGCGAAGCCTGATTGTTTAACCATGAAGGCTTCGGGGGTATCGGAGAAGACTTTCAAAATCGCATCATTAAAACCGGTTGAAAGTGTGCCTTCGGCACCAGCGACGGTGTAGGCAGGATCCATGGCCCATTTACCGTAGATTTCGTAGGCTTCTTTCACAGCGGGGTCGTTGTAAGCGATTTCGCCAGAGATAATTTTATTGACGAAGTCAGGGCCCTGGGTAACGAGCAGGATGTCCTGGATGAAGTCTGTACCAGTCCAGCCAGTTGCATCACCGGATTCCATACCCAATGACCAGGCAACGTTGCCGTCAGCTTTCATTTTTTCAACCAGCGCGACGAGTTCGTCCCAGGTCGCGGGAACAGTGTAGCCAGCAGTTTCAAAAGCAGCAGGGCTGTACCAAATCAAGGTTTTGGGGTCAGCTTTTACGGGCAAGCCGAGCCATTTGCCATCAATAGTGCCAATATCGCCCCAATAACCGGCATAATTGCTTTTGTCAGCGCCAAGGGTATCCATGGGGACGAGTTTGTCTTTGTATTGGGTCAGTTGGGGAACTTGCCAAAAAGCGATATCGGGTGGTGTGCCAGCTTGCACGCGGGTGTCAAGCAGGGCCTGGTCGCGAGTGCTTTCGGGGCTTACGGAAGTTTTACAAGCTTCCATCCAGGGGGTTAAAATTTGGGTAAGTTTGGCTTCTTCTTCACCAGACCACTGGTAAAGCATTGTAACGACATCGCCTTCCTTCACACCAGTGCAATCAATATCACCGACTACTGCTTCTTCAGCAGCTTGTTCTGCCGGGGCTTCCACTGGGGTTTCTACTGGTGCAGACTTTGCGCAAGCGCCAAGAACGAGGGCGAAAACCAGCAAAATTGCTGTAATTGAGAAAAGTTTGTTGAATTGTTTCATTACTGCTCCTTTAAAATTTGTTTGTCTTTTTGTTAAGATTGGTATAACGTACTTCAAGTTTTTTCATAGCCTCCTTTCAAGATGAGCCGTTGATTGGCGAATAATTAATTGAGTTGGCAGGGTGATGGTGCGATTTGGGCTCATTTCACCTTGCATCAGTTGCATCAGCAAGTTGCAGGATTGTTCCGCAATCGCTTTTGCAGGCAATTGAATCGTTGTTAAAGTAGGCGTTACATATGACGCCATGGGAATATCATCAAAACCAATAATAGATATATCTTCTGGGATTCTCAATCCGGCATCGCGAACAGCTGCCATCGCGCCAATGGCAACGCTATCACTCGCCACAAAGATGGCGGTAAAACCAAGGTTTTCATCCAGGAGCGACTTCATTCGGTCGTAACCCGAATGACTGTTAAAATCAGCATAGCGCACGAGCCTTTCATCATAAGCAATACCGGCATTCTCTATCGCGGCTCTGTATCCATCATATCGTTGGTTCGCTGATGTATAAGGTTGGGCAGCATTAGTGATGCAAGCAATGCGCTCATGGCCCAGTTTAATAAGATGTTCAACAGCTGTTTTGGCTGCGTGCACGTTATCAATATCAACAGAGTGCAGATTAGAGCCCGGTATATAACCCATTAATACAGCCGGGATTTCAGCTTCCTCAAGGGCTTTTAAACCAGTATCATCCTCACGGGGGGTCATAACAATCATGCCATCAATCTGACGGGCACGGGTGAGTTCCAGATAGGTGCGCAATTGTTGCCCGGGTTCAACCCATTCAACGAGTAATCCGAGTTCATTTTGCTTCACAACGTCCAACATGCCCCCTAAAATTTGGGGCAGAAAGGGATCAGTGGCGATATATTCAGGACTCCGGGTCATGATAAGACCAATCGCCTTGGCACGTTGAGACGCCAAAGCACGGGCGGAGGCATTGGGTACATAGCCCAATTCTTTGGCTGCGTTGCGGACTTTTTCGATTGTTTTGGGGCTGATTGAAAAGCGTTTTACATTATTCAGGACAAACGATACAGTCGTTCTCGATACGCCTGCATAATCTGCAACATCCTGACTTGTAACTTTCTTTTTCATAGGTGGTCTCACCAGTTTGAATCAGTAAAAATATGTTTTTATGGGCTATTAACACGCGTTAATAGTAATAAGTAAAGTATAGCCATAAAATGGGAGAAAGTCAACAGTTTGTAAATGTTTTGTAATGAAATACTTACATCAATTGTTGAATATAGTAATTAAGTTGTAAACCGAGTTGTTGAATATATTTGGTTTGGCATACGCCTGCACATTTAAGCTCAAAATAACTCGCGCAAGAAGTTTCGCCGAGTGAATCATTCCTTTTCGGATTCGGAATTATCTGTTTTTAAATACTATCACTCAATTGCTAATCAATTCTATCGGCTTGCCCACCAAAAACTAATCGAAACAATCACCATCATTATGGCCAAAACCACTGAACCAACCAACTGACCAATCGCTGCTGCTGGAACAGGTTCCCATGGCCATGGTTCTATAAAAACAGCCAAACAAGCCCTGAACACCCACACCACAGTCAAAAAGGTATAAAAAATAATCGTTTCACGATTTAATGAAAACGCGCTTTTGCCCAATAAGATCAATACAAGGCTAATGCCAAACAGCAAAGCGGAAAAACAGTAGTTTGTATAATCAATTCCCACAATTAGGTTCTTATATTGCATGGGAAGATAGTCATACCACTTAAACATATGTGGCACAAAAAAGTGCCAGAGACCTACCAACATGCTAATAGCCAAACTGACATAGTACAAAATTTTTATTATTTGTTTCATGGTCTTTCCTTTCGTTGCTTTACCAAGCTATTTAACCTAAGCAGTTTTTTATGTGTATAAAACCACTAAATTGTTTAGTGGGAAGCTTCATCGAAAAACGCAAGAATCCGGTTGAAAAGCTCCTCATTTACCTGATTAATTAATGGCAGGTCAGCTTTTTCAACCATCTCCCTGCGGAACTCAATGGCGCGTGCTTCAAGTTCTTCTTTAGGAAGATCTTGTATGGTATTCATCTTTGCCGCAAAATCTTCATTTAATGTGGCAATGTGCGAGATGGCTTCGGCAGAATGGAGTATGCCGTTGTGGTCATTCTGTCCTTCCTTTGTGATAATCAAAGTTTGCACATTTGGATTAGTTAACTTATCCTGATAAGCGATAATCGAAATCTTGTCGAGCGGAATCATCTCGTCCTGATTGCCATGCACCAAAAGGACGGGGGTATCTGTCGAATTGATACTGTCCACGGCATTGCGCGTAAAATTTTTCAGGCCATATGTCAGTAACTGACTGATATTGAAGAAAAATTTCATTCCGCTTAAATCCCTTCCCATCATCTGCGAGCCTTGGTCAATGAGCAAATCTGCCGGATAGGCATAGCCTGCCAAATCAACCGCGGCGACAATATTTTTATGGCGTCCCAAAGCTTCAGCAGCAGCGAAGCCACCCCAACTGTGCCCCATGAGATAAACTGGCAGGTCCTTCAGCACGTCAGAAGAATGGATGTAGTCAAACGCGGCATCAAGGTCCAGCACGGATTGCAGTAATCCAACCGTGCTTTTGCCTTCACTCATACCAGAGCCGGTACCATCGTAGGCAAAGACGCGATAGCCGGCATTAACCATGTAGATAATTTCCTTGAGGTAGTCTTCGTGACCGCTGCCCAAGCCATGGCTGAAAATGAGCAGCCGATCTGCATCCTTATCGCCATAAAGAAAGCCCTGCAAGCGATTTTTACCGGATAAAAATGTGACTTCCTCGCGCGGATATTGACTTCGGTAATGCTCATATCTGTAATTCACCACCGGATAGTCGGGATAATCGCCGCGTGTAAATGAAGTAGTGACAGTGTAATGCATCATTCCGGTGATGACAATTAATCCCAGCAAAAGAATAATCAACATGATGAACAAAACTCTTGGCAAAATACGTTTTTCTTTCTTCATAACTTTCTCCATATCTTGTATGAGATGGTATTTCCAAGTAATTTGCTTGATGAGATAGCATTATTCGATACAAAAAACCTCATCAGAGCTGGTCACACACATTACAGTCTCAAACAATTTATTATAAAAATTCTTTTTTAGAACTGAGTAAAAAAACGGTTCGGACAATGTAAAAGATGAGTGTTGCGGATACAACTCATGAACCGCGGACAAGAAATAAAAAACATACAACAAAAAGCTGCAATAAATGGAAGTATTTGAGTCAAAAAGGTATTCAAAAAGGTCTCATTCGCGATGTTGGCAAATGAGACCTTCTATCTTCGATTAGCTGTCCATTAACACTCGCTGTGCCCACAGGTGTAGCACTTACGGCAGCCTTCTTCGTTAATCAGCGTGGCTTGGCCACATTCGGGACAGAGCTCGCCCACTTTGTGGAAAGGGTTCCCCGCGGTGCTTGAGCTACTGGCAGAATCCGAGGGGGTCATTGGCAAAGTTGCCTGAGCCGGGTTGTAGATGGGGCGTGGTTCGCGCTCGAAATGTTCCTGGTAGAGGTACTCATCCAATGCTTTGGCGATACCATCGGGCAAGGAGCGCACGCGGTTTGGTCCAAAACCCATCGACCGACCGCCACCAATGCCTCCCAACTGTTCCATGACAATTTTTAAACGATCGCGTGGTTCAATAGGTGAGGATATGCGCAGGGTGTAAGAAATGAGACGTCCAATCGCTTCGGAGTGTGCAGCGGTTTCTGAGCCGGCTTTGGCGGTATTGATAAAGACCTCAAAGGGTTGCCCGCCACCGTTTTCGTTGATGGTAACGAAGGCTTTGCCGAGAGGGGTTTCAATTGAGAAGGTATAGCCATGCAGAGCGCGCGGACGGGGCTTTTTAGTGTCTTGCCAGAAGCTAAGCTGTCCAGTCGCGCCTTCACCGTAGAGCATGGTTTGTTGCGCGGGCGCGGCGGCAGGAGTGTCTTTGGCTTCGGATGTGGCTTTGGTTTCAAGCACCACCACATCACGCGAGCCGGTAATGTAAACCGTGATGCCTTTACAGCCTAATTCCCAGGCTTGTTTGAAGGCGTTGGCAACTTCTTCTTCCGTTGTGCCGGCAGGGAAGTTGATGGTTTTGCTTAAACTGTTATCCACAAAGCGTTGCAGAGCGGCTTGGGTGTAGATGTGTTCTTCGGCGGTAATATCCGCGGAAACAACGAAGATGTCGCGAATGTACTCAGGGATTTCATCGATATCCTGGCAATTGCCGTTTTCAAGTACTTTCTCGATAATTTGTTTTTTGGTTTCATCGGAAAGCTCTGTGTTATCAAGGGCGTTTTGGAAGTGGGGGCTGACATAAGTGAGTGTCATTTTCTTGCCACGGTCATCCACATGGCGCATATATGCCAGAGCAAAAACAGGTTCGCAGCCATAACCTTCAATGCCAGCCACGGTACCAATCGTGCCAGTGGGCGCGATAGTGGTTTGGGCGGCGTTGCGGATGCCATGTTGGCGGATGCCCTGGACGATTTCATCCCAATTGATATTAGGTCGTCCAAAATCGCAGGTGTAGGGTTTGAGTGGGGTAGGAGCATGCCACTTAAGATTATCAGGGTCATAAATACTACCCTTGATGGCAGGGAAAGCGCCTTTTTGTTCGGCGAGTTGGATGCTGGTTTGCATGGCGTAAAACCGAATGAATTCCATGACTTGTCCACAAAAATCAATGGCTTCATCAGAGCCATAGCGCACACCAACGTGGTACATAAGGTCAGCCAGCCCCATGATGCCCAGCCCGATGCGGCGGGCATTCAGCGCGGAGGCGCGCAGTTCGGGAACAGCCGGAACGTAAGCGTTTTTATCAACAACATTATCGAGGAATTTGGTGGCGAGAATGGTGGTTTGTTTGAGCTTTTCCCAGTCGATTGTGCCATTATCGCCATAGTGTTCGGCAAGGTTGATGGAACCTAAACAGCAATTTTCGTAGGGACCAAGCCATTGTTCACCACAAGGATTGGTGGCTTCGAGATGATAGAGGTGCGGCACGGGGTTGTCGCGGTTGGCGGCGTCAATAAAGAGCACGCCTGGCTCGCCATTATGATGGGCTTGCCTGACCAGGCTGTCAAAAAGCTCGCGCGCTTTGACTGTTTTGAAAGTTTTAATGGGCACGCCTTGTTCTCTGGCATCCTCGATGGTGCCAGAGAATTTTTTGTAGGATGGGTTATGAACGTCGGGGAAGACGAGATCCCAGTCCTCGTCGTTCTTAACAGCTTTCATGAAGTCATCGGTAATAGCCAGGGATATATTAAAGTTGGTGATCGCGGTCTCACTGGTTTTGCAAATGATGAATTTTTCGACATCCGGATGGTCAACACGCAAAATGCCCATATTGGCGCCTCGGCGTGTGCCACCCTGGGCGATTTCGCCAAAGGCGTTATCGTAGACTTTCAAAAAGCCAACCGGACCGGTCGCTTCGCCGGCACTGGTGTTGACGGTGGATCCAGCCGGTCGCAAACGCGAGAAGTTGAAGCCATTACCACCACCGGTTTGCTGAATGAGCGCGGCATTGCGCAGCGTGGTAAAGATGCCATCGCTGGCACGACCCATATCGTCCGAGATGGGTAAGACAAAGCAGGCTGCCAGTTGTCCAAGGGGCGTTCCCGCGCCGGTGAAGGTGGGTGAGTTAGGGAAGAAAGCTTTTGAAACCAGCAAGTGGTAGATTTCAAGCGCCAGCTGGTGCTTTTCCTCATCACTGCCATCGACGTCCGCGATGTGCCAGGCGACACGCCAGAACATATCGTCAATTTCTTCAACGGGTTCTCCGTCCAAGCCACGTCGTAAATAGCGTTTTTGGAGGATTTTAACGGAGTTCTCGCTTAGTTCAATGGAGGGTAGACCCTCTGGTTTAGGGGGCGTTGGCAATAAGCCGTGCCTTAATGTGGCTTCAGTCATGATAATACCTCTATAATTATTCTTCTTCAGAAAGCAGGTGATCTATTTCATCGCGAACGGTGTGTAGGTCATCCATGCGTAAATAAACAATAGCGTATCGGATGTAGGCGATATGGTCTAACTCTTTTAACCCCTTTACTGCAAGGTCGCCAATAACGCGGGAATTGATTTCAGAGCGCCCACGTTTTTGGAGTTCAGCTTCAATTTGGTCAACAAGTTTTTCAATCGAAGCGGCGGTTACTGGACGTTTGCTGGAGGCTTTCCGCAAGCCAGCAAGCAGTTTTTCGCGATCGAAAGTCTCGCGGGTACCATCGCGTTTGATGATGAGCGGTGTGCTAAGGATTGGGCGTTCAATGGTACTAAAACGCTGCCCACAACGAAGACATTCTCTGCGGCGACGAATGCCCCCCTGGGCATCTTTATTCGTATCGACAACACTACTATCATTGAATTGACAATGTGGACACTTCATAAGACCTCTAACTCAAATTCCCTATATGTTAGGGTTGAAATTAATTTAGCCCCTACATATGGTGAAATTCATTGTAGCACAGGATATAGACATTTGACAAGTAACATTAGGTTTTAATAAGCTTAATAAATGCGATTCTTTAACATTGCCAAAATACTGCGCGTAGTATTGGTTTTTGTAGGCGGAATTTTTTTGAATGATGGATTCCCTCTAACTATTGGGTGAGTTAGCAGGTGAGGTGAGCGGTGTTGTAAAGTTGGATAAGGCGTTTTTTTCATTTTTTGTAACAGGCTAAAAAGCGCAGGGCAGGGATGCCCCGCACCAGTAGGGAGGTTTACTACCGCGTGGCGTCCTGTATGAAACGAACGTTTACCAATCAATATATTCGCCACGTGTAATCCTGATGCTGCACGGCGGGACACCGGCAGGAAAAAAAGTTAACATTCGCCCCGGCGTCTCGCCGCGGGCAAAAAAAGGCATAGCAAGGATGCCATTCATCGGTTAGAGTAGTTGGCGGGGGATTTTTTCGTTCACACGTGGTCAGGAGACCATGGCAGAAGCATTAGAACCTTCCACGGTCTGGAGACCGGGAAGATATGGCAGGGCATGTCGCCGGTGTCCATAAGATGAAACAATTTAACGTGCGAAATCATCCTTCCTCGTTTTGAGGAAGGATGATCGGGAAGCACATTTAATATCGCTTATTTTCCGCGGTTGGCTTGCTGGCGGCGGATGAAAGCGGGGAGGTTCAGGTCAACTTCGCTGGTATAAACGTATTCCTGCTGGGTTTTGGGTTTGGCGGTGTGGGTGGGTTCAGCCTGGTGTTTGTACTCAGAGCGACTTAGAAAGGGACTTTGCTGGCCGACCTGGCCCATTTGGGTGTTTGGGATTAAGTAGGATTCCGCTTGACCCTCTGCTACCTGGGGGCGGTTTTGATCAAAGCCTGTCGCAATCACAGTGATGCGAATCTCATCGCCCATGTTTTCATCGATAACCGCGCCAAAGATGAGGTTGACATCCGGGCTGGCGGTTTCTTTAATGATTGCGGCAGCCTGGTTGACCTCAAAGAGCGAGAGGTTAGGTCCACCGGTGACATTGAACAGAATACCATGCGCGCCGTTGATGGTGACATCCAGAAGCTGGCTGGAAATGGCTTGCTCAGCAGCGATTTTGGCGCGGTCTTCGCCACTGGCAACACCCACAGCCATCAGCGCGGCGCCACCTTCGGACATAATCGTGCGCACGTCGGCGAAGTCAAGGTTGATTAAACCGGGAATGGTAATCAGTTCTGAAATGCCCTGGATGCCCTGGCGCAGGACGTCATCCGCCATGCGGAAGGCATCGTTGAGACCGATGTTCTTGTTCACAATTTGCAAGAGACGGTCGTTGGGGATAACAATCAGCGTGTCGGCGTGGTCTTTGAGCTTTTGCGTGCCAACTTCAGCTGATTTTGCGCGGTGAGCGCCTTCAAAAGCGAAAGGACGGGTGACGACACCGATGGTCAACGCGCCGATTTCTTTGGCGATTTGTGCCACAACAGGTGCCGCGCCAGTGCCTGTGCCACCACCGAGACCAGCGGTAACAAAGACCATGTCGGCGCCTTTGAGCACTTCGTAGAGCTCTTCGGCTGATTCTTCGGCTGCTGCTTGGCCAACTTCGGGGTTGCCACCAGCGCCAAGACCGCGCGTGGACTTGTCGCCAATGCGAACACGGGTTTGGGCCTGGGATTTGAGCAGGGCCTGGGCATCGGTATTAATCGCGATGAATTCAATACCGTGGAGTCCTTCGGCGATCATGCGATTGACGGCGTTACATCCGCCACCACCGACACCGACGACTTTGATTCGTGCGTATGATTCTGTTTGTTTTGCTTCCATTTTATTTCTCCTCTATAAATGAAACCTATTTAGGGTAATATTTTTCGTAGCCAACCAAGAAAGCCTTCCGCTTTGGTTTTTTGGGGCTTGGTATCTTTTCCAGATTGTTCAGGCATAATCTGGTGTGTTTCTGTCATCAATAATGCCCATTGCAAGAGACCAACACTCGTTGCGCAGGCTGGATTGTTGATTTGGTCGGTGAGACCAACGATATTTTCGGGTTTGCCGACACGGATGGGCAACCCAGTGACACGACCCGCCAACTTGCGTATGCCGGGCATTTCAGCACCACCACCGGTAAGTACAATACCAGCAGGGAGCATGACATCATAGCCAGAGCGTTTTATTTCTTGCTCGACCATTTGCATAATTTCTTCAACGCGGGCTTCAATGATGTTCACCAACTCGCGTCGTTCAATTTTGGTGCTCTTTTCTGAGCCAAAGGTAATGATATTGAATGATTCATTTTCGTTGATGTCATCCAGGACAGCATGGCCATGTTTGATTTTGACTTCTTCAGCAACATCAATGGGCAAGCGCAAGCCCTGGGCAATGTCTGAACTGACGTGATTACCGCCAATCTGCAGGATGTTGGTGTACCAGACATCGCCATTGACGTAGATAGCGATATCGGTGGTACCGCCACCAAGATCAACCAAAGCTACGCCCAAATTGCGTTCGGTTTCGGAGAGTACTGCTTCACCTGCTGCCAGGGGGTAGAGCACAAAGTCGCTGACATCGATACCGGCTTGCGATACGCACTGGCGTAAGTTGCCAATGGTGGAAGAAGAGGCGGTGATGATGTGGGTTTCTACCTCGAGACGGTAACCATGCATGCCGATGGGTTGGCGGATGCCTTCCTGGCCATCGATGATGAAATCGCGCTGAATAACGTGAATAATTTCGCGGTTATGCGGGATAGCAATGGCCTGAGCTGAATCAAGCGCGCGGTAGACATCTTCCTGATCGATGACTCTGCCAGAAATACCAACGATGCCCTTGCTGTTGGTTGAGCTCACCTGAGCGCCCGCGAGGCTGACGATGGCACTGTTGATTTCGTAACCTGATGTACGCTCCGCTTTCTCAATTGAACGGGCAATCGCATCGGAGGCAGCATTGATATCAACCACGTTGCCATTACGAATACCCTGGCTGGGCTCAATGCCCACTCCCAGGATGCGCATGGTCGTGCCGTTTTCAATTCGGGCAACGAGTGTGACGATTTTGCTTGATCCTACATCCAGTCCAACAACAATAGGTTCTTCCATAAAAAACTCCTAACGATAATACGGGGCGTGCAAATATTCGAGGCTTATCAGAGAGGGTTGCAAGTTTCTCTCCAGAAGCAGCTCCGCGATCTTTTGATATTGCGCCATTTTTACATCCAAATATTCAGCATTTCTGCCGAAGTAGACCATCCAACCGTGAGTGGGGTCTGTCCAACCTAATCCTCGTTTGGCATCGTAGCGCAGTTGAGTGCCTTGCGGCTTGATTTGGCTAAGCAGTTGCACCGCGTTGACAAGGCGTGGGTCAACATTGGGTTCAGGTTCTTTGAAAATTTCTTCTTCTTTTTCTTCAGTTTCATTAGCGCTTTCTTCAGGCGTGCCAGGTTTTTCCATTTGCACGGGTCTGAAGGGCGGTGGTGGCGCGATATTGGCATGCACTTCAATGGGCAGGCTGGCAGCGCCACGAACTTGAAAGGCATAACCCTCAGCATCGATCCAAATCTGATAGCCTTCGTTTTCCTGAGTGGCCTCCACAATCCAAACGATGGCGGGGATACGCTCTTCAATAAGTACATTCAAATTCGCGGGTAAGCTCACCCCGACTGAAACACTTTTGATGTCGGGAAAGTCGCGAATAATAGTTTTTTCGATTTTGTCCGGTTCGACTTCAATAATTCGTGTGCCATAGGAGCTTAGTTTTGAGCTGATCTCAGCATTGCTCACACGGAAATTGCCACGAATGTTAATGCCATATGGATTGACCTTGAAGCTGTCGTTTTTGAGCATCAAAATGACACCTGCCAGGAACACGAGCGTTAAGATGCCGGAAAAAACGCGCATGCCAATACTTACACGAGGCACGGCTGGAAGTCTGAGTTCTTTGCCTGGTGTGCCTGTGGGGATGTAGACCGGGCGTCGACCACGGCTGCTTACGGTTTGTGGGGCGGGCTTGACGTCGGTCATGACCCGGCGAGAAACCACACGCGAGGCGGATCTTGCGGCGCGTTGGGTGCTTTCTTCCGGCGCGCGCTCAATGGGCTTGCGTTTGACAGGCTCTATGTGTCGCCTGGCGCGAATTCTATCCGCGCGTGAGAGTTCCTCGGGTTCGCGTGTCATTAGATTTCCGCGCTCCTTAAGGTGTGGTCGCGATCTGCCTTGCGTTCAAGTGCCAGATCGATCAGTCGGTCAATCAATTCCGGGTAGCTGATGCCATCATGTGCGAAGAGTTTGGGGAACATGCTGATGGGGGTGAAGCCCGGAATGGTGTTAATTTCGCTGAAGAATAACTCTTCAGTTTGTTTATCAATCAAAAAATCAACGCGTGCCATACCCGCGCAGTCAACGGACTTGTAGACCTGTAATGCAATGGCTTGAACGCGTTGGATAGTCGCTTCGGACAGGTCGGCAGGAACCATGGTTTTGGCAACGCCATCGATGTATTTATCGTCATAGCTATAGAATTCGTCACCGGGAATGACCTCTCCGGGGCTTGAGACGATGGGATTTTCGTTTCCAAGGACGCTAATTTCAATTTCGCGGGCGTTGATGCCACGTTCAACAATGATGCGGCGGTCGTATCTGGCAGCGAGTTCAAGCGCCTTGTAGAGGTCCTGGCGATTTTTCGCTTTGCTGATGCCCACTGAAGAGCCAAGATTGGCGGGTTTGACGAATAACGGATAGGGTGCAATTTTTTCAGCTTTAAGCACGGTTGTTTCAATATCTGTGGCAATTGCCTGTCGGGTAAAGACTTTATATTCCAAGACTGGGATGCCTAAATGGCTCATGAGATCTTTGCACATGCCTTTGTCCATTCCCAATGAAGAGCCAAGCACACCCGCGCCAATATAAGCCACGTCGAGCATTTCAAAATAGCCTTGAATGGTGCCATCTTCACCAAAAGTGCCATGCAGGACAGGGAAGATAACATCAATCTCTGTTATGGCATGCAAAGTTTCATCTTTGACTTGCATGAGTGTCAAAGCGTTGCCTTTGTTCATGAGGACGGCTGGATTTAGGTCTTCGTAGCTTTCGTTTTCGAAAGCATTGATGGGATCGTTACCAGTCAACCATTCTCCCTGACGGGTGATGCCGATTTGCCAGACCTGATATTTTTTGGTGTTGATAGCCTGCAACACTGAGCGAGACGACATGACGGAAACGTCATGCTCGCCGGAGCGACCACCAAAGACCAAAAGGAGGTTTAAGCGTTTAGAACTCATCGAAATCTCCTAAAAACTCAATTTCAGTCTGAAGGTCGATGTCAAAACGTTCTTTGACACGTTTTTGTCCCATGCGAATGAGCTCAAAAATCTCCTGCGCGGTAGCTTTGCCATCGTTGAGAATAAAGTTGGCGTGCTTGTCGCTTACGCGCGCGTTGCCGTTTACAAATCCTTTCATGCCCACTTCTTCAAGCAAACGCCCAGCAAAATTGTCTTTAGGGTTCTTGAAGGTTGAGCCAAAACTATAGCCTTTGGGTTGGGTTTTGGCACGTTTGGCGGTGAGTTCCTCAAGTTTTTCGAGGGAGGTTTTCGCATCAACATGTTCACCGTGGAAAGTCGCGGAAAGGATAACCACGCCGATGCCCTCGCGTTTGAATTTGCTGGAGCGGTACTGATAAGCCATATCCTCAAGATTCAGCGTTTGTTCGCCGCCATCTTGGGTGAGGACGTTTACATTGAGAAGGGTGGCTTCAACATCACTGCCATGCGCGCCAGCGTTACCATAAACCGCGCCACCAACTGTGCCGGGGATGCTGTTGCACCATTCTAAACCGCCCACGCCAGCGCGTGATGCTATCTGAGAGAAAGTGCCCAGGTTCGCACCGGCTTCGGCGTAGACCAAGGGTGGTGTTTGGTCTTTGAGGATCTCAACTTTTTGACAGCGGTTGATGAGAACAATTCCGGGATAGCCTTTGTCGCTAATCAGCAGATTTGAACCACCGCCGATAATCTTGAAGGGTATGTCCAGTGACCAGAGTGTGTTTACCGCATGGCGCATTTCGTCCAAAGTGTTGATGATGACCAAGCCTGCCGCGGGGCCTCCGGCTCGGATGCTTGTATACTTGGCGAGTTCTTCGCCACGTTGCAATTTCGCGCCAAACAAAGTTTCAAGTTTGCGCATGGGCAAGGTGGACTGAGTCATTTTTTGTATATCTTCTTCGAATAAGGTCTGTAATTTAGCGCTAAATTGAGGTCCCTTGCCGGCTGAAAAGACGATAATCAGGTCGTTGTGCTGACTGAGCTCATGAATAAGCTTGGTGGCTTCGTCTTGATCGGGCAGATAGAGAGCTTTGCCCTCTTCGAGAGCATCGACAATCACCTGAGGCGTGTAGCCTTCATCAGCTTCGCGTGCGGCGTAGATTTGCATGATGATGGCTTGGTCTGCCAGGTCAAGGGCTTCAATATAGTCCTTTTGCAGGCGTTGGGTGCGACTAAAGGTGTGTGGTTCCCAAACTGCCCAGATTTTGTGGCCCGGATAAGCATTGCGCGCCGCCTCAAGAGTGTGGCGGAGTTGTGTGGGGTGGTGACCGTAGTCGTTGATGAGCGTAATGCCATCTTTATCGTAGACAATGTCCCAGCGTCGCTCGGTGCCACTAAATTCCGCCAGGCTTTCAACGGCTAACTGGGGATTGATACCAAGGATGTGCAAGCAAGCCAGTACCGCTGTAGCGTTGAGCGCGTTGTGTTTGCCGGGCAAGCTGGGTGTAAAGGGTCCACTGAGTTGCGGAATACCGCCACGTTTGCTGGTGAGAACAAATTCGTTTGAACTCAGGCTGGGGTCAAGGAACAGAACGGTGTAATCGCAGGTTTGGTCCAGACCGTAAGTGAGTACCTGGATGTGTTCGAAACGGTTATTGGCAAGGAGATGCTTTACGCCAGGGTCTTCAGCGCAGAGCAGAGCGATGCCACCCGGTTTGGTTTTATTGAGGAAGTCAACGTAAGCCTGCTCGTAAATTTCAGGTGTAGCAAAACAGTCAGGGTGGTCATATTCAATGTTGGTAATCACGCTGATTTGCGGGGTCAATCCATGGAACATGTAATCATATTCATCGGCTTCAATGACGAATATCTCACTATGCGTGGCGTGGGCGTTGGTACCCAGTTTTTTGATCTCGGAACCGAGAATGAAGCTGGGGTTTTGACCAAGCGCGCTTAGTGTTTCAATCAGCATGGCGGTTGTTGTGGTTTTGCCATGCGTGCCAGCAACGGCGATGGTTGATTTGCCCGCGGTTATTTCGGGCAGGAAGTCTGAGCGTTTCAGTACGGGAATACCAGCCGCTTTACCAGCCAGAACTTCAGGATCTTCATCGCGCACTGCTGAGGAGCGCACGATAACGTCGGCTTGTGTGGCAAGTTCCGGATGGCTACCGATGCGCGCGTCAGCGCCTTTGGTGCGAACAAGCTCAAAGTATGGGGAGGCGTTTTTGTCGCTGCCAGTCACTTTGTAACCTTTTTCGAGCAAGAAGATGGCAATCGCGCTCATGCCTGTTCCACCAATTCCAATCAGATGCACTGTTCTCATGCCGCGCCTGCCATTTCGTAAAGAAGCTCGGCGATGTTATCAGCCGCGTTTGGATGGGTTAGCGAGCGCATGGCATTGGACATGCGGGCGAGTTTAGCTGGGTTTTGCATGAGACTCTCAATCGTTTCATAGAGCTCGGACATAAGGAGCGAATCCTCCAAAAGAATGGCAGCATCCTGGTCTACCAGGTAGTCTGCGTTTACTTTTTGATATCGCCAGGCGTAGGGGTAAGGTACTAAAATCGCTGGTAGAGCGAAATAGGGATATTCGCCCAGGGAACTCGCGCCAGACCGTGATACGACTAAATCAGCGGCTGCCATTGCCGCGCCAACTTCGTGCAGATATGGGAAGGCCTGATAGCGCGCGCCGAGTGATTTTGTGGCTTTACTAACCGTTTCCCAATCGAGATGTCCAACGAGATGAATGACCTGATATTTCTCAACCAGTTTTTCGGCGATAGCGATGACGGCGTTATTGATTGAACGCGCGCCAGTGCTGCCACCCATGAACAAAATGGTGGGTAAATCAGGGCTAAAGTGGAAATATTCCAATGCTTCGGGTTTAGTCCATTGCTTGAGCTCATCGCGCAATGGGTAACCGGTGACAACTAACTTGTCGGAAGATTTATAGAACATTTTGGTATCCTCCGTGGTAATAGCAATTTTTTTGGCAAAGCGACCGAGCGTTTTCAGAGCCAAGCCGGGCTCGATATCGGGGACATACAGCAAAGAGGGTATGTTCCGACCTGCTAACGCCATAGGTACCGCAACAAAACCGCCAGTGAAGAGCAGAACGTCTGGTTTGAAGCGTTTTAGTATTGCTTTTGAGTCTCGGTAGCCTTTCCATAGTTTTAATAAGTTTCCTGGCAGCTTTTTAAGGGATACACCATGCACACCGGCAGCGTGAATGCTCTCAAAGGGGATATTAGCCCGTCGCACCAAGTTGGCTTCAATGCCATCGGCTGTGCCAACCCAAAGAACGTCGTGGCCAGCGTTATTCAGTATCTCGGTAACGGTTAGGCCGGGATACACTCCGCCGCCAGTCCCGCCCGCGCAAATCAACAGCCGCATTGCTCGAACTCCTTTCAGGTGATACGTTAGTGGCACTTTGACGTGATACATTCATCACAATGCCAATGGCAAGAAGGGTGGTAACCATGCTTGAGCCACCCGCACTGATGAAGGGCAGGGCGTTTCCAGCCATGGGGAAAAGCCCAACGATAACCGCGATGTTCATCAGCGCTTCAAGAACAATCCATCCGATTAATCCAAAGGATAAAAGTTTGCCTAAATTGTCTGGCGCGTTTTTGGCAATCACATACCCGCGCCAAAGCAAGAGAATAAACAGGATAATGACGAAAAATGAACCGAAAACGCCGGTTTCTTCAGCGATAACCGCAAAGATACTGTCGGTATGGGGCAGAGGCAAACCGGTAAATTTTGTATCAGCGTTGCCAAGTCCGACACCGAAGAAGCGTCCTTTGATAACAGCTTCAAAAGTGCGGCGGATGTGATAGGAGCCTTCACGGGGGTTGCGCATACCGCTGATGTATTGAGCGAAACGCGCTTTACCGGTGGGCATGACGGTGATCATCAAAAAGCCCAACGCGCCCGCGCCAAGCAGAATGAGGATAATTTGGCGCATATCACCACCAGCGAGGAAGAACATCATCACGCCCAAAATGACGACGGTCATCGACGCGCTAATATCAGGCTGAGCGATAATGAAAGCGGCAACCAAGCCAACAATGATGCCTAAGGGCAAAAGGCCTTCTTTGAAATTGCCGAGGGTTTCCTGGCGATTGTCGAGCCAAACTGCCAGATAGAGAATAATCGCCATCTTTGCGAGCTCCGCGGGTTGTACTGAACCGCTAAAGAGTGAGCGCGCGGCAGAGAAACGGACTTCGTTGATAATCAAGACCGCGAATAAGAGTCCCATGATGGCGATCATCATGATAACGACGAGCTTTTTGTAGTGGTGGTAATCAATAAGGCTTGCCGCAATACAAACCACAACACCGATGCAGACCCAAATCAGTTGGCGGGTAAAGACGTAAGTAGGCTCTTTGTCAATGAGCAGAGAAGCGTCCCAGCTGGCGGAGTAAACCATCAACAAGCCAAACACAACCAAGGTCGCCACGATGATTAAAAGTGGGACATCAAAGCCGATGCGCTTGACAGGTGCGGGTTTGGCATGAGCCTGGACTGATGCTTGGGTACTCATAGTTCACTAATCCATTTCGCGTAGCAGTTGCCACGTTCTTCAAAGTCTACAAAAGCGTCATAGCTGGTGCCACCAGGGGAGAGCAACACCACATCGCCTGCTTCGGCTTTCTCCGCGGCGATTTTGACAGCGTTTTGAAGGGTGTCCGCTTGCGTGAGGGACAGATAGTTGGCATGCTTTTGGGTCTGATTAAGCTTTTCCGCAATCATTTTGCTAATTTCACCAAACAAAATGATGTGTTTGGTTCTTTGGCTGGCAAAGGCAAGCAAATCTTCCCAGGGGAGGTTTTTATCGCGTCCGCCAAGCAGCAGAACGATAGGTTCGTAAAAAGATTTTAGCGCGGCAAGCGCGCGTTCAGGTGTGGTGGCGATAGAGTCGTCGTACCACTGAACGTCGTTTCGGTTTGTGACCAATTGCAGACGGTGAGAAATGCCTTCGAAATCTTCAATGGCGGTTTGAATAGCTGGCAAAGCGATGGTCGCGCCAGCGGCGATGGCACAGGCTGCCAAAACATTTTGCAAATTGTGTTGGCCTCGTAGGGGAATCCACTCGATGGGCAAGAGTTTCATACGTTCTTTGCCGATTTGCAACATGATGTGGTCTTTTTCAACGTAAGTGCCATGCTCATTTTTGCCTGGTTGCTTGTAACCAAAGCTGATCAAATCACCGTGGAGCTCTTCGCGCAGGTTCCAGGAGCCTTTGTCTTCGCGGTTGAGGATGGCGAGGTCAGCCTGTTTTTGGAATTTCAGGATGCGCGCTTTCGCGGCGGTGTAAGCGCCAATCGTGCCATGTCGGTCGAGGTGGTTGGGGGTGATGTTGAGCACAGCCGCGATTTGAGGTGAGCGGGTCATCAGTTCGAGCTGGAAGCTTGAAAGCTCCATAATCGCCAGGTCATCTTCATGCATGTCATCAACATTGTTGATAAGAGGATTGCCAATGTTGCCACCGGTCCAGGCGCGGTTTTTGTTATTTTTCATGGCAAAGAATTGCTCTGCCATTTTGCCTACCAAGGCGGTTGTGGTTGTTTTTCCAGCGGAGCCTGTGATGCCAATGACTGTGCAAGGGCAGTTTTCGAGAAATATCTGCGAATCGTTGCTTAATTTGATGTGTCGTTTGCGGGCTTCTTTGATGATGGGAATCTCCAAAGGAACACCGCCAGAAACGCATACAAGGTCAACGCCTTCAAGGAGTTCAAGGGGATGAGAGCCAAAGTGCGTTTGAACCTGGGTGTTTGCCAGGCTCTGTTTGGCCTCTGTAAGTTCTGAATCAGGTCGGGCGTCAGTCAACGTTACCCGGGCACCATGCTTATCAAGATAACGCGAAGCGGCTAAGCCTTGTCGAGCTGCGCCAATCACTAAAATGTTTTTTGAGTCGTAATTTTTCATCGTTTATCCAATAAATGTCATGCTTACGCCAATCATTGCGCCAATAAGTTCTATGAGCCAAAATCGCATCACGATCTGGTTTTCCTGCCAACCAATCATTTCAAAATGATGGTGGATGGGTGTTTTCTTGAATACACGGCGTCCTTTTGTGGCTTTGAAGTAAAGGACCTGTATGACCACTGAGAGCATCTCAGCTGTGGGGATGATGGCGATGAGGGGGAGCCAAATCCATTGGCCAGTCATCAGAGCAACAACTGCCAGGGTGGCACCCAAAGCCTGGGAACCAGTATCACCCATGATAAGTTGCGCGGGTTTGACATTGAACCACAGAAAACCTCCCAGCGCGCCGACCACACAGAAACAAAAACGCGCCAGATAGACTTGTCCCTGGGTCATTGCCACAATGCCATATACACCAAACGCGGTCAGTGAAATCATGCCTGCCAGTCCGTCTATGCCATCGGTGAAATTGACCGCGTTTGCCATAGCGACGATGATAAATGCCGCAATCAGAATGTAGGGCCAGCCAATGTTCAGATAACCGCCGGTCACTGGCCAGATGATTTCCGGAACGTGTAAAACCTCGCGTAAAAGATAAGCAATGATTAATGCCACAACAATTTGCAGGATGAGCTTTACTTTGCCAGACATCCCAAGTCCGCGGCGAGGTCCACGGATGCCTTCCCAGTCATCTATCGCGCCGATGATGGCGAAACCCCACATGCAACCGAGAGGAACCAAAATCGACATACCAAAAACACGGGAACCGAATAATGTGACCGCGTTCAGGATGAGAGTGAGCAGGGTAATGGGTAAGAGGAGCATAAATCCGCCCATGGTTGGCGTGTGCATTTTCTCGCGGTGAGAGCTGGGGAGGTCGTCGATTCGGATGATTTTGCCGACCTTCCAGTGCTTGAGTAAGCGAATGAAAGGGTCACCCCAAATGACAGACAATAAAAATGCGATACCACTTACGGCAATAGCGATGGTCGTGTTTTCCATTAGTGGGCCTCCTCCAAAGCGGATACGATGGTTTCAAGGTGCATACTGTGTGAGCTTTTTACGAGTACGATATCACCTTGTGTCAGGCTTGGTTTAAGGTATTTGATGGCGCTGTCCGCGTCCGCAAACCAGTGTAGCTTTTGTTGGTCAAAGCCAGTTTCAAGTACGGCATCGCGTGTAATTTGGCTGCGCTGACCAACCAAAACAATTTCATCTGCGACTTCAGACGCGCGCAAGCCAACCCGACGATGTCCTTCTCGTTCGTATTGGCCAAGTTCGAGCATGTCACCCAAAACAGCCACTTTGCGTCCGTCAATATCATTGAGTAGATTGAGCGCGGCCAGGGTTGAATCAGGTGAGGCATTGTAAGTGTCATCGATGATGAGGGCACCAGAGGGTGTTGTCACCGTGACAACGCGCACTTGTTCGCGACCGCTCTTGAACGCATGGAAAATCCAGTCCCAACTAATGCCTAAGTTTAGGGCAACAGCGCAAGCGCGCAGGATCGTGAAGACGGAATGACGGCCAATGAGTGGCGCGGTGAGGTAATAGGATTCACCCTGATAGTGCAAACGGCAACGAATACCGTTGAGACCCTGGCTTTCAATTTCGTCTGCCCAGAGGTCAGCGCGTGGGTCAAGTCCATAGTAAAAGACACGAGCCTGGGTTTTTGAAGCCATTTGGCGCACAAAATCGTCATCATAATTCAAGATTGCCAGTCCCTTGGTGGCTTTGGGCAGTTCTTCAAGCAGTTCAGCTTTTCCGTTCGCAATCGCCTCGATTGAACCAGCGCGCTCGGCATGCACGGTACCAATATTGGTGAGCACACCAATATTGGGATGAGCGATATCGCATAAGAGTTTGATTTCGCCGGCAACATAGAAGCCCATCTCGAGCACAGCAATCTCATGTTCTTCAGTAAGGCTAAGCAGGGTGAGAGGCAAGCCGATTTCGTTATTGTGATTTCCAGGGTTTTTAAGCGTGCGCATGCGGTGAGAGAGCACGCTTGCGATTAAATCTTTGCTTGAGGATTTACCCACACTGCCTGTGATGCCGATAACGGGGATATCAAACTGTTCTCGCCAATAAGTGGCGATGGTCTGCAGGGCAAGAAGCGCGTCTGGCACCAGAAGGCTATAAGGCGCTTCGGTGGGAATAACCGCGTCAGATTGGCTGATGTCAATGACCGGGTAATCCGATTCGATGGCATGATCGATAATGGCCATGTAAGCGCCTTTACCGAAAGCGTCATCCACGTATAAATGCCCGTCGGTAAATTCACCTTTGAGCGCGATAAACAATGAACCATCTTCGCAATAACGCGAATCAATACATCCGCCATAGACAGGAATATCCGCTTCAACGGTTTGTATGGGGGAGTTGAGTGCCTTCAGAATGTGAGAGATGCTTAACATATCGATTATTCTCCCGATTCCAATACCTGGAGCGTGGCATTTTCGCCTAAGCGGATGCTGTCAGGTGGAATATCCATAAGAACAACCAGTTTCTCGACAACTTTTGAGAAAATGGGCGCGGCAATTTGGCTGCCCCAGATATCGCGTGTGGGTTCTTGCATCCACACGTAAACGACAACCTGAGGATCTTCTGAGGGTCCCCATCCGACAAATGAGGCATTTGTGAGGGGATTGGTATAACCATACTCGGTGGGGATTTGACCGGTACCGGTTTTGCCAGCAAAGGTGTAACCATCGATATAGGCGTTTTCGTAGGATTCATCCATCAAGGTTTCCGTAAGCATTTCGGTCACTTTTTTGGCGGTATCCGCGCTGATGGGTGTGCCTGCCAGGACAGGATCAACCTCATAGCGTTTGCCATCAATAATGACGGCTTTGACGATATGAGGCACGTACATCTTGCCTTCATTGGCAATCGCGCCGGTGGCCATTGCCATTTGGATGGGCGTAACCGAGATACCCTGACCAAAAGCGTTGGTGGCAAGGTCGATATCGTACCAGTTGCTGTCGCCGGGCAGTTTCAGGGGCCAATGGGTTTCGCCACCCAGGTCAATGCCGGTATTGCGGTCGAAACCAAAAGCTTTCAGATAGCTGTAGAAGTTATCTGGGCCAATTTCTTCTGCCATCCATGCCAGGCAGGTGTTCAGCGAATAGCGTAAGCAGTCGGTCATGTCGACATCGCCATAAGCACCGAAGTCCCAGTTGCGGATTTCCACACCACTAATTTCATATGAGCCATCATCTGAATAGACCGTGTCCTTTTCAATGGCGCCGGAATCAAGCGCGATGGCGACCGTAATTGCCTTGAAAACCGAACCGGGTTCATAAGTTTTGCTTATGGTCGGGTTGAAAGGCTCAGGATTAGGGAATAATTCCGCGTAATTCCAGTACTCGTTGGGGTCAAGCCTGGGTGTGTTCGCCATAGCGATAATTTCACCGTTTTTAGGGTTGTAGATAAGAATTGTTCCACCTTTGGCACCGGACCATTCAATGGCTTCATCAAGTTCCTGTTCAGCCATTGCCTGGATTTCGCGGTTGAAGGTTAGTTCAATGTCAGCACCAGGCGGGATTTCTTCGAGCATGGAAAGTTTTTGCGGGTCAAACGCGGTGTAGACCATCTGAGGCGTGCCGGCTAAGAGCGTGTTATAGGTTTCTTCAACGCCGAAATATCCCATTCCCTGGGTGCGGTCGAGATATTTGTAGAAACCGAGCACGTTCGAACCGGTTGTTTTTTCGGGATAACTGCGTTTGTTGTGTGGGGTCCACATTAAGCCATTGAGGCGTGGGCGAATTTCGTTTCGTCCTAATTTCTTGTTGGCATATTCTTCAACCAAGGCTTCAAACTGCATAATTTTTTCCGGACTAACAAAGCCATCCAACTGAATGTAGAAGGGGTTGCCATTGCCTGGTTCAGTTGTAGCATAGGCTAAGACTTTATCGTAATCCATACCCATCACATCTGAGACGGCTTTGGCAACGGTCTCTGGCTGCACAATAGCATTCAGGTCGAGCCCGACTTCATATGTTGTCTCGTTGCCAGCCAATAAGCGTCCCTTGGCATCGTAGATGTTGCCGCGATTGGGGTAAACCAACTGGGTAACACCCTGGTAAGCCTTGCTATCGTCCAGGATTTGTTGGGCAACAGGCATATTTTGGATGCGAACAAACTGCACGCATATCGCGAGCGCGACGATGGTCGCGATGATACAAATGGTTAAAATGCGGCCATTATGCGTTTTCATGGCTGGGCCTCATTCGGGTTTTCTGTTAGGTTAGGACTTATCGTCCAGATTTTTTCACGCAGCCAGTCCCAAAGTGAACTGGTGTATTCTGGCGAGAGTTGAGGTTTTGGCGCCTCAGGCAATGGAGCTTGTTCAATTCCTTTGCGTAAGTCGGGGCTGTATCCGGGCACTTCAAGGTAGATCGCGGTATGGGGATCTATCGTTTGCATATTTAAACTGCCAATGCGCTCGTTAAGGGCGATAGAAGAAGATATTTTAGCAAGGTGACTGCGCAGGTCGTTGATTTCGAGATTAAGCGTGTTCTCGCGCATTTCCAACTGTTGAATGCGGCGTCCGGCAGCCGCCGCGCGACCGCTGATGGAGAGGTAGAGCCCAGCGATTGTGGCGACAATGACCAAAACCAACATGAAGGCGCCAACAATTTGGATCTGGCGTCGCCATGGGGCTTGTTTATAGGCTGGTGGTTGTGTTGTTGTGCTCATACCTTTATATAATGCAAATTCTGTGCCATTTATAGTTTCTGCGCGATCCTGAGCCTGGCACTGCGGGATCGTGGGTTGGTTTGTAATTCATCCTCACTGGCTGTTGTTGGTCGTTTGGTGAGGACTTTGACTGTGGCAACGTGTCCACAGTCGCAAATCAATTTTTCTGGTGGACAGATGCAATCGGTGCTTTCCTGGCGAAAGACATTTTTGACAATGCGATCTTCAAGCGAATGAAAACTGATGATTGCGATGCGTCCGTTTGTTTGTAAAAGTTCAATCAGGCTGGGTACTGCCTGGCTAATAACATTAAGTTCATCATTTACCGCGATACGCAAGGCTTGAAAGGTACGGGTGGCGGGGTCTTGCTGTTCGCGGGTCTTCCCAACTGCTTTTCTAACGAGGTCTGCCAGCTCGAATGTGGTGTAAAGCGGTCTGGCTTGTACGATGGCTTTGGCGATTCGTCTGGAAAACTTTTCCTCACCGTACTCCCAGATGATTTGTGCGAGGTCGCTTTCGCTCAGGCTGTTCACCAAATCGGCTGCTGATTGCCCTTTGTGAGGGTCAAAGCGCATATCCAGTGGAGCGTCGAAACGGAACGAAAAGCCTCGTTCAGCCTGGTCAAACTGCATGGAAGATACACCGAGGTCCATGAGGATGCCATCTACGCCATCCCATCCTTGAGCCTGAAGTACCTGGGGAGCTTCAAGGTAAGAGGCTTTGATGACCTTAGCGCGATTTCCGAAGGGTTTGAGCCTTTCCTGGCTTAGCGCGATGGCTGTGGGATCCAGGTCGAGGGCGATCAGTTCACTGTCGGGTGAGCTTTCGCGTAAAAGACCTTCGGAATGACCGCCAGCACCAGCAGTGCAGTCTAAAAAGCGTTTAGCGTGTTTCGCAGTCAGGTATTGAATTGTCTCTTGGTAAAGTACCGGGCGGTGCGGAGCTTCTTGCCCATGCACCGCGTTCATTAAATTCCTCTAGTCGATATGTCAAACGCTGCCCAGCGGTCTTGATTGGCTTCCGGGTCTGCAAAAGCTTCCTCTTTCGCAGCCAATCTTTCTGGAGACCAGACCTCAAAACTGTCTCCAACGCCAACAATGACAACTTGATCCTCGATACCGGCAAACTTCCGCAAGAAAGACGGTATAAGAATACGGCCAGCAGTGTCGTAACTGAGTTCAGCAGTGTAGCCAAGGATTTCACGTTTGAAGGAGCGTACCTCAGGGTCGGTGAGCGATTTACCGCTCACGGTTTGGGCGATGATCTCAAAGGCGGGCTTGGGGTACGCCATGAGGTTGCCGTCCAGACCTTTGGTGATGAACACAAGATTGCCGGGGGTCTGATCCCGGTAACCTGATGGCACGGTCATGCGACCTTTTGCATCAATATTGTGTTCGTACCTTCCGTAAAACATTTGTTCTAATCCCTTTTTAATAGCCGAAGCGCCGGTTTTCCAGCGCTCCTTTCACAAACTGTGACACTTTAAGACACTTTATGACAAATTTTCCCACATTATAGTCCTATAGCCCCAAAAAAGCAAGGGTTTTATGGGACGAATTTGTAAAATCAGGCATTGATTTTTTGCTTCTTTCTTGTTTTTATTTCAGTTCGCGAATTGCTGGCTAATGACAGGTTTGAATGACTAAAAACAGGCGATTAGCTCGAAGGCTTGAGGATTAATGCGATATAATCGGGGTGATGAGCAATCCGCAAATTTTGAATGACCGATACCAACTCAATGCCAAAATTGGCAGTGGGGGCATGGCGCACGTTTACCGCGCGATGGACCTTATGCTCCAGCGCAATGTGGCAGTGAAGGTGCTGAAAGAAGATTACTCGGCGGATTTGGCGTTCAGAGAACGTTTTCGTCAGGAAGCACGCTCGGCTGCCAACCTTTCGCACCCTAACATCGTCACCGTGCATGATTTTGGTTTGGATCAGGGGCATTTGTTCATCGTTATGGAATATATCCCTGGCACCGATTTAAAATCGCTGATAAAAGAACGTGGGCGATTGAGCGTGACCGAATCCCTGGAGTTGATGATTCAGGCTTGCCAGGGCGTGGGATACGCGCACAGGGCGGGTTTGGTGCATTGTGATATCAAGCCACATAACTTTCTGGTGACGCCGGATATGTTGGTGAAAGTGACCGACTTTGGTATCGCGCGGGCACTTTCGACGATTTCAAAAGATGAGAAAAACGATGTGGTTTGGGGATCGCCTCATTATTTCGCGCCTGAACAAGCCAGTGGTTTGCCACCCTCGCCAGCTTCAGATGTTTATTCTTTGGGTGTTATTTTTTATGAGCTTTTAACCGGTCAATTACCGTTCGATGGCAAGGATTCAGCTGAGCTTTCGCGTAGGCATAGGCTTGAAGAGCCAACACCGCCCACTTTTTACAACCCGGAAATCCCTGAGCAACTCGAAAAAATTATCCTCAAAGTACTTTCCAAAGAACCAACAGCCAGATATCGAACTGCTGACCAATTAGGTCGACTCCTGATGGGCTTCTATGAATCGCAATTGAAGGGGGCTCACAGCATGATGATGAGCGGTCCCGCATCACTGGGTGTTACGGGTGCGACCGCGATACCACAAAGTTTGCCGGATTCGACACAAAGCGCTGCCATTCAAACTCCCATTCAGCAGGTTGAAGAACTTATCGCGCCACCTGTCGTAGTTCAGGAACCTGAAAAGCCTGTGGATTGGATTACCTGGCTTTTGGGCATCGCGGCATTTCTGCTTCTGATTGGTTTAGTACCTTTTTGGTTTTTTGTTTATCAAATGATAGGACGGTAAATTTATGCGATATCGAATATCTCCTTCAATCCTTTCAGCCGATTTGAGTGAACTGGGCGAAGCATTGCGTGCTTGCGAAAAAGCCGGAGCAGATGCCATTCATATTGATGTAATGGATGGCGTTTATGTGCCGAACATAACTTTTGGACCCGATGTTGTAGAAGCTTGTCGCAGAACGACGAAATTGCCCTTGGATGTTCATCTGATGATTATTGAGCCAGAACGGCATATACCAGAATTTGTTGCCAGAGGCGCGGATATCATTACGGTTCATTATGAGACCTGCCCGCATATCCATCGCACTTTGCAGCAGATCAAGCAATTAGGAGCAAAGGCGGGGGTGAGCTTTAATCCTGGCACATCCATTGAGCCGCTTAAGTTATTGGCAAATGACCTGGATTTGGTTTTGGTTATGTCGGTTAATCCGGGTTTTGGCGGACAAAAGTTCATTCCTTTTGTGCTTGAAAAACTGCGTCAGGCGCGCCACATTCTCGATTCGGCTGGGTCCAAGGCGGATTTGCAAGTGGATGGTGGTATTGATGCCTCAACGGTTTACCCAGCGTATTTGTCTGGCACGCGAAATTTTGTAGCAGGTAGCTTTGTTTTTAAACACCCAAAAGGTATTGCTGGCGGGATTCAGGACTTAAAAGACGCTTTGGAAGCGCAAAAAGAGCCTAAGTAATAAAGCAAAAAAGCCGCTTACGCGACTTTTTGAGCATTAAGGTGTTATAAACTTAGTTGTACGCTTTGGTCAGGGTCTTGATGCAGCGTGTACAAAGTACGCGGCGAACCTTCTTGTTGCCTTCCATGAGCGTAATGCGTTGCAAATTAGGACGGAACTCGCGTCTGGTTGCAACGAGTGAGTGACTGCGATTATGACCGAAAGTGGTTGTTTTACCACATTGAGAGCACTTTGCCATTTTTTATTACCTTTCTTGCGTTATAATCTCTAAGCGTGAAGGTGGTTAACGCCGCACGCAAAAAATAATGATAACAGATAGACCAGAAAGAATCAAGCAATTGACATGGAAGTGAGAAACAATTATGACAAGTCAAGATAATCCTATGGGCAAAATCTACATCCTGCCTAAGGCCATTAAAACAGTTGTACGTGATGCCGCGTTGCAATCGTATGGTGTTATTGGTCTTGCGCCGGGTAATGTTCGACAATCATTCGTCAAAATGTTTGACGAAGAAGGCGATTATGGCATCAGCGTCGCATCCGATGAGCACGGTCTGGAAATTACTATTAACCTGATCGTTGAATATGGTCTTCGCATCAAAAGCGTAACCGATTCGGTGGCTGAAAGTGTTAAGTATCATGTTGAAAAGACCATGGGTGTACCTGTTACCCGCGTGAATATCCACATTCGCGGAATGCGAATTAGTGATGAGGATTAAATTATTATTGTTCGTAGGAGCTTTATGAAACAATTTTCGACGACCTTACCTGACGAGGCGGAACGCCATAAATTATTGAAATCGCCATTGACTGGGGAAGGTTTGATTTTACTTTTTGAAGCCGGTTTAATCTGGCTGACGACCAATCAAGAATATGTGAACGCGTTGAATGTTTTTCCCGTTCCTGATGGTGACACGGGCACCAATATGGTGCTTACCATGCAGGCTGGTTTTGCCGAAGCCGATTCCAAGCGCAGCAAGCACGCTGGTGAAATGGCAAAAACGTTCGCGCATGGCGCGCTGATGGGCGCGCGCGGAAACTCAGGCGTTATTCTATCGCAAATTTGGCGTGGTTTTTCACGCGCGCTTGATGGACATGCCACCGTTGATCAGCAGCTTCTCACAAAAGCCTTGCAAAGCGCTCGTGATACGGCTTATCGTGGCGTGGTGCGACCTGTTGAAGGTACCATTTTGACTGTGCTCAAGGATATGACCACAGCCGCGGAAGGCGCCTCAAAGACGATGAGCACGCTGAGTGATATGCTGGTGACTTTGGTTGAAGCCGCTGATGTTAGCGTTAAAAACACGCCCAATTTGTTGCCCCAGCTCAAAGACGCTGGCGTGGTTGATTCGGGCGGAATGGGCCTTTTTTACATCTTTGAGGGCATGTTACGCATGATTCAGGGATTGTCTCTTGATACTGCCACCAACAATGTGGTTTCATTAGCCCAGCTCGATCTGTCTCACGCCATGGAACAGGTTGAAGAGGGGCAAGACTATGAGGTCGTGATTGATTTTGAACCGAACAAGAGCTTTTTACTGGAACAATACTACCAGGGATTGGAAGAAATCGGTGTGAGTATTCAGGTGGGTGAAGGCGAAGGGATTTATCGCATGCACATCCATACCGAGCTTGAAAAACGGTACGAGCCGATTGAATTCACTGAAACACATGGCATTATCAAGAAAGTCTACATGGAAAACTTGCAGGATCAGATGAACCATCGCAAAGAATCTGAGATTAAGTTCAACCCCGTGCATCCAGGCGAGATTGCTGTGGTGGCAGTTTCACCAGGCCAGGGACTTTCGCGCATTTTCGCCAGTTTGGGCGTCGCCGCTGTTGTTGAAGGCGGACAGACCATGAATCCAAGTGTGAAAGATTTGGTAGCCGCGTTTGAAGATTTGCCGACTGATAAGGTGATCATTTTGCCCAACAACAAGAACATCATCCTCGCAGCGCAAAACGCCGCAAAGGTGAGTGTCAAGCAGGTGGGAATCATCCCCACACGAAACACACCCCAAGGTTTCGCCTCAATGTTCCGCCTGATGCCCGATGGCGATTTTGATGAGGTTGTTGAATCGATGACGGAGGCAATTTCTGAAGTACACACTGCCGAAGTAACCACTGCCACGCGTACCGCTGAAATTGAAGGCGTGAAGGTCAAGAAGGGCGAGGTTATCGTCCTGTATGATGGCAAACTGATTCTCAGTGAAAAATCGCTGGATGGTGCCGTAGAGGCTTTGTATGACCATGTGGATATGGATGAGTTTGAGCGGGTCACGTTGTTCTATGGCGAAGGGATGAACCAGTCTGCCGCAAATAGCTTGGCTGATAAAACCCGTGAGAACTATGAGGATCTTGAGGTCGAAGTCCATGATGGTGGACAGCCGCATTATCAGTACATCATCGCGTTTGAGTAGAATAACAGGACTGTTATCAATGCAGAAATAACAGCAATAGTATCAATAGCCAATAACCAGCATAGCTTTCGCGTGCTGGTTATTTATTTTAATCAAAGGTGTTTTATTATGGGTAAGCATTTTAAATAAACATGCATTTGCGCATAGTAATAAAATATTTTATGACTCGAAAAGAGTTTTGTTTGTGATAAACTTGAATTGAAACTAAACATGGAAAGAAGAAAATGATTACAGATAAAAAGAAAATAATCATTGCTTGTTTACTTCTTTTATCAACAGTACTCATTAGTCTGCCAACCTTAAATAACGGTTCTTTTGGCGATGAATTTGACACGCTTGCTGCTGCCAAACTGATGACTAAGGGAAATATCTTGTATCGGGATATTTTTTCGCATCATTTTCCTTTTTCTTATTATTGGACAACTTTAATGTTCGAGATGTTTGGTGTTTCAGTCACCGTAGCAAGGTTATCCTTGGTACTTCTTCAGCTTATTGTTTTCTTTTCATTGATACTGTTAACAAAGCTGTGGATAGAACTTGGTGTCGTTTCTCTCATTTGGGGCGTATTGAGGGTTTTTTATTTTGGGAATATGGTCATTTATCCCAGCTTTTCAGCTTTTTTTATTCTTGCTTTTTGTGTCCTGGGACTACACGCGCTGAGTTTAGAAAAAGATCCTCCTTGGTATTACTGGCTGGTAATGTCTTTTTTTGCAGTATTGGCGTTTATAAATGACCCGTTAAGTGTACATCCTGCAGTAATCATAGGTATCTTCTTGTTGATAAAAAACTACCGATATGGTCTCCGCTTTGGATTATATTTTGGCGGGTTTTTATCTCTTTTCTTGTTAACTTTTTTGATGGCAGGCGTTTTCCCAGATTTTTTGGAGGGCGCATTTCGTTTTAACAGTGAATATTATGGAAAATATGCCTGGACTGATCCTATACGGGTAAAAGAATTAGTTCGTCAAATAGGTACGCTGTTAGATCTTTTTCAAAAGAAATGGTTTACTTTTGATCCAATGCGGCCTTTTCCAGCTGATGTAACCGCGGTTGATCAATGGTTTTTTACAGGGTTCTTTTACAGACTTTCTATATACCTTTGTGTTGCAGTTTTAGCATGCAAGAAAAAATGGCTTTCTGGTGTCGCTGTTTATGTGTTGGCGGCTTCAATTCATGTAATGAAAACGAAAGGTTTCTACGCCCAGCCCTTTAATCTTTATGCTTTGTTCTGTTTCGTATTCTTAATCAGCACACTTATCCAAGACCGTAAAGATAAAGAAGCCTATAGAAAACCGATAGCTATCGGGGGAATAGCTCTTGTAATAATCTTCTCATGGTTGTCTTTAAGAGCCATTTGGACGAACTATATCAAACCCGAAAATGATTATGAAAATTCCTGGGCGATATACACACCGAATGTGGATTTATTTAACACACTAAGCTGTGGCTTGGAGGATGTCAAACTTGCGGCTTATCCAGGTGAAACAGTTTATTATTGGTTTACTGACCTGGAGCCGGTTGATGGTTACTTGTTTATGTGGCCTTGGGTGGCTGACTATGCTCTGGATGATGTGATTGAAACGTTATCCGACCCGGAAATAAAGGCAATCGTCCTTTCTCCAAATGAAGGACAAATTTGGGGATATGAGGTAAAAGACTTTTTAAGTCCTTTACATGAATTTGTAACACAGAATTATGTCTCTTATAACGGAGTTGTCTTCCTCTCTCCCGCGTTAAAAGAAGTATGCCCGATTAAGTAGAATTGGTCAGAAGCTTCACAGGGTGAAGAATAATGCGCGTAGTCACTTAATATGTATCGCTTGGAAATTGAGCGGGATGGTCAATGTATTATTTCTTTTGATTTCTTTTCTCTGCAAATGTCGTTCTTGATGGACTGGCTTCGCGTTTGGTATCATTATTACAACAACACTGCTACTTTTCTTGATTGACAAATAATGAACAAAGCGACAGATAAACTATCCAGAATATTTAAACTTGAAGCCCAGCAGGGCTTTGAGGATCGGGCGGTGATGGGTGGCTTGGTGAGGCTGACCCAGACCTGGGAGTCGGATGCCCGCGAAGTCGCCATGGAAGAAAAGACGATTCAGTTTGTCAGTCAAAAGTTCGGTTCTTACGCACAATTGAGCCCTATAGAGCGCAAAAATACGCTTATTGAGATAGCTGAAAAGCTGGCAATGCAAGAAACGCTAAATTTGCCAGCTTTCGCGGTGTCTGACGCCATGCCTGATCTTTCTCAAACGGTGAATGAGGAAGATGAACGTCAAACCGCAAGTGTTAATGCGCGTAGCCACTTATTAAAGAGCATGTCAGCAAGCGAAACAACAAGCAAATCAACAGGCATATCAGCAAGCAGCCAACGCGCTCGGGCGAAATCACCAGTGAGTGCCGCGCGACCGACCCATCAAGCGGGCGATAGCTCTTCAGTTGCTATCGGGCAATCTGGTCCAAAAACAGCTGGGGCAAAAACAGCAGGTGTGAAAAGCCCTCCAGCTCCACGCTTTGGCATTGAAGCCCCGGTTACTGTCATCCGTGGCGTTGGTGATAAACAAGCTGAGAATCTTAGCCGGCTTGGGGTCTACAAAATCAAAGACCTGCTCAATCTCTTCCCGCGCCGTTACGACGACTATTCCAAGCTCAAAACAATCAACATGCTTTATGTTGGCGATGAAGTGACCATCATCGCGAAAGTGCTAAGCAGCACGATGTATCAAATCTCCCGAGGCAGAAAAATCGTGGAGGTCATCGTTTCGGATACAACGGGTAATTTGCGTCTGATGTGGTTCAACCAGCAATGGATACTCAAAACCCTGCGGGAAGGCATGTTTATTTCTATCTCTGGCAAGGTGGAAAACTACATGGGCAGAATGGTGATTATGCATCCGGAGTTTGAAGCACTGGATAAGCAGCAACTCAATACCAATCGCATTGTGCCGGTGTATCCGCTCACTGCCAACGTGACCCAAAAGTGGCTTAGGCGGCTTCAATTCAATACGGTTAACTATTGGTCACCCAAAATTCATGAGTTTATGCCCGCGAAAGTGCAGGAAAAAGCCAAGCTCATCCCATTACCCGAGGCTTACACGCAAATTCACTTCCCGGATGATGAAAAAAGCCTCAAGTCTGCCCAGAATCGCTTTGCCTTTGATGAAATATTCCTCATCCAACTGGGTGTTATCCAGCAAAAAAAATACTGGCAAACGCTAACCGGGCGGGCATGGACGGTGAACGATAGTTGGCTGAATGAACGATTAGCGGGACTGCCTTTTGAACTCACCGGGGCGCAAATGCGCACGGTGAATGAAATTCGTCAGGATCTGGCGCAGACGCATCCCATGAACCGCCTTTTGCAAGGAGATGTCGGTTCTGGTAAGACGGTTGTGGCGATGTTGGCGATGGCGATGGTCATTGAAGGTGGCGCGCAGGCGGCGATTATGGCACCAACCAGCATCCTGGCAGAGCAACATTACTGCACGCTTTCGCGCTTGATGACGACCTCCGTTGATGGTAAACAGCCTTTTTTGGAAGCGGATCAGGTGCGGCTATTGACCGGTGATACCAGTGCGGCAGAACGCGCTGAAATCCATGCGGATTTACAAAGTGGGCATCTAAAAGTGCTCATTGGCACACACGCGCTCATTGAAGACCCGGTGCAGTTCCAGGATTTGCAATTGGTGGTGATTGACGAACAGCATCGCTTTGGCGTGAACCAACGCGCCAAACTGCGCGCCAAGGGCGATAATCCGCATGTTTTGGTGATGACCGCCACACCGATTCCTCGCTCTTTGCAGCTGACCATTTTCGGCGATTTGGACGTGAGTGTTATCGACGAAATGCCCGCCGGAAGATTGCCAGTGCATACCATGGTGGCTTTTCCGACTGAGCGCGAACGCGTTTACAACAACATTCGCGCCCAGGTTAAACAGGGCAATCAGGCATTTATCATTTATCCCCTGGTAGAAGCTTCGGAAAACGAGGAAATCAAAGCCGCAGTTGACGAGCAAAAACGCTTGCAGAAAGAGGTTTTTCCGGATTTGAAAGTTGGCTTGGTACACGGGCGCCTGAAACCTGCTGAAAAAGATGAGGTGATGCTGAAGTTCCGCGACCGAGAATTTGACATTCTGGTCTCGACGTCTGTTGTTGAGGTGGGCGTGGATATCCCCAACGCGACCATGATGGTGATTGAGGGTGCTAACCGTTTTGGTTTGGCGCAATTACATCAGTTTAGAGGCAGAGTGGGACGTGGTGACGCGCAATCCTATTGTTTTCTCATCCCACAAAGCTCGGATGATGCTGAAAATGAACGCCTCAACGTCATGACACGTACCAACGATGGCTTTTTACTGGCTGAGGAAGATCTCAAGCAACGTGGACCGGGTGACTTTTTGGGCACTAAACAAGCTGGATATGTCGAGCTTAAAATGGCGAATTTGTTTGATGTTCAACTGATTAAAAAAGCCCGTGATTTGGCAGAGTGGCTCTTAGAAGATGACCCCGATTTGGAAAAAGAAGAAAACACTGATCTCAAGAACGTTCTTGAGCATTTTTGGTCATCCCAGGCTGAGGATGGCAGTGGAGATTTAAGTTAATGACAAAAGTTGTTTTTCCAGGCACATTTGACCCTATTCATTTTGGGCACATTGATATTGCCACGCGCGCGTCAAAGCTGTTTGATGAAGTTGTGGTGGCGGTTTTTGATAAACCGCTCAAAAACCTTCTTTTTACACCTGAAATGCGTATAGAATTAGCGAGAGAAGCGCTCAAACACCTTCCAAATGTGCAGGTGATGGGTTATTCCGGTCTCACCGTGAGTTTTGCAGAAGCCATTGGCGCGACCGCGATAGTGAGAGGTTTGCGCGTTTTTTCGGACTTTGAACTTGAATTCAGAATGGCATTGGCTAACAGGCGTCTGTTACCTGAGATTGATACCATCGCGCTGATTACTACCGAAGAAAATACTTTTCTATCGGCAAGCACGGTTAAAGAAATTGCCTCATTGGGCGGTGATGTGAGCAGCATGGTACCGGAGCATGTCAATCGCGCGTTGAAAGTCAGATATCAAGCGCTTGAAAACGAAAACTAAACAAAAACAGCGCGTAGATTTTACATTTTGCCTGTGAAATTTAGGCAATTCATTAAAATGATGATAAACTTAACCAACACGTTTATCGTTACGGAGGACATATGGACATCTTACATTTAGTCGATCGCATGGAAGAGCTTTTTAACGCTGGAAAACCTGTGCCACTGACCCGCAATGTGATGGTAGATGAAAACGCCTTCATGGATATTATTGATCAAATGCGCATTTCCATTCCGGAAGAAATTAAGAAGGCGCAACAAATAAACGCACAAAAAGATCGCATTTTAGCCCAGGCTCAGGAAGAAGCCAACCGTACGGTTGCTTTGGCAAGAGAGAAAAGCGAAAAGCTGATTGAGAAATCAGAGGTATACCAAGCCGCTCAGGCAAAGGTGGATATGATCACCGACCAAGCCAGCAAAGAAGCCTCGCAAAGCATGATGGACGCTGATCGCTATGTGATAGAGACTCTTTCAAATCTTGAGCACGAGCTTAATAAAGTCCTGGCTCAGGTGCGCAACGGCATTGCCGCTCTCTCGCCGGATAATAAGTAGGCTTTTATAGCTTGGTGGTTAAAGACATCTAAGTCGTTCGTTTAAAGTATAAGGACTAAAAAAGCACAGCCCTGCAACTGTGCTTTTTTGTATCTTTTCTGCTTTGTGAATAAGGTTTTAGCTCATCAACCTTCCTGAGCTTGTTGCGTTCTCTGTGCCATTTTATTTTTGGTTGGGCGAGGCTGGCGTTCCTGGATTGGCTTCTTAGGTCTTGAATAGACCAAATCGCCAGCAAGCGCGTTTTTGAGCACTTCATCCATATGCTCAACAAAAAGGATATTGAGCTGGTCAATAACCGCTTTGGGTACATCCACCAGGTCTTTTTCATTCTTGGCTGGCATGAGGATGGTTTTTATGCCAGCGCGATGGGCGGCGAGGACTTTTTCGCGCACGCCTCCAACTGGCAGGACTCTGCCACGCAATGTGATTTCGCCAGTCATGGCGACTTCGTGGCGTGTGGGTACGCCAAGCACCGCGGAGGTCAGGGCAGTCGCCATGGTAATGCCCGCGCTGGGGCCGTCCTTGGGGATAGAGCCTTCCGGGATATGGATGTGAATATCGGACTCTTCAAAGAGTTCAGCGGGAATTTCAAACAGTTCTGACTTGGATTTGAGGTAACTCAAAGCGGCCTGAGCGGACTCCTGCATGATTTCGCCAACCTGACCGGTAATCTGCATGTTTCCTTTGCCTGGTATGACCAAAACTTCAATTTGCATAATCTCACCGCCGTTTTCTGTCCAGGCAATGGCGGTTGCCATGCCGATTTCATCGTCCAATTCAGCGGTTATCGGGAAAAATTCTACTGGACCCAGGCGTTCTTCAACCAGTTCGGGCGTAATCACCTTGACAACCGTTTCACCTTCAGCTTTCTTGCGGGCTGCTTTGCGTAGCACCGCGCCAATTTGACGCTCAAGGTTACGCACACCGGCTTCGTAGGTATAGCTTTTGATGATAAAGCGCAGGGCTTCTTCGGTGAATTCTATGGCTTCATCTTCCAAACCGTTTTCCGCAAGCTGTTCAGGAATGAGGAACTGGCGGGCAATTTCAAGCTTTTCTTCTTCAATGTAGCCAGGGAATTCGATAATTTCCATACGGTCCAGCAGCGCGGGAGGGATGGTCATGACCGTATTCGCGGTTGTGATGAAAAAGACTTTTGAGAGGTCAAAAGGCACTTCAAGATAATGGTCGGAAAAACTGTAGTTTTGTTCAGGGTCGAGCACTTCAAGCAAGGCCGAGGCGGGATCGCCATGGATATCCGAACTGAGCTTATCAATTTCATCAAGCATAAAGAGGGGATTGGAAACGCCAACTTTGCTGATGGTTTCAAGAATGCGACCGGGCATGGAGCCGATATAGGTGCGTCGGTGGCCACGGATTTCAGCTTCATCGCGCACGCCACCCAGAGATCTGCGCACGAATTTGCGCCCCATAGCTTCGGCAATGGATTTACCAAGTGAGGTTTTGCCGGTTCCGGGTGGGCCCACGAAACAAAGAATGGGCTGGCGGTTGCGAGACGGGTTGAGCGAACGCACTGCTAAATATTCCAAAATACGGTTTTTTGCCTTGGGCAAGCCATAATGCTGTTGGTCCAAAAGCGTTTCGGCTTCTTTGATGTCCAATCTGTCCTGGGTTTCTTCATTCCAGGGGAGTTCCAATAGCCAATGCAAATAAGATGAAATCATGCCGCTTTCAGGCGACAGGGAAGGTGTCATGCGCAGGCGTTCGAGTTCTTTTTGGGCTGTTTTGATAACTTCGTCGGGATAAGTTTTGCTTTCGAGTAACTCTTCAAGCTGGCGAATGTCCGGATCGGACGATTTGCCATCGTTTAGCTCTTGTTGAAGCTTATCAATTTTTTCGCGCAGGTAAATTTCCCGTTGGCCTTGGTCAAGTTCCTGTTGAACACGGTCGTTTATCTCCGCTTCAAGCTCCAGGAGTTCTACTTCGTGCTTGATAAAGCGCAAAGCGATGTTAATCCTATCGATTGGATCAACTGCAGTAATCATTTCCATCTGTTGCTTGTTGTTTAAATTGACAGCCGCGGCAACCATATCTGCCAGCTCCGCCGGATCTTCGATCTGGCGAACGAATTGCATAACGGATGGTGACAGGTGTGGTGTAAGTTGAGCGAACTTTTCAAAATATTTCAACACCTGACGCATCGTCGCCTGAATTTCTTTTGACCGTCGTTTTGGGGTTTTTAATAAGGCAGCGGTAGCATAGAGCACATCGTTTTCATCAACGAAGATATCCAATACTTCAACGCGCCGACGTCCTTGCACGATGAAGGATACGGTATCTTTATCGGTTTGGATGGGCTCTCCTGGCGCGAATTCAATGCCAATTGTCAGGAAACTCTTCGCCTTTTTACTGTCGTTATCAAACACGCCGATGACGGTGCTTGATTCTTCCCAGGCCTGGGTTATGGAGGGAAGAATGAGGGCGTCACTGGCAACTGTCATCGTGCTTAGCGAATTAGGCAAGATAGGGCTGTTTGTGATGATAATCGCAGGGGCAGTGAAGGTGCCATCTTTGCCAGGTTTGCGCTCGGGTACATCGTGGAGGTCAACCAGGTTCGAAAAATCGATACGAGCGGAGTCATGAAAAGGGAATTTTGGGCTGTTTTGATCCATTTTTTCTCTCTTTTATTGATAATCTTTGTGCCAAATGGCGCGTGCGGCTGCGGCAAGGAAAAGGCTGCCAGTGGCAATGATGCCTTTCGAGTCACCAGCAAGTTCAAGTGCTTTAGCCAATCCTGCCTCAGCGGGTACTTCAGCGTAAACGGGTTTTCCGTAAGGTTCGATCAGTTTTTGAAGATCATACGCGTCAGCCGCGCGGGGATGAATGGATTGTGTGCAAACCACGGCATCAACCCGTGGCATGATGATATCCAGCATGGACGTTAAGCTTTTATCGGCTGACGCGCCAAAAAGCAAAATAAAGGGCAAGCCCGGGAAGTAATCATCAAGGGCCTGGCGGAGTTTTAGAATCGAGTCACCATTGTGAGCGGCGTCAGCGATCAATGGCGGTTCCTTGCGGAGGAGTTCAAATCGCGTTTGCCAGTGGACGTCCTGAAATCCGCGTTGGATGCTATCTCTATCCAGTCTGAATCCAGCATTATGTAAGACCTCAAGCGCGGCAATCGCGGTGGTAGCATTATCAGCCTGGTGTTTGCCGAGTAAGGGGATATTCAGGTCGAGCGGGATAATTGAGCTTGATTGCTTGCTTTGTGATGACTGATATTGGATGTGAACCTGTTGTTTCTCCAGGTTCGTATGCGCGCATTGCCAGGCGTAGGTTTGGTCTACAACAATCGCGGGCGCATTTTGTAAAGTGGCCATACGCAGGATTTCCGCTTCAGCCTCTTCAAATTGAGGCGCGATAACCACAGGTCGGTTCGGCTTGATGATACCGGCCTTTTCGTGGGCAATTTCGGTGAGTGTGTTGCCAAGGACGTTCATGTGGTCGTAAGAAATAGGGGTTATAACCGACACAACTGGATCGACGATGTTCGTGGCGTCTAATCTGCCACCCAAACCAACTTCCAGTACCGCGACCTCAACCTTTTGATTTGCAAAATATTCAAACGCTATAGCAGTGGTTAATTCGAAGGTCGTTACATCGTTGACTAACTCAGTGCGCGGTCGCATTTGGTCTGCCAAATCGACTAATTCCCGCATAGATATTTGCTCGCCATTGATTTGGATACGTTCACGAAAATCTTCAAGGTGCGGCGAAGTATATAGTCCAACTTTGTAGCCAGCCGCGCGCAAAGCTGAGGCAATAAAAGAGGCGGTTGAGCCTTTGCCTTTCGTGCCGGCAACATGCACAATGGGATAATGTCGATTGGGCCAGTCAAGCAGTGCCATCAAACGATTCATGCGGTCAAGCTTGAAGAAGCGATGAGCTTCGTCAACGTGCCGATTCATGCTGAAATCAATCCAACTGTAAATCCAATCCAGGGTTTCCTGGTAGCGTGTTTCTAAATCTTTCATAACAACCTAAGATAGTGTAATCGTTTTGTGGTAAGAGATTATAAGCCCTTGTATCTTACAAGCAAGAGCTAAATCACTAATGATTTGTGCTATTCAGAGACGGGCGCTAAATCCTCAATAAGCACAAAGCCAATCAGGGCGTAATCGCCAGAACTTACACTCACCAACACACATTCTCGGTTGAAATTGTCAAACTTGCGGTCCGACATGGGCAGCAGAGTAAGTTTTGTCCCAGGGGATACCCGTCCTACACCCATGTAATCCGCGTAACAGTCTGACCTGACCCAAATTTGCCGTAAGGGTGTAACATATGAGATGGGCGTTGGGGTCTGCGTTAAAGTAGGGGTTGGCGACACGTACTCAGTCGGTGTTAACGTTGGCTCAGGGGTCATCGTTGGCGTGGGTGTCAAGGTGATGGTGGGCGTATTGGTGGCTGTTGGTGTTTTGGCAAGGTTACGGGCGGTGATACCCGCGCTTATGCGACGTATGCCAAAAGTAAGCAAGATAATAAGCAAGGCACTAAAGACCAAAATAGCTAATGTTGCCACGGCGTAGCTTGGGATGTAATTGCGTTTGAGTTCCAAAACGTCAGGATCCTGCGGAAAACGTTTTCGCGCGCCACGGCTAATCTTCCAGGAGTCGATGGCAAAGAATTTATTGCCCGATTCAAAAGTTTCTTTAGCGCGTCCAATCGCATCCAAATTACTGGCTATTTCGGTTTCCAAACGGCTAATCTCATCTTCAAGACTGAGACTTTCAGCGTCATAGGCGTCCAACTGGCGCAGGAGATCGAGGTTTTCGCGCGCGCCAGCTACTTTTTGTTTGGCAAGATTGGCGGTTGGGGCATCAGCCGCTTCCTGTTTAAGGCGTTTGGTGTTGTCGAGCAGGTTTTGTATCGTTGCTGGAATCATGAGATCCAGGCGCGTGCGCAAGCGTCTGATTTGGTCCATTTCGCCGTATTTCATGCGAATACGTTCCAGCTTGCCTTTGGCGTCTGCCAGCATGGCAGGGGGGATTTTGCCACTCATGCTGACAATGTCGCTGATATCGTTTATAGCGCTGATGTCCGCGCGGATTTCGTTGGCTTTGTCGATGTATTCGGGAATAGCCACCGCGCTGGCGGCGGTTTGGATTTTGTTAAACGCGGTTTGCAAATCACCCAGGCTCAAGAGATTGAGACCCTCTTTATAAACATCGTAGGCTTGCATCTGGTTTTCAAGGTCCGCGCGCAGGTCTTCGCCTTCACGCCAGCGTTTGATACCAGCTTCTTCGAGATGGTCAAAGGCGTCGTCAAGATAGTTAAGCGCGATTTGATAGCGAAAAACACGCGCCGCGCTTTGCGCTTTACCGTAAGCTTTACCCGCTTCAGGCGGAAGGGCGACACTGGGGATATTGCCCGAACGCAGGTATTCTTCAGCTTCAGCGTGGTGTTCCTGGGCGCGCGACCAGGAAGGTTCCATCTGTATAACCTTTTCGTACAGCGGTATGGCGACCTGATAATTGCCTTTGTAAAAAGCTTCTTCAGCCTGGTCCATCAAACGTTCCGCTTCAGGGTCGTGGGCGGATTGGAAGAAACGTTTTAAGGGATCACTATCCAAGCCACCCAAACTATCATTTTGTAAAATTTGCGAAAAAACTGGTGGTGGGCTGGCGATGGGTTCAGGCGTTTCGTGGATAACCGGTGAGGGTGAAGTGTCTTCAAGTGGCGCAGGCGTGGTTTGAGCGCTTAGTGTCGGTCCAGTTTGAACCCTTTGGATGGGTGTGGATGGCGTTGCTTCTGCAGCGGGTACACCAGCCTGGCGACGGTTGATTTCGCGTTTCAGTTCACGCATCAGTCTTTCAGATTCTTCAAGATCGTCAATATCGACTTTTATACTCATACGACCAGTGCTTAAAGCTTCAAGAAACGAGGCTAATTCACTTTGCGCGTTTAATAACTCAGCGTCGCCTGGCTTCGCTGAGGCAAGTACTTTTTGGGCTTGTTCGATTAAGGGTTTGATCATAGCTATCCTTAAAAAACGCTTTATGCGCTTATCGTTTGGCCGCGAGAATGGCTAACTGAGTTTTCATCTCTGTCGCGCTGGCAAACTTGCCCTGAAGGGCATCTTCAAGAAAACACATTTCGTCATTATTCAATCGGTTTTGCACGTCAAAGGAATAAGACGCTTTGAACTGGGTCGGTGAGTTGGCAATATCCTCAGGACGGTTGCCACCAACCACTGCCGCGCCAGGTGCTTGTTGCCCAGTGAAGAGATGATGCAACGCGCGCGCGCTGAACTGTAAGAGGTCATCGCGTATCATTTCCGGCGCGAGGTCTTTTCCCATCCACCTGCCAATATTCCAGTCGAGGATGATGACTTTTTGGCGGGGTTCGTTCCAGTAGTAATGCAAAAGCTTGTGGTCAAGGAAGACAGCTCCTTGGGCATGGGCTTTTTCGAGAATATCGGTAATCTGCATAGCGATATCGAGCACTTGTTTCATGCTCAGGTTTTGAATAAAACCGCCCCTGGTGTAGCCAGCGTCACAGAGCATGTAGAGATTATCCTCCCACCGTCGTTCTAAAATGAGGAAAGGCAACCAGCCGTCCTGAAGGCGCTCATCGAATTGCTCAAGGATATCGTTCACTTCGTCAGGTTCAAAAACAGCAAGGGTGCCCTTGATGTCTTGTCCGCCACCTTGCAATTCGAGAATTTTGGAACTTGGCGCGAGTTCATCGGGCCAAACTGTACCCGGTGTGGGTTTTAAGAAACCACCTTGAAGCATGGGTGTGATGGCGTTAATGCCTTTGATGTTCCCCAATATCTTAAATTCCTCACGGAAAAGAGGCATGGCATAGGCTTGTTTATCGTGCCGCATCACCTTAAAAGCGGGGTTGATACGCCATGGCAAACTGCCATTGGCATGGTTCAACAAAAACACACGCGCGCTCGAACCAGCCGCCTCAGGAACAGCCACGTCGCGGTGTCCCACACTCAGCCAAGTGTCAAGCGCTTCACCTAAATAGTATGAAGAATTTGAATCAAGTATTTCTTCTCGCAATTTTTCCTCGTAGATAGCCTATTCTACCATCTTTGCTCTTCGGGCAAATTAAAGTAGTCGGTATCCCTTCTTAACAGTTCATCCAGCCAAGGCAATAGCGGATGGATGCTTTCGATGGATTGAATGTTTTCGCGGATTTTATTCACGTTGCCTTCCTGGATTAAATCAAGATATTGCTGTCGCCAGTGTCTGTAAAGGTTAAAGTCACGACTGGGTGGCAAAATCAAATCGTTCAGTCGTACCAGGGTAAACATAATTTCTCCGGCGCTGTTGAGTGCCAGCCTCGTGCGCGCCATATCAGGATTGTTGATAACGTCCAAACTTCTGGATAGGGCAAGCAGTTGGCGGATGATGAGTAAAAGGCTTTGGTTAATTTCGCTGAAAATGGACTGGTTGACCATAGCCAGCCAGCGATGGGCAGCAATGCTATTCTTTTCGACGGATTGCCAGAACTGATAAAAAAGGCTTTGCGCCTGGGTGGCATAGTCTGACATTTCTGCCAGGCTTTCCGGGAAAATGCCTCGATGTTCAACGTTTTTCCATGCAAGGTTTAACTTGCCAAGTTGGCGAGCACAGCTTAGCAGCGCGGGATAAGGGCTTTGTTTGGGATTCTGATCTGCTGAGAACTTCCAGTCTTTTTGTTTTATTCTCGATAAGATAGGCAGGATAATATCCCGCCATTGCTTGCTGGCGATGTCAATTTCTTCCAAAAGACGCCAGTTTTGCGTGGTTTGCGGCGCGGGGCGGGTGAAGCCGAAAGCGCGCGATTGGGTGCCCGCGCGCCAGTCTACAATATATTTCAAGACTTGCATCAGTTCCCGTACACGCGCTTGATCGGGTTTGGGGTATAGTTCAATCTCAACAGGGTCGGATGTTTGGCTTTGGAGTAACCAGACGTTTTGAACCCGCTCGTTGAGTTTCGCGTACAGAAAAGCATATTGGGGCAAATGGATTTTCAAACTGTCAAGCGCTTTTTGGGCGTTTGTATTATTGGCGAGCGTTTTGTGGAAGTTGGCCAAAGCTTCTTCCTGGGCTGTATTAAGACTGGTGAGTGGTTTAGCTGGTGCCTGAAAGTCCAGCTTGAGCGAACTGTGCTCAGACCAGGTCAGGGGCATGCCAATTTGTTTGAGTTGAGCACGCATTTCGTCTAAATCCTGGCATTTCTTAAACACGGACGCTGTTGTATACATGGCGTTTAGCCAGCCAGGCGTGCCCAGTTTGAGATAAACCAGAGGGAAGCTGGCTAAAAGTTCATCGCCAAACTGGTTTAGACTTTGCTCAGTTCGCGGACCACTTTTGAGCGTTTCAACCCATTCGACGTTCTTTTGTAATTCCTTGTCGATATTTTGCAGATATTCCAAGGTGGGGTCAAGCGCGAAAAGCTCCCGCAGTAAGTTTTGAACCTGGTCAAGTTCCGCGTTCGCCCAGGTACGGTAAATCTCGCGGGTTTTGGAAAGCATTGTGGTTAAGCTGGTCTGATAATTAGGCGGAATGTTTAGTCCCATGCCAGCCAGTTGGGTTAGGATTTCGCGTGTATTGAGCAGTTTTTCACCCAGGGCTTCCTTTTCTTCCAGTTTGGACCAGTTCTGCTGAATAGCTGCCAATTGTTTTTGAATCGCTTCAAGTTTTGAGAGCAGTTCTGTTTGTTCAGCATTATTGGCATGCAGGCGATTGAGGTTTTGCGCGAGATTTAGCTGAATGGATGGCAGTATCTCGGGGATAATGACCGATTTTTCACTCGCGACATTAGCCATACGGCGCATGGATAGCAGGATGTTTGTGGCGTCATCCGCTTTAAAATATCTTGCAAAGTCCCTGCTGAAGACCCACATCGCGTCTGACCAGATTTCATCCAGCGTAGCCTGGATAAGCTCAAGAAGACTGTCATGCCCATGCTCTTGAAGGCTTTTGAAAAAGTAGCTTGCCATTTGCCAGTGGGGTGGCAGGGGCAGGTTTTCTTCTAAAACCTGTAAGAGCTGATAGCCACTTTCAGCGATGCTCTTTTCAAGAAAACCGAGCCAGATTTTTTGCGCGATTTTCAGAACCCGTTGCGTTTCAACCTGAACACCTAAACGTTCAAGGGATTTTTTGAGATCAAGCGTTGTATGCAGACTTTGGATATCGTCAGCGGATTCCAGATATTTATCAAACAATAGCTGATATTCCATAACGCGCATAGCCAGGTGGCTTTCAAGATATTCCACGCGCATTTGCAAATGAAAGATATCCAATGGGCTAAATCCGGATACCGACACAGGCCATGCCAGGTCTTGAATTAAGCCAGGCGCGATTTGGGTGAGTAGTTGTCTGCCTTCATTGACCAGTTGCTGAAAGTCGAGCCCAGGATTGACTTGCTCACCAGGCGTGTCTGGATCAAATCTCAGCCCGTTACCCCAGTCAATAAAGGACATTTTATTTTCGGTCTCGTCCCAAAAAATGTGATCCATTTTGACGTCATTCCATAAGATGCCTTTGGCATGAACTTGTCTTAGTAGTTGAAAACTGGCAGCCAGGACTTTGAGCGTGAGTACTTGTGAGAAAGGCGAATGTCCCTGGCGGAGTTTATCAAGCAAGCTGGTGATGGATTTGCCAGTAACTTCTTCGCTGATGATAAAAAGCCCGCTAGTGCCGGATGTGCCGGCTGGGCTTTTATCAATGAGCAATGGTGTATGTACAAGAAGGTGATTTCGTTTGCTGTCAATACCTTCTAAATTGGCTAAAATTTTTCCTTCGGCTTCAATTTGCGAGGCCTGGCGAATCATCGTGCCGCCAGATACATTTTGTACCGGGCGTTTGAGGACGGCACGTTGGTGGTTTGTTTCAGATTCAACACGCCATACTTCACCCGCGTCACCACTGCCAATTTTTTCAATAAGCAGCCAGTTTTGTTTCTCCGCTCGAATTGTTTTTGCCATAGCATGATTATAAAGCAGCCTGCCAGGCAGGTAAAATGCCCGAATGCCAAGAGTTTTGGCAAAGAGTCATCGAGGTGTCAATGATAGCTAAAAGGCGCTAAATCAGGCTCATTTTCACCTGATTCACTTGACCGAATCGGCATTGCGGACTATGATTTCCATAGGCCAACTTAGCTATGATTAAGCAGGTTTCTGTTAGTGTGCCTGAAGAAAAACAAGCAACCATAAAGGAGATTACCAAATATGAAATACGATCGAATTTACAACTTCTCAGCCGGACCCAGCATGCTACCCTTGCCAGTCTTGGAAGAAGTGCGCGATGAGTTGTTAAACTATCGCGGTTCTGGCGAGAGCGTGATGGAAATGAGCCATCGCAGCAAAGTTTTCCAGGGCATTCATGACGAAGCCAAAGCTGATTTGCGCGCGCTGATGGGCATTCCCGAGAACTATAAAATCCTCTTCATCCAGGGTGGTGCAACCCTGCAATTCTCAATGATTCCGATGAATCTAAAGAAAAATGGCGTCTTTGATTACGTTGTGAGCGGTAGCTGGTCCAAGAAAGCCGCCGAAGAAGCAGGTCGCTTTGGCAAAGTGAATATCGTTGCTAACAGCAAGGACCGCAACTACGCTTACGTGCCCGATGTTTCCGATTTGCCTATTAGCGAAGATGCTGATTATCTCTACATTTGCGAAAATGAAACCATCTATGGCACAACTTACCAAGAACTCCCCAACACCAAGGGTAAGATTTTGGTTTCCGACCAAAGTTCCATGTTCCTTTCCAAGCCAGTCAATGTTTCCGATTATGGTCTCATCTACGGTGGTGTGCAAAAGAACGTTGGTCCCGCTGGTATGGCGATTGTCATTATTCGCGAAGATTTGATTCGTGAAGATATCGATGAGAGCGTTCCAACTTATCTACGCTACCACATCCAAAATGACGGTGATTCCATGTACAATACTCCTAACTGCTGGGCGATTTACTTCTGTGGCAAAGTCTTCAAGTATCTGCAAAGCATCGGTGGTTTGGAAGCAGTTCACAAGATGAACGTTGAAAAAGCACAGCCTTTGTATGACTTCCTCGATCAAAGCAAGATGTTCAAGGGTACTGTGGATAAAAAAGACCGTAGCTTGATGAACGTACCTTTCATCACTGGTGACGCAGACCTCGATGCCAAAGTTGTGGCAGGCACCAAGGCTGCCGGCTTTGACAACCTCAAGGGTCACCGCTCGGTTGGCGGTTTGCGCGCGTCAATCTATAACGCGATGCCCAAAGAAGGCGTTTTGGCATTGGTCGAATTCCTGAAGGATTTCGAAGCCAAAAACGGCTAAAACAGCTTTTTTTAAAGACGAAAGGCTGCTCCTCATCTCAGGTGCAGCCTTTTTTTGTCAAAAGGGCGGTTTTATTTATACATTTGTATTAGAATGGCGCAGATATTTTAGATAAACAAGGTGATAAAATGCGTCGTTCCCCAAAATACCTGTTAATAGTATTGACAATAGTTTTGATGCTGGTAACATTTGATTTTTCAGGAGCCAAAGCTCGTGCTGCTGCTATTTATCATCCAGACGGATATACAAACCAATCCTGGTATTTGATTTGTGAAATGGACGAAACCGGACATGTATCGGTTCACTCCCAGATGCAGGTGCAACTCGCGGCACCGCTAACTAATTATTCCGATGAAATGATTGCTGAAGCCCTGGCGCGACCGAATCGGAATGACCAACCGGTAATTGTGCGACTGACTGATGCGAGCGGTAAGGTCGTTTTTCAGAAGACGGAACGTGTATCGGACTTGATTCGAAGTGAATTTGGTAGTGAAAATCCAGAGGATCCGATTAAAGGGCATTTTGTTGAGCGAGATAAGGCTGTCTTCGTGGTGCGTGTGCCAGTTATCAAAGGCACGACCATGAGCCTGAAAAAATCTGATAAAGATGTCGTAACTCAAATCAATTTAGAGAGTATGGTACAAGAAGTGCCAGAAATTCAACAGGAAAAAGTTGGGCAATTAACGAAATTAGGCACACATGGTAATCCAGCCAATCGCGTGGATATTTTGTTCATGGGTGATGGTTATACCCAGGCGCAGCAATCCTTGTATCAAAGCAATATCAATCACATTCACAATGGTTTCTTTGATATCACTCCACTTGCGGAGTATGAAAATTATTATAATGTGAACGTCTTGTTTACACCGTCGAATCAAAGTGGCACGGACTACCCAACGTACAATCCAAGTTGCCCTGGGTCGGATAATCCCAATTGCTGTCGGGATCCGGAGATGGCTAATAACCCAAAAAATGGCACCTTTGTGGATACTTTCTACGATGGACGTTACTGCGGTTTTCACGTGTTTAGATTGGTAATGGTGGATTCTGTAACAACTTTTACTCAAGCTGGAATTCACTATCCGGACTGGGATTTAATATTTATGATCCTAAATGATAATGGTTACGGTGGTTCTGGTGGTGACAAGTTAGCAACTATGACTTTTGACAGTAATGTCGTTTCGGTCGCCCAGCATGAGTTTGGACATTCTTTTGGTGACTTGGCTGATGAATATCAAGGATATTATAACTACCCAGAGTGTAGTGATAAAACGAACAATCCGCCTTGCGAAGCCAATGTAACCGATGAGAACACACGAGCGAAGATAAAGTGGAATCCCTGGATATTGCCTTCAACGCCTATTCCTACAAATCCTGGAGGTTATGGTCCTGATTTTGTGGGACTTTTTGAAGGCGCGCGCTACCGTCCTACGGGAATGTATCGCCCTGGAGAAACCTGTTTAATGCAATATTTGCATAAACCTTTCTGCGCGGTGCCCAGCCAGGCTATTATTTTGAGACTGTATGAGGGCTGGGAGGAAGAACCAGGGAATGGAATTAGCCAAATTGAGCCAGGTACGACTCTGCCCGAAGAAACTGTGATCGAGCTGACCCATCCCGCCAGCCTGACTTTCTCATTCGAGCTTTTGCAACCGGTGGGCGGACCACCTTCAAGTGTGCAATGGTTTGATGGCATGAGCATAATTCCTGGCGCGACTGGGACAAGCTTTACCTTTGAAACCAAAGAAGATGGCGCTGGTGAGCATCTCATTCGTGTTGTAGTTAAAGACACAACTGATTTGGTGCACCCCGAGATGGCAGGGAATGCGTTGATAAGCACACATTCCTGGACGGTAAGAGTGAAGGTTAGTCCGCAACCCACACCAACCCCGCTGCCAACGCCAACGCAGCCACCGATAGTGGTATATCGTCTTTATTTACCCATCATATTGATAAAAGAGTAATCACTATTGTTCTTCTATGGGCAAATTAAAGTACAGGTAAATATTTGATTATTTGTTACAACATCATAGGGCGTTTGTTTGCCCTATGATGTTGCAAGTAGAATGTTTTCTGAATGGATGCAAATCCGACAACTTAATGCGTGTAGCCACTTAGTAAGAGTTTGTAATGGGTGTGGCGTTGAAATCAAACCATATTAATGCGCATAGCCACTATAAAAATGTGCCCGGTCAAACGTAGTCTCCTGACCACGTGTTAACCATGGACTACGGCGAAATCTGTATCTGATAGCCCTATCATTCATCCCCTCCTCAGGAGGGGAACTAAAGGGGTGGGGATTGAAAATTGGCAAACCAAACAACTGATATTCATCTAATATATTGATATAGTAAACTACTTTCTGCTCGGCGGGACGCCGGCAGGAGATAAAAAAACTCGCCTCGGCGTCTCGCCGCGGACATCGTTTCGTTCGCTGAGGCGTCTTCGCCGAAGCATAGAAAAATCAATAAAAAAAGTCTGTGGTTGGCTACACAAATTAATCAAGAAATAGAACGGAAAACCTATTCCTGCTCTTTTGCCCGATACTGTAGGGCCTCAGCGATGTGGTGTTGCATGATATTCTCGACACCGTCCAGATCGGCTATTGTGCGGGAAAGCTTGAGCACACGGTGATAACCCCGCGCGGTAAGGCGCATCTGTCGCATGGCGATTTTCATCAATTGTTCGCAGGGCGCATCCAGCTTGCAAAACTGGCGAATTTCAGCTGGGGTCATATCCGCGTTACTCACTAAACGCGTTCCGGCAAAACGCTCTGTTTGTTTTTGGCGGGCAGCCTCAACACGCGCGCGAATAATTTCTGAACTTTCTCCCTGGCGCTGGCTACTCAGTTTCTGAAAATCAACGCGGGGAACGTGGGCGTGGATATCAATACGGTCAAGCAGGGGGCCAGAGATGCGTTTTTGGTAATTGGTAATGGCGGCCGGCATACAGGTGCACTGGCGCAGATTATCACCCGCGTAGCCACAGGGGCAGGGGTTCATTGCGCCCACGAGCATAAAATTGGCAGGAAAGGTGAGCGAGCCTTGCGCGCGACTGATGGTGACAACTTTGTCTTCCATAGGCTGGCGCAGGACATCCAGCATGCGTTGCCCGAATTCAGGCAGTTCATCAAGGAACAACACGCCCCGATGCGCGAGAGAGATTTCGCCCGGGCGCGGAATATGCCCGCCCCCAACCATGCCGGCATGGCTGATGGTGTGGTGGGGCGCTCTGAATGGGCGCGATTGTATCAGTGGTGTTTCGGGTGGGAGCATGTCGCAAATGGAGTAAATGCGGGTGACTTCGAGGGCTTCGTCGATGCTCAGTTTTGGCAGAATAGAGCATAACGCGCGTGCCATCAGCGTTTTACCAGCACCAGGAGAGCCGGACATGAGCACATTATGTCCACCTGCCGCGGCGACTTCCAGGGCGCGTTTGATGTGTTCCTGCCCTTTGACTTCGCTGAAATCGGTTTCGTTAAAAACTTGAATGCTTGTAGCTACATCGCGCGCGCTGGCAGCGATGATCGTTTCTCCACCTGTAAGATGATTGACCAGCTCACTGAGTGTTTTTACCGGATAAACTTCAATATCCGGGATAAGGGCGGCTTCAGCGGCGTCCATTTCCGGCACGTATAGCTTTTTGAAACCTTCCGCGCGAGCGTGGGCGGCGATAGAAAGCACACCCCGCACATGGCGCAAGGAGCCATCCAGTGAGAGTTCACCCACGAACATTGATTCTTCCACAGTAGCTTGTGGAACCTGGTTGTAGGTGATGAGAATGCCAACTGCAATGGGAAGGTCGAAAGCGGGACCTTCTTTGCGTACGCTGGCAGGCGCAAGGTTGACGGTAAGGGCATTGCGCGGAAAAGCTAACTCGCTGTTTTTGATGGCAGAATAGACGCGTTCTTTGCTCTCTTTCACGGCTTCATCAGGTAAACCGACGATGGCAATGCGTCCAACACCACCTTGGCCATAATCCACTTCAACATCAATTGTGACACCCTCAAGGCCGATTACAGCGCAAGAATAAACGTGAGCAAGCATGAATTAAGTTTAGATGGAAGCTCTTGAATTGTCAACGAAACTGATTATCATTGACCCGAAAATACCTGCTGAGTGATCAAACTTAGCTGAGGCGTGATAATGGATGCTGCTTTTTTTGACCGATGGTCTTTGGAATATGATGAAGATGTGATTGCCTGCGATGAGGCAAATCTTTATCCTTTTGCGGGTTACAGACGCACATTGGAAACCTTGCTGAATGAAATTAAAACCAAACCTGGAGCAAGAGTTCTGGATTTGGGTTTTGGTACGGCGCGTCTGACCCAAAAACTGTATGAAATAGGTTGCAACATCAGTGGTCTTGATTTCTCACCTGAAATGTGTCGAATAGCACAGGAAAAAATGCCCAAAGCGCGTTTATTATGCTTTGATTTCGCGGAAGGTTTTCCTGAAGTGTTTAAGTACCTTCGTTTTGACGTTATCGTGAGTTCTTACGCTTTTCATCATGTGCCGGACGCTCTCAAACCCGTGCGGATTGTAGAGTGGTATAAAGCTTTGAATCCTGGTGGAATGATTTTGATAGGCGATGTCGCTTTCTTGGATGAGCAAGACCTGGCGCTTAGCAGACAAAATGCCGGTGATGAATGGGATGATGATGAAGACTACATGGTTTTCTCGTCTTTACAGCCCGCTATAGCACACCTATTGCCTAAGTTTGAGCAAATTTCGCATTGTGCTGGTATTCTGACTATTCACAAAGGATATGGCTAAATTAATTCGTTTTTAGTTCAGGTTGATTTTTTATTTTGTTTTTAATTCCCATGAAATTGTGAATATCGGTTAGAATTTCTGTTTGTGTGCTCGTGGCACATAACAGCCGTTCAACTAATTTGTTAATAGGAGAGCTGATGAAAAATCACAAAACCCCAAAAATCCTGCTGAAGTTAATCATGGTCCTGGTCGCGTTCGCGATGACTCTGGGTGCTTTTTCGCATAGCGCGAAAGCCCAGTATCAACCAGGCGCATGGTTGCCCTTTGGCACGGAAACCCAGGAAGCATTGCCTGAAGTAACTTTACTGAGTGCCAATGCTGATGAAATTATAGTCAACGCCGAAATGCCTGGCATCACTGTAAGCGAAACCGAATTGTTTGGTCAAAGCTTTCTTTCATTTGAGATGGAAGGCTACGATGTGACTCAGGATGTTGGCGCGCCGGCTTTGCCTGTGCTCAACCAGCTGATTGAAGTGCCTCTTGGCGCGGAAGTTACATTGGAACTCATCGATAGTGAGGTTCAAACCATAAAGCTTGCCGAGCATGGGCTCAATCCCATGGTCGCGCCTGTTCAACCCGGTCAACCTAAGTGTGATGGTCAGGTAACCGGCGGTGAGCCTTTGGCGGAGTATTATGAAAATGGCTTTTATCCTGAAAGTCCAATCGCCATTGTGGATGAATTCATTATGCGCGGTCACCGAGTGGTTAACGTGCAAATGCGCCCGGTACGCTACAATGGCGCTACGGGAGAACTGGAAACCCGCGCGAGCATGGCATTTAAGCTATTGCTTAGTGGCAGCGATATGGATTTGACTATTCAGGAAGCTGACCGCCTCAATGCTGAACCTTTTAATAACATTCTCGCGCCATCTGTGCTGAATTTCAATCAAGGACGTCCGGTTGTTGTTTCCAACACCTCAGAGCGAATCTTGATAATTACTGCGGACGCTTTTGAAAGTAGTTTGACTGGTCTGGTGACGCTTAAACAATCACAGGGATTTGTTGTTTCCGTTGTCAACCTGACAACTGTTGGTGGGAATACCACAACAGCCATTAAAAACTATATTAAAGCCCAATATCAAAGTGCTAATCCACCTGTTTATGTTTATTTGATTGGTGATACCAAGAATAGCGCACATTCAACCTGGACACTGACGAACTATTCTTTCAGGTCTTCTGGTGGGTCTGGCGCATATACAGATTTGCATTACTTCACGATGGATAGCGATACTGAATTTGTGCCCGATATTCTCTGGGGACGTTTCCCAGTGCGAGAACTTTCGCACTTACAAAACATGATTGCCAATCTGGTGTGGTTCAATGAAACTTCTGGTGATGAGCCTTGGGTGAAGAAAGCTGAATTTTTGGCTTCGGACGACTCATGGAATTATGATGTCGCAGAAGGTACTCACAATTACTGTATTGATAACTACACCTTACCACGTGGATATACCGGTATCTTCCCTAATAATCCCCAGCCCGGTGGCGATAAAATCTATGCTATTACCTATGGTGGTACTGGAGCACATGCGATAGCTTCCATCAACGATAATCGTTCTTACATCGTTTATAGTGGGCATGGCGCGACAACTTATTGGGATGCACCTCGAATTAATCAAAATGACGTTCGCAACTTGACTGGTGTACCTTTAACCTATGTCGCTTCGCATGCCTGTATCACAGCTGATTATGCAGTGGAAGAAGCCTTCAGCGATACCTGGGTTATTCAGAATGGTAAAGGTGGTTTGCTCTTTACCGGTGCCAGCGTGAGCACTTATTGGCCAGAAGATGAAGCTATGCAAAAAGCCATCTTTGACAACCTTTACAATGACCCAAATGACGATATAACCCCGAGCATCAGTTCCATGATTAAGTATGGTTTGTTGCAGGTTCAAGCGCAAGGCTACTCTCGTGCCAATTACTATTGGGAAGCTTATCAGGTGATGGGTGATCCAACGCTTCAGATTCTCAAGAAACCGAAATATCCTGATTTTCGTGTGGATGTTGAGCCCACCGAACTGAAAATTTGTAACAATGACAGTGCCGAAGCAACGGTGAATTTGCGCAGCATCAATGATTTTGCTGATCCTGTTGCAATGACAGCTACAGGCATGACAGGTTTTGCTGCTGAATTTGCTCCCCCTACGGTCAATCCACCAGGAAATACAACCTTGACCCTTACTGGTAATGGTAGCGCCAGCCTTGGACAACAGACGGTTAAGATTATGGGTACAAGTGGACAATTGGTACACGATACACAGATGACTTTGGATGTTTACCCACCTATTTCCAGTGGTCCGAATCTTTCAGAACCCGCTAATGGAGCAAAAGAACAGCCACAGCGTCCAACTTTCCGCTGGACAGCAGTTGCAAACGTTGAAAGCTATACCCTGCAGATTGCCAAGGATGAAAATTTCAACGATATCGTGCACCAACGCACTGGTATTACCAGTCCTATGCATAACTTGCTTTTTAGCTTGGATACTGACAAAGTCTTCTATTGGCGCGTGATTGCCATTAATATCTGTGGTGAAAAGCAGAGTGTGCAGACCTTCAGTTTCCGCACACGTCCTGGTCCTGGTGATTGTCCTGAAGGGACTGTGGCACAACGGGAATACTTCATCGATTTCGAGGACGGAATGGATGGCTGGACAATCTATCCCGACCCAATCAACAATAACGAATGGTCATTGAGCACAGCGCGTGCTTATTCACCAATTAGCTCTGTTTTGGCATCAGTGCCTGCTAAGCCCAGTGATCAACGCCTGGATACGCCATTCTTTGAGGTTCCTTCAAGTCCTAATCCAGTAGCCGTTTTGTTTATGCAACGTTGGAATTTTGATGCCACACAAGCCTGTGATGATGGTGGTGTGCTTGAATATTCTGAGAATAACGGCTTGACCTGGAAAGCGGTGCCCAGAGCACAAATTATCCTTAACGCCTTTAACGGAACTGTTTCTGGTGGTGTTTACAATCCACTTGCTGGTCGCCAGGCATGGTGTGGCAGTTCTGATTGGGCGCGCACAGTGATTGACATGAAACCTTTTGCTGGCAAAACAATCGCGTTCCGTTTCCGACTTGGCACGGGTAATGCTGGCGCGTCGGAAGGATGGTATGTTGACGATTTTGCTCTGCAAACTTGTGTTGAAAAGCCTGTAGATGAAACTTATGATATCTACTTGCCTTTGATTCTCATTAAGGAATAAGATCAAGCTCATTCAATCAAAAGCCTGGTGTAAAAACCAGGCTTTTTTGATGTACAATAAAACGCGAGGTGATTATATTGAAAGAGAAAAAAATCGTACTAATCAGCATACTTTTATTGCTTAGTTTTTTTATTTTTGCTTGTGAGCCACTTGCTGAGGTGCCGGATGAACCTTTGATACCTTCTCCAACTTTGCCAGTGGAGACACCCAGTCTGGAGCCAGAACCCACTGAGGAGATTGTTGAGACGCTTGTTCCAAGTCCGAAATTGACAGAAATATCCACTCAAGAACCAGAGGAATACTCACCAAAAATCTGGAAAAATGAGAATTTACCTGCTGATATTGAATTGGTGTTATCCCAGATGCAAGACATTATATTTACTGAGAATGAAGCAGAGGCTGATTGTAGATTGGATTATCTCAAAGATAGTGGTCAGAGCGAATGGATTTTTGCCTTAGTGGCACCTTTTAAGACCATCACCGATGAAGTTAGTTTTACCCAATTCGAAGCATTTTGGAAAGGATCTACTGACTTTCCTGCAAAAACACTCGTTATGACTCAGGAGACTTTGGATGCGATGAAAGTGCTGTTGGGGGATCCGGTGGTTGAAGTTCATACGGTGATGTGGTCTGAGGAATTTCCCGAAACATTTAATGAAACTTCGGATATCTGGGCGGTGTTGAGTTTTGAACTCTTAAGTGAGTATTACAAAGTAATCGCCATTGATGGCCAATCACCTGTCAGAAAAGATTTCAATCCGGAAAGCTATCCTTTGAAAGCATTCATAGGATTGGAACAATTAAGCGATACAAACATCACATCAGAAGAGTTTAGTGCCCTCAATGCGAGATTGGCTGATGCATTACCCACAAGCAATCGGGATGCAAACAAACTAGCGACGGTAATGATGACCGGTGTCACTGCAATGGTGCGGGCAACGGCAAAGGAGATGGAAATCAAAGGTGTTTTGTATCCGGGTGGGGATGTGAGGGACATCCTGCGCGAGGCTGATATCACCCATGTCTCGAATGAAATTCCCTTTTACAGCTATTGCCCTGAACCACAGTGGACCCAAGAGACACTTAAGTTTTGTTCAGATCCCAGATACATTGATCTGCTCCTTGATATTGGTACGGACATTGTGGATCTGACCGGTGATCATTTCGCGGATTATGGCAGTGAAGCCATGTATGAAACCCTGGATATCTATAAAGAGAATCATTTACCTTATTTTGGTGGTGGGCGTAATATTGAAGAGGCTAAAACACCGGTTAAATTTGAAGTCAATGGCAACAAAATTGCCTTTATCGGTTGTAATGGCAAGGAAGCTGGCTATGCTACGGTCAGCCAAACCAATCCTGGCGCTTATTCCTGTAATATGGATTACATGGTTGAAGCTATCCAGCAACTTGTAAGTGAAGGCTATTTACCTATCGTAACCTTTCAGCATTTTGAGTATTACCATTGGGGTGCTGAGCAGGAATTGGTGGATGATTTTCGCCGTGTGGCAGAAGCTGGAGCAGTTATCGTAAGTGGCAGCCAAGGGCATCAGCCCCATGCTTATGAGTTTTACGATGGCGCGTTCATTCATTATGGTTTGGGAAATCTCTTTTTTGATCAGCTGAATATCTACTCTGATACTGATAAAGCCTTTATAGACCGATTTGTTTTTTATGACGGAAAACTCATTTCGGTCGAGCTGATTACGACAAAATTCTTTGATTGGTCGAAACCGGTTATTGTATATGGAGAAGACCGTGAAGAAATGCTTCAGATGTTGTTTAAAGTGAGCGACTGGGATAAGTAGTAGTGAATCTGCCAATTATTTTAGATTGCATAGTAAAATAGTGTTAATAAATGTTAGTTAGAGAAAGGTAACCCACAGGAGAACATATGACAAAAGAAACGAAAAATCAAGGTTTTGCAACCCGACAAATTCACGGATGTGACGTGCGTATCCCTGGCATTAATCCCCTCGCTACACCCATTTTCCAAACCAGTACTTTTGTGTTCGACGATTGCGCTCAAGGCGCAGCACGTTTCGCAGGTGAGGAACAAGGTTATATCTACTCACGTATAGGCAATCCCAATGTTGACCAGGTAGCAAAGAAAGTTGCTATCCTTGAAGGCGCTGAAGCAGGATTAGCCCTTAGTTCAGGTATGGGCGCGGTAAGTACGGTGCTATTAAGTCTCTTGGAGCAGGGCGATCACATCGTTGCTGACATGGCTCTTTATGGCGCGACCTTTACCCTGATGCAAGATGCCCTACCTCGATATGGCATCAACACGACTTTTGTGGACGCGAGCAAATTGGATATGGTCATTGACGCGATTAAACCCGAAACACGTATGGTTTACTTTGAAACACCAAGCAATCCCAACCTGAAAATTGTGGATATCGCTGAACTGGTAAAGCGCGTTCGTGAGAAAGATCCACTCATTTTGATCGTTATGGACAACACCTTCGCAACACCTTATTTACAGCAACCTCTGTCGTTAGGTGTGGATGTGGTAATTCATTCGGGTACCAAGTATCTGAACGGTCATGGTGACGTCATTAGTGGCTTTATCGCCTCAAATAAAACAATTATCGATCGTTGTCGTGATATCGGTTTAAAGATGGTAACTGGCTCCGTGTTGGGCGCGTTTGAAGCCTTTTTAATCAATCGTGGGCTCAAGACACTGGATATCCGCATGGAAAAACATTGCAAAAACGCGATGAAAATTGCAGAATGGCTTGAGGCTCAACCCAAAGTACGCAAGGTATATTATCCTGGGCTGAAGAGCTTTGAGGGCTATGAAATTGCTCAAAAGCAAATGAAGCTTCCCGGCGCGATTATCTCGTTTGAACTGGAAGCCAGCAAGGAAAAAGCAGAACAATTTGTGAACTCGCTTGAAATGATTACTCTCGCAGTGAGCCTTGGTGATGCTGAAACTTTGATTGAACATCCTGCCTCCATGACTCACGCAGGCTACAGCAAGGAAGCGCTTGAAGAAGCCGGGATCAGCGAGACCTTAATTCGCATTTCAGTTGGGCTTGAAGACGCTGATGATATCATCGCTGACCTTGAAAAACACTTGGCTGCTGTCTAAGACACTCACATTAACCCTATGAAGCCGGTTTAACAGCCGGCTTTTTTAATTAATTTGTTTTTAAACTCGGTGTGGTAGAGATGTTCAAGATTTCTCTCAGTTTGCCATTTTGGGCAGGGTTTTTAGGAAGTCATGCCATCTTGTGATGATGTCGATGAGTGTTTGGTCAAGGTAATTATTGGCTGACAAAATGAATTCAGGTGGCACTGGGTAATATGCTTCAGCAATTGAGCTAGTAATAGCAGCGAGCGTGTCGGTGTCGCCACCCAGAGAAATGGCGTTGCGAATGGCGCCTTCAAAATCATCGCTATCCAGGAAGGCGAGCAAAGCGAAAGGCACCGTGCGTTGGCAGCTGGTATCGCGCGGGAAAGAATCATCAATATCTATAAAGTAAACATCCTGGAAATCGGGATAAAAATCCATCAATTTAGAGTGGCGCAGATCACTTTGCAGATAATCTGTAAGACCATACCAAATTGCCAAAGCGGTCGCCTGCGCACCTTTGATGCCTTCGGGGTGGTTGTGGGTGACTTCGGTAACTGTTTTGGCAAGGGCCAGAACTTCTGCTTCGCTCCGCGCGATGTAAGCCACGGGACTCACCCGCATGGCGGCACCGTTGCCAAAACTGTTGTATGGTTTAGGTTCGTCTGAGAAAATCCAGTGGATAAAACTTCCGCCAAAACCGCGGTCAGGGTAGGCGCGTCCCAGTTTTTGCATACAGCTGATGGTGTATTGGGCCAGTATTTCGTGAAACGCGGGGTGATCCAAGGGTGACGCGTTTTCAGATGTTTCCATACTGGGCAGCTTCGAATTAAACTGCCAGCTTTGCATGATGGCATCCGCGATGGCCAGGGTCATAAGGGTGTCATCAGTAAAGCGACAACGGAGCGTGAAAAGTTCAAAACTAACGCCTGGGTTGTGCTTGCCTTCAAACTGAGAGCCGACAATGTCGCCAATAATCGCGCCGTGCATGTTGTTTTCCTTTCATTTATTTTACCCGAGCAGTGTTTAGGATATCAGATATATGTGAATGTTTATTGGCTATTAAAGAAAGTACAAACAAAAAAAGTGTCGATTATTCGACACTTTTTTGGCTTTATGCCCCTACCGGGACTCGAACCCGGGTTTTAGCCTTGAAAGGGCTGCGTCCTAACCGCTAGACCATAGGGGCGTGAAGCAATAATATACTTGATATTTCGAAATCGGTCAAGCATTTTGTTGAAATTCGTTTAGATTTGTTTTATAAAGCTGAGTCTGAACGAATACAAGAAGCAAGTCCATTCTTTTTATGTTCAGTTTTATCGCATGATTGATATCCTGCGTTTATTTGTTTGAAATGTCGCAATACGAAAACCAATTCAAACGTTGAAAAGACACTTCATTCACAGAAAATATCAACGAGGAGATTGACACTCGAGGATTTTCCAAAGACCAGTGTCTGGATCTTTAACAACATAAAACACTTGACTGATATCTCCTTCATTGTGAGGAACGACTGTGTTGTCGTAGTCTACCGTGAAGAAAGCCTTAACAGCAACTACGCCGCTTATGAAATCATTCGTCCAATCCCGGGATTTTGCCAACTCACTGTCGGTGTAGTTGTTGATAAACCATTGCGTGTCTATGTCAGATTCTACAATCTGATTGATGGTAAGATCAATCACTCCCAGGTCTTTCTCATCAGCTATATAGTAGAACATTTCGTTGTAAACCCGGACATCATTGTCTTTTTTGGCTTCTAACATGGAACGGACACAGTCAACAGGACTAAGGTCCTGTTTCTTTTGATTACACGAATTCAATGTTATCGTCAGCAGGCATAAAACAAGCAGACATGAAAAAAGGCGATTTTTCGCTGTATTTCTTGATTTACAAAGCGGCATTTGATTTTTTCCTTTCCCAATAAGAGCACTTACTTATGCTTGTCATGCGTTCACTTTAGTGCTTAAAAGTATATTTCAATTCGTTTACCTTATGCAATTCACGATGATTCAAGAAAAAGGATTTATAATTCGCCGAACAATTGACTATTCTTTAAAGGAGAATTATGGAAACAATTATACCTGTTATTTTACAACTTGTTGGCGGTGCTGGTGGGGGTAATGGAATTGGCGCGTTACTCAAGAAAATCAGCCTGGGACCTGTTTTTAACACTATCGTGGGTTTGATCGGTGGTGTGGGTGCTGGTCAGCTCATCAAACTTCTGGCACCCGCATTGGGTGGCACGGATCTGGGTGGTATTCTCAGTCAGATCGTTGGAGGTGGTGTCGGTGGCGCTTTATTGACCGCCATCGTAGGCTTTATTCGCAATCTGATCGCTAAGAAGTAAAGAATCACAGAAGGGCGTTTTGAGAAGCAGGGCAAACGCATCTAAAAAGGCAATGTTGTCTGTTATATTGATGGGTGACATGGAATAAATTCACCCTCTCTAGGGAGAGGGTTAGGGGTGTGGGTCTTTAATGGTTTATTATCCTGAAAATGTATTTGGTAAACAAATATTCAGCTCAAATAATGGCAATGTATTCACTAATTTTGCGTTACTCTGTATTAAAAGAGACCCACCCCCTGAAATCCCCCTCCCATCGATCGCTGACGCGATCTGGAGGGGGGGAATGGTTCGCTTATACCCATAAATCAGTCCTTTAAATAACTAATTTAGATGCGATAGCCCTGTTTGAGAAGCAAAATGCTTGACTCAAAAGCTGCCATCGTTTACAATAGCTTTTCGTTGCCCCGGCGCAAGTTGGCTGGGGTTTGTTACGTAGACCAACTTTCCCGTGTCTGGGCGGTTGCACGCGCAAAACATGGCGAAGTGAAGATTGGAGAGAATATGAAATATGCAATCGTAGAAGTCGGTGGTAAACAATACCGCTGCGAAGAAGGCAAAGCGATTACTGTCGATTTGATTAATTCATCTGTCGGCGACGAAATCGTGCTCGATAAAGTATTGCTTATCGTTAATGACGAAACAGCGACTATCGGCAAGCCTTATATCAAGGGTGCGAGCATCAAAACACAGGTGCAGGACCAAATCAAAGGTAAGAAGATTTTTGTCTTCAAATACAAACCGAAAATTCGATACCGCCGAAGAGCTGGACATCGACAAAAATACACCAGACTTCTGGTTGAATCAATTGTAATGGAGTAGTGAAATGGCCAAGAAAAAAGGTGGCGGTTCATCCCGCAATGGTAGAGACAGTCGTGGGCAACGCCTCGGCATCAAGAAATTTGGTGGCGAGAAAGTGCTCAGTGGCAATATTTTAGTAAGACAACACGGTACCAAAGTTCATCCTGGATGGAATGTTGGTTTGGGTCGTGACTATACCTTGTTTGCAACCATGGATGGCTTTGTGAAATACGAAACCATGCCCACAGGACGCAAAAAGGTACATGTTTACGAAACGCCTGAAGGTCCAGCAAGAGGCTAAATCATGAAAAAGAAAATTCAACCAAAGTATTATTCAAACGCGAAAGTTTCCTGCGCTTCCTGTGGCGCTGAGTGGGAAACTGGATCAACCGTTCCTGAAATCCGAACCGAAGTTTGTTCGAATTGTCATCCCTTCTATACGGGACAACAAGCGCGCATTCTTGACCGCGAAGGCCAGGTGGAACGCTTCTACAAGCGTTTGCAGGTTCGCCAAGATTTGGTTGCCGAGCAAAAAGCGCAAAGCGAAGCCAAAACCTCACCCGACCGTCCTGTTTCCGAATTAGGCATTACCGCTAAAGCTATCTCATCTTTGCAAAAAGCTAACTTAAATGTGGTTGGCGATGTGCTGAAGGTGCTTGAAGGCGGCGAGAAGGCACTTTTGGAAGTTGATGGTTTTGGTCGTAAATCCTTGATTGATCTCAAGAAAGAACTTCGTCGCTTGGGCTACGAAATTCCCGCCGCGGCAGAAGAAATCGAAATCTAAGAACGCGTTTATTGTAAGTAGAAGGCAGGCTTGAAAAGTTCAGGTCTGCCTTTTTGTTTTTAACTTTGCCATTTTTGATGAACGATTTATACTTGTGGCATCACAAGTTTTGGAGGTCTCATGGCACAGGTTTTTGGTATTGTTGAAGTGATAACGGGTTCAATGTTTTGTGGAAAGACAGAGGAGCTCATCAGACGACTAAGGCGCGCGACGATTGCCAAACAGAAAGTGATGGTTTTTAAGCCTGTTATTGATGATCGTTATGCTTTCAACAAGGTTACTTCCCACTCTGGTGCGGATTTTGAAGCAATTCCCATCAGCCATTCCAGCGAGATTTATGGATTACTCACCGACGATATTGATGTAGTGGGAATTGACGAGGCGCAATTTTTTGATGATGGCATTGTGGATGTCGCACAGAAATTGGCTGACAGAGGCTTACGAGTGATTGTGACGGGCTTGGATACTGACTTCCGCGGTGAGCCTTTCGCATGCATGCCAGAAATGATTGTCAAAGCAGACAAAGTGGATAAACTTGAAGCGATATGTATTCGTTGTGGCGAACCCGCTACGCGTACTCAGCGCCTGGTGAATGGCTCTCCCGCGAATTACAATGACCCTGTGGTGATTGTTGGCGCGGCAGAAATGTATGAGGCGCGGTGTCGGCATTGCCATGAGGTGCCCGGAAAAGGAGATAAGTAATGGCTGTTCAACGTTGGCAGGATTTTATTAAGAAAGAGCTGGTTTCTGAAGAAGAACTTCAGGCGCGGTTAAAAGAAATGGGTGCGGAGATTACCCGTGATTTTGCCGGTAAGGAGCTTTTGGTTGTTAGCATCTTACGTGGCGGTGTGATGATTACTGCTGATTTAATCCGTTACATCGATTTGCCGTTAGCGGTGGAATTTATGGCTGTTGCTTCGTATGAGCAGGGCATGCGCCAGAGTGATGGCGATGTGCGCATCACGCTTGACCTGCGCACGCCTATAAAGGGGCGTCACGTTTTGATTGTCGAGGATATCATTGACAGCGGGCACACTCTTACCTCTGTGATAGAGCTCCTGCAAACCCGTAATCCCGCATCTTTGACCATTTGCACGCTGCTCGATAAATACGAACGCCGCGAGGTGGATGTGGATATCCGCTACACTGGCTTTAAGATCGAAAATGAGTTCGTGTTCGGTTATGGTTTGGACGTTGATGAGTATTATCGCAATTTACCCTTTATAGGCACGGTAGACCTGGAAAAGTATGAACCCCCAAGCTGAATTGGAATTTGAGCGCATTTTGCAAGCCGTACGTGATTGCAAAATGCCTGGTCAAAAGCTTTACTTAGTGGGTGGGGCTGTTCGGGATTTGTTGTTGGGCAAAGAAGTCCATGATTTTGATTTTGTGACCGAGGCAGGCTCACATGATTTGACCAAAGCTTTGCGCAAGAAATTAGGCGGGGCATGTTTCGCGCTGGATGATGAGCGTGGTTTTAATCGACTGATTTTGGATGGTGGAAAGCCAAATGAAAGGCATATTGACGTTGCTGAATTAATTGGTGAGGATCTGCAAGCTGATTTAGAGGCGCGTGATTTTAGAATAAACGCAATGGCGATTGATGTTGATCATGCTGATGAATTGATTGATCCATTTGGCGGTGTAGACGACCTTGAGCAGGGCATTCTTCACATGGCTTCGCCAAATTCTTTCGCCAACGACCCATTGCGGGTATTACGGGCTGTGCGTATGCTCCAAGCCTATAATATGGGCTTAGCCTTTGAAACTTCTGAACAACTGCGCGTAGCCGTAAAGGATTTAAGATGTGTTTCAAGCGAAAGAGTGCGTGATGAGCTCTTCAACATTCTTAATCTTGATAACAACGAAGATTCCTTGCGTATGCTTTGGTACCTTGGAATACTCAGCGAGGTTTTCCCATGTGTGCCACGGTTTGAACCGCATGAGCCAAGTGAGAGTAATATCTGTTTTGACCAAAGCTTGAAAAGGGTGGCTTGCCTGGAAAATTATTACTTGCATCTTGATCAACCAATACTCAAAACAATGGTCACTTTATCTGCTCAGGCTGTTCCGCATAAGCTTGCCCAGTGGCAAAGCGATCTCAAAAAATATCTGGATGGTCAACTGACGCGGGGGCGTACTATCCGCAATTTGCTCATTCTATTGGCGCTTTTGTTGTGTCAGGATATGAAAGATGGCGTGCCAAGCAGTGTGCAAGCCATGCGTGAATATTACAAATTCAGCAATCTCGAAGGCGATTTTCTGATCAGCATTGAAAACGCCTTTCTATCAGAAATGTTCTTAAACGCAAGAGAAGGTGCTTGGAGCGACCTGCAAATTTTTAGACTCTTGAAACAAATAAAAACAGCTGCACCAGGTTTCGCGCTGATTGGTCTGGCGTTTGCTGATGCGGAGTTAGAGCAAGACAGCCAGGCTTATAAAAACAACCTGGAAAATATGCTCGGATTATTGTCAACATGGTTTGAGCGCGGACACGAGATTGTCAAGCCTCAGCTATTGATGGATGGCGACGCGATTATGCATTATGCACATTTAGCCCCAGGGCCTATCATTGGCGAGTTAATTGAAAAACTTGAAGAAGCCCAGTTTCTGGGCACCATTAAGAACATAGACCAGGCTGAAGCATTCATCGACCAACAATTAGTGTGAAGTCTTAGGACTTAAGAGAAAGGTAAAAACATGGAAAAAGAAGCCATATTAGACGCTATTTATGCCCGAAGGAGTATTCGAAAATTTACAGACGAAGCTGTAAGTGATGAGCAAATTGAAACGCTTCTGAAAGCCGCTATGGCCGCGCCCAGCGCGACAAATGCTCAACCCTGGCGTTTCGTGGTGACGCGTGACCCTGAACGATTGGCAGCTATTCGCAAAGAAATGCCAGCGGGAAAAATCAATGCGCCGCTTGCTATTTTAGTCTGCGCGGATCTCTCGATTTTCAAGCGATTAGTCACCGAACGCTTTTGGACTCAAGACTGCTCGGCAGCTACTCAAAACATTCTGCTTGCCGCGGTCGGTTTGGGCTTGGGCGCGGTATGGTGTGGGGTACATCCAGTGCCACTCATCGAAAAGCGAATCGAGAACTTGTTGGATTTACCGGTGAACGTTAAAGTGCTCAATGTTATTTACATTGGGCATCCAGCTGAAGAAAAGGAAGCACGCACGCAATATGACGCGAGTAAGGTCTATAAAGACCGTTATGGTGAGCCCTGGTAAATTTAGAGCTGGATGGATCCTGTAAAAAAACGCTTTTTTAGAGTCTGACAAGTCCTTTGAACCAAAGTGTAAATTTGACATAAGAATATGGGGAAAAATGGCTTTTAAGTAGAAACTTTCTGCTTAAATATACCTTATACGTGGTATTATTAAGCTTTGCGAAAACAACTGAAACGTCCCCACGTTTCGATAATCTACTATGGAGGAACAATGACAGATAAAAAATGGGTTTACTTATTCAGCGAGGTTGACCAGGCCGAAGCTTACGCGGGCGACTGGGATGGTGTACGCGGTTTGTTGGGTGGTAAAGGTGCTAACCTGGGTGATATGAGTCGTGCCGGTGTTCCAGTACCCCCTGGCTTCACCATCACAACTGAAGCTTGTAACGCTTTTCAGAAAACTCGTGAATTTCCGGAAGGTATGTGGGAACAGGTTTTGACTGCCGTTAAAGCACTGGAAGAACAAACTGGAAAGAAATTCGGAGATCCCGTTAATCCCATGTTGGTTTCAGTTCGCTCGGGTTCGAAGTTCTCGATGCCTGGCATGATGGATACCGTTTTGAACCTTGGTTTGAACGAAGAAACCGCCGAAGGTATGATCAAAATCACAGGCAATCCCGGTTTTGTAGATGACTCTTATCGCCGCTTGGTGCACATGTTGGGCACAGTGGTTTTAGGAATCGACGATGAATACTTTGAAGAACCCTTGGAAGCTTATAAGGCTGAAAAAGGCTATAAACTTGACATCGAGATGACCGCTGATGACTGGGCTGAAATTATCAAGACCTACCTGGCTGTTGTCAAAGAACACAAGGGTTTTGACTTCCCGATGGACCCCTATAAACAGTTGGAACATGCCGTAATGGCTGTGTTTGACTCCTGGAATTCCCGCCGCGCGATTGACTATCGCCGCCGCGAGAATATTCCTGATGACCTGGGCACCGCAGTGAACGTGCAGTTGATGGTCTTCGGTAACTCGGGCAACAACTCGGGTACTGGTGTCGCCTTCACCCGCAACCCGCAAAATGGCGAAAACGAAATGTACGGCGAATTCCTGGTGAACGCCCAGGGTGAAGACGTTGTGGCAGGTATCCGCAACGCTGATCCCATCGCTGAGATGGCTCACATTTGGCCTGAGGTTTATCAGCAGTTCTTTGATATTACCGAACGACTTGAACATCACTACAAAGAAATGCAGGATGTTGAATTTACCGTTGAAGATGGTAAATTGTGGATGTTGCAGACCCGCAACGGCAAACGCACCGCAAAAGCAGCTGTGAAGATTGCTGTGGATATGGTCAAGGAAGGCTTGATTGACAAGGTTGAAGCTGTTAAGCGTGTCACCCCTGAACAGGTCGATAACTTGCTGCATCCCCAGTTCTCACACGAAGCGATTGAACAAGCCCACAAAGATGGCCGTTACTTCGCTAAGGGTGTGAACGCGTCCCCTGGTGCCGCGGTTGGTCGTATCTATTTTGATCCCGACACAGTGCAAAGAAAACATCAGGACGAAGGTCAGGATGTCATTATGGTGCGTCCTTTCACCAAACCTGATGATGTGCACGGTATGCTTTCTGCCAAGGGTATTCTGACTTCCGAAGGTGGCGCGACCTCTCATGCCGCCGTGGTTGCCCGCCAATTTGGTGTACCTTGTGTGGTTGGTGCCTCCGCAATCGCGATCGACGCGGAAAAACTGCAAATGATCGCCAATGGTAAGACTGTCAAAGAAGGCGAATGGGTCTCTGTTGACGGCACCACTGGTGAAGTATATGTGGGTCAGCTGGAATTGAGCCAGGTTGATATCACCGAGCAGAAAGAGCTTATGCAACTTTTAGCATGGGCTGACGAAATTTCCCGCTTGGAAGTCTGGACTAACGCGGACTATCCCGCTGATGCTACCCGCGCCCGCGAATATGGCGCCAAGGGTATTGGTCTATGCCGCACTGAGCATATGTTCTTTGACGTTGAGCGTTTGCCTGACGTGCAAAAGATGATTATGAACGCCGAAGAAACTCAACGTATGTTGGATAGCATTGCAGCTTTGCAACGCGCGTATGACACTGGCAAACTTGAGGGTCGTACTTTGAGCGAAGAGGAAATGGCTAAACTTAAAGTTGAAATTGAAGAAGAAACAGCCAAAATGCATGCAACACCAGCTGCCAAAGCTTACTTTGAAGCTCTGGAAACCATTTTACCCTTGCAACGCAGTGACTTTTATGGTCTCTTTGAAGCGATGGATGGTTTACCCGTTATCATCCGCTTGATTGACCCACCATTGCATGAGTTCTTGCCTTCCATGGAAGATCTTCTGGTTGAAGTTGCCACGTTACGCGCCAAGGGCGAAACCGAAGGCCTCGCCGAGAAAGAACATCTCCTGGCTGTGGTTCAAGGCTTACACGAAAGCAACCCCATGATGGGTCTGCGTGGTATCCGCCTGGGTATCGTTTATCCCGACATCATGAAGATGCAGGTACGCGCGATTTTTGAAGCCGCTTGCGATGCCAAACTGAATGGCATTAACCCCCGTCCTGAAATCATGATCCCCTTGACTGGCATCGTCACCGAGTTGGAACAGGTCCAGCCGACTTTGGTCCAAATCGCGGAAGACGTGATGGCTGAAAAGGGCGTTCAGGTTCATTATCAGTTCGGTACGATGATTGAAATCCCACGTGCTTGTGTGACTGCGGATGAGGTCGCTAAATATGCTGAATTCTTCTCATTCGGTACCAACGACTTGACCCAAATGTCCTTTGGCTACAGCCGCGATGATGCCGAACGCACCTTCCTGGCTGAATATGTTGAAAAAGGCATCCTGCCCAAGAACCCCTTCCAGTCATTGGATCGCAAGGGTGTTGGCGCGTTGATGAAGATGGCTGTTGATAAGGGACGCTCCGTGCGACCTGACCTCACAGTCGGCATTTGTGGCGAGCATGGTGGTGATCCGAGCTCAATCGAATGGTGTCATCTGATTGGTAACAACTACGTCAGCTGTTCACCCTTCCGTGTGCCATTAGCCCGCCTGGCCGCCGCCCACGCGCAGTTGAAGCACGGCTAATCCGGCTGAAAACGCATAAACGAAATGAAAGGCGAGTTAGAAAACAACTCGCCTTTTTTGTAAGTTGACAATTATCATCGTTTCGTTCCTGTCATTTGCTCACTATTCAACCAGTATAATCTGCAAGGCGGGACGCCGGCAGGAGAGTTAAAATAATGTTCGCTGAGGCGTCTTCGCCGAAGCAAAAACAGCCAAGTACATGTTCTCAGTGTCTTATCCAAGGGCTTTTTTCCATGGTCAGGAGACCATGGCGGAACAATTAGTGTCTTCCGCGGTCTGGAGACCGGGAAGATATATGTTTACCACACTCGCCCCGGCGTCTCGCCGCGGGCAAGAAACGCATGGCAAGGATGCTGGCTTCAGTTGGAGTAGTTAGCGTGGATTTTTTTCGTTCAAACGTGTTTTCCTGACGGAATCATTAGAACCATCCGCGGTCAGGAGAACTGGAAGATACTTTTAATGACTGTAAATCAAACGATAGAAATTGTGGATTTCGACGATACGGCGGACGTAGATTCGGGTTTCTAAAAAGCGAATGGTGCTTAAAAAGAGGTCGTAGTCGGCGTCTTTGCTCATTTCCTGCCAGCGCATGACGCTGACAGGACCAGCGTTGTAGGCTGCCAGGGCGTGGTAGGGATTGCCTTTAAAAACGAATAATTGACGGGCTAAATAGTTCGTGCCCAGCTCCAGGTTGTAATAGGGTACATCCAGGTCTGAGGCGCTAAAATCCGTCAAAAAGCCTGTTTCGGAAGCGATTTGTTCGGCTGTGGCGGGCATGAGCTGCATCAAACCCCGCGCGCCGGCAGTGCTCATAGCCTGAGTGCCAAAGCGGCTTTCCTGATGGATAACGCTGAGCAAAACGAGCGGTGAGAGCTTGTATTTTTCGGCTTTGGCTTCGATCCAGGGCAGGTAATAAGCGCCATATTCCACATAAGCAAAGTAGGGTGGCAGAATGCGCGCGACGGGCGTATCGCCATAGCCAGCCATCTGTCGGATGCTACGGGCGCACTCGATGGCGGATTTGTAATAATAGTTATCCAAAAAGAGCTTCATCAGACGGAAAGTGTTCAGGGGATCTTCTACATTTTCCAGGCGCAGGGATTCAAACTCACTGTTGGCTTTATCGAACAGTCCCAAACGGTTGTATTCCATGCCGCGGGTATAACGCGGGTCATTTGCCAACACGGAGCTATAGTCGGTGTTGATGTCAGGAGGCAGGCTAAAGGCGTATTTGAGCCAGTCAGCTGCTAAAATGCGTTCATTATCCAAATCAATGTTGAGTTTGTAATGGACATCTTCGGTGAAGGGTTCTTTTCCATCAAGCAGTTCGCTGGCGCGAATACCATAATAGCCATATGGGTCGGCATCCATAGCGCTTTGCCAATTCAGGCGGGCTTCGTTGGTTTGCCCTAATGCCATTTTGCTTTTGCCCAGCCAGAGGTGCGCGCCGGCGACTTCCAGTGGGGCGTCGGTGATGAGCAGAGCGCGGTTGAAGCAATCGAGGGCGTTTTCGTAGTCTTCCAATTGGTAATAGAGCGCGCCACCAAAGAAGAGACCATTAAAGGCTTCTGACGCGTCGGGGTAGACGATGCCAATGCTCGCCCAGGTATCAGCGGCTTTTTGGACTTGATTGTCGAGCAGATAATATGTGCCGGCAGAATAGAGCAAGGCCGGCGCGTAGGGCTCGCCATTGGGCATCCTGGTATAGCTAAGGGCAGTTTCGGTGGCGAGACGGATTTGCCCCATGTATGTGTTTTGGGTGTTGATGATACTTTCGATTGACTTGAAATGATAAATGCTTTGTGGGTATTCACGAACAATTTCAGTCCAGATGGCAATGGCTTCTTTATCCCATTGCGTGCCACCGGAACGATTTGCCGCGAGCCTTTGCTCTGAGGCGAAATTAGCCTGGCTTAGACCGAAAGCGCGCGTGGCGAGGGCTTTGTAGTAAAGCGCGATGTCTTTCTCGAGGCCATCACCCTCCAGATAGCGATCGAAGGCTTCAATAGCGAGATTGTGCTGGTTCATGTTGTAGTTGATGATGCCACGCTGCAGTTCGCTTACTTCTTGACCGGCGTCAATGAGGGTGACAAGGGCGGAAAAGGCATCATAGGTTTCAGGAAACCGGTTCACCGAATCCTGAAAGTAGGCGTAGCCTTCGGCGGTGTTTCCCTGGGCGATTTCTAAACGCCCTGACAGTAAATTAGCCGCCGATTTCGTGTAGATATTAGATGTGCCTTCGTAGATTTGCCTGTAAGTTTCCAAAGCCTTGGCGTTTTCACCGGTGAGTTGATAGGCATTAGCGATTTTCATGTTGATGCTGGTCTTGTCGCTGAGGCTTGGGGCTTGCAAGGCTTTGAGATAGGCTGAGAGGGCATCCTGGTGTTGATTGAGCGCGGTATGGTTATCACCGATACGTGTCCAGGTTTCAGCGGTAAGGATATCGGGTTGGTCATTGATGTAGCTGGTGTAGAAATGGATGGCGTCTTCTGGCTGCTCTTCTTCCTCAGAAATGATGCCCAAAAGGAAGTTGCCACGTATGCCAGACAGGGTGTTTGGATAGCTTTCCATGAGTATATCCAAGCTACGCCGAGCCTGGTAGAGGTCGCCGGATTTATAGTGAGTGAGGGCTTGACCATAGAGCGCGGCGGCTTTGTAATCTTCGGTGTTGGCTGGGGGTGGGCTGCTGTAGAGCTTGAGCGCTTCGGTGTAATCGCCAAAGGCGAGGGCTAAATCAGCTTCAGCGAAGCGGGGTTCGGAATCGGGCGTTTTTTCAATAATGACGGGGATGCTCTCGGTAGGTGTTGGCGTGGGCAGCATCGCGCTGGTTGGTGTGGGCGGCGCGGACCGTTGGCGGGAGGGTAAGTTGCAGGCGCTCAGGATGAGTGAAAGGCTTAGAATGATGGATAGAGTGAATAAAAACCGATTTGCTTTCATGTGAAAATTATCAACCATCGCGCGGGGCTTGTCAAATCAGGAAAAAGAAAACAAAAAGCTCCCATACAGGAGCTTTTTCGTTGTTATTAATTTGCTAAAAAGAAGCTTACTCGTTTTTCTGCTCATCTTCTGTTTCCAGATTTTCCTGGATGGGCTCGGCAAATTCTGTATTTTCAAACTCGCCAGCTTCCATGGCTTTGAGCAACTCGCGGGCTTTTTCAATTTGGGACTCGTGAACAAGAATGTAAACTTCGCCAATTTTGCCTACAGTAAAACCATAGATTGAACCAGCTGCATCCTGGTCAACAACAGTTTTGATACCTTGTGCCTCGAGGAAAGCAGCAATTGATTCGCTCATCAAGCGGTTTTGGGTTTTATAGACGACGTGCATGTCTTTGTAGTAGCTCATTCAAACATCCAATCTTCGGTAACGCGTTTCCAGCGCACGAGTTCTTCCGGCTTAAACCAAAGCGCGATTTCAGCCTGGCCATTTTCAACGGAATCGGAGGCGTGCACCAGGTTAAATTGGGCTTGAATGCCGTAGTCATGGCGAATGGTGCCTGGGGCAGCTTCGGTGCCACGCGTTTTACCAACGGTCTGGCGGATAGCAGAAATAGCATCGGGTCCTTCCCACACCATAGCCATTACAGGCGAGGAAATGATGAAGGTGATGAGACTATCGTAAAAGTGTTTGCCTTCGTGTACGGCATAATGCGCTTTTGCCAGTTCTTCACTAACCAATAAAAATTTAGCACCAATTAAGCGTAAGCCACGGTCTTCAAAGCGGGTGATGATTTTACCGATGAGTCCACGTTGAACGCCATCGGGTTTGATGAGTACGAGTGATTGTTCCAAGAGAATATTCCTTTCTAATCGTTTTTCAAGATTTCATAAGCTTCCCAAAGTGGGGTGAATGCCTCTTCAATGCTAAGATGCTTTCGGATCAGGATGTTAGCAGATTCGCAAAATTCAGAATCATCTTTATGCTGGACAATTAAGTTTTTAGCATCATTGAGCTTGTCATCAAGGATGAGCGCTTCCAATGACTGAATTGGATCAGCGGTTATTTCTTGAGCTAATGCCCACCCGCTTTCTTCTGGTTGAGGCGGTGCAACAAAGGTGTTGTCTTGCGCGTAGTCAAAAGAAGGTGCCGGGCTTTCCGGCGTTGTTTCTGCGGTGTCGCGTGCCCAGTCCAATATCCATTCTGGCAAGGCTGTGGAATCGCGCTGGGTCACCAGTTCTTGGGTTACCTGACTGGCTTGCAGGTCTGATGGAGTGGTCAGGATGGGTTGCGTTTTTTCGAGTTCAGTTCTTCTTGGCGTCTTTACTGGTTGAGTATCCTGGAGCATCATTAGTCTCCTAAGTAATCGCGCAATTTACGACGCACGCTGGGATGACGCAGGCGGGTGAGAGCCTGGGCTTCGATCTGGCGCACGCGTTCACGGGTGACGCCCATTTTTCGGCCAACTTCTTCAAGTGTGTAGGCTTGCCCGTCCAACAGCCCGTAACGCAGTTGCAAAATGCGCACTTCACGGGGTGGCAGCTCTTCAAGCACTTCATCCAAATGCTCTTTGAGCAGGTTTAAGGTGGCAAGTTCATCGGGTGGTGGAGCTTCATCATCTTCAATAAAGTCACCAAGGACGGAGTCATCCTCATCATCGGTCGGCGTTTCTAATGAAAGAGGACGACGTGAGACTTGAATCATGTTCTCCACTTTTTTGGGGGTGACTTCCAGGGCTTCGGCGAGTTCTTCAACTGCGGGTTCGCGCCCTAATTTTTGGGTAAGTTGATGCTGTACGCGCAAAAGTTTATTGATTTGGTCGCCCATGTGCACGGGAACACGAATCGTGCGGCCCTGATCAGCAATCGCGCGGGTTACTGCCTGGCGAATCCACCAGGTGGCATAGGTACTGAATTTGTGGCCGCGTTGGTATTCGAATTTTTTGGTGGCGCGGATGAGACCGATATTACCTTCCTGGATGAGGTCGAGGAAGGGTACACCACGTCCCATATATTTTTTGGCAACGCTGATGACCAAACGCGAGTTGGCGGTGATGAGGTGGTCTACAGCTTCTTCGCCATCTTCGATGTCAGCCTGGAGTTGCAGGAGCTTCTTCATGCTGTGTGTGCCCTTGGCTAATTCCTGGCGAGCTTCGCGACCTTTTTCGATACGTTTGGCAAGCGCGACTTCTTCTTCAATGCTGCTGAGAAGATCAACGCGGCTGACCTCTTTGAGATATAGTCCTATGGTGTCATCTGTATCAATGTTGGCTAAATCATCGCCATTGGAAGCAATATCAGCTAAATCTTCCGCGTCGGGTTCTTCCTCGTCAAAGTCCTCAGTTTCTGAAAGGTCGGTATCGGATGGGTCCTCTTCAGCGTTACTGTCTTCCACGTAACTAATCCCCGCGTTTTGCAGGTTAAGGATTACTTCGTCAATCTGGTCGGGCTCAATCTCGGCTTCTTGCAGGTAAGACAGGATTTGGTCATAGGTGACTCTACCCTTTTTTCTGCCTAATTCGATTAAGCGACTGATTGTTGTAGCAACAGGATTATCATCCATGCCCGATCTATTTGTTATTCTTGCCATTCGGTTATGCACCCTTTTCAATGATAAATTTATTCGCACTTGATAGAGTACAATATTTTTCCGGTAAATACAAGTTTTTGGGTGAAAGAGTTAGCTTTTTATCTTATTGCGTGTAGATAATTCTAATATTATTCTAAAGTGAAGGTTATCATAGCGGCTTTGTTTGACCACCCCAGTTCTTGCTGATAGAATCGGACTGATATTCGAGGAATTGTTGTGTATTTAAAAAAGACTGTTAATATCTGGCTGCCTATCTTGATCATTTTGGTGCTTGTAGGAGCCACTTTCCTAAACATCCATTTGTCTGAACGTTTTGCTTCAGAAGATGGTTTTGCCACGCGTTACATGGCAGCGAAGTATTGGATAAAGACAGGCTTATCACCTTATAGTCAAGAGACATTTGAAGCAACCCTGGAGTTGCTTGGGGAATCCTCGCCAAGGCCAGACAGTTTAGATAAGGGCAGGTTTATTGATCCAGCTACTTATGTTCTTTTTTACATCCCCTTGAGTTTTTTGCCCTATCCAGTTGCGAAAGCTATTTGGATGACTATCATTGAACTTTCGATCGTTTTGAGTGTCTGGCTCTGTCTAAAGATTGTTCGGCTTGATCTTAGCTTTATTGAGACATTTTTGATGAGTTTGGGCGCTCTTTTCTTTTATCCGAACCTTAAGATGATTCTCACTGCCAGCATTTTGCCATTCTATATTTTTTTACTTATTTGGGCTATTTGGTTGGCGATGAATAAGCAAGGACGGATGGCTGGGGTTCTTTTTTTCCTGGCTTTTCCGATGCTTCCAATCAGCCTCTTTATTGCCGTTTTCTTTATGATTTGGATGGGTGCAAGGCGAGATAACTCCCTTACAACGATCTTTTTCATCGGGCTTCTTTTTATGGTATTTATCGCCTTAATCCTGTTCCCGAACTGGATAGCTGAATGGTTTGAGGCTTATTTGTTACTTTATCCTCATTTCACTTGGATTGATACGCCATTGATGCGTGTTGGTGAGTTGTTTCCAGGTGCCAGCCGACAAATATCGATCGGTTTGCATGTTATTACTATTATCTATTTATTTGTAGAGTGGTACGGTTTGCCTTCAAAAGAACAGCGAGGTTTGCAATGGAAGTTGAGCATGACGATTCTTTTGCTCTATTTGCTAAACCCCTTAAAACCGCTGAATTACATGATTTTGCTTTTCATACCACTTTTTGCAATATACAAGTATTTAAACGAAAAATGGCGAGTAGGTGGTAGAATCATCACTTGGTTGAGTTTTCTCGGAATCGGAGTTGTTTATTGGTTCAAAGGATTCGCCCAGGAAACTTTTGTTTCGGCTGAATCGACGCTCATCATTCTATTGTTAGCATTGCTTTGTATGCTTGGCTTGCAATATTTTCGATGGTGGGCGTTAAAAAGCTCAAACGCGCTCATTGAAACAATTTAACGGAGGTTTATTATGGCTAAGAAACGAATAGGTATTTTTACGGGTGGAGGTGATGTGCCCGGACTGAACATCGCGATTAAATCTGTGGTGTTAAATGCGTATGAAGATGATTATGAGGTTATTGGTATTCGTCGCGGATGGGGTGGTTTGCTGAATTATGAGATTGGTAATCAGGTTGCTCATGATTTATATATCCGGCCGCTCACGCCTGCTACAGTCAGAAGAGTTGATCGAAGTGGAGGCACTTTCCTGCATACCTCACGCACAAATCCCTCGCATGTCCGTCCAAACGCGGTACCAGAGTTTCTAAAGAACTCATCAAAGGGTAAATTGAATAAAGAAACTGGTGCTATGGACTATACCGAGCATATCCTGGAGGTTTTAGATCATCTTGGTATTGAATCATTGATTACGATTGGTGGCGATGATACCTTGAGTTATTCTGTGCATTTGCATAAAACCGGTTTTCCGGTTGTGGGCATTCCTAAAACGATGGATAATGATGTGCTCGGAACGGATTATTGTATTGGTTTCTCTACCGCGGTAACCCAGGCGGTGTCGATGATTACCCATTTTAGAACCTCCGTTGGCTCGCATGAGCGCATCGGTGTTGTAGAACTCTTTGGACGAAATTCCGGTGAAACCAGTTTGATTACTGGTTATCTGAGTTACGCAGATCGAACTGTCATCTGTGAAGTACCCTTTAACTTTGTTGAACTAAGTGAGATGTTGGCTAAAGATAAGAGGGATAGCCCATCACATTATTCGGTTTGTGTCATCTCAGAAGGCGCGGTTACGGATAGCGGTTTAATTGTCGAATCGGGAGAAGAAGACGCCTATGGTCATAAGAAATTAGGTGGCATTGGCGATTTGCTTTCAGAACAAATCAAAATTTTGACGGGCAATAACACTATGTACCAGAAATTGGGCTATCTCTTGCGTAGTGGTCCAGCAGACATGCTTGATCGTATGGTTGCGATGAATTATGGCGCGTTGGCGATGCAAATGACCAAGCGAAAAGATTTTGGTAACATGGTTTCTATTTTGAATGGTAACTATACCGAGGTTCCGATTGAGATGGTTACCAGTGGCAAGCGTCATGTTGATGTTGATTTGTATTATGATGCTGCTAACTATCGACCGAAGATTAAAAATATTCTCGGTTTACCGATGTTCTTGCACTAAAGTGGCTGTTGAAAATCAAGGAGTTGACAGTAAACGCTATACCTTGATACCCAGGGTGTTGGTGTTTGCTGTCAACGAATTAGGTAAGGTACTTTTGCTGCAAGGTGCTCCTGATAAAAAGATCTGGCCGAATAAATGGAATGGGATTGGGGGGCATGTGGAGCAAGGCGAATCAGTTTTGCAGGCGGCACACCGTGAGCTTTTGGAAGAAAGCGGTTTAAGTGCTAAACATATGCAGTATTGCGGTCAGGTAGTGGTGGATACTGGCAGTAAACCGGGCATCATTTTCTTTGTTTTTAAAGCCAAACTTTTGGAAGGAACGCAACGAGAGTCAGCGGAAGGACAACTGGGGTGGTTTAGACAGAAAGAGGCCTTAAAACTTGATTTGGTAGAGGATCTTTATACGCTCATTCCGATTGTTATGCGACAAAGACCCAGCGCGAAACCGTTTTGGGGATTGTATTCATATGATGAATGGGGTCAATTAAGGATGTCATTCTCGACAGGTTTGACATCAGTTTGATCTTCAGAGCAATCCTCTTCAAAATCCTCATAGGGTTTTTCAAAGAAAATTAATTCCGTGTCACCATATTTTCGTCGGTCGAATTCGACGAAGTTATCATAGCTTTGTTCAAACCATTCTATGGGATTGATTTGCACGATAATCTGTCCATCGTCATCTAAAAGCTCGGGTTTGGCGTCAATAAGGCGCATGGCTTTTGCCCACATGTCTTTATACTGAGGTGGAGCGACATAGATGAGGTCATAACCTAATCGACTTGGGTTTTGCAAATATCCGAAGGCATCGCCACGTAAGACGGTTGCCATCGAGCTAAAACGGGTGGTTTCAAGATTTTCTTTGATAACTTTGATTGCCTGGTGACTGGTATCCAGAAACAGTACGGATTTTGCACCCCGACTGAGCGCTTCAATGCCCACCGCGCCCGTACCGCCGAAAAGATCCAATATATTGATTCCGACTACTTCATCAGCCAGGATGTTGAAGAGGGCTTCTTTAACCTGGTCGGTGATGGGACGGGTAGAGTCGCCAGGTACTGTCTTGAGTCTTTTTCCTTTGGCACTGCCTGAAATAACCCGCAATGTTGCCATTAGTTGATGACCTTTCCATGCATGGTCTCAATTGTTCCTAAAAAGCCAGCGACACCTGTCAGTAATACACGCATTTTTTACCATTCTTTCTTGTTTGAGGTGCCTTCGGGTATAATCACTGCACCTGTGAACGTAAGCATTATAGCACGGGCAAAGAACTGAGAAAAATATGACCGATACTGAAAAGCTTAAGCTTCTTGAAGCCTTATTATTTAGCTCGCCAGGATTGACCAGCGTCGATTCACTGGCACAAGCCATGGCTGTTAGCAAAAAAGAATGCAGTCAACTGATTGACCTGCTGAAAACACGTTTGGAAGAAAACCATGGCATTCGCTTGCAAAAGGTGCAAAACCAATATCAATTGGTGACTGCCGCGGAGTATGCGCCGGCGATAGAAAGCTTCTTGGGCTTGGAGGTTACCACGCGATTAAGTCAAGCAGCTTTGGAGGTATTGGCAATTATTGCTTATAAACAGCCTACCACGCGTCCTGAAATTGACAGCATCCGTGGCGTTAACAGTGATGGTGTGGTGCGGAATTTGCTTGCCAGAGGTTTGATACAGGAATTAGGGCGCTCAGAAGCCGCAGGACGACCTATTTTATATGGTGTAACGCCGGAATTTTTGCAACATTTTGGTTTGGAAAGTCTCGAACAATTGCCTGAACTTAACCTGGATGAACTTTTACAGGCTAAAGCTGAGAATATTGAAGAAGAACCAGAAATTTTGAAGGATTAATGACAGAAGAGAGATTACAAAAAATACTTGCAGCTGCTGGATATGGCTCGCGGCGTGCCTGTGAACTCATCATTGAGGCAGGCAAAGTTCGCGTTAATGGCAAACTCGCGAAGCTGGGTGATAAAGCTGATGCTGAAAAAGATGCCATCATGGTGGATGGTAAGCTTTTGCGTGGTGTGCAAAAGAAGGTATATATTGCGATTTATAAACCACGCAAATACTTGTCAGATTTTGATGAAAACTTTCCACGACCAACCGTGCTGGATTTAATCGACGTACCCGAACAGATTTTTCCGGTCGGACGATTGGATTTTGACAGCGAAGGGCTGGTTTTGATGACAAATGACGGCGAATTAGCCAATCGCCTGACACATCCACGTTATGAGCATGAAAAAGAGTATGAAGTTTTGGTGAACCGCATGCCTGATGAAGAACAGCTGAGTATTTGGCGGCGGGGTGTCGTCTTGGAAGATGGCTATCGTACCAGACCTGCCAGCGTAGAAATTATCAACAAGGTGCAAAATGGTGTTTGGTTGCGCATTACGTTGAAAGAAGGCAAAAAACGCCAAATCAGAGTGACTGGCTTGCGAATTGGCTTGCCTGTGAAAAAGATCAAACGCGTGCGCATTGGAACATTAAAACTGGGCAATTTGAAGCCCAGAGAATGGCGCTATTTGACGGATAAAGAAGTTGACGCACTCCGTAAGTATGTTGGTTTAGAATAAATTTAAGACATGAAAAGAAAAAACGTTCTTCGAGAAGAACGTTTTTTTGTCTGGGATATTGTGTTTGAACTTGATTGAAAGTTAGCCTAAGATGGATTTGATCTCTTCAAGCTTTCCTTCAGATATTGCTCCTTCGGGGTTTTCGCGGTCTAAGCGACGAATGGTGCGCTTGAGTTCATTGATGTTCACGATTTGAATCGGAGCATCATTCAGTTCACCAAATTTTGTCTTATCGGTCAGAATGACCAATAAAGGTTCGATTTGAGGTTGTTCTGTATAGGGCATGCCATTTTCATTTAGGTAATCTTGCAGTCCCTGTATTTGTACGGATAGTTCTTTACTGGGGTTTCCAAGTCCTTCCTGACCGACGATGCGCATCATAATACCGCGTCCTTTTTCTTTCCACTTGCCATTTTCATAGCTAATTGTGCCAGGTGTAATAACTGGGTGGAGGGCGTAAAATTTATTAGGTCCCAAGAGCAGGTTGGGTACAGGGGTCATATACACGTAAAAGTTGTAATCGCCACGAATGGTTTCGAGCGCCTTGTTCATCACCTCGTCGTAACGGGGTGAGCGTGAGAAACGACTTGAGAAATACATGCTAAATTGGGTTAACACAAAGCCAACGACTAAGGCAACGTAGGACCATAAGAGCATCGTTGGTCTAAAGGCAAATACAAGGCCAGCAGCGAGTACAGCTAAACTGGCAATGGTAAATATACTGGCTATTTTCTTATTACGTTTGATTTTTTGTTCATTGATAATTAATCGCATGGTTTCCTCTGTTATCGTTTTATGGCATTTTGTAATTCAACGAGCATATTTGCTTCGATTGCTTTGCGGGCTTGATTAATTGAACTGACGATGGCATCAGCGTTTGAACGTCCATGGCCCACAAAAACGAGCCCATTGAGTCCTAAAAGTGGGGCAGCGCCGATTTCATTGGGATCAAGCATGCTGCGAACTTTTTTGAAAGCTGGTTTTGCCAATAAAGCGCCAATTTTAGCACGTGTGCTGCTCATCAGGCTGTCTTTGATGGTGTGCATGAGCAGTTTGGCTACAGCTTCAGTTGACTTCAAAAAGACGTTACCGGTAAAGCCATCGGTCACAGCAACATCCACTTCTCCGCCGAAAATTTCTTTTCCTTCGACATTGCCGATAAAACCAGGCACTGACTTTCGCATGAGTGGATGGGCGCTCTTAACAAGCTCATTACCTTTATGCTCTTCTTCGCCGTTTGAGATGAGACCAACACGTGGGTTGGTAATATCGTTCATTAAGCGCGCGTAAACTGCGCCCATTTGCCCAAATTGCACCAAAAAATCAGGTCTGCATTCAGCATTGGCACCAATATCCAAAACGGTGCAAAAACCGTTTTTTGTAGGAAAGTTAGCGCATAAACAGGGACGGTTTACGCCTTTGATGAGCCCAAAGGTTTTTGTGCCAAAATACATGGCCATGCCGGTATTGCCCGCGGTGACAAAGGCGTGGGCTTTGCCGTCTTTAACCAGTTGCATACCCACTGCCATCGTGTTTTGTTTTTTCGAGCGAGCTTCGCGAATGTCATCATCCATCGCAAGAACTTCCGGTGCATGCACGATGCTTATTTTGGATTTGTCGCCTGGTTGGGCATCCAGGGCGGTCTTTAATTGGGTTTCATCACCGACCAAAATGATATGAATATCCCAATTGGCAGTCGCCTGGATTGCACCAAGCAATTCGGGTTGTGGGCGGTCGTCGCTGCCCATTGCATCTAAAACTATTGTTGTTTTCAAAATCACCTCTAAAGCGCGTTCGCTTGACAAGTTTGGCGCAAAGTATATAATAAACATCCATGCGCTGGTGCTGGAATAGGCAGACAGGCTTGGTTGAGGGCCAAGTGCCGCAAGGCGTGAGGGTTCAACTCCCTCTCAGCGCATACGAAAGAGCAACCTGTGTTGCTCTTTTTGTTTAACAAATCCATTATACATAAGTTTCTCACGGAAAGGCTCTTCTTAGCCAGGTTGCTGGGTTAACTGGTATGCCTTGAACATTAATTTCAAAGTGCAAATGGGGTCCAGTTGATCTGCCGGTTGTACCAATGATACCGATGAGTTGCCCTGGTTCAACCACAGTGCCTGCTTCTACCCGAATTTCTTCAAGATGCATATAAATACTGTAAATGCCAAGCCCATGGTCGATGATGACGGTATTTCCACGCACGATTAAGTTGGGTAATGCTCCGACCACGGTACCTCGCGCCGGGGCATAGACATCAGTACCTTTGTTATAGCCAAAATCCAGGCCGGTGTGATAATAAATGGACGGGTCATCGTTATAGGTTCGGCGACTGCCAAACAAAGACATGATATTATCCGGATCCTGGCATGGCGCGACAAATTGGCCTGACCACTGTTGAACAGGTGTGATAGGGGTTACCAATTCTTTAAAAAGTTCGTTCTCCGCGCGTATGTTTTCTCCATCAATGGTTTCCGGGTCTACTTTAAGTGGACGATCGGTGGCATAATTGCCCGATTTGATAACTACCAACTGGTCAAAGCGATAAACATAACCATCTTCTCGGGTGAAAGTCATGGTTAGAGGGTATACGCCTGGTTCGGTGAGCGCGTGAATGCCCACGTATGCTACTTGCTGGCCATCGCCTAAATCTGTAAACTGAGGGGAGATATTGACAAGTTCCGACTTGACCTCAATCTTTTCAGGGCTTTGTACGTGGAGCACGTAAGTATCGCCTTGGCGCAAGGGAAGGTTGTCGATTGAAATGGTGCCAATGTCCGGGATAGAGAGCGAATCATTTTGTGCGTTTGGACTGGGCACGTAGTAATTGTCCTGGGGTAAGGCGTAGTTTGGGTTTGTAAGCAGGTTTCTATGGCTAAGCGCCCACTGATTTTGACCCGATTTGATGGCAAGTTCAATAAAGGATTGCCCTTCCAAAAAAGTGTTGGCAACTGTTGGTGCTTCCTGATCGACATCTGTCAAAAGGATTTCGCGACCAATGAAAAGTTCGGATGGGCTGGTAATGCGGTTGAGACGAATAAGTTGGTTTAATTCTGCCTGACTGCGCCGGCTTAAACTGACGAAACTTGTTCCAAGGCCCACGTATTCACTGCTTAAAACGCCTTGCAAGCCTGGAAAACTTGGGATTTTTATTTTGTCACCGGGATGGAGAGGGGTATCAGCATCACGCTGGTTGACTTCAAGAATAGCTTCAAGCGTGGTGTTGAATTTTTCGGCAATCCAATATAGTGAATCTCCGGGTTGCACAACATATTCAGGGTAAGTTGTTGCTTGGACTGGATTAATGCTGATTATGCCCGAAAAAAAGGTCACGATAAGCAGAATGATTAAAAAAGAAGTAAAAGCTTTGTAAGCTCTTGTGCTAATGGGCTTGGTATAATTTTTCATTGAAAATAAGTTTACCATAGGCTTGAAAGGGTGTTTTGTGAAGATTACAACGTTTAATGTAAATGGTATCAGGGCGATTGTCAATAAAGAAGGTGTTGAATGGATTCATGAGCTGAATTCGGATGTATTGGGCTTACAAGAGATTAAAGCCAAGCCTGATCAGGTACCAGCCAAGTTGAATAAGATTACGGACTATCAGGTTATCTGGAATTCTGCTGAGCGTCCTGGTTACAGTGGCACAGCTGTTTTTTATCGTGATGAGCCATTGTCGGTGAGTTTAGGTATTGATTATCCTATGTTTGATGAAGAAGGGCGTGTTATTCGCTTGGAATATCCTGATTTTTTCATCTACAACAATTATTTTCCGAACGGAGGCGAAGAAAATCGCCGAGTCCCCGAAAAATTGCAGTTTTACGCAAAGCTTTTGGAAGAAACGGATGAACTTCACAAAAGTGGTAAAAAGGTGATTATAACGGGCGATTTTAACACCGCTCACCGCGAAATCGATCTTGAACATCCTGCCGCGAATTCAAAAACAACCGGTTTTTTACCCGAAGAACGTGCCTGGATTGACAAGTATCTGGAACATAACTTTGTGGACGCATTCAGGGAGCTTTATCCTGACCGTGAAAAAGCCTACACCTGGTGGTCATACCGCACAGCCGCGCGTTTGCGTAACGTGGGCTGGCGTTTGGACTACTTTTTGATTAGCAAGGAGCTTATGCCCCGCGTGCAGGATGTGATCATTCATGACGATATCATGGGCTCGGATCATTGTCCGGTGTCGATGATTTTGAAATAATCAATTTGTGATTTAAAACAACAGAGGCTGTCCAAAACGGGCAGCCTCATGTCATATTGTAATTGCTTATCTTAGTTTTGCATTTCTTCCAGAGGATAGCAACACAAAACCAGTTCTTTGGCTGCTTTGAGCTCATCAGCGCGTTTGATGGGCGCGTGATGAGGCGCGTTTTTGAGCAGTTCTGGTTGGGTACGCGCTTCTTCAGCTATCTTGAGCATGACTTCAACAAAATTGTCGAGGGTTTCGAGGTTTTCAGTTTCAGTTGGTTCAATCATCAAGGCTTCCTTCACGATGAGCGGGAAGTAGTTTGTGGGTGGATGAATGCCATAGTCAATCAAGCGTTTGGCGATATCCAGGGCGTGAATATCGGGCACATTATCCCAGAAACCTTCCAGGACAAATTCATGCATACAGCCACGGTCATAGGGCAAGGTGTAGGTGCCTTTAAGCTTTTCTTGCATGTAGTTGGCGTTGAGCACAGCTTTTTCAGCGGCATCGCGCAAACCTTTTGCGCCTAACATTGAGATGTAGGTGAAAGCTCTGACGTGGATACCAAAATGACCATGGAATGCTTTAATGCGTCCAATAGTCTTGGCGGGGGTCACCAAACCGTAGAATGGTGGGTTTTCGTCATCACCTTCATCAATAATACCGACAACAGGATCAGGTAAGAAGTCGAGCAGATGTTTAGCGACAACGACTGGACCAGAACCAGGACCGCCACCGCCGTGAGGCGTTGAGAAGGTTTTGTGCAGGTTGTAATGTAAGATGTCAAAACCGATTTTGCCGGGTTGGGTAACGCCCAGGATCGCGTTCATGTTGGCGCCATCACCGTACACCAAGCCGCCAGCATCATGAACAATTTTGATAACTTCTTCAACGTTTTCGTCAAAGAGCCCAAGGGTGTTAGGGTTGGTGAGCATGAGCCCAGCCAGGCGGTCATCAACGAGCGATTTGAGATTCTCAAGGTCCACGTTGCCACGGGCATCGGTTGCCAGGGGCACGATTTCAAAGCCAACCATGGCAGATGTGGCGGGATTGGTGCCGTGGGCGGAGTCGGGGATGAGCATACGCACACGCTGATGATCGCCACGGTCTTTGTGGTAGGCGTGGATGATTAGCGCGCCAACCAGTTCGCCATGCGCGCCAGCCGCGGGTTGCAATGTGGCACCCGCGAAACCACCGATTTCAGCCAGCATTTTTTGCAATTCGTACATGAGATACAGGTTGCCTTGCACGGTATCTTCAGGCTGCAGGGGGTGTGTGTTGGCAAAACCGGAAATACGCGAGGTGGCTTCGTTGATTTTTGGGTTGTACTTCATCGTACAGGAGCCCAGAGGGTACAAACCTGTATCGATGGAATGATTGAGCTGCGAAAGGCGTGTGAAGTGGCGCACTGCTTCAAGTTCGGAGATTTCCGGGAAATTCAGTTCCTGGCGTTCAAAACCGTTTGGCAAGGCTACTTCGGGAACGTCACTGGCGGGCATTTTTACGCCACGGCGACCGAAAGAGGACATTTCAAAGATAGTGGGTTCAGTCATGATATTCCTCCTCAAGCACCGCGGTTAAGTATTCTATATCTTCGCGGGATATTTTTTCTGTTACAGCTAACATGAGATGGTTTTCCAACTCGGGGTAGTCCTGACCCAGGTCGTAACCACCGAGGATGTCATGATCGCGCAGCCATTCGAGAACTTCGTCGACTGGACGTTCGGTTTTGATGACAAACTCGTGGAAGAAGGGGGTATCCGCGAAAGCGAGTTGGTAACCATCGACCTGGCTAAGCTGGTCAGCAGCAAAATGTGCTTTTTGGTAGCATAAGTTTGCGACTTCCTTGAAGCCTTCCTTACCCATCACGGTCATGTAGATGGTCGCGGCAAGAGTCATCAAGCCTTGATTGCTGCAGATGTTAGAGGTCGCTTTTCCGCGACGAATATGTTGTTCGCGAGCGGTGAGGGTGAGCACATAAGCCAGGTTGCCAGCCATATCCGTTGTTTGACCGACCAGGCGACCAGAGATTTTGCGCAAGAGGTCTTCTGTTACCGCGAAATAGCCCAGGTAGGGACCACCAAAAGACAAGGGAATGCCAAGGGGTTGGCCTTCACCGATGACGATGTCCGCGCCGATTTCGCCGGGTGGGGTTAACAGGGCTAAAGCGGTGGGATTGGTTGCTACCGCAACCAGCGCGCCATGCGCGTGGGCGGCTTCAATGAGGGGCTTGTAATCAACGATCCGACCGAAAAAGTCCGGGTACTGCACTAAAACGAGCGCGGTATCTTTATCGATCAGTTCAATCAGTTTTGCCATGTTGGTGCCGATGCCGGTTTCCTCATCATCGCCCAGGATTTGAATGTCGTCGTGTGGGCGGAAGTAAGTGCGCATTACTGCACGGTATTGGGGGTTGACCGCGCGCGAAACGAGGAACTTTTTGCGTTTGCCCCTAAAGTGACTGTCAGCGAGGATGGCGGCTTCAGCAGCGGCAGTAGCGGCATCATAGTGTGAAGCATTGCAGACTGCCATGCCGGTGAGCTGGCAGATGAGACTTTGGAATTCAAAAATCGCCTGCAGGGTTCCTTGAGAGACCTCAGGCTGATAAGGCGTATAAGCGGTATACCACTCACCACGTTGCAAAAGGTTGTCAACCGCGGCTGGGATGTAGTGATCATAAGCGCCCGCACCCAGAAAGCTCAAAAGTTCCTTAGTGCTGCCGTTAGCGGAGGCGATACTCTCTAAATCTGCCGCAGCTTCCATTTCGGTAAGCTGTTCCGGGAGATTAAGCTTGGGATATCGAAATTTTTCGGGGATCACTGAGAAGAGATCCTCGATTTTTTCAATACCCAATGATTTAAGCATTACCTCCACATCTTTTTGTGTGTGGGGTGTAAACATAGATTATCGGTCCTGGCAGTATGCTTCGTAGGCAGCGGCGTCCATGAGGTCATCCAGTTCGCTCTCGTCTGAAACCTGGAGTTTTACCAACCAACCACCAGCATAGGGTTCTTTGTTAAGCATTTCAGGAGCGTCAACAACTTCTTCGTTAACTTCCAACACCGTTCCACTGACAGGAAAGTGGACTTCGGCAGCGGCTTTAACAGATTCGATGGTGCCAATGCTATCGCCAGCGCTGACTTCGTCATCGGGGTCGATTTCAAATTCAACGTAAACGACGTCGGAGAGGGCGTCTTGCGCGTAGTCTGTGATGCCAATGATGGCAATGCCATCTTCAACTTTGACCCATTCATCGGTCTTGAGGTATCTGAGTTCTTGTGGATATTTCATTGTGTCTCCTTTAATCAATGTTTGTTTTTAATTAGTAAAGTATATTAAAACAAGAGCACTTTTGTGCTCCTGTTATCAACCGACTTCAGAAGCTCATGGGGTCTTGGTACCTGAGAGTTTCACCCGTTTGGGCTTGCCCCTTCGGTGCCCACCTATGTGGGTCTCTTCCCGTTGAGCTGATAAGCTTATTTTAGCTATTTGGTGGCTAAAGTCAAGCATTTATGGTCTACGCAGTTATCGCTGAACTGGCTATGAGATGATTCCACTGCCCAGTACACGTTCGCCCTGGTAGAAAACTGCAAATTGTCCGGGAGTGATATCGCGTAAAGGAGTGGAGGTTTGAATTTTTGCTCGATTGTCTTCTTCAAGACTTATTTCGCAAGCCATCATTGTGGCACGATAGCGGATTTTGACTTGAATGTTTTGCAGGTTTTCGGGTGCCTGGTTAGAAATCCAATTGATGGCGTGAACCGAAAAAGTGTTTCGTCCAAGTTCTTCCAGCCCGCCAACAATGAGCGTGTTATCAGATGGTCGTTTTTCGATAACAAACAGGGCATGTTTGTAAGCCGGCAAGCCTTTGCGTTGGCCAATGGTGTAAGCGCTTAACCCATCGTGCTCTGCTAACAAGGTGCCATCGCTAAGTTTGATGGGACCAGGGGATTCTGAAAAATTGAAATGCTCTTTAAGGTAGTCACGGTAATTGGTGCCTTCTAAGAAGCACAGGTCCTGGCTTTCTTCACTTTCGGGAATATCAAGTCCGTTTTTCTCAGCTATTGTGCGTATATCGTGCTTGTTGAGTGTGCCAAGGGGGAACAAAGTGCGCGCTAATTCTTTTTGACCAAGGCGACTGAGCATATAAGTTTGGTCTTTGTTGGGGTCGAGTCCTTTGTGTAGTTCAAATTGACCTGCTTCGTTTTGGATTACACGCGCGTAGTGGCCAGTAGCAACATAGCCCGCGCCGATGGTATCAGCCTGATTTAAAAGATAATGCCATTTGATAACGCGATTACATTCCAGACAGGGGCTTGGGGTTTGGCAGGCATAGTAACTTTCGGCAAAGGGTTGGATGACTTTTTGCTGAAAGTTGTTTTGGATATCAAGAATGGTCAGAGAAATATCGAGTTGCTCGGCAAGCGACTTAGCTTTGCTGATGCCTGCTTCATATGCAGGGCAGGTAACAAGATACAAGCCATGCACCGCATAGCCAGCGTCTTTCAACAATATGGCTGCCACGGCACTGTCCACGCCGCCACTTAAACCGAGAACGACTTGACTATTCATGCGCTAATGATACCAAAAGCTTAGGCATAATTGGCGTATCTAAAGGTTGAATGTTGGCGCGTAATTACTTGAGGAACTTGCCGGCTTCTTCGACATATTCCAAGGATTGGTGGCGGAAGTAGGTGTTGTAGAGTTCAGCGTAGGTACCACCTTTTTCAAGAAGCGTGTCGTGGGTGCCTTCTTCAATAATGCCACCGTGGTCGAGCACAATAATACGGTCGGCAGATTTAACCGTGGACAGACGATGCGCGATGAGCACACTGGTGGACTGGCTCAGAATAAGGTTGAGCGCGTGTTGAATTTGGGTTTCGGTGAAGGGGTCGATGCTTGCAGTGGCTTCATCCAGAATGAAAATAGCCGGTTTGCGTGCCAGGACGCGCATTAAAGCGACCAGCTGGCGTTGTCCCATGGATATTTTCGCGCCACGTTCGCCAACGTTCGTGTCGAGCCCGTTGGTGAGCGTTTCAAGCCATTCACCATCGCCAATCTCATGAGCCAGGGCGAGAATTTCTTCGCGGGTGATATCCGGTTGGGCGAAACGGATGTTTTCTTCTACGGTGCCTTCAAATAAGAAAGGCACCTGTGTCACTACTCCCATTTGCTGGCGGAGACTGTCGATATCAAACTCACGGATGTCGGTGCCATCAATCAGGATTTTGCCTTCCTGGAATTCGTAAAAACGAGAAATAAGGCGCGCGATGGATGATTTTCCCGCGCCGGTATGCCCAACAATGGCAAGGTTTTCACCCGGTTTAATGTGGAGATTGAAGTTCTCTAAAACTTCAGCGCCTACACCATAACTGAAATGGATATTTTCAAAGACAATGTCGCCATGCAGGGTTTGAGCAGGGAGATTGTTCGTTTGCACAACGGTATGCTCGGCATCGATGAGCGCGAAAATGCGTTCCGCTGCTGCAAAGCCGGTTTGTACTTGTGCCCAGTAAGACGTCATGCTTAGGATGGGCATGAGGAAGCGTTCGCTGGAGAGTAAAACAAGATACCAGGCGCCTGCGGTGATGAGCCTTTGGCTAACCGAAAGCGCGCCAAAATAAACTAAAAGCGCGATGCTGATACCGCTGAGCGTGCGCATGGTGGGGAAGACGATCGACAAGACAAAACCACGCTTTACATTGACCTCATATGACGTCTTATTAGAGTGTTGAAAGTCGGCGTAAATGCTTTCTTCCTGTCGGAAATTTTTAGCGACGGAAATACCGCTAATCGTTTCTTTGACGGTAGCGTTGACGTTTGCCATCGCGCGCATACCGTGTGTGGTGACCCGCCGGGCAACCTTGCGATAGCCAGTAACCATGCCAATGACAATCGGTACAAAGATGAAGAGCATCAGGGCTAAGCGCCATTCAGTGCGTAACAATATAATGGCTACAATGATGGATTGCATTAGAGAGCTTAAGACGCTCATCGTCAGGCGTATGAGGGTGATAAAGTCTTCTGTGTCACCGGTAATGCGCGAGACGATGCGACCAGAGCTTAGTTTGTCGTGAAAGGCGAGATCTTGCTCCATTGAGGCGGCAAACGCGTCGGTCGCTAATGAGCGGTAAACATCAGCGGTAACGCGAGCCATGATGCGTTGCTGGATATAAAAGAAGACATAGCCCAGGACTTCAATTAAGATAACCGCGCCTACCAGAATAGCGAGAATGCGGTCATTGGGATGCGCCGCCGCGCCTTCGTCGAGCACTTTTGAGACGAGCAGGTAGGGAATGGAGCCTGTAAAACCCTGCAGGATGACCACAATCGCGACAAAAATGAGCCTGGTTTTGTGCGGTTTAAAGTAGTCTACAATGCGTTTTACGAGCGCTTTGTTGGTATATTGGCGGTCATAAGCTTCCGCTGAAAGTCCGTGATGAAAACCCATTAGCTTTGCTTATCCTCGGAGAATATTCTACGGTAGGCACGTGAGCGTTCCATGAGCTCGTGGTGAGTGCCGATTTCTGAAATTCTGCCCTGGCGAAGGACGATAATCAGGTCTGCCCAGCGGATTTGAGAAAGACGATGGGTGACGATGAAAGTCGTGCGACCTTCAGAGGCGGTTTTGATTGCTTTTTGGATCTCGTCTTCAGTTTGGCTATCAATAGCGCTGGTGGAATCGTCAAGAATCAAAATGCGTGGGTCGGTAAGGAACGCGCGTGCCAGGGCGATGCGCTGACGTTGCCCACCGGAAAGTGTCGCGCCACGTTCACCAATGACGGTGTTATATCCATCGGGCAGTTCCTCAATGAAATCAGCAGCCTGGGCTTTGCGCGCTGCTTCTTCAATTTCTTCTTGGGTGGCTCCGGGCTTTCCGAAGGCAATATTATCAGCGATGCTTTTTGAAAAGAGGAAAATATCTTGCTCAATAATGGATATTTGACTGCGCAAGGTGTCAAGTCGCCAATCTTTGAGATCCACACCATCAATGAAAATATGCCCTTCCTGGGGGTCGTAGGTGCGGTTGATGAGACGAATGAGGCTGGTTTTACCTGAGCCGGTTTGCCCGACCACAGCAATAGTCTGGCCGGCCTTGGCTTCGAGACTGATATCTTTGAGATTGTTTACCTTCCCATCGTACGAAAAGCTCACATTTCTGAATGAAACATCACCTTTAATGGCTTGGGCGTAGCCGTGTTCGTTTTGATCGAGATTGTTTTCAGTATTCATGATGGCTAAGAGGCGCCGCGCGCTGGCAAGTCCTAAGGATATGCGCGAATAGGCCATGACTGATGTGTTTGTGGGGAAAAGCAACATGCTTAGCGCGCTGTAATAAGTAATGACATTGGCAAGAGTGATTTCACCTAGACGCGCCAGATAAAGCGCGTGTAAAAGCCCAAAACCCATGGCTAATGCCAGTAACAGCATCGGTAAGAAGCGTGCTTCAATGTCCCCTTGTTTGACCGAGGCATCACGGAAAGTTTTGATGTTTTTGCGAAAAAGATCGATTTCGGCTTGTTCCTGGGCGGCAGCTTTGACGGTTTCAATGCCATCCATATCTTCAGCGATGCGGCTGTTCATGATGCCAAAACTGCTGCGAACTTTGCTGGTGACGGGTTGCAAGACACGCAGATAATAGATGACCGCCAAAAAATAGGCAATAATGAAGGCGATTGGTGTCAATAATAAAGCGGGATGGATCCGCCCACCGATAATTAGTGGGATAAAGAGGAAGTTCATCGAGCCAAAGACCATGTTGATGCCGGGACTAAAGATGTAGTTGACTTCACGAATGTCGTTACTGGCGCGTGCCATCAGGTCGCCAACCGATTGCAGGGCGTGAAAGGTCATCGATTTGCCAAGCAGGCTGGTGTAGAACTCGTCACGGGTGTCGCGTTCGATACGCTGGGCGGTAACTTCAAAACCAAAGTTGCGTTGGAACTGCAAAAAACCACGGGTGATTTGCGAGATCGCCACAATCGCGGCGCATTGCAGAAAAATTTGTTTGCCACCTTCGCCAGTTGTGAGGGCTTCAAAAACTTTGCCGAACTGCACGGCAGGAACGCCTGCTAAGGTGGCGTTGCCTATCGCGCCAATGGCCGCCACCAGGAAAATGAACCAATGATGTCTGACATGCGATAGTATCCACAACACGGGACTACTGCGGTTGGTTTTGTATCTAAAAGGGATGTTAAACTCGCTTGTGTGGTTCATTTTTTCCTTCAGTAGTTAGATAATTGTATCTTAAGGGTTTGCAGGATTGTTGGAAAATGACATATAAAGGTGCATTGTGAAAAAATCGAAGCTTGCTTCTGTTGGGCAAGCTGATTTGAAATTAGAGTTTTATATTTATGATATGCGATCGCTATGTCAGAAATGAGCAAAACTGAATCTGCCATTTGACTAACTTTCAGGCTTAGTTTTGCGATGGTAGGTTAGCTAGGTCTGTCCTTGGGACAGATGTTGAATGTGAGCGACTTGATGTTGCTCACATTAAGCTATAAGCAATAAGTGTGAGGATGAGTGATTGCTAAGATTGTGTAATAAGACTATGACCTTCTAAGACTGTTTCATAAACGCTCTTATTAGAGCGAGGCTTGAACCAATGGCTAATGAAAAGAAGCCAATCGCGGGATTTATAATAATGATCTCACTGAGTTTAAATGAGGGTATGCCAAGGTAAGCGCCCATTTCACCCAGATCGATTTTAAGTGATTTTAAATAAATCAAGCCAACAAAAAGCAGGATTAACAACAAACTACTACCGAAGCTGACTAATGTAGTTGAAAAATGAGAGTTAGGACTTATAAGTTTAATGCCGACAAAGATTGCTGATAATAAAGCGAGGAGAAATATTGCGGTACCGATGAGCTGTAGCGTGGAGATTGACTTTTTTAAGACTTGATTTGATGGATCCAAATTTTCAGTTCTGGTGTTTTTTATCACACTGTAATATTGATAAAGTTCATTGTTGAGATACTCTTGCATGGTACTGCCAATCACTTTTGCGGCGTTTATTTTGGGAGGTTTGCCAGTCATCATTGAAATTGGACTGTAAGTCATGCTAATGTCTTTGAATTCGGAAAGTCCTCCAAAAATGAGGCTTTCCATTAACATGTCTAACATCCCGCTGGAATTGATTTTGAAGCTTAATATTGGTGTAAATATGCCAATAAATAAGGTCATTATGGCGATAATACTTAGGACGTTTTGAAAGCTGTTGGCTTGCTTTTTTGAGTAGGATGGGCTCTGTGTTTGGAGCGGAAGCTGTTGGGGTGGTTGATAGGGTGGCGGGGTGGGTCTGGGAGGTATAACCTGATTTGACTGGTATGATTGTGTGTTTGAACCAATCGTGGAGCTGTGTTGGGGCGGAATCTGTAAGATAGTTTGTTGTGGTTTAGTCTGAACAGGAGGCAATGTTGGTGGAGTTTGCTGCGGTGTTTGAATGGTTTGTTGGCGTTGTATTTCGTGCAAAGGTTTTGGCGCACTACCATCCAAAGGTGCGAAACCAAGCAGTACCTGATCGGTGTCGTTTGTGCTCGGCGGGTTTTGGCGTAATGTTTCTGGTTTGTAAGATGATTGTGTTTGGGGTGGCTCGTGTTGTACCACAAGGGTCTTGCCACAATACTGGCAAAACTTGTTGTTATCATTATTGTAAGAATTGCAGTGGCTGCAAATCATATGTCACCTTCTTCCTCTAAACCCTTTCTATGATTCGGTAGACATAAAATGGTTTTGCCAATTGTACTATGAAAAGAAAGAAAAAACTGAAAATCACTGAAATAAAAACGGGTTAAATAACCTTTCTTTTTTCTCGTGGCACTATGTTAAATATTCTTAATCATTTTTCTGGTTTTCCTTGACGGTTGATGGGGACTATCCTATAATCTCCACTTGGATTAATTCTATTAATCAGATGAATGCAGATGAGCGAAGAAAAAACGTCCCTACTCAATTATCTGGCTGAAGCCTCTAAGAATAAACAAGATATTCCCAGTATCGCGGAATTAAGTCAGATTTTGGGCGTCAGTGTTGCCAGTGTGCGGGAACAATTGGAAGTCGCCCGTCAGTTAGGCTTTGTTGAAGTTAAGCCACGAAAGGGGATTCAAAGAAAACCATTCTCGCTGGTGCCACTCATTCGTTTAGGCATGAACTATGGCATTCATTCCGAAGCGCAATTACTAAGCGAATATATTGAATTGAGAAAACATCTGGAACTAAGTTACTGGGATGATGCCTTTGAGGTTCTCAAAGATGACCAGATGGACTATATGCAGTTTCTGGTTGATATCGCGTTTCGAAAATTGCAACGAAAACCAGCTATAATACCTACTGAAGAACAAAGTGAATTCCACCTGACTCTGTTCCGTCCTCTTGGTAATAAAGTGCTTATCAGCATTTTAGAAGCCGCATGGGCAATGGAAGAAGATAACGGTGGAAAAATTATCGCTGACCTTGATGAAATGCTCTTCAGTTGGAGAACACGTCAGCTCATTGTGGATGCATTGCGAGAGAAAGATAGATCTAAAGGGAAAAATGCTCTTGAAAGCTTGTTGGCATTACCAAACAAGCCAAAGGAAGCTGAAATAATTACAAGATTCGAATGAAGGAGATAACCAGGAATGGCAGTGACTGAACTTCAATCTAAATCGAACCTGGCGACGGTTGTCAATAACTTTTGTATGACCGTTTGTACCGTCAATGGTTCAGGCAGCGTAACGGCGAATAATATTATTTACCGTGCGTTGTTCCAAATGGGAATACCTGTCTCAGGAAAGAATATTTTCCCATCCAATATTATGGGCATGGCGACATGGTTCGTCATTCGTGTGAACGATGAAGGTTTTACTGGGCGCGTTCCATATGATGATATTGTCGTGGCGATGAATCCAAGTACCTTGTTGTACGAAACATCGTTTTTGCCCGAAGGTGGGGTCATTTTCTATGCGGACCACATCATGATTCCCGAGGGTCATCGTAAGGACCTTATTTATTATCCAATGCCTATCAAGGAACTGATGAAAACGGTTGATGTACCACGAAACCTTGTGTCTTACATGGAGAATATGCTCTATGTGGGCATTGTCTCACAGGTTTTGGGCATCGAATTATCCGAATTACGACGCGCTGTAGATCACCAATTTGCCAAGCGTGTCGCGGTTGCGGAGTCTAACTTTGATATTATCAAGATTGGATATGAATGGGCGCAGGCGAATATTGAAAAACGAGACCGCTTTGTTGTTGAACGACGACCAAGTAAGGGAAATCTCATCATGACTGATGGTAATACTGCAGCTGGGATTGGCTCTCTTTTTGGTGGATTGCAGTTTTGCTCATGGTATCCCATTACACCTGCCACAAGCATGGTTGAAGCAGCGATTGCCAAAGTTGGTGAGCTGCGCAAAGACCCAGTAACTGGAAAGACCACCTGTGTGATTCTGCAGGTTGAAGATGAATTGGCAGCCGCTGGTGCCGCGTTAGGCGCGGGATGGGCAGGCTTGAGGTCAATGACTTCTACATCGGGTCCAGGCATTTGTTTGATGGCAGAAAATATTGGCTTGGCTTATTTTACCGAAACGCCTATGGTGATCTGGAATGTGCAACGTGTAGGTCCCAGCACTGGTTTGCCCACCCGAACCGCGCAAGGCGATTTGTCTTTTATGTACAACATTGGACATGGTGATGTCAACCATGTCATTTTAATGCCTGGTACTGTGAACGAATGCTTCGAGTTTGCCTGGAAAGCGCTTGATCTGGCTGAACATTACCAAACACCCATCTTTGTGCTCAGTGACCTTGATCTGGGGATGAACACCTGGGTGACAGAGAAATTCGAATATCCAAACACACCCATTGACCGAGGTAAGTTGATTTGGGAAGAGGAACTTGAGAAGATCGAGGATTGGGGCCGTTACAAGGACATTGATGGTGATGGCATCCCATATCGCACTGTTATGGGTAATCAGAGCCCGAAATCAGCCTATTTTACCCGCGGTACTGGCCATGATGTTTATGGAAACTACAATGAAGACCCCAAAAACTGGTCTGATATGCTCCATCGCATCGAGAAGAAGCTGAATGGGGCTATTGAAAAACTTCCCAAACCAGTTGTCATCAAGGGCAATAATGCCAAGATAGGCATTATTGGTATGGGTTCAACAGATGATGCCATCAAGGAAGCCCAGGCGATCCTGGCAAAGCAAGGTATCGAAACCGATTACATGCGCATTCGTGCTCTGCCAAGCTCAAGCGAAGTAAACGCCTTTATAAATGACCATGATCGCAACTATGTGTTGGAACTGAACCGTGATGGTCAACTTAATGAAATATTAATGTTGGAACATTCAAAACTTTCAGAAAAACTCATCTCGTTGACAGATATCGGTGGTTTACCGATGACTGCTGTTTGGGCTGTTGAAAATATTTTAGCTGCGGAGGAAGATTATGCCTAGCACTGTTGAAAAAAAAGTTGAACGCAACCTTATTGGCTTATCACCAAGCGATTATGCTGGTAAGAAATCGACGCTTTGTCCAGGTTGTGGGCATAACGCGATTTCAAACGTTATTCAAGCTGCTGTGTATGAGCTTGGTTTGGCGCCAGAGCAAGTTGTGAAAATAAGTGGTATCGGTTGCTCAAGCAAGAGCCCGAACTACTTTTTGAACCGCTCGTTTGGTTTCAACGGTTTGCATGGCCGTATGCCTACTTTGGTCACTGGAGCTTGCTTCGCTGACTATAAAATTGAAATTCTGGGTATCTCAGGTGATGGTGACTCTGCCAGTATTGGCTTAAGCCACTTTAAGCACATCATTCGTCGCAACGTGCCTATGTTGTATATCATCGAGAATAATGGTGTGTACGCTCTTACAAAGGGCCAATTCTCAGCGACTTCTGACCAGGGTCTGGTGCTAAAGCATCAAGGCGAAAACCTTTTGCCTCCATTGGATCTATGTATGGAAGCCCTGATTAGTGGCGCGGCGTTTGTGGCGCGCGCTTTTTCTGGTGACGTGAAGCAGATGAAGGAAATTTTCAAAGCTGCCATTTCTCAGGAAGGCACAGCTGTTGTAGATGTGATCAGCCCATGCGTGACCTTTAACAACCGCGCTGAGGCGATGCAGTCCTACACCTGGGGTCGCGCCAATCAAACGCCACTGCAGGAGATCAAACACTTTAACACGAAAGAAGAGATTGAAGAAGGAGTCGAGGAATTTGAACCAGGTACCTATAAGGAAGTCGAATTGCAAGATGGTTCCTACCTTCTTCTGCGCAAACTCGACAAGGACCATGATCCTTCCGATAAAGCCGCTGCTTTGGATATCCTGACTGAATCATACAAGAAGAAATACTTTGCGACTGGTTTGATCTATTTCTCAGAAGTTCCGCCAACTATTCAGGAACGTTATGACCTGCCAGACGAACCTTTAAACCGTATCGGTATTGAGCGATTGCGCCCAACTCCCGCAATGCTTGAGAGCATTAACCAAGACTTTGGGATTTAGACTAACCCATTCTAAATAAGAAGGGCTGGAATTTTCCAGCCCTTTTCTGTAGTTATTTCTTAAGTATTTTTGAGATTTTTAATCGTGTGAAGTAATGCAAGATTAGGTGAGGCATGCGCGCCTACTGGAAAACTACCCACCATAATAACTTGCTTCCCACCTGTTTTTGGTTCTATTGATACTAATTCATTTTCAATTTGTTCAAGCATCTCTTCAAGCGAATTGGAGCGTTTAACCAGGAAGGGAGTGACTCCGCGGCAAATTCCAAGCCAATTAAAGGTGCTCATTTTAGGAGTAAAGGCGTAAATTGGTACCTTTGGCTTGGTTTTGCTCACCCAACGGGCTGAATTGCCGCTAAAAGTGAAAACACAGATCGCAAAAACATCCTGATCATCTGCCATATTTCGGGCAGCAATGGATGTTGTTATTGCATCGTCATGAAAGCTGATATCACGGATTGAAGAACTTTGTCCCCATCTGTCGAGATGCTTTTCAGCTTCCACAATGATTTGATTCATCATTTGAATGCTTTGGACAGGATATTGGCCAATGGCAGTTTCTCCACTCAGCATGAGCGCGTCTGTGCCATCATAAATCGCGTTCGCGCAGTCCGTGGCTTCGGCGCGGGTTGGACGGGAATGGCTAATCATCGACTCCAGCATCTGGGTGGCAGTAATCACAATTTTGCCCCGCATATTAGCTTCGCGAATAATATACTTTTGAATAGCGGGCACTTGCCAGGGCGGAAGTTCCACACCTAAATCTCCTCTGGCGACCATAACACCATCACAGTGTTCAAAGATTTCAGTCAGGTTATCAACGGCTTCAGGCCGTTCGAGTTTGGCAATGACTGGAGGAATACGACGGAAATCGCAAAGCTTTTTTAGCGTTTCATAAACTGAGATAAGATCCGCGGCTGATTTTACAAAAGATACGGCGATCAAATCCACGCCAAGTTTGAGACTGAATTCAAGATCAGAAAGGTCTTTTTCCGTTAATATCGGGATAGACAGTTTGGAGCCGGGCAGGTTTACGCCTTTGTGAGATTTTAAGATGCCACCAATGATGACTTTGGCATAAATATTCTCTCCATCAAGATGGGTTACTTCGATTTCAAGGTTACCGTCATCCATCAGAATGCGATTGCCCGGCTCGACCGCTTCGTGGAGCATAGGGACATCAAAGGGGATGAAAGTTACCCCTTTAGAAATTGCTTTGGGGTTAGGACTGGAGCTTAGGGCAAGAGTCTGTCCTTCAACAATCTCTAACTCGTTATTTTCAAGCTTACCAATGCGCAGCTTCGGTCCCTGTAAATCAGCGAGGATGGAGACAGGCTTATTGAGTTCGCTTGATAATCTGCGGATTAATGAGATGTTTTCTTCATGTTGTTCCTGGGTGCCATGAGAGAAGTTGAGACGGGCAACATCCAGGCCAGCTTGTATCATTTTTCTTAGTGTGGTTTCGTTTGAACTGGCTGGACCTAAGGTGGCTACAATTTTCGCGAAACGTTCCATATTCACCTCTATAAACTAAAAGCGACCCGGTCATATAGACGATTTCTACCGGGTCGCATTATTTGTGTAACTTTTACGCTTAGTCCTTCATCAATTTGTAAAGGATGGCTTTTTGGGCATGTAAGCGGTTGTGGGCTTGTGGGAACAACCAACTTTGTGGACCATCGCAAACTTCGTCGGTAATCTCAACGCCACGGTAAGCCGGCAGACAGTGCAAAACGATGGCATCGGGCTGAGCTTCTGAGACCAGTTTTTCGTTAACCTGGTAAGGTGGGAAGACTGCTTTGCGTTTGGCGGCTTCTTCTTCCTGACCCATGCTGACCCAGGTATCGGTATAGATAACGGTAGCTTCTTTCACAGCTTCGTGTGGATCGCGGAAGAAGGAAAGCTTGGCACCGGTTTTCTCAGCGATGGCTTTGCTTTCGTTTACGAAACGATCTTCCATATCGTAGCCTTCAGGACTGGCAATGATGAAATTTGTGCCAAGAATCGCTGACATTTGCATGAGCGAAACAGAGACGTTGTTACCGTCACCAATATAAGCAAGGTTCAGTCCGTCAAAGTTACCGAATTTTTCTTTGATGGTCAGGAAGTCTGCCATAATTTGGGCAGGATGGCTGGCATCACTAAGTCCATTAATCACGGGAACAGTTGCCCATTCAGCGAGACCGACAACGAGTTCATGACCGAAGACACGTGCCATGATGCCTTCTACCATGCCGGAAAGGACACGGGCAACATCAGCTACAGATTCGCGCTGACCCAAACCAATCTCGTTTGGAGAGAGGTAAAGCGCATCACCGCCAAGATGACGCATGGCGACTTCGAAACTAACGCGAGTGCGAAGTGAGGGCTTTTGGAAGATCATGGCAAGATTTTTGCCTTTTAGAACAGGTTCGTTGCCACCGGCGAAATACTCTTTTTTGAGTTCCGTGGCGAGGTCTAAAAAGCCTAACAGTTCTTCTTTTGTGAAGTCAGTGATGTCAAGAAAATCCTTTTTCATTGTTACTCCTTAGTAATGTTTTAATAATTCCACAAAAACACCGGAACATGGCTGTGGCTATGATTCCGGTTGCTTTCGCATGGCTATTTTATCAGACTTTATAGCTTCCAGGGCGATAATGAAAATGTATATTTGTTTGAGTGCCCAAATGAAAATGATAAGACACAGAACACTGGTAAGGATACTTATCCAGGTGATTGTCTTACGTTGAAGTTCTGGTAGCTTTTGTTTGTAGTTTTCAAGTTGGGTTATAAAGTTTTCCAGTGATGAGCCAGTGTCTTTGACATTCGTTTTTATGTTGTCAATGTCGGTATGAAAATCATTGAATTTGTTTTCGAAAGAATCAATATTTGAGGCAGAACTATTCAACCCTTCCTCTAAGCCTGAAAGGCTTTCAGGAATGCTGGCAAAAGTTTCGGACAATTCAAGCAAGCTCTCATTGAGGGTTTTCTTGGGAGCGTAATTGAAATTGACCATGGGCAAACGTGAGAAGAATATGAGAGCGTCATCGACCAGTTTCGAGCCCTGTGCCGCGGCTTTCAGCGAATCATGTCCATCCTGGGCGATTTTGGCCAAATCGGTACCTACAAAAGAAGTTATACGTTCAAGAACAGGCTCAATGCTAAGTAAATAGTCGTCAATGGTATGCAAGGACTCTTTGAGGGTATCGAAGCTGTCTGTAATGCTTACAAGTCCATCATTGACAGTTGAAAGGGTTTGATGCAATGAGTCGATTCCATTTTCTGCGGTGTGGATGATTTCGCGTGTGCCATTAGCCAGTGTGACTGCCAGGATGATAAGCAAAACAATCATGGCACAGCTTAGTAAGAATAAAAAACTGCTTTTTATCAGGTCAATGCGGTTTTTGTTGCGCTTTAAAAAATCAGCAATTTTACTGAGCATGAATACTACCTGTAAGGGGGTTCTGAATCCTTTGAAGAATGTCATCCTGCACGGTGCTCATGACGGTGTAGTTTTCAGGTGTGTCGTGATCGTAACCACAGAGATGAAGAATGCCGTGAACCATGAGCATTTCCAGTTCAGCTTGCAAGGTAGCGTTGGACTGGTTTGCCTGTTTTTGTGCCATTTGCAAAGAAATGATGATATCACCCAAATAGAACGCGCCTGTTTCGGGGTCGTCATAACCAAGAGGAAAAGAGAGCACATCGGTGGCTTGATCAATGCCACGAAAATCTCGGTTAAATGTTCTTATGCCTTGGTTGGTTGTAAGTCGCAAGGAAAAAGCGCAATTTTCTTCTTCTGTTGCCATTGATATGCATAAATCAGCAAGTTCTTCTAATCGCTGGCGGTTTATCTTGTTTTCATATGAGCTGGGCAGAATAAAGTCAATCAAACTATTTGCCTCTTCCAATATTAATTTTCATAGTGTCCTGATGCAGGGCGTTTTCTTCCGTTTCGGATGGCGAAAACTCCATCTGGTCTAACGGGGATTGACCGTCTTCAGTCTCATCACTTTTTTCTTGTTCAGGCTCTTCTTTCTCCGTATCGATATCTGGTTCAATATGTTTCTCTTTTGAACGTTTTTGATCAGGGTATTTAATTCGGGGATGGTAAGAACGCTTAATCGTTTCAAAGAACGATTTCTTGATTGTTTTGAGATCCTGTAACGTTAAATCTGTATCATCCAATTGACCGGATTCAGTAATACTGTGTATCACTGCTTCAATCACATCCATTATTTCCTGATCGGTACGAGGATTGGTCGCCCGTGAGCGTGCTTCGGTGCCATCCGCGAGCATCAACAGAGCGGTTTCGCGGGATTGTGGTGAGGGGCCGGGATAGCGGAATTTTTCTTTGTCTACGAGCGAATCATCACCGTTTTCCATTTCAACAGCTTTAGAGTATTGGTAACGCGTGATGTTGCTCCCATGATGTTCAAGGATGAAATCAATGATGCGGCTGGGCAGACGGTATTTCTTTGCAAGAGCGACACCATCCGTGACATGAGCAATGATTGTCGTTGCGGTTTCGTAAGGGTCACTTTCATCATGTGAGTTGATGTTACCCCGGATTTGGTTTTCAATAAAGAAGCTGGCATTATTTGCTTTGCCTATATCATGGAACATTGTGCCAGCACGGACTAAAAGTCGGTTCGCGCCAATCGCATCAGCGGCTTGCTCGGCGAGGTTTGATACCTGCAAGCTGTGTTGGTAAGTGCCAGGAGCATTATTAAGTAATATCTGCATGAGTGGATGATCTGGTCTGGAAAGTTCCATGAGCTGTAATGATGTCGGTAAATCAAGTGTGGACGCGAATATGTGTTGTAATAATAAAGCCAGGGTCGCTGTTGCAAGTCCATTAAACAGTGCAGCCGCCAGGAGCGTGCCAAAGCCAAGCCAGTCAGTATAAGAATCACCCAGGCGGAAAAGGATGACTATCGCAGCCGCAAAAGCACTGCTTACAAAACCCGCTCCGAAGAAAGTGCTCAAACGTCGTGCATTGCCTAACATCAGCATCGCTACCAAGCCAGGGATGATATAGAAAATCATCAACTCTGATTCACGTCCAAAGCCTAATACAGAAAGAAAAGCCAGCAACAAGCTCATTAAAAAGCCGAATTCAAAATTGAAGATGATGCTTATTGTTAATCCAAAGGCGGCAAGCGGGAATAGATATGGCCAGACCATATTTCCCATCACCAAAAATCGGGCGAAACCAAGGAAGAGCAGAAAGAAGATAGCAGTTAGAAGCATTGCCAAGGGTTGCATCATGGTTTCTGTCGCGCGGTAGCGGAAGAAAATAAACACTAACAGTGCTGAAATAAGGATAACAACACCATTTTTGATAAAAGCGTTGGTTTGGTCAGATGGTGTAGTTAATCCAAAAATGTTGAGGGCTTCCATATCGGCTTCAGCTAAAATTTCACCGCGACGCACGATTGCTTCACCAGCGATGATTTGGCGGGTAATGGGTTGAACATTTGCCATAGCGTATTCGCGTGCTTTTTGTGTTTCCTCAGCGGAATATGGGCTTGTGGGAACGATGAGCTGCGAAACGATGGCTTGTGTTATCTGGGTTTGCTCTAATTTGAAACTAAATTTAATGGTGTTTGACAGGTTGGATTTTACACGCTCCACCTGATCTTCACGCAAGTTTTCGCGCAATACTGATTCAAGTACTCGGGCAGATTCAATGCCAACCGCTTGCCAATCGTTCATATCCATTAAGAGAATTTGCGATAATTCGGTCTCGGTGAATTGCAGGTGCTGCATTGCCATGAGGTCTTCAACTTTTTGTTCATGGCTTGAAAGCGGATCGTTTTTGATGGTGGTGATGTAGCTTAGATCTGCATCGAGGATGTTGAGTTGTTTACGAACAATACTTGGATCTGATACCAAGTAGACATCTTCAACGGCGTTAGCTGCGTTCTGTTTGGCTCTATCTGTGAGTACTTTCGATTCGAAGTTGATTGAATATGGCGCGAGAATATCTTCGCTGGATGCTTCACCGACACTGATTTGAAAGCCTTGATTGTCGAAGTAATCTGGCAATACCATTAGCAAGAACGCGATCAAACTGCTCAGTATCAAAATAATGCTAAGCACCATGTTTTGTGTATGCGATGAGGGTGTTTCTTTGTTCTTTAACTTTAGCATCAAGTATTACCGTGGCGTAAACAACTACGCATAGTGTTACTCTAATTATACATGCTCGCGAGCTACTTGCCTAATTCTTTTAATCGTCGATAGTTATCAAATCTTTTATGGAATCAAAAATGCCCGGGCCGATGCCTTTAACCTTTTGAATGTCTTCAATACGCATGAAGAGCCCATTTTGTTCGCGATAATTGATTATTGCCTGTGCTTTGCTGGGTCCTATGCCAGGGAGTAAAACGAGGGTGTCTAAATCAGCAGTGTTGATATTTACCAATATAGGCTCTTCTATATTCAGTAGTGGCTGTGAACGCTGCGGGTTATTAAAATCTGATTCTTGCTCAACTAAGTTCGGTATGTGGATGCGCGCGCCATCCTGCAGGATTTCAGCAAGGTTGAGTAGATTCGAATCGTAACCTTCAATCAGACCACCTGCTTTTTCAATCGCATCCACTAAGCATGCTCCTTTGGGAAGAGTAAGCATACCAGGCGCGTTAACCGCGCCTGTAAGGTGAACGCGAATGAGAGATAGTGTTGCTGTTGGGATTGGTGTTAGATCAGGCGTCTTTGTGATGAGGACAATGGCAGACCCACGCTGGGGTAACACAAAGATGAGGACTAAACCAGCTAAAAGAAAGCCGATAAAGATGCCCAGCGTGATTTGCTGCCAGCCTTTCACTCAGGAATCTCCATTTCCTGGGCTGAATTTGTGTTTCGAGTTAACTTTTCGCGGTCTTCTTCAAGCGCGAGCAAACGATTAAAAGCAGCAATGGAGACTTCAAGCATGTCTTCAGAAGGTTCACGTGTAGTGAGCTTTTGGAGTAAGAGATTAGGTTTGATGAGAAACCTTAAAAAAGCTGATTTGTCCATGGCGCTTGCGACCCAACGGATATATTCGTAGGCGATTCCGGTAACAATCGGCAACATTAAGATTCGGGAAATCAATCTCCAATATATGGGCATCGGTCCTAACAAAGAGAAAGCCAGCACACTGATGACAGCAAGTGTCAACATGAAGGATGTACCACATCTGGGGTGCTGTGTGCTTTGTTTGGCTACCTCTGAAGGCGTTAATTTCACGTTCCCTTCAAAGGCGTTAATGGTTTTATGCTCCGCGCCATGATAAGCGAAAACGCGTTTTATGTCCGGGATGGTGCCTACGAGCGCCATATAGCCAATAAGGATTATTAACCTGATGAGCCCCTCAATAACGTTGCTCCACCAGGCACCAAGCGACCATAACTTATCAAACAAGCCAGCAAGAAATGCTGGAAGAAGAAAGAAAATTGAAACGCCTATAATCATGGCTAATGCTGTCGTAAAAAACATCTTGCCTGAATCAATTTGCTCTTCTTCCGCCCCGGACATGTTTGCAGATAAGTTAATCATGCGTGTGCCAAGGCTAAGGGAATCCCATAAAGCCAAAATACCGCGTAAAAAGGGCACGCGCATCCATTTTGAACTATAAAACGCGGGCAACTCTTCGTCGTGGAGCTGAATTTGGCCATTTGGATCGCGTACAGCCATGGCGAGAAAGCGTTTGCCTCGCATCATGACGCCTTCAATGACAGCTTGCCCGCCATAAGCGGGCATTTTTAGTTCGGATTTGTTTTTGGTACTCACTCAGCAAAACTCATCAAGAATCGTATCAGCGCTTGAACGCCTTTGGTCCATGTGGGCAAATGTTGCCGTTCGTTGGGGGAGTGAATCGCATCGTCAGGTAAGCCAAAGCCAGTGAGCAATGATTTAACACCTAAAAGATGATACATGTTGGTGGCAACAGGAATTGAACCACCTTCGCGCTTCAATGTGACGGGTTTACCCCAGGTTTTGCTGAGCGCGTCTGCCAGATTCTTTGAACCAGGCGCGTCATCCGCGAGATAGGCGGGACCCAAGGAATGTTTGAAGATCTGCGCGCGAACGGTATTGGGTACAATGCTGGCGATGTAGCTTTGAATGAGCTTGTAAATTTCTTCTGGGTTTTGATCAGGTACTAAGCGGCATGAAATTTTCGCTTTGGCATAAGCTGGAATAATGGTTTTAGCACCTTCCTCAATGTAGCCGGAATAAAGCCCATTGACATCCAACGTGGGACGTGCGCCCTGGCGTTCAAGCATGGTGAAGCCCTCTTCGCCATGAAGTCTGGGGACACCCGTAAGTTTGATATAAGTCTCTTCTTGTGTGCCAGCCATAGCAATGAGTTCGCGTTCTTTTTCGCTGAGTGGACGGACTTTGTCATAGAATCCGGGGATAGCTACTGTGCCATCGGGATTGTGTAATTTTGAGATGACGTCGGCGATGACATTGGCGGGATTGGCAATGTTGCCACCAAACAAGCCACTGTGCAAGTCCATTTTGGGACCATCAATGCGCAATTCAAAGTAAACCATACCGCGTAAACCATATACGATGGTAGGCTGATTAGCAGAAACCATGCCGGCATCGGGGTTGAGAATCATGTCGCATTTGAGGAGCTCGGTGTGTTTTTCGAGAAAGTCATCAAGTGAGGGTGAACCAATTTCTTCTTCACCTTCAATGATGAATTTGATGTTGAGAGGCAGTGTGTTGGTTTTGAGGACGCTCTCAAGGGCGAAAATGGTCGCCATTACCTGGCCTTTCATATCGGACGCGCCACGGGCGTAGATATATTCACCAACTTGATTAGGTTCAAAGGGTGGCGTGCGCCACTCGTGCAGAGGATCAGGCGGTTGAACGTCATAATGACCGTAAATAAGCAGGGTTTTCGCATCAGGGTTGGGGGATTTCTTTTCAGCATAGACAATAGGATGGATCTTGGTTGGAAAGATCTCTACCCGATCCATGCCAAGTTTATTAAAGTAGTCTGAGAGAAAACCAGCAACTCGCACCATGTCATCTTTGTAAGCGGGATCAGTTGAAACAGATGGAATTCTCAGAATGTTCATGTATTGTTCTATTAAGGTTTCTTGGTTGTCTAAAAAATAGTTAATTGCGGATAGCTCTTTATCCATAGTTACCTCATCTTTTTATATACTCTATTCCTATACATTATATGCCAAACCGCGATTTCTCGTGATAGGATTAGCATGAAATGAATATGACCCAATTATAAAAATGGGTGTTTTAAGCAACAATAAAAACTGAAGGAAAAATATATGACTACCGAAAATCACCGACAAATTATTATCGTTGGATCAGGTCCGGCGGGGTTTACTGCCGCGATCTATGCCGCGCGTGCTAATTTAGCTCCCTTGCTTGTTTCAGGAATGAAGCTTTACGGACAGCCTTCCAAAACAGCGACTATTGAGAACTATCCAGGTTTTCCCACAGGTGTTGAGGGTCCGGAACTTGGTCGGCTTTTTGAAGAGCAAGCGCGTGCCTTTGGTACTGAAGTGGTCTATGACGCGGTTCAAAAGATTGATTTGAGCCAAAAGCCTTATCAAGTCCACGCTTATGGTACTACTTTCACCGCTGACGTTATTATTTTGGCAATGGGTGCAGAATACAATAAATTAGGCGTTCCCGGAGAAAAAGAACTGGAAGGTCGGGGAATTTCAAACTGCGCGACTTGTGACGGCTATTTTACGAAGGGCAAAAACGTGCATGTGGTTGGTGGAGGAGACGCCGCGATCGAAGAAGCCATCTTTCTGACACGCTTTGCAGATAGTGTCACCGTTATTCATCGTCGCGACGCTTTGCGAGCGAGCGCCATCCTTGAGGAGCGCGCCCGTAAAAACCCGAAAATCAAGTTCATATGGAACTCAGTGGTAGAGGAAATTAAAGGCGAAAATGCTGTAGAAGCCCTTGTTTTGAAAAATGTAAAAACCGGTGAAATTAGCACAGTACCCAGCGAAGGTTTATTCGTTTACATTGGTCAAAAGCCCATCACAGAAATTGTAGGAGACCAAGTGGCAACTGATTCCAAGGGCTATATCATTATCGACGAAAACATGCAAACCAATGTGCCTCAGGTTTATGCCGCCGGGGATATAGCAGACCCGCGCTATCGACAAGTTGTCACCGCGGCAGGCATGGGAGCCGCCGCGGCGATTTCAGCGACACATTATTTGGAGACGCTTAGGGCTGATTAGCTTGCCTAAAGCCAGGAAAAGATGAGCATTTGCCTATGGCTGAATGTTCGCGCTACTCCAGATAAATACTCTTGGTTCACTCAGTACACCGGCCTCTTCGTATATCGGATTGGCCGGATCGTCGTTAATACGCCTGGCAACGGATACTGTCCATTGAATAATATGCGGGGTGGAATCTGTGGGCCTAAAACTGGACGGTAGAATGAACTTGGTGTCGGTAACATATTCCACCAGACTGCGCTCATCAGTTGAGGTTAGATCCTTAACAATCACCCGATATAGTTCGTTTGGATAAAGGTCAGCCACAGAAGCCCATTGCAAGGTAACACCTTCTTCACCGGGTGGGAAGTAAGCGCCAGAACGGGGTAAAAGCAAATTAGGCCCGGGGTAAGGAGGTACTGGTGTAGCGGTTGGGGTCGGACCAGGGGTGGGCAGACGATAACAGAGGGGGATTTCAAGCGCTTGACCAACACGCACGATGTCATTGCTCATACCGTTATGCTCCATGATGTCTTTCATCGATACGGAATAGTTGGCGGCAATTGAGCTGAGGGTATCCGAGCCGCCTACGGTAATGGGCATCACATTTGTACAGCGCTCATCTTCAGGGATTTCTTCAGGTGTGGCAGAGGGTACAGGTGATGGGGTGTAGGTGGGTAAAGGTACCATCAATACCTGACCTTCTGAAACGGTACAGTTGGCATCCAGTTTGTTTTCGAGAATAATGGCTTGCACAGAGGTGTTGTATTGCAAAGCAATATGTAAACATTGTTCACCTTGACCAACTGTGTGAGCCACGGGCGGTAGAGGTGTCCAGGTGGGCTCTGGTGTCGCGGTAAGTGTAGGTGTGACGGTCAGTGTTACGGTCGCGGTTGGAGTGCGAGAACCTTCAACATTTGCCATATCTTCCGCTGATGACGATAGCTTCGAGCTGACCAATAGGGCAACGATTGTGGCTACCAAGGCTAAAAAGACCAAAGCTAAAATAATCATTCCGGGTAATTTTAGGCGTATTTCCGGTAATCCACTTGAATCCAGGCTACGTGTTTTTGGGCTCGCAGGGATGTCTCCAAGCTGAGTGCCACAAACCAGACAACGAGTGGCATTATCGCTTAAACGGGTGCCACAAACCGGGCAGATGTTATTCTTTTTCTGAGTTGATGTTTCAAAACTTGTTTTTCTCATTGTTTCATCCAATATAAACGCTTAGCTTACAAAAGCGAAGTGAGACGTGTAAAATGAAGCTATGAGTGCCATTTACATTCACATTCCGTTTTGCAAGCGTCGATGTTATTACTGTGATTTTATCACGTATGCAAATATAAACGATATGCTACCAGATTATCTCGAAGCGTTGCAAACTGAAATAATGTCTGCATCGTTTAATGTGGGTGAAGCAGAAACAGTCTATATCGGAGGTGGAACGCCATCACTAATGAGTAGTGAGCAAGTTGATGTTATTTTACAGACTGTTCAAAAACGCTTTGGCATCGCGGATGGTGCTGAAATTACGATGGAAGTTAATCCTGGAACAGTAAAGGATGGTTATTATGCTCAACTAAAGGCTGTGGGTGTTAATCGCCTGAGTATGGGGGTACAGTCATTTGTTGATGAGGAATTGCGTGTTATAGGTCGCATCCATAACGCTGAGGAGGCGAAGCTTAGCTTTTTATCTGCACGAGAAGCTGAGTTTGAAAATATCAGCCTCGATTTGATATTTGGTTTACCTGGTCAAACGATGACGTCCTGGCGTAAAAGCCTCAAAGCCATCGAAGCACTGAAGCCCGATCATCTCTCCATTTATTCATTGATTTTAGAGCCAGGCACGCCTCTCACAAAACAGATTGAGAAAGGGAAAGTGCAGTTGCCTGATGATGACCTCGTGGCAGATATGTTTGAAGAAACAATGGACTATTTGGGTCGCATAGGCTATGAACACTATGAAATATCGAGCTGGGCGATAGATGAAAGCAGAGAAAGCCGACATAATAAGGTGTATTGGAAAGCAAAGGATTATTTAGGTTTTGGAGTGGGTGCTGTAGGCTGTGTTGGTGGCACACGTTGGCATAACACTGCTCAGGTTGAGGAATACATTTTAAAAATAACATCAATTGCGCGTAGGCGTGGGGAAAAGCAGCTTTTGAAGGAGATTAACGATTCGGAAACTTTAGGTAATGATCGTCTTTCAATAGTCACAGAAGAGGAATTCTTAAGCATGCGGGAACAGATGAATGAGATGATGTTCCTGGGCTTAAGGATGATACGGGAAGGTGTTTCCAAATTTGATTTCAGGCGACGCTTTGGTCTGGAGATGGCTAACGTTTATGAAGAAGAAATCCAGAAATTAATCAATCTCGGACTCGTGGAATGGCGTGGTGAGAATCCAACCAGACGATTAGTTTTGACCAGACGTGGTTGTATGTTGGGGAACCAGGTCTTCATGGAATTTGTGTAGAAAATTATTCAGTTTATTATCCAAGCTGATTAAAAAAGAAAGAGTAATGTCGACAACTTATTCTTTTTCGACGTAGACCAGTGTGCCAAAACCATTGGTTGTCCAAACATCTGGATTAGTGACAGGTGTGCACCAACGATAAATCCATTTTGCTTCATCAGGTCGCATATTAATACACCCGGCACTCATTGGTGTGCCAAAATTCATGTGCCAAAAAGCGCCATGAATGGCTAATCCGATTTTGGTTTCAAAGAATGATGTCCAGGGCACACCCATAAAAATGCGTTCTTTTACGTTGGAGGTCAGAACAGCATTGCCCATATGTTTTGAGGGCATTTTTATGCGTACGGCATATTTTCCTTCGCCAGTTGGTGAACCTGTTGAGATTTTGGTTTCAAACACAATCTCATTGCCTTCGTACGCGCGTAAGCGTTGGTGCATATTTGATACAATGATGCGCTTTTCTTCAGAGGGAACCTCAGGGTGGATTGGCTCAAACTCTTCGTCAGGAATTAAACGCAAATGTTCCGGACGAACGGCGGTTTCTGTCTTTCCTAATTCGTCATGCACTTTATACCAGGGTAAACCGTCTGGCCCTTCAAAAATGTCAACGACCCAATGTGTGGATTTGTAATAAAACAGCCACAATGGTTCCCAGCCATTATCCCGTGAATAAAACATGGAGCGTGTGTAGGGCACCGTCACTTCGGCTAACTGGCCGGTGGCGTATTTGGGCTGATCGAGCTTATTGTAGGCATATTTGACTTCGTAAAGATCACCGCTGAAAACGTAACCACCCCAACATTTATACCAAATCGGGTTGAAGGAGGGTCCAGCTGGGCTGATGATTTCGTCATACACGGTAATGATCTCATTATATTGGCGTGTATACATGATGGCGCTTTTTTCATCAGGCTCAATGTAGACGCTCGCGCCACGCTTGTTACCGACCAACATAAATCGGGGATTGTTATAGTTTGCTGAACTATCTTTTACCGGAGATAAAGCTGACCATCCCAATCCGAATAGGCCAGCTTTTAGAAAATCTCTCCGGCTTATTTTGAGTTTGTGCATTAATCCAGGTCGTTCGGATTTATGTCCGCAACTGAATCGTAAATGTACGTGGGCCCGTAGGAATATTTATCGATATCTTCACGCGAGGTAACACCTGAAAGCACCAAAATTGTTTCCAAACCAGATGAAATGCCAGACAGGATATCTGTGTCCATACGGTCGCCAATCATGATCGATGCTTCGGAATGGGCATTGATGTGATTAAGCGCGGAACGCATCATTAGCGGATTCGGTTTACCGATATAAAGAGGAGCTTTACCGGTGGCTTTTTCGATTAATGCCGCCATTGATCCAGTGGCGGGCACAATTCCGTTCTCGGTGGGTCCGGTGGCATCTGGATTGGTGGCGATAAAACGCGCGCCACCTATGATAAGCCGGATGGCTTTGGTTATTTCTTCAAAGCTATAGGTGTTGATCTCGCCAAGAACGACATAATCCGGTTCAACGGATGTTTGCACGTAGCCAATGGCGTGAATAGCTTCGGTGAGTCCAGTTTCGCCGATGACGAAAGCTTTGCCGTTGGGTCTTTGGCGATGCAAAAACGCGGCTGTAGCCATGGCGCTGGTGTAAATACGGTCTTCAGTGATGTCTAATCCGGAAAGCTGAAAACGATGCGCTAAATCACGCGTAGTGTAAAGCGGGTTGTTGGTCAGGATGAGAAACTTACGCTTTTCCTCAATCAGCTTTTGGATAAACTCAGCAGCACCGGGTATAGGCACAGAGCCATGTACCAGGACGCCGTCCATATCAATTAAGTAACTTTTCTTTTCTTTTTTCATATTACCTCAATCATAATTCATTCTATATGTTTTAAAACAAAATGTTGTAAATACTTTGTAAAAGAAAGAGCACTGCTGATTCTACCAACAGTGCTCTCATTTTACGAATTAACTCAAGCTTACTTCTTGGTGAGAATAATGCGCGCGTCAACAACGGCCACACCCTTGCCTTCTTCATAAACGAGGCAGGGATTGGCGTCGGATTCGGCGATTTCATCCTTCAAGTCGTAAATCATGTAGGAATAGTGAGCCAAAATGCTGGCGAGTTTTGCCATGTCGCGAGGGGATTCGCCACGGGCACCGCGCAGGATTTGGGCACTCTTGATTTCGTTTTGCATACGCAGCGCTTCTGCTTCATCAATGGGCGCAACACGGAAAGTAACGTCTTTGAGCACTTCCACGAAGATACCACCCAAACCGAACATAATGGTGGGGCCGAAGGTGGCGTCGTTGACTGAACCAACGATAACTTCGGTTGACCAGGGAGCCATCTCTTGCACTGCCATACCGTCGATTTCAGCATCGGCTTTGTATTTGAGGGAGTTTTCCATGATGACTTTCCAGGCTTCGCGAACGCCATTTTCATCCTTGATGTTCACTTTAACCGCGCCGGCATCTGATTTGTGCAGAATGTCGGGGGAAACGATCTTCATAACAACGGGGTAACCAATTTCGTTGGCGAGTTTGATAGCTTCTTCTTCGGTTTTGGCGAGTTCCGTGGGGGTAACAGGCAAACCGTAAGCAGCAAAGACGTGCTTGGCTTCGACTTCGGTGAGAGCATCTCGACCCTTAGCGCGGGCACCGGCAATAATTTCGCGGGCTTTTTCGGGGTTGATGTCGGTGGGTTTGTAGGGTGCGCTATGGCTGGTTTCGCTCATTAGTTGGTCCTGGCGCAGTGTCGCGAGGGCTTTTACAGCGATATCAGGCGCGTTATAGGTTGGAATACCTCTTTCGATGAGCCATGAGGTTGCAGTATCGCAGCGTTCGCCACCAACAAAGGAGACGGTAACAGGTTTACCGGTTGTGCCGGAATCCTGCAGGGCTTTGTAAATAGCTTCTGCGATTTCCAGGGGATTGGTAACGGCAGTTTCGCAGTAAAGGATTGCCATACCGTCGACCCAGGGATGGGCGTAGGAGTATTTAACGCCTTCGTAGTAGCCTTTCAAGCCAGCGCCACCGGTAATGTCAACAGGGTTTTTGGCAGAGCCGAAATCGGGCATATGTTTCTTGAGTTCAGCTTGAACTTCGGGTGGGGCAAACTTTAATGGCAAACCGTATTTTTCAGCCGCGTCAGTTGCCAAAACGCCAACTCCGCCACCGTTGGTGAGGATGAGCAGGTTGTCGCCTTGCATGCGGGGTTGCAGTGAAAGGGCTAAGGTGCGGTCAAAGAGGTCGTTGAGGTCATCTGCCTGGGTAACGCCGACTTGTTTGAAAGCCGCTTCATAAACCTTAGATGAGCCAGCCAGCGAGCCAGTGTGTGAGGCGGCAGCGGCGGCACCATGTGCGGAGGTTCCTGCTTTGAGCGCGATAATGGGTTTATTACAATTGCGGGCAGCTTCCAAAAAGCGAGCACCGTCTTTGATGCCTTCAATGTAGAGGGTGATACAAGATGTTACGTCGTCTTCGGCGAGGTAGGTGACAAGATCAGCAAAGTCGAGATCAGATTGGTTGCCGATAGAGATCATCTTGTCAAAACCGACACGGCGGGTGTATGTGGCGGCGATCATAGCGATAAGCAAGGCACCGCTTTGAGAAATCAAACCCGCTGTACCGTTCATTGGCAGTTGGGACGCGAATGAAGCGTTCATCTTGCCACTGTTTGAAAGCACACCGATGATGTTCGGCCCGATGATGCGCATACCAAATTCGCGCGCGGTTTTTACAACCTGTTCTTCGAGCTCATGTTCGCCGACTTCTGAGAAGCCGGAAGTAATGATGCTAATGCCCTTGACGCCTTTTTCGCCACATTCTTGGGTTACGCCATGGACAAACTTGGCGGGCACAGTGATGATAGCGGCATCGACGACATAGGGTACGTCCTTAATTGATGGGTAGCATTTATGGCCGAGAATTTCTTCGGATTTGGGGTTAATGGGGTAAATAGCCCCTTCATAGCCACCTGCGATTAAGTTCGCGACGACTTTGTAACCGATTTTTTCAGGGTCGGCTGAAGCGCCTACAATAGCGATGCTTTTTGGTTCAAGAACTGCATTGATAATTGGGTCCACATTTTCCTCCGGTTAGTATTGTTTTTTACCAATTGATTAGTATACCACTGAAATACAAAAATTCATATTTTTCGCGGTGCTTCTTATGCGAATATTACAAAAGGCTTTAGGAAGGCTACTTGGCCTTAGTCATTTATTTCTTCTCTTTCATTGTTTTATGCCTTTGAATGATGGGTAAGTCCCCATCATTCCAGTGTCTGTATATTCGCCACTCGATACGTCAATGATCACTATTTTCGGGATCGGTTTTTCTGAGTCATCGCTGCTATCCCAAACATGGATTACTATTTTCTCTCCGTCCAGTCTCCACTTCGGATGAGATGGCAACAAACCATGATGAAAGCTAAAATCCGCGTGAAGAATACGCTTTTCTTCAAAGGTGTTGAGATCCAGCAAATATAAGCCCGTGTTTCTGGTGAATGCGAGAAAGCGACCATCTGGTGATACCTCCGGCTCCATACCAAATGTCACATCTTCCCAACTGCCAGTTTCGGGACAATACTTCATAATTTGATCTGTCGCAGAATAATGAAGACGGTCTTTTACAACTCCTGCATAAAGACAACCGTCGATGGGATTGTAACTAATTCCAGAATAGCTGAAAGACATCTGAGCCATCATCTCCTTAGCATAGGGTATGACCGTTTCAGTTTTTTCTGGTGAAGAGAAATCTTTAAATACTATAAATGCTATTTTCGAGTAGTTTTGTATATAAGCACTCATCTCGTTTTCATTGAAAGCAACGAGACTAAAATTCTGATCACACATGTTCACTAAATTCGTTTTTGTATTTTTGTCTGGCCCCCAAAAGACAAAAGCACTCCCACCAACTGGTTGGTGCCAACTAAATGCCATAAATCCGCGCGCGCTTTCCACCCAGGTAAACTTTGACAAATAAGATTTAACCCAAATCAAAGAAGGTTTGCTATCACCTTCCTCGAAGAAACCAACATTTTTCCCTGAGATATCTTCAGGTGTATAAACAATTGCTCCGTTTGGAATCTTTTCATCCAGGGAGAAATTGTCAGGTGTGCAGGCGGATAATTGAAGCAGAAATAGTATAAAGATTATTTTCAAAAAGGTTTTCATGGTAGATATCTCACTTATTTGTACAGGACCTATGTTAATGATTTCATCTTTGAAAATACCAATAGTGTGAGTCATGTGGATGATTTATTCAGCAATAACTTAGACGAAATCTATTTTTATTGCTTGACTGGCTCTTGTATCTTGTATCCAAGAAGAGATGTGATAGCAATAAAAAACATAATCATCAAAGAGAGTATATTGTTTGCTTTTGGTGTTTTCATGGAGTTGTCATCATTAGCAATTAAGAATTGGTTCGGCGTATGAAGTTTGATAGTTAATTGTACTTGATAATATGGAATGCGCATATTATGCTTGTTTTGTATGGAATGGCATGTTTTTGAAACGTTTTGTTAATTAAAAAGTATTTGATAAGTAGTTGTTTCTGCTTTGGGAATGTATAATTACAAAAAGGAGATAAATATGAAAGAGAAAACTGTTGGTTATATTGGGCTTGGCGCGATGGGCAATGCAATGGCTGGGCACATTTTAGCAGGAGGCTATCCATTGTACGTTTGGAATCGCACCGCTGCAAAAGCAAAAGATTTACTTGAAAAAGGCGCGGTGTGGGCGGATAGTCCGGCACTTTTGGCTGCTCAATGTGATGTGGTGTTTGTGAATGTATCGGATACAAAAGATGTGCTTGAAGTCATTTTTGGTGAAAATGGTGTTGCTGAAGGTATTCGTCCCGGTACGATTTTGATTGATAATTCGACCATAGCGCCTGCAGGCAGTCGTGAAATTCATGAACGATTAACACCGCTTGGGGTGCGTTGCCTTGACGCGCCGGTAAGCGGGGGCGACATTGGCGCGCAAAACGCGACACTTACCATTATTGTGGGAGGCGATTCTAAAGATTTAGATGAAGTGATGCCCATTTTAGAATTGCTTGGGTCTAAAATTACACATGTTGGTGGACCAGGCGCGGGACAAATCGCGAAAGCGGCAAATCAGATTATGGTGGCAGCGCAGATGGTTGCAGAAGCGGAACTGCTGATTTTTTCTCAAAAAGCAGGCGCGGATCCCGAAAAGGTTATTGAAGCCATCAAAGCCGGAGCCGCACAATGCTGGACTTTGGATGTAAAAGCAGCAAGACTATTAGCTGGTGATCGCACGCCTGGTTTTAGATCGGCTTTGCAAGCGAAAGATTTGAATATCGTGCTGGAAACTGCCAGTGAGTATAATGTGAATATACCGTCTACAGCATTGCACGCACAACTTTATAATGGCATGGTGGCGATTGGTGAAGGAGATTTGGATAACTCAGCTGTTATCAGCATGATTGAAGCGATGAATGGCGAAAAGTTAGAAACAAAAGGCTCTAAATAGGTCCTAAACCTGATAGCTGAGAATTGCATTAGCACGAAAAAAACTCTATAATGGATAGGATTATCTATTGGAGGACGATATGGATTTTGATTTGATTAAACCCCTCTTGAAGGAAGATGCAAAGGGGAAAATTGTCATGTTAGTTATGGATGGGTTAGGCGGTTTGCCACTCAATCCCGATGGAAAAACTGAGCTCGAAACAGCGAAAACACCCAACATGGACAAGCTTGCCAGCCAGGCTGAACTGGGTTTGCATCATTCTGTTCCTTTCGGCATTACGCCTGGGAGCGGACAAGCCCATTTAGGTTTGTTTGGTTACGATCCTATTAAGTACGAAATTGGTCGTGGTGTTTTATCAGCTTTGGGCATTGATTTTGACCTTGGACCTAATGATGTGGCAGCCCGTGGTAACTTCTGCACTGTCGATGAGAACGGTGTTATTACAGACCGACGTGCAGGACGTATTCCGACTGAAGAAGGGCAGCGCTTGTGCAATCTGCTCAAAGAAAAAATAGACTTGCCCGGAGTTGAACTTTTCCTAGAACCTGAAAAGGAATATCGTTTTGTTTTCGTTATGCGTGGTGAGGGACTGGATGGTCACGTAAGTGATACTGACCCGCAAGCAGTTGGCAAAAAAGCCCACATCGCTGAAGCTCAGAAACCTGAAGCTGAAAAGATGGCGGAACTGGTGCGCGAATTTGTTCGCCAGGGCAATGAAATTCTTAAGAATGAACACCCAGCCAATAGTTTTGTGTTGCGCGGTTTTGCCGGCATGCCCAAATGGCCAAAATTCAACAACATTTGGGGCTTGGATTCTGTGGCTATCGCCATGTATCCGATGTATCGTGGTGTCGCGAAAGTGGTTGGCATGACAGTTTTGCCTCCAGCTGAGTCGATGAGTGAAGAAATTGATATGTTGGAAAAACACTGGAATGATCATGATTTCTTCTTTGTGCATATCAAGAAGACTGACAGCTATGGTGAAGATGGTAACTTTGACGGAAAAGTTGGGATAATTGAGGAAGTTGATGCTCTCATCCCCAGGATAATGGCACTTAACCCGGATGTGTTGATTATCACGGGCGACCATTCCACACCTGCCAAACTAAAAGCACATTCTTGGCATGCTATTCCAACCATGCTTTGGTCTAAAAACGCGCGTCCAGATGGTATTCACGAATTTGGTGAACGGGCTTGTTTGCGTGGCAGTTTGGGCACGCGCTTTGACGCGAATGACTTGATGCCACTGGCACTTTCGCATGCCTTGCGTCTTGAAAAATTTGGCGCGTAAAGTTGCTAAATCGTATAAACACATTCCAAAACGCTCTGCTAATTTGCAGGGCGTTTTGCTTTTCAAGAATCGCTTTTATCCATGCTAAAATTAAGTAAGGACGTCAATTATGAACCCAAATGAAAAACAAGAAGCACAGTTGTGGAAGTTATTGCCTGATGGTCATGTTCAATGTGAATTATGCTCGCACTTTTGCGTGATACCTGAAGGTAAAAAAGGCATTTGCAAAGAGAGGCAAAACATCGGGGGAGTTTTGTATAGTTTGAACTACGGACGCTTGATTGCTGCGCATGTGGATCCAATTGAAAAGAAACCTTTGTATCATTTTTTGCCAGGCAGCCAAAGTTTTTCAATTGCCTCGCCAGGTTGTAACTTTCGTTGCGCTTGGTGCCAGAACTGGGACATTTCCCAGGCAAACGATCGCAACGATCCAAGCCGTTTGAAGTACATTTCTCCAGAAGACGTTTTTAAGCAGGTATTGCGCTCAAAATCCATGAGTATCGCCTATACCTACACCGAACCGACGGTTTTCTTTGAGTACTCTTTGGAACTCTCCAAAATGGCATGGGAAGCGGGAATAAAGAACGTTTATGTGAGCAACGGTTTTATGTCCGCCCAGATGTTGGATTTGTATTTACCATGGCTGGACGCGGCGAACATCGACATTAAAGCTTTTGATGATGTGGTTTATCGAAAATATTCTGGCGCGCGCTTGCAGGCTGTTTTGGACAATTGCAAACGTCTCAAAGAAGCTGGCGTGTGGCTGGAGGTGACCACTTTGCTGGTTCCAGGTGTAAACGATGACGATAAACAGATCCAGGGTTTGGCGAATTTCATCGCGGAGCAACTTGGCGAAGAGACGCCCTGGCATTTGAGCAGATATTTTCCGCAACCACAGTTTTCGCAAATTGAGGCAACTCCAATCAAGACAGTACACCATGCTATGGCTATCGGTAAAGCTGCTGGGTTGAAGTATATTTACGCGGGCAATATGTCTGGTGGAGCGGATACTTACTGTCCCTCTTGTGAAGCAGCGCTTGTATTGCGTGATCGTATTTTTTTGCAGGAAAACCACCTGGTGAATAGCAGTTGTCCCCATTGCGGAAATAAAATCGCCGGCATTTGGTAGTGCCGGCGACCATTCATTTATTACGGAACGATTTTAGATTAGTTTGGCGAATTCCCCATCCCATATCATGTCACTAAGGGTGAGCATGTAGGGTTGGAACCATGTGTCAGCTTCAAAGAAAGGCACGTGTTTGCGTAAAAGTTCATAAGCCTTGTTCGTGCCATCACCCATCATGGCGTTTGGCAAATCCTGTAGTCTGAAATCAACTGCCTGACAGGCACTCATCATCTCAATCGCGATAATCATAGCCACGTTTTGCAAGACCTGGCGACAGTGTACAGCAGCTAACGCGCCCATGGAGACATGATCCTCAACATTGCCGGAACTGGGGATGCTATCCAAACTGCTTGGATGAGCCAAGGATTTGTTTTCGGAAGCCAAGGCTGCAGCAGTATATTGCAGGAGCATGAAACCGGAATTAACACCACCTTTGGCAATCAGGAAATCCGGGTAGGTGTTTGATTCTGGTTTGCTATCAACCAGTTTCGCGATGCGTCGTTCAGCCATATTGCCCAGATCCGCGAAAGCGATGGCGAGATAGTCCAGAGCGAGTGCCAGGGGTTCACCGTGGAAGTTGCCTCCTGAAACAATGAATGGCTGGTCTTTTTCATCCCAGAAAAGAAGTGGGTTATCGGTAACGGAGTTGAGCTCGGTCTCGATGACACCCCGTACAAAAGACAACGTATGGGCAACAGCGCCATGCACCTGGGGTACACAGCGAAGTGTATAGGCATCTTGAATGTTGGTGGGGTCATCAGGGCGGGTGAGATTGCTGTTTTGGAGCAAGTCGCGCATCATTGAGGCTGTCTCTATCTGACCGTCTTGGGGACGAATGACGTGGATTTGGTGGGTGTAGGCGCGTGTTGTGCCGTTTTGTGCTTCTAACGTGATGGCAGCTGCAAGGTTGCCACTACGGAGGATGTTTTCGGCATGGTGCACCATGAGCGTGCCAATGGCTGTCATTAAAGTTGTGCCATTGGTGAGGGCGAGTCCTTCTTTGGCGGCTAAACGAACTGGCTGAAGTTTGAGTTCTTCAAGAACTTCCAGAGAGGGGCGCAATTCTCCTTCAAAGATGACATAGCCTTGCCCAATAAGCGGTAAGGACATGTGTGCCAATGGTGCCAGGTCGCCACTTGCGCCAAGAGAGCCTTTTTCCGGAATTAAGGGTAGAACATTGTGGTTGAGTAAAGCAAGCAAAAGTTCCAAAACCTGCAGTCGAATGCCGGAATGCCCCTTGGCGAGTGTGTTAGCGCGGATAAGCATCATCGCGCGGGTTGTGGCTTCATCAAGCGCGTCACCAACGCCAACCGCATGACTGAGAATGATGTTTTCCTGCAACTTTTCAACGTCCTGGAGTGGGATGAGGCGATCTTTAAAGGCACCAAAACCAGTTGTAATACCGTAGGCAATTTGACCGGTTTTGATGAAGTTCGCAACGGCTTCAGAAGCTTTGTTGATGCGTTCAACCGCTTCGTTGCTCAGGTTAACGTGGATGGCGGGGTCGTGAGCGACTTCAATAACTGTTTCAATAGTGAGGGATTGACCGTCAATGATGACTTGTTTCACGTGTCTTTCCTTTCGTTGGTAGCTTATTCTTGGGTAATTTCAACCGTTTTCAGGGTCACAGCGGGCGCGCCATGTAGTCGTGGATCGCGGGCTGGGATGGACATGAGCACGTCCAAGCCTTCAATGACTTCACCAAAGACACTGTGTTTGTTATCCAGCCAGGGTGTGGCTACATGGGTGATAAAGAATTGTGAACCGTTTGTGTTTGGGCCAGCGTTTGCCATTGATAGGATACCGGGTTTGTTATGACGCAATGTGGAGTCGAATTCATCGCGGAATTTGTAACCAGGTCCGCCCATGCCGGTGCCAGTTGGGTCGCCACCTTGCGCCATAAAGTCGTTAATCACACGGTGGAAGATAGTGTTGTCATAAAACCCTTCATTTGCAAGGAAAACGAAGTTATTTACTGTATTTGGCACTTTACTGGCGAAAAGTTCAACTTTGATATCGCCTTTATCGGTTTTGAATGTGGCAAAATATTTTTTCTTTAGGTCAAGGGAAAAATCAGGCGCTTTATTCCATTGTTTTGAGGACATTGTTCATCTCCAATTGTAGTTTCTTTGATTATACCCATTTTGCAAGGATTAAAAGATATTATTCCTCGCCGTTGTTTTGAAGTATGGAATTGCTGATGAGAAAAGCTTTTAGACAATTACTTTTGGTCTTAAAAAAAGTATAATGACATTATGCAAACCAATAAGAAATTAAATTATCTTCCGATCGTTGTTTATGTCATCCTTTTCTTGACCAGTTTAACTGTATTATCTTTGCATTCTTTTAGGGGAATGCATATTTCATCCTATTGGGGACATGGACTGGATGTGATGAGACTTGATCCGGCTATGATAAATGGCGTTGAGATTAGTTCTTACACATGCCCGATGTTTTTTGATGAAGATGAGGGCGCTGAAGTTTCTATCTCAATAAAAAATAAAGATGATCGAAAGCAGACGGCTGGCGTAGTTTTGTTGATATCGAAACTTGGGCAACGATATGACCAGACAAAGTATGAAGAGAGAATGCGACTTGAACCAGGAAAAGAGCGGTCATTTATCTGGCAGATTAACACTACCAATTTAGTGGATGATAAAGTATCCCTGCGCTTATTTTTAGGGCAATCGCCTGACCATCCGGCACACTCATCCCGGGCTTGTCTGATATTGCCCTGGCGGGGGCCTCTTCCTTTGGCTTTTATAAACACCTGGGCTTATCCGTTGATGGTGTTATTATTTATCCTTAGCGCGGTATGGATTTATCTTAAGTCTGGCCTGGATTGGCAGAATCGGAAGCGTTTCTTCTTTTTCTTGTTTGCCAGTTCAATTGTCATTTTGATGTTCTTTTCCTTGCTGATCAAGTTTTATACGAATGTACTAATAGCCTTGCCGTTTCTTGTTCTTGGAATTGTGGCGACATTACAAACAAGTCCGTATATACCTGTTGAAGAATATAAAAAATACATAGACATATGATAATTAATTCCTGTCTTTTTTGATGACTGGTATAATGAATGGAAGCTTATCAAGAATTGTCTAGAAAGGCAGATTGCGTGTTAATAAACAGTAAAAAGCCGCAGCAACCCCATATCCATTTGACTGATACAAAAGAATATATAGTTGATAGCGCAACTAAAACCTTGCTTTATGCTATTTAAAAAAGGAGAAAGAATGAACACAGCCCATTTAATGCAAAATGACCTCGATATATATAAAAGTATTTCCTGGCAATTGTTAGAAGTAACTCAAAATGCAGCAATTGCTGCAGCAAGAGCTGCCGGTCACGGTGATAAAAATTTAGCTGATCAAGCTGCTGTTGACGCGATGCGGACGACTTTGTCGCGTATGAAGGGTATTCGGACGACAATAAAGATTGGTGAGGGCGAACGTGACGAAGCACCGATGCTTTATATTGGTGAGGAGCTTGGCGATGGCGCTTTCCATTTGGATATTGCTGTAGACCCCCTGGAGAACACAAACGCGACCGCGAATCTTAATTCCGGCGCGGTGTGTGTGCTAACTGCCGCACCGGCAGGCGGATTGGTGACAGCGTCGGATACTTATATGGACAAGCTTTGCGTTGGAAAAGATGCGGCTGACTATGTGGATATCCGGCTCGCGCCAGAAGAAAATGTCCATCGTCTGGCGAAGGCATTAAAAAGACGAGATAACCGCGAATTGACCATTACGGTTTTAGACCGTCCACGCAACGAGGAGTTAATTAACCGCTTGCGGGCAACCGGCGCGCGTGTGCGTTTAATTTCAGATGGTGACTTATTGCCATGTATTTTCTCGTGTTTCAAAGGCGTGGGTGTGCATGCTGTGATGGGTATTGGCGCGGCTCCTGAGGGTGTGATTTCTGCTGGCGCGATTAAGCTTTTGGGCGGAAAAATGCAAGCAATCTGGAAGCCAAAAAATGATGAAGATCGCGAAAGACTCTTAGACATGGGGATTAAATTGGATGAGGTCTATTCACATAACGATTTAGCACCAAGCGACGATATTATCTTCTGCGCTACAGCTGTGACACCAGTTTTAACGACTTCAAAGGCAGTATTAGAAGGTGTGAGCTTCTTCCCAGGTGGTGCCAAGACAAGTAGTTTGGTGATTACAAAGTATTTTATGAATTTCGTCCCGACCACACATGTTTTAAATCGCGAAACATTTGATCAGGAAAAGAGTGAGTTCCGACTCTATTGATTTTCCTTTGTTATGACTGAGACTCAACGCGCCCAAATTGCAAATGTTGTCCTGGGTGCGTTTTTCTTTAACAATGGTATACTAACGGTTCAAAACTTATTTGAGGTTGACTTATGAAAAAAGCGTTAATTACAGGTATTACTGGACAAGATGGTTCTTATTTGGCAGAGCTTTTGCTAAGCAAAGGCTATGAAGTGCATGGCATTATTCGTCGCGCGAGCACGTTTAACACCAAGCGCATAGACCATCTCTATCAGGATCGCCACATTCTGGCGGGTAAAGCGCGGTTTTTCCTGCATTATGGTGATATGAGCTCCACAGGTTCTTTAGGTGATGTGGTTTACGATACCAAACCGGATGAGATTTACCATCTTGCCGCTCAAAGTCATGTGCGGGTCTCGTTTGATATGCCGGATTACACCGGCGATGTGACTGGCTTGGGGACAACCCGTATGCTCGAAGCTGTGCGTCGCTTGGACAAGGGGATACGTTTTTATCAGGCTTCAACCAGCGAATTATTTGGTTCAGCAAAACCGCCTCAATCTGAAACGACGCCATTTCAACCCCAAAGCCCTTATGCCGCTGCAAAGCTATATGCTTATTGGATGGTGAATATGTATCGCGAGGGATATAACATGTATACCGTGAACGGTATTCTGTTCAACCATGAATCCCCGCGTCGTGGCGAAACCTTTGTGACCCGAAAAATTACGCGCGCGGTTGCCGCGATATTGGCTGGTAAACAGGATAAACTCTTCCTGGGTAATCTCGACTCGAAACGCGACTGGGGCTACGCGCCAGAGTATGTTGAAGCGATGTGGATGATGTTGCAGAGCGATGAACCGGATGATTACGCGATTGGAACAGGTGAATCGCGGTCTATACGTGAATTCCTTGATGAGGCTTTCGGTTATGTGGATTTGGATTGGAAACGTTATGTCGAAATTGATCCACGTTATTTCCGTCCGACCGAAGTGGATTATTTACTCTGTGATCCAACCAAGGCGAATACTAAATTAGGTTGGAAGCCTAAGGTGCAATTCAAAGAATTAGTGCGCATCATGATTGACGCGGATATGGAATTGATGGGTTTGACACCACCTGATGAAGGCCGAAAGATTGTTGAAGAAAAATTTGATGGTTGGCATCATTGGGACGAGCAAACCATCAGTATGGAAAAGTAAAAGCAAATATACAAAAGCAATACACTTGTTTTAAAAATATTTGCTATAATAGCCACTTGGAGTAGTAAGGCTTAATCCACCCGACAGAGATGAACTTGTTTGCTGAGAGAGTTCACGGGAAAGGAAAGTTTGAAGTCGCCAGGATTGATGACCGAAGAAACCGTAAGGGATTAGACCGGTCCGGGAGAGCCCGATAACGCTCACCTTGAGTGCGGTCCGAAAAGGACCGAATTGAGGTGGTACCACGGAACTTCGCTTTCGTCCTCAAGTGACGAAAGCTTTTTATTTTAACTCGCCCGTTTAAGACCATTTTTGAACGAGCGTGAAAGAGGACAAGATGACAGAACTGCCAAAAACTTATGACCCTAAGGCTTATGAAGAATCCATTTATAAGCATTGGGAAGAAAAAGGCTATTTTAAGCCGACAAACGACCCAAACGAACCCGGACATGATCCAAACATTGAGCCATTTGTTATCGTTATTCCGCCGCCCAATGTAACTGGAGCGCTTCATTTGGGACATCCCATGTTTGTGACGATTGAAGATATCATGGTGCGTTACCATCGCATGAAAGGTGTACCAACGCTTTGGGTGCCAGGTACTGACCATGCCGGCATCGCGACACAGTTGCAGGTTGAGAAGCTTTTGGCAAAGGAAGGTACCAGACGTGAAGAATTAGGACGTGAGGCATTCGAAGCACGGGTGTGGGAATGGAAAGAAAAATACGGTGGAGAAATTTCACGCCAATTGCGACGATTAGGTGCATCCTGCGACTGGGAGCGCGAACGTTTTACCTTGGACGAAGGACTTTCAAACGCGGTGCGCGAAGCATTTGTGCGACTTTGGGAAAAGGGGCTGATTTATCGCGGGGCGCGCATGATAAACTGGTCACCAGGCTTACAAACCGCGGTTTCTGACCTTGAGGTCGAATATTCGGAAGAACCCGGCAAGCTTTATTACTTCAGGTATATGCTCGCGGATGGTTCAGGAGATTATTTGCCAGTGGCAACCACGCGCCCGGAAACTATTCCTGGTGATACCGCAGTTGCTGTTCATCCCGAAGATGAAAGATATGCAAAATTTGTCGGCAAAAAAGTTCTTGTGCCAGGTTTAGGACGGGAAATTCCGGTTGTCGCTGATGATTATGTGGAAAAAGAATTCGGTACAGGCGCTTTAAAGATTACCCCCGGACATGATCCGCATGACTATGAAATTGGTGTACGGCATCATTTGGAACTGATCAATATCATGAACAAAGATGCCACGCTTAATGAAAACGCAGGTCCTTATGCAGGCATGGATCGCTTTGTGGCACGTAAAGCCATCTGGGCGGATATGAAAGAAGCCGGACTGGTCATTAAAGAACAAGATTACCAAATGAATGTACCTCGATCACAACGGGGTGGTGAAATTGTAGAACCATTGGTGTCAACGCAATGGTTCGTAAAAATGGATGGTTTGGCTGAGGCAGCGGCTAAAGCTGTAAACGATGGCGAGATTCAGTTTGTGCCAGAGCGTTATACAAAAGTCTTCTTGAGTTGGATGAACAACATTCAAGACTGGTGTATCAGCCGCCAACTGTGGTGGGGGCATCGCATTCCGGTGTGGTATTGCCAGGCTTGCGGTGAGGTCATTGTGGCGCGCGAAACACCGCATCAATGTACTGCTTGTGGGTCTTCAGATTTGCATCAGGACGATGACGTATTGGATACCTGGTTCTCATCGGGACTCTGGCCATTCTCTGTGTTTGGCTGGCCTGAAGAAACACCCGATTTCAAGTACTTTTATCCAACAAGTATTTTGGAAACTGGCTATGATATTTTGTTCTTCTGGGTGGCGCGGATGGTTATGGACGGTTTGGAATTTACTGGCAAAGTACCTTTCCATACGGTTTATTTGCATGGCATGATTCGCGATGAAAAAGGCCAGAAGATGAGCAAGACCAAGAATAATGTGATTGATCCGCTGATTCTAATGGACGAATATGGGACAGACGCTTTGCGCTTTACTTTGCTGGTAGGCTCGTCACCAGGCAACGACCAGAATGTGGGCGTTAAGAAAGTCGAAGCCAACCGTAACTTTGCTAATAAGGTGTGGAATATCGGTCGCTATGTGATCAACGCGATTGATCGTGTAGAAGAAAAAGCACAAGACGAACCGGAATGGACTTTAGCGGATGGTTGGATTTGGGCGCGTTTGAAACAAACGGTTAACAGTGTCAATTCACTCTTTGAAGCCTATCAGTATGGTGAGGCTGGTAAGCAAATTTATGAATTTCTGTGGAATGATTTTGCGGATTGGTATGTGGAGGGCTCAAAACGCCAACTTGCTGAAGGTGGTGACAGAACTGCCTATACTGCCCATACGCTCGTGTATGTATTGGACGTCATGTTACGCTTGTTACATCCCTTCACACCATTTGTAACTGAGGCACTTTGGGGATATCTCAAAAACGCCTGTCAAGAGTCTGGCATGGTTTATACACCTGAAGAAGGCTGGGCGGAAGATTTGATGATTGCCAAATGGCCTGAAGCTATGAAACTGGATGGGCATGAAGAAGACTATTTACGCGATTTTGGTTTGGTTCAGGATATCGTTCGGGCGATAAGAAATGTGCGATCTGAATATAAGATTGAACCAAATAAGAAACTGAAGGCTGTGATGGTGTCTGCTGAATTAGCTAAACTGCTGCAAGCACAAAAGGCGGTTATTGCTGATTTTGCGAATCTTGATCTGGAAAGTTTAAAGCTCAGCACATCGCCAGTTGATGTTGAAGGATTGACAGCTTTGGTTGTGGATAGGGTTGAGATCTTCCTGCAACTTCGCGGTGATGGCGATGACGAAGCAGATCGTGAACGATTGACCAAAGAATTGCAGGAAGCTGAATCGCATATCAAACGCTTGCAAGGATTGCTAGCAAGCCCATTCGCGCAGAAAGCGCCTGAAAAAGTTGTTGAAGCTGAAAGACAAAAACTGGCAGATTACCAGGCTACCGCGGAAAAGTTAAGAGATCGATTAGCTTAAACACAACTATTCGAAAAATTTAAACGCCCAGGAAAAACTGGGCGTTTGACTTTAAAAAATCTTGCTTTATACAGCGCTTAATCTTCGTCTTTCAAGTTTCATGATGCGTTTGAGGATTGCCAGGGATACGGCGTAGGTTGAGTCCATCCCAAAGTAAGAAAGACTGCCCGCGCCAAGGTTTTGCCCTTTGCTAAAAGGCGTATCAGAAACATAATGCAGGAAGCCGAGATCAATGGGCAGTTCGTATAGGTTAACGATTTCGTTAAGTGGATGGCGGGCAGGCCTGAATAGCTCGTAAATCGCGCTCAGGTAAGGACCTGCTTCCATTTCGATGTCGGTATAGCCCTCACGGTAAACAACATCCATAATGGTTGCGTTCTGCAGATAGGTGCCAAGAACGGTTACTGCTTTTTGACTGTCTAAAACGGTGCCAAAATTGAGATAATTGGCAACATCGGTCACTTTGAAAGCGTTTGAGAATAAATAGCTGTTTTTGGAGTGTTCATCGTAGACGACATTGGGAATGATGACATCGCCACGTATCGCGTTCAGGCTGGCAGCTTTGCCCATGATATAGATACCCAGGATTTTATCCACATTTTCAGCGATTTTCGTCAATAAGTTGTAGGCGGATGCGCCCAGTGGGTAGTCAATGTTCAGGATGAGCGCGTCGGAGTCTTTGAGGAAATCCCAGGATTTTTCATAGCCTTCGTGTTTGGGTGCCAGGCGGGGGTCAAAGAATTGGGGATCGAGAGAACTAAGCTGGATGATATTCGCTTCGACATCAAAGCTATGATCACTGCTAACGCGATGAATACCGAGGGTGGTTTCAAGGTTTCGTTGTTCTTCGATGTAATTCGCGCCTTGGTCGGTTTCTATTAGCTTGCGCAGAGCGTAATAAAAGAAGTTTTCGACACTTGTTGCTGTGGTGTCTTTGTTTATTTCAAGCCACTCTTCCATTAGTCGGGGTTCGTGTTGCTCGATGTAATCCAGAATCAGCTCTCTCTTTGTCAAGGCGTAACCAGAAAGCAAATTGGTTAGGCTATGGGTGTTGGATGAGACAAAATAGATAGGACGGTTTACAATCTCGGGCACTTTGTCTTCAATGTTATCCCACCAGAGAACAGTCGCTTTGCGGTAGTCGTTGAGCGAACCACTCAAAAGACGTACTTTGAAATCAAAAGGATGTTGGTGGATTTTAATCAGCATTTCAGTAAATTTATCGCCCCAGATTGAGTGAAGACGATTGAGCTCATCAATGTCAATGTTAAGGTGTGCACCAAGTTGTTTGAATATTTCTTGGTTATCAGGTAGGGCGATTTTTAGAAAATCAATGGGCAAAGATTGGATGAGCATATGTAGCTTATTCCATTCCATTTGCAGGGCAGTTAGCACTGGAATGACGTCATCAATATCTGACCGTGAAGCGATAAAGCACGCCAGGGTTTCTTCCCCATCCCAAAAACAACGGCGTCGGCGCGCCTGAGCGCTTACATGCTGCCACTTTTCGATGTTGCCATAACCAAAATCTTCGAAAATAGAAGCAGCTTGACCGAGTACAATTTTCCTGGCGTTCACAACCTCAGACGGCAGGCGCATGAGACTGTAAATCAGGGCGGAGATATCGGGCTTGGAGCTGCGGGCGTGAATATGTAAGGAGGAGTTTGTGCCAGCATGCACTTCTTCAAGCGTGCGGATAGACACTTCGTTATTGGAGCGCAGCAGAGAGTAAATCGTGCGTAAATAAAGATCGATTTCTTCAGATGAGCGGATGGGGACTTGTCTTTCCATAAATCACCTCTTTCAATATGTACTTTGATTTTATCATGATGGCTGTATTCAGTGCGTCATGCTTTATAATAGAATCATGAAAAGAATCAACACGCTAATATTTGATTTTGGAAATGTGCTCGTTAATCTTCACAATGAAGAAGAATTGCGCGCTAAATTAGATGAACTTGGTCAGCCAGCGAGTGGTGAAATGGCTGAAATGATGCTCATACCAGGTGGCTCAGAGGTTTTTTGGGATGTCATGAGAGGTAAAACGACAGAAGCGCAAATGTGGCAAATGATGGCGGATGAATGGCAAATTCCGTTAGAACTGGCAAGAGAAGTGATGGAAGATGTTGCATCCCCAAATCGTCCCAACTTGCCTCTTATCGAATACATTGAAGGTTTGAAAGGCGATTATAAGATTGGCGTCCTCAGTAATGCCGGCGATGCGACTTTAGAACGACTGCTAAAGTGGTATCCCTATGATAAGTTTGTGGATGTCTTTATCATCTCTGCTGAAGTAAAACTTGCTAAACCCGATTCTGAAATCTACGAATTGGCTCTGCGCACCCTGGATTCGAAAGGAGATGAGAGTGTTTTTGTTGATGATTTAATTGAGAATATCGAGGCTGCTGAAAAACATGGCATAACAGGTATCTGGCATCGTGATAATGATGAAACGATTGCCAGGTTGAAGGAGCTATTAGGAGAATAACATGCTTTATTTGGTCGCGACACCTATTGGCAATTTAGGAGATATGACTTTTCGCGCGATTGAGGTGCTTAAAAGCGTGGACTTAATTGCCAGTGAGGACTCGCGCCACAGTAGCATTTTGCTTAATCATTATGAAATTAGCAAACCCCAAACCGCACTGAATAATTTCAATGAGCGCAAGGTGGCTCCAAGGTTGATTGAACGTATGAAACGGGGAGAAACCATTGCCTTAATCAGTGATGCCGGGACGCCAGGGATTTCAGATCCTGGATATTTACTGGTTCGACTGGCACTTGATGAAGGGATTGAAGTACAAGCTATTCCAGGACCTTCCGCGGGAGTGATGGCATTGACCTTGAGTGGTTTGCCGATGCATAGCTATCTCTTTAAGGGATTCCCTCCGGTCAAAGAAGGTCCAAGAAAACGCTTTTTAGCGATGGACGCGGAATCGGGACATACTATGGTATTTTACGAAAGCCCATATCGATTAATGTCCTTTTTGGACAACGCGATCGAGGTTCTTGGCGATCGCCAGGCCGCCTTGGCAAATGACCTCACCAAAAAGTTTGAAAAAGTCTTGCGGGGAAGTTTGAGCGAGATAAAGGAATGGGTTCAAGAAGACAAAATTCGTGGGGAATATGTCATTTGTATCGAGGGTTTAAGCAAGGAAGAGTTTAAAAGGCAAAAGGACTGAGATCCTTGGGATCTGTGTAGATATCAATACCTTCTGATTTCTTTAAACGGTTGACTGACCAATAGGTGATGGGTGTGCAAAGCACCTCGACAAGCACTTTGAAGATGTAATTGGTAATGATAAGCGACCAAAAAAGGTCTTTGCTAAACACCCCAGTTATAGTTGCCACACCAACAAATAAGGCAGTATCTAAGAGTTCACCCAAAAGGGTACTGCCAATGGTACGCAGCCAAAGATACTTGCCTTTTGTGCGGTTTTTCATAAGAGCCATCGTAATCGCGTTTGAAAAGCTACCACCTAGGTAGCCGGCAAGACTCGCGAGAACGATGCCACCGCTGCTGAGCCCACCTAAAATCATGTCAAAAGCATCCTGTCCGCCATCGGTCAGCCATGCGGTTTCACCGGGGAGAATTTTGATGAGCAAGAACATTAAGAAACTAAAGACCAAAGCACCAAAACCGTACCAAATGACACGCCGGGCGCGCTTGAAACCATAAACTTCAGTGAGAATGTCGCCGACCACGTAAGCAATTGGGAAAAAGACTGTGCCTGCATCAAAAACCATCGGAATTTTACCAATTGAAAAGCCCCAATCAATCAGTTTCGCTGAGGATGCGAAATTACTCAATACTAAAACAATCACAAAAATGATTGATACAAGGTCCAAATGTTTAAAAGATTGCTCAGTTTCTGTCTTTTTCATAATTAACTCCGTGACCTGTTATACTACAAGATCTAAAAATTGGTGGTAGTCATTTTATATTTTTAAGCTACAATTGGCACATGGCTATGCAACGTTTCTTTATTGACCCAAAATATATTGATGGAAACGATGTTTCTTTTCCGGAAGATATCGAAAGACAAATCCGGAAAGTTTTACGCCTTGAGAGTTCAGACGCAGTAGTCGTCTTGGATAACACAGGTATGACCTATCTTGTTGAACTCCAGGTTAAAAGGGGGCAGCCTATCCAAGGTGCTATTGTTGACAAAGAACCTGGACGGGCAGAACCAAAAGTTGGGCTGCGTTTATGCTTCAGCTTAAGCAAGAAAGAAAAAATGGAGTGGATTATCCAGAAGTGTACCGAGATTGGCGTAACAGTATTCCAGCCCTTCATTTCCAGTCGCAGCTTAGTGCAGGAAGCAGAAAGTTTTGAAACCAAGCGAGAGCGTTATACAACTATCGCGAAAGAAGCCGCAGAACAGAGCATGCGCTCGATCATGCCAGTCATCATGCCAGTGCTTAGTTACGAAGCTTTGATTGCTGAAAAATCAGATTCAGTGAAACTCGTTTTATGGGAAGAAACAACAACGGTTGAACGCTTGAAGGTTGAAATGCTCTGTTTACAGGATGGTCTAATGCCTGCTGAAATTCGGGTTTTGATTGGCCCGGAGGGTGGATTTAGTCGCGAAGAGGTAGAACAAGCGGAAGAGTATGGTTACCATCAGGTTTCTTTGGGCGATTCGATTTTACGCATGGAGACAGCATGCGTCGTTGCTACCGCGGTTGTGCGCCATTTATGCGAGACAAAATAGAATCCTAACTTTTTTCTAAATAAGATAACGGTGTGGTAGAAGGTTGCGTAGTCGTTGCGCGCTCCATTTTCCTGCGCCCATCAGAACATCGTTTTCATTTTTAACCGCAATGATGCCTGGGGAGCAGTTGGGCGGAAGGTTTAATTCACGTAAATCATGACCCTGTAGCCAGACCTTTTGGTAATCAGCTGGAATAACCCATACATTATGGTTGAAATATGAACCAAAACGCATGACGAATTCAAAACCGGGCTCGAATGTATTTTTAATCATTTTTCCGAGCGCCAAACCAAGCGCGTTGTAGGGCAGGGTTTGGAAGCGTTCTAAATAAGCCACAGGGATAAGGTGAAGCTGATTACCTCTTTGGTGGATTTCAAAGGCTTCAAAGATTTGGGGTTCAATTCCAAAGCGTTGTTGGATTTGTTCAAGGACGTTGTTTTGCTCTTTTTGTTTGAGTGGGGTCAACCCGGTTTGGGCAAAAGCGCGTTGGGGAATTTGCAGGTCGTTAGTTTCAACACGATCTGTTTTTAAAAGCTTGACCGCGAAAAAGCCATTCGTTGCGTATAGATGAGGCCAAACGCGTAAAGATTTACGCAGTTTTGCGCTGTAGTTTTGCCCTTCAAAGTGGGTGAGACCTTCACTTTTGGGATTCTGACCGTCTATTTTGGCAACAGTAACCGCATGTGGATATATTTCGAGTAAAGCATTTACCACAGCTTCGTTTTCTTCCGGTGCCATGGTACACGTTGAGTAAACAATTTCACCGCCTGTTTTTGCGGCTTTTAGGGCGGAAATCAGGAGGGCTAATTGACGGGCTGCGAGGCGATCGCGTTCGGATGCGCTGATGTCACGGAAAGGGTGGCTTTCAGAAACACGCAGGCTTTCCATACTGCAGGGAGCATCCAGCAGAATACGGTCAAAAGTGTTGGGAAACCAGTCGCCTATCTTTTCGCCAGCATAGTTGCTGATCATGCCATTAGCCATCCCCCAACCTTGAGTTATCACGCGCAGTGCGGAAAGCCTCGAGACACTCGAGTCGTTGGCAATAATAAAAGCTTTGTCTTGGCTGCGATCGATGATTTGGGTCGTTTTGCCACCTGGTGAAGCTGCCATATCCAATATCAGGTGGTTTTTTTCTATGGGGCTGAACAGGGACACCGGCAACATAGAAGCCGCGTCCTGGATGTAGTAATAGTCAAATTGATGTTCAATGGTTTGGCTGGGTGAAGTTGCCGCTTCGAGAATTTGGCAAGCAGAGTGCCAAAAAGGAACAGGCGTGGTTTTCCAGCCATAGGCGCCTTGCCAGTTTGAGAGGCTTTTTTGAGGCTCAGGGTTTTTCAACAGGTTGACACGCAGCGCGACAGGCGCGTTTTGCGTGGCATTTTCAAGCAGTTGGGCAAAGTCCTCTGCTGATAGATAAGCTTGATAACGCTTCAAAGCGTCATGAATAAGTTGGCTCATAGTTTCTCAATGAAGTATAGCAGTTCTGATCCGGATCGCGCCTGACTCATCTTTACAATAAGACCATCAATGGCTTTTTCGATGAGTCTGGTGTGGTAATCAGATAAATCATGGTGTCCGCGCAAATCAGTGGCAGGCAGACTGATAACGATGTGACGTGCGTTTAGGCTTTCAATGACCTGGCGTGTGCTGCCTGGCTTGCGTTTTTCCATGCGGTGTGCTTCTTTGAAAAGAAAAGCGCAATCGGTTTTGAGTTGGATGGGTTCGGCGATGAAGTCCTGTTGAATGGTTTTCGCGAATGGAAAAAACAGCTCAAAGAAAGTGTTTAGGAAGTCAAGGCGGGGTTTGTGAATGTCAACCGCGTAAAAGCTCTTTAGCCTGGGATGATTGAACCAGGGTAATGATAGTGGGTCAAGCGCGCAAGCCAGGTCTAAAATGCTTTCCGGATAGCCGATACGAGTCCAAATGGTTTGATAGAAATCTTCAAGGTGGGGCAGTCGTTCGCGGGTAGAAGCGTGTTTTTCCATGAAGGCACGCGCCCAGGCTCTGATAGTGTTGATATCTTGGGTGTCAATATTAAGCGCGATGAGATTCGCGGTTTCCTTTTTGTAATTGATGTCTTCCAAATAAGGCGCGACAACCTCGTGGAGCTTTTTTCGAAAGGTTTCTTTAATCGCGTTTTTATTCGAAGCTTGAGCCATCTCATAGTTAATAAGATCGTGGAGGAAGGTATCGGGTAAGTCCAGATCGCGATACTTTCGCGAGCTTTGAACGTCTTGGATGAGCTTTTGGATGTCTTGATTGTTAATCATGATGGCTGAGGATGAAAAAGAGTTCGTTAGGCAGGCAGTATTCCTGAACGTGGAAGGCTTTATTGGCAATTAATGCTTCGAACTGAGCCCGGTAGGTTTTTTCCATGCCTTTTTCAAGCTTGCCCAGGCTTTTTAGTGGATAAGAAATAATAAGGTTCTTAAAGTTTAATGTCTTTAAGAGCCTTTCCGGCGCGGTTTTATCCATTTGCGCGAGAAGAGGCATTGTTTTTAGGAGCATTACCAGATCATAGGACCGGGTGATTTGCAGGTCAAGAATATCTGCTTCAAAAATGTGGGTTGTAGGGCGAAACGCTTTAGCATAATCACCCAAAAAGTGAAGCATGGGTAAGACTATATCGCAGGCATGGTATTCAGTGGTATCTGAAATTGGCATCCATGGAATGGCGAGCGGGTTAAGCCCGCAGGCGAGATCAAGGATTCTGTTGGGTTGAAGAATCAACGAGAAAAGATCATTGTAGACAGTCTCGAGGAAAGGCAGGCGTTCAGATGTTGAGGCATGGAGGCGCATCATCTGTTTGAGTGTGTTCAGGTGTTCGCTTGATGAAAAGGACGGTATTTCTTTTAATATTAATAACCATTTCGCGTAGTCTAACTTAGCGGGGATGAACGCGCCCGCGATTTGGTGCAATCGGGTGCGGGTAGATTTAAGCGCTTTAGCCTTGTTCTTATGCTTGTGGAGTTCTTCACTGGCGATTTTTGATACCAGATCATGTGAGAGCATGGCGTATTTGGGGTTACTGCGAACCTCTTCGATAAATGCTGAAAGATGCGACGAATCATCCATATTTTTTTCGGATATCATCGGTCAATTGAGTCATAAACCGCAAATTGTGCATAGTTGCCAGGCGTTGGTAGTTTGCATCGCGTTGACGGTAGAGGTGATAAAGGTAGCCTAAACTGTAATGTTGACATGCCAGGCAGTCGCATTCGGGAGAGATGGGAGCATTTGAGCGGATGTAGTTATCGCTGTTGACATAGACAAATTTCAGCCACTTGCCACTTTCATCCAAGGGTGCATCTGCAGATTGCCTGGCGTAAAGTCTGCCATGGCGGGCATCGCGAGTGGGCAAGGCGCAATCAAACATCTCATAACCAATGCGATAGGCGGTGACGATGCTGGCTGGATGGCCAATGCCTAAGGCGTGGATTGGAAATTCTCTCGGTATCAAAGAGCGGGTATATTCCAGGATATCGGTAATTAAATTTGACTCACTATCCAGTGGCCAACCCCCAAAGCCAAAGCCATCAAAGCCAATTTCCAGAAGCGCATCAGCGCATTTTCTGCGTAAGTCAAACTCACCGCCACCCTGGATAACGCCAAAAATAAGAGGGCGTGTGTGCTCATCCAGTCCACGGCTTTTGACGAGTTGATCAAAGGTTTTTTTCGCGCGTTTTGCCCAGGCGATGGTCAGTTCAACCGAGCGTTCCTGTTCTTCAAGGGAAGCATCAATGTGTGTGCATTCGTCAAGACACACCAGGATATCTGAGCCATAAGCCATCTGGAGTTGAATACTTTTTTCCGGAGTTAAAAGCAACTTGCGTTTACTGGCTTCTGGATAAAAAGTAATGCCTTTTTCGGTCAGGGACCCGAATTTTGGGTTTTGATGAATGAGGGAATAGGCTTGAAAACCGCCTGAATCGGTCATCAGCACGCCCTGCCAGGATGCCATTTCGTGCAATCCGCCCAAGGCGTCGATGACAATCGAACCGGGTTTTTGCATGAGATGGAAACTGTTCATCATGAGTGCTTCGAGCCCAACAGATTGCAGATCCTGGCCAGTCAAGGCTCTTACATAGCCATAGGTTCCGTCTGGCATAAAGGTTGGGAAATGGAGTTGCTTATCCCGAACGGTAAAGATACGCGACTGGGTCATCTTTGACGCCTTCTCTGGGGCTTATCGACAATGAGAATAAACTCCGCTTTGGTGTTTTCTACTTTGGGCAGAATGTCCTCAATGCTACCCAGGTAACTGCGTTCCCTGGGTAAGGTCAAATCGCAGGCGAGGAAAACAGTCTGTTTTTTACCGAAAACTTCCGCGCACTCGTTGAGCAATTTACCCAGTCGGTAGGGAGTGTCCATTAAGATGATAGGGTGTTGTAAGTGGCTGTAGTTTCGAAGAACTTTGAGGCGTTTGTCTGTTTGGGGTGGTAGGAAGCCAACAAAGGTGAACTGGTCCAGGTTTAAGGGGCAAATGGAAATGGCCGCTATTAACGAGGAAGCGCCTGGCACAGTGCGTACAGGAACAGAAGAGTCGTAAAGGATTTGGAGCAGCTTACGACCTGGGTCTGAAAAAACGGGTGTTCCGCAATCAGAAATGAGCGCCATTTTCTTGCCATTGAGCAGTTCAATGAGAATGTTTTGCACCATCTCGTTCTCGTTGTGTTCGTTCAGCGTGATGAGCTCTTTTTTAATATCAAGGCGTTTGAGAAAGGTTGAACCATTGCGCAACTCTTCGCAGATGACCAAATCAACCTTTTTTAAAATTTCGATTGCGTGCAACGTAATATCATCTTTGTGACCGATTGGGGTGGCCACGATGTAGAGTGTCCCAACTTTACTTGTTCTCATTTGTATTCCTTCACACAAGATTATATACAATCTTTCTTTGATTTGCTTAATTTTTATTTGTGGCATAATTAGGGGCTGATATGGAGTATTATGAAAAAACTAAGTAGACTTTCTCGCGTTTCTCTTTTGTTGGCCATTTTGTTTGCCTTTGACAAAATACTGAGCGTTGTACGTCAAATGTTGATTTCAAGCGAGTTTGGAATCTCGGAAGCATTGGATGTTTACAATTCTGCCAATAATGTACCCGATATGCTTTTCATGTTGATATCTGGTGGTGCTTTAGCGATTGCTTTTATTCCGATACTGACTGAGGTCTTGGGAAAAGAAGGGCAACAAAAAGCCTGGGATTTATTCTCAAATATCCTAAACATTGGCTTTTTGATAACCGCAGCATTGGCGATTATCTTCTCAATATTTGCTCGTCCGCTGCTTCAGTATCTCATCGTCCCTGATTTCAGCCCTGAGCAGATAGATCTTGCTGTACCGCTTTTGCGTTTGAACTTTATTTCGACGCTGATTTTCTCGATTAGCGGCCTGGTAATGGCAGGTTTGCAAGCCAATGAGCATTTTTTGCTTCCTGCACTCGCGCCTATTTTTTACACTTTTGGACAGATTTTTGGCGCGTTATTCCTTGCTCCTGAAGTTGGTTTTAAATTCGGCTCTATCCAACTGCCTACTTTTGGTCTTGGGGTGCATGGATTAGTCTATGGCGCGATTATTGGCGCGGTATTACATCTATTGATCCAGGTGCCTGGTTTGATTAAGTACAACTATCGATGGCGCCCGACAGTTGATTTTAAAGAACCTTATACACGTAAGGTCTTTAAAGTTATGGGCCCACGTTTAATCACCATGTTCCTTATTCAGATGGTGTTTATCATGCAGGATAACATGGCTTCTGGTTTGGAGACTGGCGCAATTTCAGCTTTGATGTACGCTTATTGGATCATGCAAATCCCTCAAACGCTGTTAGGAACTTCTGTGGCAACGGCTGTGTTGCCGACGCTTTCAGAGCTTTTCAATAATGAGCGCTTTGATGAATTTAAGGCGAAAATTGAACATGCCACAAAGGTGATGCTGGTTTTGACCATCCCAGTTGCTGTTATTGCAGCAGTTGTTGTTGAGCCGGCCATCGCTGTGTTTATTCGTGGACTTGATGCTCAAGGCATTGCACGAGTAACTTTGGTTACACGTATCTTTTTGGCAGGTATCATTGGGCAGTCTCTTGTAGAACTTTTCGCGCGAACTTTTTACGCACAACAAAAACCATTTGTTCCTATGTTAGGTGCAGGATTGACCCTCGCTATATTTGTTGGGGCGGGTTTTGGTTTACGTGCTCTTCTGCCGAGCTGGGGTATTGCTTCAGAAGCCGGTATTGTTGTTGCTAATGTGATAGCGTATAGTGCTCAAGCTGTATTGCTCTTTGTTCTCCTCAACCACAGACTGGTCAATGTTTTAGGGACTGAGAAACTGCAAACCTGTCTTGTTTTTGGCAAAGCGGTAATAGCTGCTCTGATAGGTGGTGGTCTTGCATTTGCTATAATAAATTATTTGCCACGTTTTCAACATACTTTGATTGGCGCGATGATTGCTGGATTATTGGGTCTCGTTATCGCCGCAGTTGTCATCCGTAAAGAACTTGTATATATCAGGTCCTTGTGAGCTTGTGATAAAATCCCTTTCGTTTTCAATAGAACTTGCTATTCGCCGAGTCTTGAAAAACGGAGTTGAAGAGACGTGTTAGAATTAATCTTTGCAATAAAGCATATAAAAAATAATGCCAATTGAATTGGGAAAGACAGTATATAGTGAACGAAGTTAACGAAAATAAAGAAGAAATCTCTGATAATGAGCCCAAGAAAAAGAACAGTAAGGTAAAAGGTTGGATGATTGCCTTGCTCATTGTTCTCGGTCTCGCTATTATCCTGGTAGCGTTGTATTTCAGTTGGTTTTTGCCATTAATTCGCAAGCCTTTGGCAGCGACACTTTCTCTGCCTCAAGTATCAATAGCTACGAATACAGTGGTCGTACCGACTGAAGTCCCAACAACAGAGCCTACAGTAACTTTAACACCAGAACCCAGCCCAACACCGACAAAGCCACCTGTTTGTGGCGACGAAGCGGTTTGGAACGTACTTTTAGTGGGTGTCGACACAAAAGGACATGATTACCTTTATGGATTATCTGATGTCATCAGAATTGCCCAAGTCGATTTCCGTGATATGACCGTCAATATGATTGCTCTGCCTCGGGATCTTATCGTTTCAGCGCCAGAAGGTTTGTTTAAAGAAGAAAGCCCAATGAAAATAAACCAGGCTTACTTGTTTGGTACCGCGGGTTGGACTGGCTCAAGCGATTTAGGGAACGGAGCGGTTACTTTGGCACAAGTCATTTATCATAATTTTGGAATCAGGGTCGATCATTACGGTGTTGTGAATTTCACCGGTGTTATGGAATTCGTAGACGCTTTGGGTGGTTTGACTATTGATCTGCCTTACGAAGTTTACGATCCTGATCCCGCTTACGGCTATTACCCAGCAGGCGTGCAAACACTTACTGGTGAACGTACTATGGATCTGATGCGGATTCGAACAAATTATTCTGATAACTTTAGAATTGGTAATCAATCCATCGTTCTTAAAGCGATCATCAAGAAAATGCTTGACCCAGCGATGATATTGAAGCTGCCAGAATTGATTGAAGCCTTTAAACATTCCTTCCTGACAGATCTTTCTATCGAGCAAATTGTCAATCTTGGAACTTGTTTCTTGAAAAACTTTAATACTGATAATATCTCAGTAGCGCAACCTCCTGAGGAAATACTTGATCAGGGTATGGAGTATATACCAACCTTAAGTGGTCATAGCTCGGTTTACCGTTGGGATCAACTACTTTTAGATTGGATTCACAATCATATTCCTGAAAAGTAATGCCAAGGAATGAATAGGTCGAAAATTTATGTTTGAAAGCACCATTTCGGTGCTTTCTATTTTAATTGGATACCGAACAAATCATGGGCTGTGGCGGAGGTTATTTTTATTTTGCTCAGCTTGTCTTCTGTTGGTAAGCCTTCGGCGATTACTAAGCCATCCACCTCTGGAGCATCGCGCCATATTCGACCAGCAATTACCTTATTCGAAAGATCATAGCCTTCAATGAGCATTTCATAGGTTTTACCCACCCAGGATTGTGATTTTTCAAAGGCAATTTTTTCCTGTAATGCCATAAGCTCTGCTTTACGGTGTTCCTTAACATCATTCGGTACGGGGTCAGCAAGTACCTCCGCTGGAGTGCCTATTTCCGGCGAGTAGGTAAACACACCCACATGATCGAAACGTATTTTCTTGATGAACTCTTTTAGTTCCTCGAAACTTTTCTCGGTTTCGGTTGGATATCCAACGATAAAGGTTGTGCGTGTTACCAGATTTGGTATTTTTTGACGCATGCGCACAATAATGTCATGCGCCCAGGCAATGTCGGATGGACGGTTCATAGACCGTAAGACCGCAGGATCAGCATGCTGTAAGGGGATATCAAGATAAGGTAAGAGTTGATTATCAGCAGCCATCAGGTCGATGAGTTCTTTGGTGACCATGCCTGGATAGGTATAGAGCAAGCGCAGCCATTTGACATCAGGGATTTGTGGCAGGAGTTCTTTTAACAGAGTGGCTAAGGCGTTTGATTCTGGACGATCCAAACCGAAAGCTGTGACATCCTGAGCAATAAGGTTGATTTCTTTGACTCCCTGTGATTGGAGATACAAGGCGTCGCGAATAATCTGATCGTTTTTGCGGCTAACCAGCGTGCCTTTGATGTCAGGAATGGCACAAAAAGCACAATTTCGATGGCATCCATCCGCAATTTTAAGGTAAGCGCTGGCGCCTTGAATGAGTGTGTTGTAATAATCACCAGGATTAACAAGTTTCGGGATGTTGGCAAAATCGCTACTCAAATGGCGCGTAAAGTCAGTTTCAGAGAGACGATCAAGTATTTGGCCTAAATCGTTGAGATCTCTCGTCCCGATAATCGCGTCTATAAGAGGAAAATCATCAAACAATTGCTCTTGATATCTTTGTGATAGGCAGCCAGCAACAATTATTTTTTGATCATGTGTTTTTTTCTCTATCAGACTTTGGATAGCTTCTATGGATTCTTGACGCGCATCATTGATGAACGCGCAGGTGTTGATAATGATCACTCCAGCCCTGCGTGGTTTTTCTACCTGTCGAAATCCTTTCCTGGACAATAATTGTTGTAAAACGCTTGAATCAACCAGGTTTTTTGCGCAACCTAAGCTTTGAATGTAGTAAGTTTTTCGGCGAATGCTCATTAGGGTGCTCCTGGAGTTGCTAAAGTTGTTGGGGTAGGCGTGAATTCTTGTGTGGGTGTTGGCTCAAAAACAGGCAACTCTTTTACCCCGTTGATATCGAAAAAGAAGCGAGCCGGCTTACCAAAAGATCCTTCAATTGGCTCAAGTGCCGCACCTTGGAATGCTATCTCCAAACAAGGGATATTGCTTGTTTCAAGCAAAAAGCTGTCTTCTGCTGAAAAACTTTTAACATCGCCTGCTACCAATCGTCCTTCATATGCAAGCTTGTCATCCGCATAGACACGAAGCCAGATATTTTGGCGTGCGTGTAAACTTAGCTTCAAGCCTTCCTCAGGTGCCATTTGGATAAAAAAAGGTGTCGCTGTTGGAATCTGTTCTTGTTGTTCGGGTTCCGCGATAGGGGTTTCTTCAATGATGAATTCGGTAGGCGTTGTGAGAATAAAATCAATCAAACCAGGCAGGGTTTCAGTGATTTGCGGCTCCTCACTGGAGCGTTGACGCATATTCGAAATGCCCCAGACAAGGAAACTGAGAATGCCCAGGATAAGAAGTGTTCCAAAAAAAAGGTCAAGGGTAAAAAACCTGCGTAGTGTCAATAGGAAGGGTGATGCTGGTTTGGAATTGCTGTTTTTCTTGCGACGACGTGGTTGTAGTTCTGTACGCCTTTTTTGAAGCGCTTCAGCAAATCGTATCAAGATACTTTCAAGATCTAAATTCAAAAACCGAGCGTAGGTCTGCAAGTCTTTTCTAAAATCCAGTGGTGTTGAAAAGAAACCAAGCTCACCATTTTCCAACGCACGAATGGTGTCTTTTTTTAGGCGTGTTTGTCGAGTTATGATTTCCCAGGGAAGGTTGAGATAGCGTCGCCTGGCAGCTAACTCACGTCCGAGTTGGACAAGAATTTTTTGTGATTCACTGTCTTGCTTTTCGCTTGAAGATTGCGTGAGAGGTTCTTCCGCTCTTTCCGTAGAAGTATCTGCACTAATCTGGATTTTCGGTTCAGCACCTATTTGCTTTTCTGAGGCAAGTTTAGTTTTTTCTTTAATGTCCTTTTTATTTTCAAAGTCGCTGTTTTTATTGTCATCAATAGTCTCTTCTTCGTGCAATGCGTTTGACATACCGAGTTTCTCACGCATGTTCTCAAGATATTTGGCATATAGGCTGAGAAAACCTTTCGTCTGAGCAGTCGAACTGAGTTCTGAGTACTCTTCGTCTTCCAAGTCTTGTAAAATGGCAAGGCGGATGCGGGTTTCTGACGCAACTTGTTCAATGGGTATTTTAAGCTCTTCACGTTGTCGCTTGAGCTCTGAACCAGTTAATGTGGACATGTTCTTATTCTAACAAAAACGGACCCAGTCTGCTATCAGGCAGGGTCCGTTTTCAGTGTTGAAAGAAATGTTACGTTTAAGCTTCTTCGCTTTCGTCAGTTGTTTCTTGAACAGTTTCAATAACGCTGGCTGATTCATCAGTTTCTTCAGGTTCAGCTTGTTCTTCAACAACTGCTTTGGGACGATTGCCAAGTTCGCTTTCACGAACAACAAAAACAGAAACCTCAGGAATCAGGTCGAGGGTTAGGCTGATAGGAATAACATATTCACCCAAGGTGCGGATGGATTCGGTGACAACCTGGTGGCGGTCAATTTCGATGCCTTTGAGTTCTTTAATCTTTTCAGCGATCATCAAGGGACTCACGGAACCATAAAGCTTACCGGTTTCGCTGGCGCGCACGCCAAATTCAATTTCAAGTCCTTGCAGAATATCAGCAATACCCTGAAGTTCCTTGTTAAGGATAGCGCGGCGTTCAGTTGCTTTTTCAGCAATACGTTCAGCCAATTTGATTGATTTTTCTGTGGCGGGGAGTGCCATCCCTTGGGGGATGAGGAAGTTGCGTCCGTAGCCATCGGCAACTTTCTTGATGTCACCGGCACGTCCTAATTTGTATACGTCTTTTAATAATAGTACTTTCATGTCAAGCCCTTTCTTAACTTGCTGTTTTTATTCTGCTCTAACTGAAGGGTACAACAGCCGAGCCCACATATTCTATCACAGGAGTTTGAAAAACTGTCAACTAAATAAAGGATTTTCAAGTGTAATTTCTCCGAATATTGATGCTTTGGGATATACTTAAGCCATCAGAAATCTAAGACAGGAGTCCTATGAGCGGTAATCAACTTTATGATGATTGGCTGGAAAAAGTCTATGAACCAGGAAAAGCCCGTTTTCCAGAAAGAAAGAAGCAATTTAAAACGAGTTCGAACATTGAATTACCACCGGTTATTCACCCTGAAGATATTGTTTTAGACCGAGAAGCTGAGTTGGGCTATCCGGGACAATACCCCTTTACCCGTGGCGTTCAACCTACCATGTACCGTGGACGCTTGTGGACAATGCGGCAGTATGCTGGTTTTTCCAGCGCGAAAGAATCTAACGAGAGGTACCGCTTCTTATTAAACCAGGGACAAACGGGTCTATCTGTGGCGTTTGATTTGCCGACCCAAATTGGTTATGATGCCGATGACAAAATTGCGATGGGCGAAGTGGGTAAGGTGGGTGTTTCCATTTCCTCGATTGAAGATATGGAAATCCTATTTAAAGACATTCCACTGGACAAAGTTTCCACCAGCATGACGATTAACGCTCCTGCCGCGGTGCTTTTGGCGATGTATATTGCTGTGGCAAAGCGCCAGGGTGTTTCACCTGAACAGCTGCGTGGCACGATACAGAACGATATTCTCAAGGAATATATCGCGCGTGGCACGTATATCTTCCCACCTACACCCAGTATGAGGCTGATTACCGACATTTTCCAATATTGCAAGGAGTTTGTGCCCAATTGGAATACAATCAGTATCTCAGGTTATCACATCCGCGAAGCTGGTTCAACTGCTGCTCAGGAAGTCGCCTTTACATTAGCAAATGGCATCGCCTATATCGAAGCCGCGGTGAAAGCAGGTATGGATGTGGATGAATTCGCCAGTCAGTTATCCTTCTTCTTCAACGCGCATAACAATTTTCTTGAAGAAATCGCGAAGTTCCGTGCTGCTCGTCGTTTGTATGCCCGTATTATGAAAGAACGTTTTGGCGCTAAAAAGGCAAGCTCCCAAAAATTACGTTTCCATACGCAAACTGCTGGTTCAACCCTTACCGCGCAACAACCCGAAAACAATGTTGTGCGTGTGACTTTGCAGGCTTTAGCCGCGGTATTGGGTGGTACACAATCCTTGCATACCAATAGTATGGATGAAGCACTTTGGCTGCCCACACAAAAAGCCGTACAGGTTGCCTTGCGCACGCAACAAATTATTGCTCATGAAAGCGGTGTGGCAGATACGATCGACCCCATGGCGGGTTCCTATGTTATTGAATTTCTTACCGATGAAATCGAAAAACAAGCCACTGAGTATATCCGCAAGATTGATGAAATCGGTGGTGCGATGAAGGCAATTGAGCAAGGTTACTTACAAAACGAAATTATGGACGCGGCCTTTGAAGCCCAGCGCAGTCTTGAAGATGGACAGGATATCGTGGTAGGTGTCAATCGTTTTCAGGTTGATGAAACGATTACCCTTGAATCGCTCAAGATCGATCAAAGCATCGAACTTGAACAACGTGAACGGTTGGCTCAATTGCGCGCTAAACGTGATAACGAAAAAGCTATGCAGCTCTTAGACAGACTGGAAGCGACAGCCAAAGGTGAAGATAACATGATGCCAATTATCATTGAGTGTGTTGAAGGTTATTTGACCTTGGGTGAGATTTGTGGGCGTCTGCGTAAAGTTTGGGGCGAATATCGCGCTCCGAGCTTTTTATAAAAATAATGAAGCTAAGAAGGAGATACTATGACGATTAAGAAACTGAACCATGTCGCTATAGCAGTGAAAGACATTGAATCCGCTTTAGACTTTTGGGAAAACAAATTAGGCCTAAAGCTTGACTATATCGAGGAGGTTCCTTCTGAAGCATCACGTGTCGCTTTCATTCCCGTAGGCGATAGCTTGATTGAACTGGTGCAACCTACCCGTGATGATACAGGCATGGCCGCTTACCTTGAAAAACGAGGTGAGGGCATTCATCACCTTTGTGTAGAGGTTGAAAACATTGACGAAGCCTTTAACATGCTTAAAGAAAAAGGTGTGCGTCTGATTAATACTGAGCCTCAGGTTCTACCTGGTCGAAAAATGGCTTTCATTCATCCCAAGGCTGCTAACGGCGTGCTTGTGGAACTTTACGAGCTGACCAACAGCGAATAAAATTGTGTTCAAAGCCAGGTTGTCGCAGCCTGGCTTTTTATAAAAATATAAGACTAATTACTTAGAGAAAGGACTATTATGTTAATCATTAACGGACCCATTGTAACCTGGGGTAGTCCAAACGAAATTTTAGAAGGGCATGCCTTGCTGATTCAGGATGGCAAAATTGCCGCCATCGGTTTGGAAAGTGAACTCAAGGAAAAGTACCCTGATAGAATGACTCTGGATGCCCAAGGGCAACTTATTATGCCTGGCAACATCTGCGCCCATACGCATTTTTATGGCGCTTTTTCACGAGGCATGGCTATTCCAGGCGAACCTGCTACAAATTTCGCCGAAATCCTCGAAAAGCTTTGGTGGAAATTAGACAAGGCATTGGATGAGGAAGGTGTCTATTATTCCGCATTAACGCTTTTGATAGACGCTATTAAATATGGCACAACCACTGTGTTTGATCATCACGCCTCACCCAATTTTATTGATGGCTCATTGGATGTCGTTTATGACGCCTTATTGGCATCCGGTTTGCGTGCCTCGCTGTGCTATGAAGTGACCGATAGGGATGGAGAAGAACGCACTCTCGCAGGTATTCGTGAGAATGGTCGCTTTATTCGTCGTGTCGCTTCTGGCGAGTTAGATCCCATGGTGCGGGCTCATTTTGGTTTGCATGCCAGTTTGACGGTATCTGACAAAACCCTGGATAAATGTCTGGCAGAAAACGCGGGTATGGCAGGATTCCACAGCCATGCGGCTGAGGGCATTGTTGACCAGGTAGATTCGCTCGAAAAATATGACATGCGGGTCATTGAGCGCTTTTACAAAAAAGGCATATTAGGACCCAAAACGATTATGGCACATGGTATACATCTTGATGAAAACGAAATAGATCTTTTGGCTAAGACGCAAACCTGGATGACACACCAACCTCGTTCCAATATGAATAATGCTGTTGGCGTGGCACCTGTTGAAGAAATGATGCGCAAAGGCGTTAAGGTCGGCATGGGTAATGATGGTTTTTCAAATGCCATGTGGTCAGAATGGTTCGCGGCATATACACTCCATAAAGCCAATCAGCGTGATCCACGCGCGATGAATGGTTATGACGTCATTAAAATGGCGGTTGAGAATAATTCAGATTTAGTCACCCAAACTTTTGATGGCTTGCGCGTAGGTAAGATAGAGAAAGGTGCTGCCGCGGATATTATTTTCGTTGATTACGCGCCAATTACCCCGATGCTTGCTGGAAACCTGCCATGGCATATCTTGTTCGGTTTCAGGGATGGAATGGTGACGATGACAATGGCGAATGGTCGTGTTTTGATGAAAGACCGACGTTTGGTGTTCCTGGATGAACATGAAGTTGCCGCGAAATCATGTGAGGCTGCTCAACGTGCCTGGCAAAAAGTGCAAGAAATGTGAGGAAAAATGACATATAAGATTGCCATAATTGGTGGTACTGGACGACAGGGTCGAGGACTGGCATATCGCTGGGCACAAGTTGGACATGAAATTTTGATTGGCTCACGAAAAGTTGAAGGCGCGCTTGCCGCTGTAGATGAACTGCGAGAACGTTTGAACGATGAAGGCAAATTGTCAGGCATGACAAACGCTGAAGCGGTTGAAGCATGTGATATTGCTGTGCTCACTGTGCCTTTCGAGCACATGAGGTCAACTTTGGAAGAGCTGAAAGAGCCCTTACAAGGTAAGCTTTTGATTAATGTTTGTGTTCCGTTGGTACCACCTAAGGTAACACGTGTGCAGATGCCACCAGAAGGCAGTGGCGCATTAATGGCGCAAGCCATTCTGGGTGAAAACGCGCGGGTTGTGGATGCATTTCAGATTGTTTCATTTGAGCGTTTATTGTCTGGAGAACCTATTGAAACCGATGTTTTAGTAGCAGGGTATGACAAAGCCGCACGCGAATTGGTTATAAAGCTGTCTGAAGATATTGGTATAAAGGCTTGGGACGCAGGCGTTATTCAAAATACGATGGTGGTAGAAGGTCTAACCTCTATTTTGATTGGGCTAAATATTCAATATAAAGTGCCATCATCTGGTATTCGAATTACAGGTATTAATGAATAAACCAAAAACTTTAAGTTTTACGACTGTACCTGGAATACCAGAGATTCAAGCTGGAGATAACCTGGCGCATATCATCTTGAAAGCTATAAGAGAGTCTGGTATGCGCCTTGAAGATGGCGATGTCTTGGTTTTAGCTCAAAAAATTGTCTCTAAGGCGGAAGGACGCTTGGTCAACTTAAACACGGTTACACCATCGAAAGAAGCGATTGAACTCGCGGAATTCCTGGATAAACGACCTGAATTGGTTGAGCTTATCTTGCGCGAGAGCAACGATATCGTGCGCAAACGTCCGGGTACGGTTATTGTTGAGCATAAAAAAGGCTTTATTTGTGCCAACGCCGGCATTGACCATTCCAACGTCAAGGGTCCATGGGGCGATGACATGGATTGGGTTTTGCTATTGCCGGAAGATTCAGACGCTTCTGCGGCGAAAATACGCTCTGATATTTTCGTTAAAACAGCTAAAAATGTGGGTGTGTTGATTATCGATTCGCATGGCAGAGCCTGGCGAAATGGCGTTTTGGGCACGACTATCGGACTATCGGGCATGCCGGGATTGCTGGATATGCGCGGCGAAGAGGATATGTATCACTATAAACTGCGGGTTACCACGATTGGTGTGGCGGATGAACTTGCGGCTGGCGCCTCTCTGATGATGGGACAAGCCAGTGAAGGAACACCTGTTATTCTTGCGCGCGGTTTTCCCTATAAGATGCGTGAAGGTCATTCTTCGGAATTGCTTCGGCCAAAGGAGAGAGATCTCTTTAGATGAGAAAAAAGGTTGAGGATCTTAAAGTTGTTGCCTTAGCAGGGGGAGTAGGTGGGGCTAAACTGGTATTAGGTTTAGACCACGTATTGAAGCCTGGAAATTTGTCTGTGGTGGTCAATACGGGTGACGACTTTGAGCATTTCGGGCTTAAGATCTGTCCTGATCTGGATACTATTTGTTACACCCTGGCGGATTTAGTCGATACCAACCGAGGATGGGGCCTCGCAAATGAAACATATCAGGTCAGCCAATACCTTGCGGATTTGGACGCGCCAGGCTGGTTTACACTGGGTGATAAAGACATCGCAGTCCATATGGAACGCACGCGACTGCTTAATTCGGGTTTGTCATTGAGCCAAGTCACACAACATTTTTGTTTAAAATGGGGCATTGAATCAAGGGTTTTTCCGATGAGTGATTCACCAGCTCCAACACTGATTAATACCAAAGAGAAAGGCTTGATGAGCTTCCAGGAGTACTTTGTGGAGCATCAATTCCAGCCGCAGGTGATGAGTGTCGTGTATCAACGCAAAGCGGATGTGAGTCCATCAGACGAGGTAATAAAAGCGATTGAGCAGGCTGATTTGATTGTGATTTGCCCATCCAATCCGGTTTTAAGCATCGAGCCTATCCTTAGATTTAATGAAATTCGTGATTTGTTGTCAACGAAGAAAGTCGTTGCTGTTTCGCCACTTATTCAAGGTCAGGCAATAAAAGGCCCAGCTGCCAAGATGTATCGTGAACTTGGTTTTGTGCCAGAAGCTTATACCGTTTTATTGGCTTACCAGGACATTTTAGATCTGTTCATTTATGATGAGCTGGATGACGAATCTTTCCCTAAGACGAAGGTTAAGGATATAATTACATCTAAAGCTCAGACCATCATGAAGACACTATCGGACAAGATAGCTCTGGCAGAGATTATCCTTGAGCAGGGCAAAGAGCTCATCGGGATGGCATAAATTGAGTACTTGGGCTATTGTTCCGGTCAAACCCTTTTCTGAAGGCAAATCACGGCTGAGAAACTGTTTTAACAACGAAGAATTGCGTGAAATCAACAAAAAATGTTTTATTCGCACCTTAAAAAAACTTCAAGATAATGATGAGATTGATAAAGTCTTTGTCATCAGCCGCTCACAAGAGGTTTTGGAAATAGCACAAAAACTGAATGCGGAAGGTTTGTTGGAAAGGGAACCATTTTCCTTGAATAATGGACTTTCGCAGGCATTGCTTCATCTTGACGACAAACCCTGGTCAAGAGTGCTTATCATTCCGACCGATTTGCCCAGGCTGGAACGCAGAGACATAGAAGCATTATTGGCAAGGCCTTTGGGTTGGCAAGGCATTGCGTTGGTGCCAGACCACTTTCAAACGGGAACCAATGCTGTTTTGCTCTGTAACACAAAGGGTTTTGTGCCTCTGTTCGGACAGAATTCTTTTCAGAAACATGCCCGACAAGCCTTAAAGATAAGCGGAAATCTGGATGTTTTATTAATCGAAAACATTCAGCATGACCTGGATACTTACGCGGATCTGGAAATGCTGGATAAAAAAATACTTAACCAACTCAAATAGAAGATATGAAAGGATTTTAAAGATGATTGATAAAGTTGCTTTGTATTTACAGGACTCACATGATCTTCGTGATGGATTGGATATCGTAAGATATGCTGAAGAAAAGGGTTTCTATGCGGTTTATCAAGCCGAAAGCCGTCTTGTACGCGATGCCATTGTTCCGATGGCTGCTTACGCCGCGGTTACCAATAAGATCCATATTGGTTCAGGTGTGATTAACAACTGGACCCGTAATATTGGCTTGTTGGCATCCACATTCCTGACTTTGGATGATCTGGCACAAGATCGCATTATCTGTGGTATGGGCGCCTGGTGGGATCCTTTGGCTAAAAATGTCGGCATCAACCGTACAAAACCACTTAAAGCGATGGAAGAAACCATTACAGTAATGAAAAGATTGCTGAATATGGAAAACGTTACCTTTGAAGGCGAATTTGTAAAGGTTAAGGGTATTGAGCTTGATGTCGTACATGGGCGTCGTGAACCACGCAATGTGCCGATTTACATTGGCGCGACTGGCACGAAAATGATCGAGATGACCGGGCGTATTGCTGATGGTATCGTAATGAATTACTGTGTACCTGTTTCCTACAACGATATGGCGATTGAAAGTCTGATGAAAGGCTTGGAACAGTCCGGACGTAAATTGGAAGATTTTGACCGACCGCAGTTGATTGTATGTTCAGTAGATGAAGATCGTGAAAAAGCGATTGACTCAACGCGTGAATTGCTCACACAATACCTCGCTCAGCAACCCCATATCGCGCTCGCATCTGGTGTTTCAATGTCAATTGTTGAAGAAATCCAATCTATTTTAGGTTGGCCGGCTACTCACGAGCAAATTCAGGCAGCAAAGCATTTGGTGCCCGAATCATTGATCCATCACATCACTGCCAGTGGTACACCTGAAGAAGCGAAAGCCAAGGTGCAAGAATATATCGACCATGGCGCAACCTATCCGATTCTTTACGGTGTTGGTGGCGATACTAAATTATTGATTGACACTTTTTCGCCACTCGGCAAATAAGTGTTATTGACTGTCAAGCAGCCAAGCTGCTGAAATGAAAAGCGAAGATGACCTTCATTGATAAGGTCAGCTTTGCTGTGCAGAATTATAATGTTTGGAGGTTTATATGGATGAGCATGGCATAAAATATTTTCGGCCTCAAACACGTGAGGAATTGGAAACACTCATGGAAAGCCATGAAGGATATTATCTTTTTCTCACTGGAGGCGATTATAACGTTAAAGGTTATCAGGAAGGGGATGTGCTGATTGATCTTCAAGACCTCCACATGGATCAAATCGACGATAAAGGTGAATTGATCGAGATTGGTGGCTTAGCCCAACTTGATAGGCTCTTTAAAGACGACATTCTTTGGGCAGATTTTCGAGAAGCACTTAGCATTGAAGGTGGATGGAACGTGCGTAATGGCTTGAGCCTCGATAATTTTTTGCGTGTAGCCACTGGCCGTTCGCCACTGTTGACTTGCTTGAGGGCATTGGATGTCAATCTGCTTGTTCAGCCAGACATCGGCTTGATCGCCTTGGATGACTATTTGTATGAAGAGTTCAATTGGCGTGAATTTTTTATCGAAAAAATGAGCCTGAACAAACCCATGGCTGTGGCTTATGAGCAAGTTGCACGATCGCCCAAAGACCTGCCGATCGTTTGTGTGGCAGCGGTGCGGGATTTGGACGGAACGATTGTTATTACTGTTGGCGGGTACGAAGCGATATTAGGCGGTTTGGTATTTGAACCAGATACAATCATTGAGACAAGCTCCGTCCGAGACCTATTCGAAGATACTGATGACGAATGGGCGTCTGCAGAATATCGACAAGATGCTGCGGAAGCACTTTTGAAGCGTTGTTTAGCCAAATTGAAACAGAAGTAGTGGAGGAAGAGCATGAGAATTAGCCTCAATGTAAACAACAAAACCGAAAATATCGACATCACTGGGAACGAAAGTTTGCTGGATGTGCTTAGACACTTGGGCTACTTTAGTGCCAAAAGTGGTGGATGTATTCGAGGTGAATGTGGTGCTTGTACCGTTCTGTTGAATGGTAAACCTGTTAATAGCTGTATGTTTTTGGCTGTTCAGGCTCAGGGTCATGAAATTGAAACTGTTGAAAAATTTGGTGAACAAGCACAGCAAGGCTGGAAGAAGACCGATGGCTTTGATCCATTGCAAACCGCGATGATTGAAAGCGGAGCCGTGCAGTGCGGTTATTGTACGCCGGCAATGATTCTTTCCGCCAAGGCATTATTGAGAGAAAATCCGAATCCCAATGAGGCGGAAATCCGCGAAGCCTTGAGTGGTGTGATGTGTCGCTGTACGGCATATGTGAAACCTGTGCAAGCTATTCAACGCGCGGTAGAGCTAATGGCAGAACAGCAAAACAAAACCGATTTGAGTACGTATGAACCAGAAATGCTCCAGGTTGATGATATTCCTGATATGCAACGCATAGGTAAATCAGATACGAAAATTGATGCAGCTTCCTTGGTTCAGGGCAAGCCGGCTTTCACTGCTGATTTGGCTTTGAAGGATACCTTGATTGCAAAAGTTTTGCGTTCACCATTCGCTCACGCTCGGATTAAATCTATCGATGCCTCGAAAGCCCGGGCTGTACCTGGTGTTGCCGCGGTACTCACCTGGCAGGATATACCCCGTGTAGTTTATTCAACCGCGGGACAATCAGATCCCATTCCAGGTCCACTGGATATGTTCTCTTTGGATAATAAAGTACGTTTTGTAGGTGATCGGGTGGCTTTTGTCGCAGCGGAAACTTCCGCCATCGCGGATGAAGCCCTGGAGCTCATTGACGTTGAATATGAACTATTAGAACCCATTTTAGATATGCGTGACGCTATGAAAGAGGGCGCGCCCATCTTGCATGACCAGCCGGAATACGTTAATTTTGCTGATTCAAATCCTGCGATAAACCTGGCCGCTAAAATTAGGATTGATATTGGCGATGTCGATAAGGGATTCGCTGAAGCGGACCAAATATTTGAGCGTGAATATGTTGTGCCAAAGGTACAACAAGCACATATTGAGCCGCATGTTACCCTGACTTATTGGGATGAAAATGACCGTCTGGTTGTGCGCACCAGCACACAGGTACCTTTTCATGCCCGACGCGTTTTAGCGCCAGTTTTAGGTCTTCCGGTTAAGCAAATCAGAGTTATCAAGCCACGCATTGGTGGCGGTTTTGGTAATAAGCAAGAAATTTTGATCGAAGACGTGGCTGCCCATCTTACAATCGCCACAGGCAAACCAGTTTTATATGAAATGAGCCGCGAGGAAGAATTTATCGCTTCAAGGTCGCGCCATCCCATGCGTATCAAAATGCGAACAGGTGTGTTAAACGATGGCACTATGACCGCTAACGAGATGACAGCGCTTTCAGATACTGGAGCCTATGGATGCCATGCCCTAACTGTAACCGGAAACACCGGACAAAAATCGATGGGTTTATATGTTGGTGATGGGAAATACCGCCAGGCACCAAATATTCGTTTTTACGCGGATATCGTTTATACCAACACACCCCCAGCTGGAGCGTACCGTGGTTACGGTGTGCCACAAGGTTATTGGCCGCTTGATAGACACATGGAATACATCGCAAATGCGCTGGGAATGGATCCAATTGAATTTCGCTTGAAAAACACGGTCAGGTCTGGCGAATTTCAGCCCTTTAGCACAGCCTGGAACGAAGGACGTGAACCCGTGCCGGAAGTCTTGCAGACGGTTGGATTGGCTGAATGTTTGCAAAAAGGCCGTGAAGCTATCGGTTGGGATGAGAAGTACAACAACCCAAGCTGGCAACATGTTGAAGGGCAACCACATCTCAGAAGAGGTATTGGTGTTGCAGCCGTGATGCAGGGTACAGCAATTCCTTTCCTTGATATGGGTGGTGCAAGCATTAAAATTAACGATGACGGTTCTTTCAACCTTTTGGTTGGCGCGACAGATTTGGGAACTGGCTCAGATACTGTGCTTGCCCAAATCGCAGCGGAAACTTTGGGTGTGTCAACAGATGACATCATCGTGCTTTCTTCGGATACTGATACAACACCGTTTGATGTAGGTGCCTATGCTTCATCGACAACCTATGTGTCAGGTACGGCTGTGCTTAAAGCCTGTCAGGATGTGGCAGAGCAGATTAAACGACGTGCCTGTATGATTTTCGCGGATCGAGGCTTCGAATTTTCATCTGAAGAGATTCAATTGAAGGATAAACATGCTGTAGCGCCTAATGGAGAAAAAGTGAGCCTGGCAACCATCGCCTTGGATTCCTTACACTGGCGACAGCAAGAGCAAATTATGGCGACCGCTTCTTATGTTTCACCGAATTCCCCACCACCATTCGCAGCACAATTCGCCACAGTATTGGTTGATATTGAAACGGGTGAAGTGACCGTTGAAGACTTGATTATGGTTGTCGATTCTGGGGTGATTATCAATCCCATTACGGCTTCAGCTCAAATCGAAGGTGGCATTGCACAAGCCTTGGGCTATGGCGTTTGTGAAGAAATGGTTTATGATGAGAGTGGCGTGGCACGCGAAATTGATTTGGTTGACTACCATATCTTTAGAGCTGATGAAATGCCCAGAATCAGGTCGATATTTATTGAGACCTACGAAAAAACAGGTCCATATGGCGCGAAAGCTGTCGCCGAAATCCCCCTTGATGGCGCAGCACCAGCGATTGGTAATGCGGTGTTCAATGCCTGTGGTGTTGATTTACTGGAAATTCCCATCGTGCCTGAAAAAGTATTAAGTGAACTAAAATCAATGACTGAGGAATCGAATGCAATATAGCGGATATAGTATAAACAGATCAGATCGTATATTTGTCACTGGTCATATTAACCCTGATACGGACTCGATTGCTTCGGCGATTGGATATGCCTGGCTTTTGCGTGAACGAGATAATTTGCCCACAGTTGCTAGCAGGGCTGGTTCGGTGAACCTGCAAACATCTTGGGTGCTAAAGACTCTGGAATTGGATCCGCCTGTTTTACTGACAGATGCCTCACCACGTTTTGAATCAGTCACAAAACGCTATGATGTTGCCTCTCCAGAAAAATCGTTGAATGATGCTTGGACCATTCTCACACGCACAGGAGGTATCGCGCCTATTGTGAACACGGACGGTACGCCCTATGGCATGGTGACAGGACAAAGTGTTTTTGACTTTTTGCGACGTATCATCGGACCACATCCCAAATATCGAGACATGACCATTTCGCAATTGTTAGATATCCCCAGCAGAGAAGCCGCAAAAAGGGATATTCCTCGTTTTCAGCCTCAAACGCGCATAAAAGACGTGATTAATCGATTATTACGCCATGAATACACTGAATATTGGGTTGTGGATGAATCAGGACGTTATTTGGGCGTTGCCAGACAGAATGATTTGTTACATCCACCCCGTATAAAAATTATTTTGGTGGATCATAACGAACCACAGCAATCGGTTGCTTCATTAGAAGAAGCTGAACTTTTGGAAATTTTGGATCATCATCGTTTAGGAAACCGTTCCACGCATGTTCCCATCAAGTTCACAGTCGATATTGTGGGAAGCACCTCAACATTGGTTTCAGAGCAAATAGTGGAATCAGGATTAAGCGCGCCACCTAAAATTGCTGGCATGCTTTTAGCGGGTTTGGTTTCAGACACGCTTATTTTCCAATCCCCAACCACGACACCACGCGATAAAGCTATCGCAGAAACGCTTGCTCGCTGGGCTTTTGTGCCTGGATCGCCACTTGAGAATGAAACGCTTCAAAGCTATGGTGAAAAAGTCGTGCGTGCTGGTGCTGGTTTGTTGACACGTGAACCGGATAACATCGTAAATGGTGACGTAAAGACCTACGAAAGTGCTGGCTTAAAGTTTGCTATTTCTCAGGTTGAAGTTGCCGGGGTTTATGATCTCGGAGATATTCTGGGACAGTTGCGCAGAGCATTAATTAAATACAAAGACGAGAATGGACTGGATTTCGCCATGTTGATGATTACAGACGTGGTCGAAGGGTCAAGCCGTTTGCTTATGGTTGAACAGCCGCCTGCCTTGGAAGAGTTGCCTTATCGCATTTTACGAGATGGGACTTTTTCAGCAGAAGGTGTTGTCTCACGTAAAAAGCAGCTTTTGCCCCAGATTCTCTCGCTACTTGAGGAATAATGGATACTATTTATCAGGAATTAATCAAAGCATTAGAGGAGCGCAAGCAGGTTTGCCTTTGCGTGATTACAGAATCAGCTGGTTCTGTTCCCAGACGGGCTGGCAGTAAGATGTTGGTCTATGCTGATGGGAGAACGTCAGGCAGTGTTGGCGGTGGCACTTTGGAGATGGAAGTGATAAACGAAGCACTCCAGGCCATGAAAACCGGTAAGACAAAATTCTTGGATTATTCAATGAATCCAAAGGACGGACATCATGTGGGCGTCTGTGGAGGTTGGGTGAAAGTGTATATTGAACCTCAGCTTGAACAAGCCACACTTTTGATATTGGGGGCTGGTCATGTTGGATTGGCATTGGTTAAGATAGCCAGTACGATGGATTATCGCATTATTTTGCAGGATGATCGTGAAAACGCGCTGGAGAACGTCATATTACCAAAGGGTGTCGAGTTTATTTTGTGTGATATTGCGGATTTACCAAAAAAGGTCCAGATTACAGAACGAACCTGTATTGTTGGTCTTACGCGCGATGCTCAACTGGATATTGATGGCTTTCCAGCATTGCTTGAGTCCGATTTTGCATATTTTGGATCGATTGGCTCGCGAAACCGTTGGGCGCATACAAAAAAACATATGCTCGAGAGTGGTGTTTCGCCTGAGAAGATTGACCTCATCAAATCGCCTATCGGCTTAGATATCCGTGGGGTTACCCCAGATGAAATTGCCATCAGTATATTGGCTGAAATTATTCAAGTATTGAACACAAAATAGGAGATCGCAAAAACATGTGGAAGCATTATCATATTATTGAAACCACCGAAGAACTTGCTGAATTATTAGCAAAACAAAGTGGACCTACGAAAATTATCTCAGGTGGAACAGACCTGATGGTCGAAATCCACGGTGATCAATGGCCGGAGCTTGATACCGTTTTAGACATATCGCGAGTTATCGCACTGGACAAAGTTTGGCAAGATAAAGACGATATGCTCCACATTGGCGCGATTGTGACCCATAATGATGTCTTGCATTCTCGCTTGTTACGTGATGGTGCTTTTCCATTGGTTCAAGCCTGTTATACGGTTGCTACACCCACCCTTCGCAACCGTGCTACTGTAGTTGGCAATTTGGTTACCGCATCACCTGGCAATGATACTATTCCTTCCTTAATGGCGATGGACGCGAAATTGGTTTTAGCCAGTGTACGTGGTGAACGGATTGTGCCTTTGGCTGAATTCTATAAAGGCTATCGCAAAACAGTGCTTGAAAAAGATGAGTTTGTAAAAGAGGTCTTCTTTAAAAGTTTAAGCCCAAATCAAAAAGGTGCTTTCAAAAAATTGGGTTTGCGAAAAGCGCAAGCTATTTCCGTTTTGAATTGTTGTGTCTTGTTAACTTTTGAGGGAGATAAAGTTGTAGACGCAAAAATTACCATGGGCTCAGTCGGCCCGGTTGTGATGCATGCGCCAAATGCGGAGCAGTATCTTATTGACAAAGTTTTAGATGATTGCATCATAGAAGAAGCCGCACGGTTGGCAGTCGTAGATGCCAAAACGAGAACCGGACGTGTCTCTAAAGAGTTTCGCGACTATATGATGAAAGAACTCATCATGGAGGCATTTCATGACCTTTTGCGAGATGATTTACGACAGTCCATTCCCCAAAAGCCAATTAGCTTGAATACAAGAGATGATTGGTCTGGTGTGAAGCAAGGCGAATGGGATGGGGACACCATTCGAACCACAATCAATGGCGAAGAATACGTGTTTACCGGAGCCAGTGATATGAGTCTTTTACATCTTTTGCGTAATCGCGCGGGCTTAACTGGTCCAAAACCTGGTTGTGAAGAAGGCGAATGTGGTGCTTGTATGGTCTTCATGGACGGACGCGCGGTTTTAAGTTGTCTTATTCCAGCACCCCGGGCGCATCAAGCTAATATCACAACCATTGAAGGTATTGGTGAGAATGGCGTCTTGCATCCTGTGCAGGAGTCTTTCATAAAACATGCGGCTGTGCAATGTGGCTACTGTACACCAGGCTTTGTTATGGCTGCAGTGAAGCTTTTGCAGGAAGAGCCTCATCCGACACGTGAGCAAATCATGGCTGGATTATCTGGTAATTTGTGCCGATGCACTGGCTATAACAAGATTATTGAAGCAGTTGAAGATATCAAAGATAACTAAATAAATGGAGCGCATTATGAGCGGAATCGGAAAATCAGTAAATAGATTAGATGCCCACGATAAAGTCATAGGGAAGGCTAAGTATCCTGGAGATTTCAATTTCCCTGATGAACTCATTATGAAAGTACTTTTCGCGGGTGTTCCGCACGCGCGGATATTGTCAATTGACACCCATGCTGCTGAAGCGTTACCAGGTGTAGTGGCGGTATTGACTGCTAAAGATGTGCCAGTTAATGAATATGGACTTGGTATACAGGATCAACCAGTGTTATGTGGTCCCGGTTCTGAAAAGGAAGGCGCTGATGTCGTGCGCTTTGAGGGTGATCATGTCGCATTGGTTATCGCTGAGAATGAGCGGATAGCCAAAGAAGCCTTAAAACTTATAAAAGTTGAATATGAACCTTTGCCATTGATGGATACTTTGGAAAAAGCACTCGCGCCAGACGCCTATATCTTGCATCCAGGACGTGAGTCAAACATTTTTCATCGAAATCGCGTTCGTTTAGGTTCTGTGGACGAAGCTTTTGAAAAATGTGATGTGATTATTGAGGGCAGTTATCAAACCCCCGTGCAAGAACATGCTTATTTACAACCTGAGGCTGGTGTCGCGTTTTACGATGATGAAGGACGTATTACCGTCATCGTGGGTGGGCAGTGGACTCACGAGGACCGCAAGGAAATTGCACATTCCTTAGCGCTTGAAGAAGACCAGGTGCGTGTGATTTATCCAGCAATTGGTGGCGCTTTTGGTGGTCGGGAAGATATGAGTGTGCAAATCATACTTGGTTTGGCAGTAATGAGGTTGCGTGAACGAGGTATCAACCGACCGGTAAAAATCGTTTGGTCGCGTGAAGAATCTATTATTGGTCACCATAAACGCCATGCTTATACAATGCGAGCAAAATGGGGTGCTACGAATGATGGCAAAATTCTGGCTGTTCAGGCTGAAATTTGGGCCAATGGTGGAGCTTATGCCTATACTTCAACAAAGGTTTTGGGTAACGCCACACTGTTGGCTTCTGGCCCTTATGAAGTTCCTAATGTAGCGGTTGACGCCTACGCGGTTTACACTAACTGTATTCCAGGCGGAGCTTTTAGGGGTTTTGGCGGTCCGCAAGCTAATTTTATGGTTGAAAGTCAAATGGACAAATTAGCTGTAGCGCTTGACATGGATCCGGTCGAGTTACGCTGGCGCAACATGTTTAAAGAAGGCTCTGTTATTTCGATGGGAAGTGTGATTCCCAAGGGTGTCAGCATTAGGGAAGTCGTTGAAAAAGTGGCTTTAGCCACAGGATGGGAACATACAGAACAAGGTTGGATGCGTTCAAATGCTCCTGCCAGTGATGATCCAGACATCAAGGTTGGTGTCGGTTTTGCCTGTGGTTACAAGAACGTCGGCTTTTCATATGGCGCGAAAGAAAATTGTGGTGCGACAATTATTCTTGAAGGCGGAGATGAGATTGAAAAAGCGCATTTATATCATGCTGGTGCTGAAGTTGGTCAAGGCGCGCATACCGTCTTTAAGCAGTTTGCTTGTGAAGCACTTAGATTGCCTGGTGAAAAAATCGAAACGCATTATTCCGATACTTCAAATACTTTAGGCGCGGGTAGTGTTTCTGCCTCGAGAATGACCTTTATGGCAGGCAACTCGATTATTGGCGCGGCGAACCTGGCTTTGGAAAAATGGGCTGAAGGAAACCGCCCAGCTTATGGGTCATTTGTTTATCGTCCCCCAGCTACTACCTCGATGACACCTCCGGATGGTTCTTGTTATCCTAACTTTGCTTATGGTTACGTGGCTGAGGTTGCCATTGTGGAAGTGAATAAACGGACGGGCAAGGTTGATGTCAGGGATTTCTATTGTGCTAATGATGTAGGAAAAGCTATTAACCCAGCTTTGGTAGAAGGACAAATTCAAGGTGGCGTTTTACAGATGTTGGGCTATGTTCTATTGGAAAAATTTGTTACTAAAGACGGTAAAGCCTTAACAACACGTTTTTCGAATTATTTAATACCTACTATTATGGATATTCCAAGAAATGTAATTCCGCTTATTCATGAGCATCCTGACCCTGTTGGGCCTTACGGCGCGCGTGGAATGGGTGAGATGATGGTTTTGCCCGTTGCATCAGCGGTTTGTAACGCGGTTTATGATGCGATTGGTGTGCGTTTTGATGACTTCCCCTTGACTCAAGAGCGAGTCTTGCAAGGTATGGGAAAAATCTAATTTTTTATGAGTTTTGTAGAGAAACAGCTTGAACCGATAGCCGCTATCATTCTGGCGGCTGGCGGTTCAAGACGATTCGGAAAACCAAAGCAGCTCCTTATTTGGAAAGACGATAACTTTATCAATACAGTTATCGAAATCGCAATGAAGGCAGGGTTGGCACCGATCGTGGTAGTTTTAGGTGCGGAAGCACCCTCTATAACCAGCACTATAAGACAAAAAGATTTAAAGATTGTCATCAATTCGGATTGGGAGAAAGGGCAGTCAAGCTCGATACGGCTTGGTGTTCAAGCTCTGCTTGAAGAAAACTCCAATACAATGGGGGCTTTTTTCCTACAGGTTGATCAGCCACAGACTTCAAATTCACTTATTGAATTAATGAAAAAGGAAGCCAAAACGGGGGCACAAATTGTGGCACCATGGTTTTGTGATGAAGTCTTGAGTCCAGTCTATTTTTCAAAACATTGTTTCGGAAAATTAATGCAAATTGAAGGAGATCATGGTGGGAAAACAATATTCCCACATTTTGATGTTAGGACCGTGGAGTGGCAGGATGAACGCCAGACTATAGACATAGACACGCCAGAAGATTATGAGATGCTTCGCGAGCTCTATGGAATCAACGGGGCGCATCAAGTATAATTCCAATATGGAAGAAATAAAGTACATAGGCGTACAGTTTATGCCTGTAGGCAAACATTATCATTTTTCACTCTCACCCGATCTCAATGTTCAGGTGGGTGACCATGTGGTTGTTAATACTTCTCGTGGCGTACAGTTAGCATTAGTCGCAGCTTTGGATGTCGATCCCAAAAGTGACGGAAGCAATATCCTCAATGTGGAACGCCTCGCTACTCTGGAAGACTTGGAGATTTACCAAGCCAACAAAGAAAAAGGCAAGAAAGCGGTGGATATTGTCAATCGTTTTCTAAAAGAAAATGAATATGGCGATATAAAAGCTGTGGATGCTGAATATACATTAGATGGCGCGAAAATGACCATCTACATGACTTATGAACAGGACGTTGAGTTTGATATCCGCACTTTTCTGCGTGATGTTTCGAAAAATTTTAGTGATACCCGTCTTGAGGTTCGTCAGGTTGGCCCACGCGATGTCGCTAAAATGTTTTCCGGTTTGGGCGCGTGTGGTATGGAAAAGCGCTGTTGTTCTCGTTTTTTGACTGAATTTAGCTCAATTTCTATTAAAATGGCAAAGGCACAGGATATTTCGCTGACACCTTCAGAGATTACAGGCATTTGTGGGCGTTTGCGCTGTTGTTTGCGATATGAAAGCGAAACCTACGAAGCAGCATTAAAAGAACTCCCCAAACGCAAAAAGTTGGTGATGACCCCACTTGGCGAAGGGCGAGTGACACAGGTTTTGCCTTTGAGTCAATCGGTTATTGTGAATTTGCCGGAAATTGGACCTCGTCAGTTTACGCGTGAAGAATTAGAAACCGGTGTGATGCAAGTAAAGCCCGTTGTTATAGAAGAAAGCCATTGGGAATATGAGATAAATCATTCTGATGTAGAATTTCTCAAAATTGAAACTGAGCCTCAACCCCGTAGCAGACGATCTTCTGGGCGAACCAAAAGAAATAGCGAGAAAGCTGAGAAATCAAGAACTGACAAGTCCAGAAATGAAAGTAACCAGGATCAGCAAGGTCAGCCAAAACGCAGTGTAAGTGGTGGCAAGGCTGGGAAAAAAGAAAACCGTGTCAAGAAGGATAAGCCTGCACAAAAAAACCAGCCAAATGAAGCTAAACCAGAACGTAAATCAGGTAAACCTCGCGGGAAAAAGCCATTTCGCGGTCAACGACAAAAAAATCAAGACGGTTAAGGGCATATTAACCTTCTAATAAAACATCGTTAGGAAAATCATTTCGTCTCTAACGGAATGACTTATTGGAATAAAATGAAAACATTCTTAGAAGCACAGAAGATCTCGCAATACACTCGCGAAATGCGCCAGCATCTGCATCGGAACCCAGAACTTGCTTTCCAGGAATATGAGACTGCGACGTTTATTATCAGCCAATTAAAAGAAATGGGTTATGAGGTGAAGGAAGGTGTAGGGGGGACTGGTATCGTGGCTATATTTAACAGCGGCAGACCAGGTAAAACTGTTTTGTTGCGTTTCGATATGGATGGACTGCCCATTCACGAAGATACCGGTCATGCTTTTGCCTCACAATGTGATGGCAGAATGCACGCATGTGGACATGATGGACATATGGCCGTGGGCTTAAGTATAGCGAAATTATTGCATGAAAAAACTGATGAAATAAAAGGCAAAATTGTTTTTGTCTTTCAACCTGCTGAAGAAATTGGTCAAGGAGCGAAAGCAATGATTGCTGATGGCATTCTTGATGGTGAGCCGGTGGATTACGCGTTGGCTGTGCATTTATGGGCAGATAAACCCTATGGTTGGATTGGGATTCCTGATGGGCCGGTTATGGGCGGTTCGAGTGACTTGATAATTGATGTAATCGGTAAAGGTGGGCATGCTGCCAGGCCTGATCTAACCATTGATCCGCTTTATATCGCTTCACAAATAGTCGTCAATTTGCAATCTGTTATTGCGCGCAGTTTATTACCAAATCAGGCAGCAGTCGTGAGCATTACCCAAATAGAAGCGAGTGATCGCCGTAACATAATTGCCAATAAAGTGAGTATGGCTGGGACCTTACGCTGGTTTGATAATCAAACACGTGATTTATTAAAGGAACGAATAGAATCAATCTCTAAGGGCATTGCCGCAAGCTTTGGTGCTGAAACAGAGGTTCAAATAAAAGAAAGTACCATCCCAGTGGTCAATGATCCATTAGTTTCGAGCGTTTGTCGTCAAATAATACAGGATATGCGTGTAGACGTTAAAGAGTTGTTTGTTGATTCAAACTATCGAACGAATTTATCTGAAGATTTTGCGTATATAACCAATCATGTGCCAGGCGCGATGCTGTTGGTTGGGGCTGCTCAGGCTGTTGGTGGCGCGATATATCCACATCATCATCCTAAATTCGATATTGATGAGCGTTCAATGACCTTAGCTGTGGCGGTTTTATTGGAAGCCACAAAAGCCTTAACTGAAACGAAAAGCGGTTATTAGCCATGCACGATGAAAAGAAAAGCTTATTGGAGCATATTGAAGAACTACGTCAAACGCTCTTAAATAGCCTGATTGGCTTAGTGCTTGGTGTTGTTGTCGCGGCTTTTTTTGTAAAACCAATCCTCGCTTTTTTATCACAACCCATTGGTGGACTTGAAAAGCTCCATGCAATTGAAGTTACAGAAAGTGTTGGCGTTTACATGCGCGTTGCGCTACTGGCTGGATTCTTACTGGCTTTGCCATGGGTTTTTTATCAGCTTTTTGTTTTCATTGGAAAAGGTTTGAAAAAGAATGAGCGCAAGAGCATTCTCATCGCGGTGCCATTTGCTACACTGATGTTTGCGGGTGGAGTGGTGTTTGCCTTCTTTATTATGCTTCCAGCTTCACTGGACTTCTTAATGTCTATTCTTGGGATTCAAACCATGATTCGCATCAAGTCCTATTTTAGTTTTGTCACCAATTTGTTATTTTGGATTGGGATCAGTTTTGAAATGCCACTCATAGTTTATGTTTTAGCGCGTGTTGGATTAATAAAAGCCAAGGTGATGCTTAAAGGCTGGCGCGTAGCCATTGTTGTTATCGCCGTGCTGGCAGCCATCATTACGCCAACCAGTGACCCTGTGAATATGGCGATTTTCATGATTCCACTTTTTGTATTATATTTACTGAGTATAGGATTGGCCGCTATCGCCGAAAAACAACGTGCGAAACCCGAAGCGGCAGAGAGTTCGGAGGTTTAAATGCCACAATTAGGAATTTGGGAAGTATTGATTATTGTTTTGATTATCGTTATTCTTTTTGGTGCAGGACGGATTGCCAAAGCTGGTGGCGAGTTAGGCAAAGGCATTCGCGCCTTTAAAGACGGACTGCAAGGGAAAGACAAAGATACCGCGGATGAAGAGGAAATAGTTCGAAATCCAGCGGATGAAGATAAATAAACAAGATTTAGGCTTTGATGGAATTCTTAAATATCGGTGGTTTGGAACTACTGCTTATATTGGTTGTCGCTCTTGTCGCGCTTGGTCCTGAGCGTATTGTGAAAATAGGGCATGCATTGGGCAACACTCTGCGAAAATTAGGCAAGAATGTGCTTTTTCGTGAAGTTGTGCAGACTACCGATGAAATTCGCAATTATCCCCGAAAAATCCTCGATGAAGCCAAGTTAGATATGGCAGATTTAGATATTAGCAAGCAGATTCGACAAGATTATGAGATTATTGACCAGGAAAAGGATGAGATAAGGTCTTATTTGCAAAACGATTTGCCTGAATGTAATGTTGCTGTTCAAAACAGGGGCGAAAGAGACGATGACCAATCGCTTGATGGCCCAAACGAGCCCATTGGGCCTTAGCTTTAGCCCATCGTGATTTATATAGCTACATTTTATTTTACAGATGGTAACTCATACTCAAAAATAAACGAAAGAGCTGTCCAATCGGACAGCTCTTTTTGGCGGGAGCGACGGGATTTGAACCCGCGATCTCGGCCTTGACAGGGCCGCATGTTGAACCGCTACACCACGCCCCCGAGGAACAATAGTATAACACAGCAATTTTAGAAGTCAAGCTTTTTTTACACCTTCTTGTAAGGCATAATGTAGGATTACACTACATATTGGACAGTGTATAAAAAAAGAATAGCAGGAAATGGAAGTATCCGTTATTGTTATTGCGCACAAACAAAACAAAAAGGAGAAACCACAACCTGCTATGGATAAGATAA